>Ga0207719_100643_pt1 | contig 16476 bp, 16 predicted proteins | sample A23P1SouthBayCA_2_FD_187279 | JGI IMG/M metagenome (GOLD analysis project Ga0207719, IMG submission 187279) | Aerobic enrichment media microbial communities from Eden Landing Ponds, California, USA - A23 P3 (3) (SPAdes) | ecosystem: Environmental > Aquatic > Marine > Unclassified | place... | reverse complement strand
ACCTGGACGGCGTCGCCGTCCGTCACGATTCCGTCGCCGTCGGTGTCGTCGGTGATCGCGACGCCGCTGACGCTCGGCGGCGTCGAGTCGACCACGACGGAGGCAGTCTGTCCGCTCGCGCCGTCGTTGCCGACGCCGTCCGCCGCCGCGTCGAGCGTCGCGTCGTAGGTGTCGTCCTCCGAGGCGGTGAACGTCGCGTTGTAGGTGTACGGCCCGGTCCCGGACTCGGTGAAGTCGGTCCTCGTCAGCGTCTCCTCGTTGTTGCCGCCGTCGTCGTTCACATCGACCGAGACCGTCGCGAGTTGCTGGTCGGACTCGAAACTGATCTCGACTGCCTGCCCCGTGGCTGTCGCCGCGAAGTTGCTGATGACCGGGGTCCGCGTGTCGACCGCGAACGTCGTCGAGGTGTCGGGATCCATCCCGTTGAGTCCCTCGTCGAGGGCGTCCGTGATTTCGACCGTCGCCGTGCCCTCCACGTCCTCGTTGATCGTCACGGTTCCTCTCCACGCGCTTCCACTCTGACCGCGGTTGGTCTGGCTTCCGGTGACTGTGTACGTCTGATCGAGGCCAGTGAGCGTCACGGTCGGATCCACGTTCTGCTCCATGCGCTCGCTGAACGTGATATCGATCGTGACCGTGCGCGAATCATTCGTTACGGGACTCGGCGAGACGTCGACCGTGTCCACCGTCGGCTTGACCGTGTCCTTGAGAACCGAGTTGTCCTGTGCGGTGAACGTTCCGCCGTCGTTGTTGGGGTTGCCGTAGGCGTCGACGATCTTCGCCGTTGCCGAGATGGACTCCGTAGCACCGGCCGGCGTGTCGGCCAGCGAAGACACGTCGACGCCGGTAACGGTCGTCGTACTCGAACTTGTGTCGGCGGGTCCCGAGGCGACGACCGTCTTCCCGTTCCCGTCGGACAACTGGACATACACGGTCCCGGCTTCCGGCGGACTGGAGAACGCTACCTCCACGGCAACGTTATTCTCGTTGCTGACGTTGATGGGGTTGGTGAGGACGGTCGCCATGTCGGGATCAAGCGGCCGTCTCGTGTCGACGTAGAACGTATTAGAATCGTCGGGCGTCATCTCGATACCGACCACGCTCTCCGCGTCGGCAACGTAAATACGTGCGTTCGACTCGTCCTGATTTTCGGGGATCGTAACGTTGCCTTTCCACGTCGTGTCGTCGACGTATCCCGGGTTCGCGCTCACCGGAAGGTCGTTGCTGTTCGGGAGCTCGCGTACTTCGACGGTCGGGGGAACGTTCGTATCCATCGGCTGGTCGAAGTTCACCGTGACCGTCCGTGTGGTTCCCGTCTCGGAGACGTTGATCGGCGCGCCCGCGATCGAAGCCCCCGTGACGGACGGCGCCGTGCTGGTGATCGTGAGGTCGCCGTCGCTCGTGTCGCTGCCGACGTTGCCGGCGACGTCAGTGGCGTTCACCCGGACCCGAACGGTGGAACTGTCTATCGTCGGCACCGACCAGTTGTAGGCGCGGTCGTCCGCCTCGTCCGTTGCAATCGTCGTCCAGGACGATCCACTGTCGGTCGAGTACGCGAGTCCGACCGAGTTCGACGCGACGCCGGTCCCGGCGTCGCTCGCGGTCCACTCGATCGTGTACGTCGAGCCACCCTGTAGGGTTTCGCCGCCGTTGGGCTGGTTCACCGTCACCGTCGGCGGCGTGCTGTCGACGGTGAACGCCGAATCGCTCGCGTCGGAACCGGTGTTGCCGGCGACGTCGGTGGCGTTCACCCGGACCCGTACCGATGAACTGTCGATCGCCGGGACCGACCAGTCGTAGGCGCCGTCGTCCGCCTCGTCCGTCGCGATCGTCGTCCAGCTGGAACCGCCGTCGGTCGAGTATTCGAGACGCACGGAGTTCGACGCGACGCCGGTCCCGCCGTCGTTCGCGGTCCACTCGATTCTGTACGTCGACCCACCCTGTATCGTCTCGCCGCCGTTCGGCTGGTCCACCGTGACGGTCGGGACGACCGTGTCCACGTCGAACGTCGAACTCCGCGTCGAGAGCGAGCGTCCGGTGGCGTCGACCGCGCCCGACACCTCGATCCGGGCCGTGGTCTCCTCCTCGTCGTCCCGGATCGTCACCTCGCCCGTCCACGTCGTCGCGCTCTGGAACCCGCCGTCTTTCGGTGCCACGTCGTAGGTCCGGTTCAGCCCTGTGATCTTCACTGTCGGGGGGACGCCCATCTCGTCGCTGAACTGGAGGGTGACGGTCTGTGACGTGCCGGTGTCGGCCGTGCCGATCGGCGCGTTGGTGATGCTCGCACTCCGGAGGCCGGCGACGAAACTCGTGCCGAAGAACCGCTGGGTTTCGAGCAGTTTCCCCGTCGGATCGTGGACGATGAGGACCCTGATGTCGCCGTTCGGGAGGCCGGCGTCGTCGAACCGGGCGGTGTCACCCACGTCGAAGGAGCCGTCGTCCGCGCCATCTAACACCCCCGCGGTGAATGCCGTCTCGTAGACTGTCCCACTGTCGTTCCTGACGATAAGGCGAAGCTCCGAGGTCGGGATCGACTCCCCGCCGCGGTGTGACAGGGCGATCTCGCCGTCGACCTCGACCGTCGCGTCCAGCAGGCGGGTCTCAGTCTCGCTGACGTCGTTCTGCGCGTTCGCGAGGACGAACGTCCCGACCAGGGTGACCGAGGCCACGACGACTGCCACGATCAGGATCTCGCTGAACGTCGATGACAGACCGCGGTCGACGGATCGAGACGACACTACGATGGATTCGGAAAGCAGCAATAAATGCGTGTCGACCGGGGTATGGAGGCATTACCGGGAGCGAAGGGAGCACTGCCGGGATAACGGCGTCTCCGATCCCTCCCGTGTATCCGCCTGGATAGGTTTTTATGTGCGCGATCACAGGATTAAGACATGGTTAAGCGGGGGGACCGGGGGGTGTCGACGCTCATCGGGTTCATCCTCCTCTTCGGGATTCTCATCGTCGCGTTCGCGATCTACCAGGGCCTGGTCATCCCCGAACAGAACAAGCAGGCCGAGTTCGACCACAACCAGGAGGTCCAGGGACAGATGCTCAACCTCCAGGACGCGATCCGCCGGACCGGGACGACGGGGGTGAGCCAGTCAGTCTCGATTCAGGTTGGCGCCGACTACCCGAACCGCGCACTCGGCGTCAACTTCGCGATCGGGAGCGGAACGGTGCGGACCGAGGAGGCGAACCCCTCCGGGCCGAACAACATCACGTTCGAGAACGTGCGCGCTGTCCGGGACGAGGTCGCTGACTACTGGAACAGTTCGAACCCGAATACGAACCTGGGATTTCGGACGAAGGACATCGTGTACGACCCTCAGTACACCCGGTACAGCGACGCCCCCGACACGGTCTACTCGAACACCGGCGTGTTCAACACGTTCGACGCAGCGAACCTCTCGATCGCCGACCAGATCCTGATCCGGGGAAACCAGATCACGGTCGTCGCCATCAACGGGTCGCTCTCGCAGTCGAAGAGCGGTAACGGTGCGAGCGTCCCGGTCAGCACCGAGCCCCTGAGCGTGGCGACGAACTCGATCACGATCGAGAACAACGGACAGGGACCGATGAACCTCACCGTGCCGACCACGGTCCCGAACCGGACCGTCTGGAATCGCTCGCTGGGCGGCCAGGACGCAGTCAAGAGTGGCGGGATAGCCGTTTCGGGCAACGACGTGATCATTCCGCTGAAAAACCGGACGTACTCGCTCCGCATGGCGAAAATCGGCGTCGGGTCGAAGACGACGGACGAGGATGCCGAATACATCGTCCCCGTCGATCCGCCGCCACGGACCGTGTTCAACGATACCAACCACGAGGTCACCGTCGAGGTTCGAGACCGGTTCAACAATCCGAACGCCAGCACGGAGGTCAGTGCGACGGTCGTCGGTGACGGGTCGATTTCGCCGGAGAACGGCGACAGGACGACCGACAGTAACGGACAGGTCACGTTCAACTACTCCGCCGTCGCGGCTAGCGGGACCGGGTCGGCCACGCTCGTGTTCAATATCTCCGACAGCGAGGCGCGCAACGCGAACGACAGCAAGGTCGTGAACCACACGGTGAGCATCGTCAAGAACAACGGGGGGTCGGCGAACGAGACGGAGTTCGCGTTCGTATCAGTAGTGCAGGGGCCTCCGACGAACGTTTCGGGTGGAAGCCGCCACTACATCACTGTCGAAACCAGGAACGAAACGCACGTCATTAACGATACACAGATCGTAGCTAGTGCGAACCATGTAGGAGGAACGAAAGACGGACAGTTCGCCAGCGGAAATCCCACGGTTCCAAAATCGACCGACAAGAATGGCCAAGCCACTTTCAATTACACTGCGGAGACGAATTTGGCATCCGAGGACACCGTCACGCTGAAGTTCGAGATCACGTCAGGTATCGATAGGCGCCGGAACGCTTCGTTGAATATCACTGGCGGTGGTGTTTCGGGCGGTGGTGGTGGCGATGGCGGATCTGGTGGTAACGTGAATCCGAACTCTACTGGCGCCGTGTTACTGACGAGTTCGGAATTCGGCGATCCCGACGGTACTACGAGTCCGGTCAAGGCAAACGCCACCTTCGAAAATACGGGGGATACGGAGCGAAATATCACCGATGTACGGATCGCCTTTTATTTCGGATCTTCAAGACCCGGGGGCGGGGGTGGAGGTGGAAGCTTGATCTCGCCGGAATCCGTAGCTGAAATCAACAACGTGACTACGCCGGGTGCGTCTAGGAATTTCGTGACTCCTGGGAGTTACAACATCCCAACGGGGTTTATCGAGGCTAATACGAACGAGGGGACCCTGGCAGCTTCAAACCCTGGGCAGACGGATGAACTCACGTTACAGTTCGTGTTCGATAGCTCATCGGAGTTGGATAACGGACAGGCTTTTTTCGTTATGGGAATCCAGTTTGCGAACGGGCAGCGAGCAGAGTATTTCGTTTCAATAAATAATTGAATTCCGTCCAGCGAGTTCCTTCGTTGCCCCGTGCGGCGTGGCCGAAACGACGGCGAAGCACCTCAACGTTTCAGAGCGGTGAACGAAAGAGAGGCGTCTCGACTGAACCGCCGTCGCCCCGATCTCGGGGAGACTCACGGCTTTCTTACCGATACCTCCTCGATCACCTCGGGATCGCTCATGGTACTCTGCAAAGTGTCCCGCCTGTTGATCCACTCAGTGACGGTCCGTGTCTGCACAGGGGAAAATCAGCCCCGGTACTCTTCCACATCGAGAACACGCTTCGTCTCCTCGTGAGTGAGGTCCCCGTCGGCCGAGACCACCGGGGCGTCCAGTTCACGCCCGACGGCGGCGACGAGTGCATCGACACCGTTGAGATACGGCCCCTGTGGCCCGATCTCGTCGGCGATCCGGGCTGCTTCGATCGACAGTTCCTCGCCGACCTCGTGGATCCTGCCCCAGGACAGTGCCTCGATCGCCCGGTCGAGGTCGGCAGTCGGATGGTTGCCGACGCCGACGAGGGCTTCGGCGTGTGCTGGCGCGGGCATGACCCAGAGTTCGTCCGATCCACCGTTCGCCTCGTAGTACGCTTTGGCAGCCGGGTCGCCGCCGAGGTAGTCGATCAGGAAGTTCGCGTCGAGGACCCTCATGATTCTTCGCCGGCCAGTCGTCGCATCCGCTCTTTTTGGGTTTCGTTGGCTTCCGCTCGTTTCTCCCGGATCCAGTCCGCCTCTTCGTCCGAAAGCATCCCGAAGCCGTCGTAGAAGTCGACCCCAGCGTCCCGTTCGAGAAGCCGTTCGAGAACGTCGTTGTACGACTCGCCCTCCCGCCGGTGGCGGTCGAGTTTCTCCTTCACGCGATCGCTGACGCGGATCTGTTCGTCCGCAGTTGCCATCCCTGTGTCAACGTTGGCGTTGACACGACTTAGGCGTTTGGTCACCGCGCACGAACGGAGATGCTTACAGGAGCACCGGCGGCCAGATTCGTCCCACCGAGTGAGACGAGACAGGTAGCGGCCCGCCATCGACGAGGCGTTACTGTTGTTCTACGCGTATCTCGATGGAATCCACGAGGACGTTCCGACGTAGCACCCGGCGCTACCCGGACTCCACCTCGATGACGAGGCCGTACTCCAGGTCCTCGGTGATCGACATGTCGGGGTCGTCGCCGTCGATCATGGGCGTGCCCGCCGCGGCCACCAGCCCGAGCGCCGCCGATCCGAGGCCGGGATCGAATCATAGTGTGGATCCACACGACACTCTTAAGTCTGGAGGAACGACTACGGAACATGAGCGACTCGGAGTCAGTGGGCGAGGGCACCGTCTCGGGGAATCAGGTTTCCATCCCCGCCCACATCCGGCGGCAGCTCGACATCGAGGACGGCGACGTGCTCAGATGGCACGTCGAGGCGGGCGACCTGCGCGTCGAAATCGTCCACCGGGAACGGCGGGCCTTCGAGGACTTCGAACCCGGGGCGTCGGAGGAGCCGATCGACACCGTCGAGGAGCACGACGCCTTCGGGACCGAGTGAATGCAGACGGCGCTCGTCGACACGACGGCCCTCTATGCCGCCGCGAATCGGAACGCGGAACGGCACGACCGTGCGCTTTCGATCGTGCAGGCTGCCGATGCCGGTGACTTCCCTCGCCTTCGAGTTCCCGATCCGATTCTGATCGAGACGATGAACGGACTCGCGAGGGATGTCAGCCACGAGACGGCGACCGACCTCCTGAAACGCCTCGAAACTGGCGTCCAGTTCGAACCCGTCCGTGAGCCACGCGCCGTCTGGGAGCGTGGAACTGCCGCCTTCCGATCCGTCCGGCGACTCTCCCTGGCGGATGGACTCCTCGTCGCGAGTTCGCGACACCACGACATCACGTACCTCTACAGCTTCGACGACGATTTCGACGGGATCGACGGCGTTACGCGGCTCGCGACCGCGGAGAATCCGTACAGCGCGCAGGTACGAACCGCGTTTACCCCTCCTCCTCGATCACTTCGGGATCGCTCACGGCACTCTGTAAGCTGTCGAGCCCGTTGATCCACTCGATGACGAGGCCGTACTCCAGGTCCTCGGCGACCGACATGTCCAGTTCGTCGCCGTCGATCACGCGCGTGCCCGCCGCGGCCACCAGGCCGAGCGCGCGGTCGAACTCCTCGTCGGCCTCGGCGTCGGCGGCGGCGCGCAGGTACTCCTCGATCGAGGCGTCCGTCGCGACGCCCTCCGCGACGTACTGCTCGGCGGCGTAGATAGCCGACACGAGGCTGGTCTGGACGCCGTCGAGCAGGATCGCGGTCTCCTCGTCCTCGATGTCGGGCTCGGCGAGGACCACCGCCCGGAGGTCCGCGAGCTCCTCGATCGCCCCCTCATCGTCGAGTTCCATGAGGGCGTCCTCCTCCTCGATGTCGCCCTCGTAGGCCCGGATGATCTTGGCGATCGCGATCGCGACGTCGTCCTGGAGGTTGAGGAGGAGCCGCGCCGAGTCCTCCTCCTCGGGGTCGAGGTCGGATTCGCGCAAGCGGTCGAGCCAGTTCCCCCAGCGTTCCTCCGAGTAGAACTCCTCGGCGGGCGTACTCATACCCGTAGCCGGGCACCGCGCGGTGAAAGGGCTTTCTCTACGCGCGCTCGGCCGACCTACGGCGCGTCCCGGGTGTCGATCCCGTAGACGCGCCGTGGCGTCTCGACGTGGGCGCGGCGAAGTGCCTCGTCGTGGCCCCTCTCGGCGAGCCAGTCGACCCGACGGGGGACGGTCTTCGGGCCGAGCACCGCACCCGGGCGATCGGGATCGTCGAGGTAGTCCGTCTCCATCAGGAACGGCTCGTCCGCCTCGGCCGCCGTCAGGAGCGCCTCCTTCCGGGCGATGACGCTCGGCGTGACGCCGGCGCAGGTCCCGGAGGCGTAGTGTTTGATCACGCGCTCGGCGGGCAGCCCCGCCTGCTGGGCCCACTCTCCGACCTCCGTCAGGTCCTCGGTCGCCTCGGTGTGGAGCTGTAGGGAGACGCCCGTCTCCGCGGCGAGATCGAGCGCGTGCCGGATGACGGCGTTCGAGGCCTCCCACACCGCCGCTTCGACCTCGTAGTGTGGCCGTCCCGACTTGAGGGCGACCGCGGGGCCGTCGGCAGCGTACTCCGCGGCGACCTCCAGGCCACCCTGCATGAGATCGCGTGCCGACTCCGCGGAGCTCCCGCCGTCGACGAGCCGGGAGACGAGCCCGGGGTGGACGCCGAGCACGGGCCACGCGTCGCCCGGCAACACCTCACTCGCCCGCGCCGCGAGGTCGATCGTCTCCTCGAAGACGGGGCGGAAATCGGCGGGTTCCGTGGCCTCGACGCCGAGTTTCCAGGAGGGCTGGTTCACGATGAAAAGGTGGGTTCCGCCCGCCCGCGCGAACTCCCGGACGGCCTCGATGCCCCGGTTGTCGGCGTCGAGGTGGAGGTGGTCGTCGAGCACGGGGCCGTCGTACGAACTCATGTCGGGAGGTAATCACCCGGGCATGAAAACGCCTGCCATCGGTCGGTGACTTATCGGCCTTCGAGCAGGACCGCCTCGTCGGCGGCGGCGGTCAGGCCCTCCGACCGGCCGTGCTCGCCAGGGGCGATCGCGACAGTGCGGACGCCCCGCCGTCCCGCGGCTTCGAGGACGGGCTTGAAGTCGACGTCCCGGGAGGCGATCGCGACCACCTCGATCCCGTGCTCGGCGAGCGCGTCGGTCGCCTCGACGGCGAGCCGGACGTCGACGTCGCCGCTCGTGACGACGGCCTCGAAGCCGTGGGCCTCGACCGCGCGGAGCAGGTCGGCGGGGGCATCGGCGTCGAGGTAGACACGGGCCACCGCGAGACGGCCGAACCGTTCGGCGGCCTCCCGGAGGTCGTCGAGGTCAGCGTGGAACTCCGACCGGAACACGTTCGGGCCGTCGACGAACAGGCCGACGCTCCCGTTCGCGCCGCGCTGGATCGATCGCATCGGGTCACCCGGCGTCGCGCGTGGGCATAGCCGTGGCGGTTCGTTCCGGCCGCCGGTCCGTGGGCGTCACGACCGTGGCGGGACGGACCGGGCGGAACGCGGTCCGGCGGAGAGGCGGACCGGTCAGAACGCGGCCCGCCGGATGACGACGAGGAACACCGCGATGACCACGCCGAAGCCCGCGATCGCGAACCAGCCGGTCGCCAGGACGTTCCCGCTGACGAGGAACCTGTTTGCCACCCACACGAGCGTGAGGATCGACAGGGCCACCAGAATCCAGAAGTACGCCTGGAGGGCCCGAATCAGGCTTCGACCGACATCCATGGACGGGGTTGAACCAGGGAGGATAAAAAACCCCCGCGGGGTCGACGAGTTCGGCGTCGATCCGCTGGCCGCCGACCGCGTCGGGATCACTCCTCGTCGTGCTCGATGCCACCGAACATCGCCAGCATGTCGCTTTCCCCCTCGGTGGCCGACTCGGGGTGGACCCCGACGGCGATGACGTAGTCCTCGCCGTGTTCGACCCGGGTCGCGTGGACGAGCACGTCCGTGCCGTCTTCCGTTGTCGTGTACGTACTCACGTTCGTCTCCGTCTCGAGGACCGTCGTCGACTGGTTGCCCACGAACTGGAGGTCGTCCTCGTTCACCGTGACGTTCGCCTCCCCGCTACGCGACAGCGCCTCGGCGATGAGCTTCTCCCTGTCGTACTCGCCCAGGGGGTTCACGCCATCTGCTTGCGGCGTCGCGAGCGCGAGGAAGTACCCCGATCCGTTCGCGTAGGTCTTGGTGTAGCCCTGGAGACTGCTCGAAATCCGGACCTCCGTCTCGTTTCCGTCGCCGAGCTCGATCGTCTCACTGATGTTGAACGTCTTCGTCTCGCCGCTCTCGTACCCCGTCTCGGAGAGCGTGCCGTCGGCGACCGTGGCCTCCGATGCGATGTACTCGATCGAACCGCCCCCGAGCAGTGCCGAACAGCCCGCCGTGAGGACGAGGACGGCCAGCAGGACGCCCCCGAGATACCGCTTTCGCGTCGTCATACCCTCGTCTTTCACCTACCCCGATAAATGCGTTGTGGCCCTCGGCGTTGGCCGTCCCGGGCCGTCACGCCCCGATCACGAGGAACACCGCGTACACGACGGCGAGCATGATCGCGACGTGTTTCGCGCCGTCCCTGATGCTTCCCTCGCCCATCTTCCCGGCGACCAGCCCCGAACAGATCGCCTGGACCATCGCCGCGTGGTACAGGACGAGGGTGTACTTGTCCTTCTCCTCGCCCTGGACGGGGTCGATTCCGAGGTCGCCGCCGAAGTTCCCCACCCCGGGAGCGTTATTGGTTGCGTTGGGGGCGATCCCGCCCAACTGGTCGGCGCTCGGGATCGCGGGGATCAGTATCTGCTGGAGCGCGAGCCCGATCCCCAGGAAGACGAAAAAGGAGATGTAGATGATGAGGACGTACATGAACATCTCCTGGCTGCGCTGTTTTTTCAGGCGGCGGTCCTCGCGGGCCTCGTCGGCCGCGATCCGGATGACGGGGCCGATGTTCCCGCTCGCGTTCATCGCGTTCGTGATGAGCGCGACCACCCGGGAGACCGTCCTAGACTTGACCCGGGTGCCGAACCGGTACAGTGCCCGCTCGGTCCGGGCCCCCCACTCGACGTCGGCGAGCAGTTTCGAGACCTCCTCGTCGAGCGCGCCGAGGTCGCTCCGGTCGGTGCGTTCGAGCGCCTCCGTGAACGTCATCCCGGCCTCGTTGGTGCTGGCGAGGCGGTCGAGCAGGTCCGGGATGGCCGACTCGATCCGCGAGAGCCGCTGGGCGTGCAGTTCCTGCACGACCGCGAAGGTGGCGACGATCACCAGGATCGCCTGTATCACGATGTCGTCGACGGCACGGAGGGTGCCATCGAGCCCCCCGGTCGGGGTCGCGAGGATCGGCCAGAGGCGGACGATCGAGGCGACGACGACCAGCGGCACCGTCACGTAAAACAGCATGATCGGCTGCGCGACCAGCGACTCCACCGGCTCCACGACCATGTCGTACAGCGCGCGGAACCGGTTGTACGCCGACAGCCTGATCCGGTTCATCTCCCGCTCGACCCCGGCGCGGACACCGGCGTCAGCCCGTCCGGCTCCGCCGTCCCCCCCGGGACTGACGCCGCCGTCCGTCAGTCCGGCCTCGCCCCCCTGCCCCGCCCGCCGGACGTGGAGCTTCCGGCTCGGGGTGTCCTCCGTGATCGGGGTCCGGTAGGCCGTCAGCGACTCGGAGATGCTGTCCAGGTAGAGGACGAACCCGACGTTCGCGACCGGGATCAGGAAGTAGATGATCGCACGGAGGAACCTGAGCATGCCGCCGGTGAGGATGCCGAAGACGAGCAGGATCGTGATCAAAAACAGCGGGAGGGCGACCAGCGCCGCGACGTACCCCTCTCCGAGAGCCGTGAACAGTTCGAGCAGGCGTTCCTGGTTCGATACCCGCTCTTCCTGGTACTGGTCGTACTGCTCGCGGAGGTACTCGGAGACGTTGCGCCCGGTCCGGAGGACGCTCGCGAAGTTCTCCGCGAAGTCGGCGAACTGCTCGGAGGGGGTGCGTCCCGCGATCCGTTCGAGTGCGGCGACGAGGTCGGCCCCGAACAGGTCCATGTCCTTGACCACGACGCTCACCTCCTCGGCGCTCTCCCCGAACGACCGCCGGTTGTCGGCGACGGTGCGCATGATCTCGGGGTACACCATCCCGCTGCGGGAGAGCGCGTAGATGAACGCGATCGTCCGCGGGACGCTCTCGTCGATGAGCACCCCCCGCTGTCTCGTCCGGCTGCGGACGCGCCACCACCGGCCGTAGTAGACGAGGCCGCCGGCGAGCGTCCCGACCGTCGCGGCCGAGACCAGGAGCAGGACGAAGATCTGGACGATCGACAGCGCTCCGATGGCGTCCGCTCCCGGGACCAAGAAGCCGATGAACTCGGGGAGGTCCCCGCGGATTCCCGTTGCGTTTGCCGTCGTCGTCCCCGTCGGCGTCGGAGCCGTCGTCGCGTTCGGTAGCGTCGCCGTTCCGTTCGGCGTCGGAGTCGCCGTCGCCGTTCCGTTCGCCGTCGCCGTTACCGTCCCGTTCACCGTCGCCGTTCCGTTTGGTGTCGGTGTCGCCGTCGCGTTCGACGCCTCGCCGCCAGGCGCCAGGGCCGCCAGGACGAACCAGATGAGGGACGCCCCGATCAGGCTCCCGGCGACGCCGGCGATCCCGCTGTAAAGCAGCGTCTTCGACGCGTAGACGGGGTAGGTAACCGTCGCGTGGATCGACTGGAGGTGTCGCTTCCGGCGCTCGCGGTACCGGCCCTGGGACTCGACGGCTTCCCGGAACACGGAGAGCCCGATCCGCGTCAGGACCTGTTCCACCCGCTCGCTGACTGTCGAGAGCAGGAGCGTCCCGGCGAGCAGGAAGCCGAGGAGGAGAAACCCGACGAGTACCGGGGGAATCATGCGGTCGGGGCCGAGACTGCCGTGTCGAGTTCCCCGTCGATCCGGTCGAGGACGCCCTCGGGATCGGCGTAGTACTCGTTTACGATCGCGGTGAACGTCTGGTAGTCGGTGACGTCCTTCGAACGGGCGTACTCGATGACGCGTTTCCTGTTGCGGAGCTCACGCTGGAGTTGGAGCTGCGACCAGCCCTGCTCCTCCCGGATCTCGGCGAGGATGCGGCTCTGGCCGATCGAGGAGCGGAACTCGTCGTCGGCGGGCTGCCAGCTGAAGATGCTCTGGTAGTCCAGGTCGCCGGTGCGCTGGTCGATGCCGACGACCTCGGCGAGTTCGCGCGTCCGCCTGACGCGCTCGCCCGCAGCGTGGGAGATGGTCTGGATCGAGAGGATGTCGAGGCTCTGGATCATCGCCCGGGGGACGTTGATCGGGTCGTTCTCCAGGCGATTGATCACGGTCTGGATCGAGTCGGCGTGCATCGTCGAGTAGGTCGTGTGGCCGGTGTTCATCGCCTGGAACAGCGTCATGGCCTCCTCGCCGCGCACCTCGCCGACGATGATGTACTCCGGACGGTGGCGAAGCGCCGAGCGCAACAGGTCGTACATGTCGACGTCCGATCCCTCGCCGACGTTCTCACGGGTCACGGCGGAGAGCCAGTTGTCGTGGTACAGCCGGATCTCCTGGGTGTCCTCGATGGTGAGCACCTTCGATCTGGGCGGGACGAACATCGAGACGGCGTTCATCGAGGTCGTCTTGCCGCTCGCCGTGCCGCCGGCGAAGATGAGGCTCTTGTTGTTCTCGATGGCGAGCCAGAGATACGCCATGTGATCGAGGCCGAACGTGCCGTAATCGATCAGCGTGACCGGCGTGAACGGATCCTCGGAGTACTTCCGGATCGTGAACGCCGAGCCGTGGGGCGTGACCTCCGTTCCCAGGGCGAGCTCGCTCCGGGACCCGTCGGGGAGCATCGCGTGGGCGAGGGGGTCGCCGATCGAGATGGTCCGCCCCGAGCGCTGTGCGAGCCGGACCACGAAGTCGTCGAGGTCCTCCTCGCCGAACTCGATGTTCGTCTTGACGTCGGTGTAGTTCGAGTGGTAGACGAACACCGGGGTGTCGTAGCCGTCACAGGAGATGTCCTCGATGTAGGGGTCCTTCATGATCGGGTCTAACTTCTCGTAGCCCCGGAACCGGCGGTCGAGGTAGTACAGGAACCGGTAGAACGTGTTCATGTCGACGACGACGCCGTACTCCTCGATGATGGACTGGAGTTCGGTCTTGATCACCTGCTCGGTGTTCCGCTCGCCGACCCGGCGGCGGTGGATCAGGGTGTCCCGGAGGTCGTCGACGAGGTTCTCGAGCAGCGTGACCTCCCACTCGTCGAGTTCCGGCTCGACCACGTAGTAGAGGTGCTCGTTCTCCTCGGGATCGTAGTTGATCGAGACGAAGACGAAAGGCATGTCGACCCAGTAGCGGTCGACCTCCTCGTACCCCGAGAGCCCGGAAAACGAGATCAGCGGCCCGTGGACCGAGGGGGTGTAGTTCTCGACCCCGACGGTCGAGCCGCGAAGCATCTCGTAGGTCCCCCGGGCCCCCCGCTTGATGTCGTCGACGATCCGCTCGATGTCGAATCCGTTCCGTGACATGTGGCTTGCGACGGTCGTCTCTCCCGGAGGAAAGGCGGCCACGAATATAAACCCTCCCCGACGCGGGACGTCCGCGCCAGGGCCGGTAGTCGCCCCTTACTCCACGGATGTGAGGTACACCGCCAGCACCGCGAAGGCGATCCCCGCGGCCTTCCGGGCGGTGAGCGCCTCGTCGAGGAACGCGATCCCGACGACGGAGGAGGTGACGATGAACGTCCCGAAGATCGGGACGACGACGCTCACCGGGCCGAGCGCGAGCGCCCGGTAGTAGGCGATTATCCCGACCGCCAGCAGGACGCCGGCGAGGTACAGATAGCCGGCCTTCGGGTGACCCGGATCGAGGTACCTCAGGACGGGCTGGCCCTGGTAGGCGACGAGCCCGAGCGCCGCGATCACGAGGATGCCGTTCGTCACGAGCGCGACGACGTCGCTCGGCACGTCCCGCGTCGCGACGCTCAAAAGCGGCGCGACGAGCGTGTAGGCGGCCAGCGCGAGAAACGCCCAGGAGAGGTATCGCATGCCCCCGGCTCGCCACGCGCCGGTAAGAAAGCTTGCGTCACGGGGTGACCGGATACGCCCCTACAGTTCGTCCCAGTAGTCCGGCTCGTTGCCGGACTTCCACTTGATCGTACAGCCCCGCGAGGGTTCGAACGAACGCTCGACGTCCTCGCCGGCGAGCACTGCGTCGATGGCCTCGCGCATCTCGAAGCCCGGCTCCCCGGAGGGTTCGTCGTCGGGGCTCACGGCGTCGTCGAGCCGGCCGTGGTAGGCGAGGACGAACTCCCCGCCCTCCCGGCGAAAGAGGAACGGGTCGGGCGTACAGACCGCGCCGTAGGCCTTCGCGACCGCCTGGGACTCGTCGAACAGGTAGGCGTCGTAGGCGATCGTCCCGTCCTCGACTAACTCCTGCATGCGCTCGAAGGAGTCCTCCTCGTACGTCTCGGGGTCGTTGGGGTTGATGCCGACCACCGAGACGTCGTCGTAGTCCGCGGCGATCGCGTTCAGCGCGTCGAACTTCGCCTTCGCGTAGGGACAGTGATTACAGGTGAACACGACGAGCAGGGCCCCGTCGTCGGCAAACGAGTCGAGGGTGTAGGTCTCGCCGTCGGTCCCGGGGAGTTCGAAGGACGGTGCCGCGTCGCCGTTGCGCACGATCTGGATCGAGCCACCAGCCATACGTGGGGGTTCGGCACCGAGGGGCAAAACCGTTGGCCCCCCGGCGATTCCTCGGAACCCGGGAATCTTTTTGGGCTCCGGGTGCGCACGTCGCTCGCATGGGCAGAGGCGACACCGGCAGCAACGCACTGATCGGGGGCGCCGTCGCGATCGCGACGACGGTGGTGCTCGGGCCGGGTTCGCCAGTCGCCGGCGGCGTGATGGCGGGATATCGTCAGCGGGGGACCTCGAAGGACGGCGCCGTCGTCGGGGCGCTCGCCGGGCTGGTCGCGGTCGGACTGGTTTTCTCGCTCGTCCTCGTGTCCTACGTCGCCGGCGTCAACCCCCACACCAACGTGGACCGGGTGTTCCTCGTCGGCGTCTCGTTTCTCGGGACGCTGGCGGCTACGATGCTGGGCGGGTTCGGGGGCGTGCTCGGCGTCTACGTCGCCATCGAGACCGACATCGGCGGGTAGCGGTGCCCCGGCGTGAGACGGCGCGAGTTTTTTGAACCGAGCCGCGTACTGCTACGTCATGGGCGAGGGCGACACCCTCCTGAACGCGCTGCTCGGCGGCGCCGTGACGATCCTGGCGACCGTCGTGCTGGGGCCGGCGTCGCCGGTCGCCGGCGGCGGGGTGGCGGGATACCTTCAGGGGGGCACCTCGAAGGACGGCGCGATCGTCGGGGCGATCTCGGGGCTGATCGCGTTCGTGCCGTTCCTCCTGTTCTTTCTCCTGTTCGCCGTCGTCGGTGTCGCGCCCTTCGTCGGTCTGGCCGGCAGCGTTCCCATCCTGGCGTCACCCGAACTGGGAGAGGCGGTGCCGTTCGTCGCCATCGGCGGCGGCGTCTTCCTGCTCGTGGCCCTGTTTTTCCTCTTCGCGTTCTTCGTCGGGGCCCTGTCGTTCGCGGGCCTCGGCGCGCTCGGGGGCGTGCTCGGCGTCTACGTCGCCACCGAGACCGACATCGGGGAGTAGCGGGGGCGAGAGCGAGGACGCGTGTGGGGGATCGCGAGAACTCCCCCGACCGGGAGATATACAAGCGACGGTTCCCTTCCGTGTGGTATGATGGCCCGTCGAACGCTTGCGCTGGGGCGCGCGAAGGGGTCGTCGGGGACCGGTACCGACGCCCCCGGCGCACCCTCGCGGCCCGTCACGACGGGGCGGGGACGACAAGCATGAGTGGCAACACCGGTTCGTGGCTGTCCGACAGGCTCGATCCGGACGCCACGCGGTCGCAGCTCTCGACGTTCCGGATGCTCGCGCTCGGCTCGGCGCTCGTCCTG
>Ga0207719_100642_pt1 | contig 16477 bp, 18 predicted proteins | sample A23P1SouthBayCA_2_FD_187279 | JGI IMG/M metagenome (GOLD analysis project Ga0207719, IMG submission 187279) | Aerobic enrichment media microbial communities from Eden Landing Ponds, California, USA - A23 P3 (3) (SPAdes) | ecosystem: Environmental > Aquatic > Marine > Unclassified | place... | reverse complement strand
CGAGAGCGGGCAGCCACTCCCGGATCGCGGGGACGTTGTCGCCGTGGGCGTGGGCCGCCACGGGGACGCCCTCGTGGGTCAGCGCCGCCGCAGTCTCGGGGTTCTTGTCGAGGTCGGTCACCATGAGGTCGACTCTGACGCCGTGCTCGTCGAGCACGTCGACAGCCGTCGACGCTGCGAACACCCGGTCCGCGCCGGCAACCCGGTCGAGGTCGTCCGGAAGTGAGGGGCCGGCGCCAGCGACGGCCACCATCCGGCCGGCACAGTCCAGGCGATCGAAGTCGAACGGCGTCGCGAACTCCGCCAGCAGGCCGCGGGCACGCTCGTCGTCGCGCCGGTCGTACCCGAACGACGCGAGGAGCCGCTCGTACACCGGCTCCCACTCCTCGAACTTCATCGTCACCGCACCCCCATCGGGAACGAGACACAGCGCCGCCGCTCGTGGCTGGGTAGGTATGGGCCGGAGTGGCACGAAGTACCCCTACCCGCGTGCCCCTCCAGCGTCCACCGGGGCGATTTACCGTCGTTCGGTATAAGCTTTCTCTTACTCAGGCCCCGTAACCCGGGTCTGTAGGGGGGTTTCACGCCGTCGGGTCCCCCGCGGCGTCGGCGACGCTGCCGAGGGCCGCCGCCAGTTCGTCCGGCCCCGTGACGGATTCGGCCAGGCGGGCCAGGGCGGTCGGGGTCCCCATCACCAGCGCGGTCCGCCCGGCGTCGGGGCGGGCTCCGTCAAACGCCACTTCGGGGCCGCCGGTTCGTTCCTGGGTGCCGTCCGCGTCGCCGACGACGAGGGTCGCGCCGGCCGCGCCGGCGGCGCGGTCGAGCGCGTCGAGGGAGTCCTCGCCGATTCCCGAGAGTTCGAACACGCGGACGACGCTCTCGGCCGCGGCGGCGCGGTCCCCGCCGAGGCGGTCGACGTGTCGGCCGGCCTCGGCGGCCCGCGTCACGTCGAGTTCCTCGACGGCGACGTCGCCGACGTCCCGATGCCGGCGTCGGCGGAACGCCTCCCCGATCAACGCGGCGTCCCGCGTCTCGGCGACGTCGTGGGTTCTGATCACGTGGGCGCCGCGCTCGACCGCCATCGACGTCGCGGCCAGGCTCACGGGCAGCGCTTCCTCCGTCGACCGGCCGGCGACCTCCCGCAAGAAGTTCTTCCGGTTGATCGAGACCAGCAGCGGCCGGCCGTAGCCGCGGAACTCCCTGAGGCGGCGGAACGTCTCGCGGTCGTCCGCCAGGGTCTTTTCGGCGGACCAGCCGCCGAAAGCCGGATCGAGGATCGTCTTGTCGGTGAAGCCGTTCAGCGCGAGGGCGTCGTAGATGTCGTCGACGTCCTCGACGGCGCCCGGCCGTTCGAGGTCGGGGGGGCTCGCCATCTTCGCGACCGCGACGTCGCGTTCGGCACAGACCCGCGGCATCTCGGGGTCCGCGAAGCCACAGACGTCGTTGACCATGTCGAAGCCGCGGTCGAGGGCGGCGGCGGCGACCTCGTGGTACCGGGTCTCGATGGAAAACACCGCATCGCCCGAGACCGATTCGATGGTCTCGACGGCCGTATCGAGGCGTTCGAGTTCCTCTTCGGCCGAAAGGACGTCCAGACGCTTGTTCGCCGATTCGAGGCCGACGTCGACGATGTCGGCGCCCTCGTCGATCAGTTCGCGGTCGACGTACGCCGCCGCGGCCCCGGGGTCCTCGAAGACGCTCGGGTCGTAGGGCGACTCCTTGGAGACGTTCAGCACGCCCATGATCCGCGGCGGGTGGTCGTCGCCGACAGGGAGGCCGGCGGCGTCGACAGTTCGCATGGACGTGGCTTGGGCCGGAGAGACATAGGGGACTCGGTGCCGGAACTCCAGCTTTGCCCGCCGGGACCGGGGATAGCGCCGCCGAGTCACGCCGCTTTTGACCGTCGCCCCCCAACGGCTGCCCGATGGGCAAGGTCAGCATCGGACTGCGGGGCTGGCGGTTCGACGAGGAGGAGGTTTTCACCACCGACGGCGAGTTCCGCCCCCTCGACGAGATTCCCGACGACGCGCTCAACCGACTCCTGCGGCTCACCGGCCTGGTCGAGGAGCCCTGCGACGCCTGCTACCTCGAACACGGGGAAGAGGACAAGAGCCGCTGGCGCCAGGCGACGATCGTCTACGGCGAACCCGGCGACGAGGTACTGCTGTGTGACGCCCACGAGGCCGACTTCCTCTACTGGTTCCGGGAGGACGGCGGGAGCGACCTGCGCGGCGAGGAGCGGTTCCGCGACGCGTTCCACGAGTGGGTCGTCGCCGGCAACCGCGCCCCGGAGGGGTACGGCGGCCTCGACCACGTCCAGACCGACCCCGACGCGCTGCCCGACCCCCCGGATCCAGAGGAAGTCCAGGCACAACTGGAAGCCGAGGCCGACTTCGAGGGGATGCGAATAGACCTCCGTGAGGCCCTGGAGGAGTACCAGGCCGAACGCGACGACGAATCCGCGGACGGCGATGCCGCGGAGGACGAATCCGCGGACGACGGCGAGAGCGGCGACGGCGACCCGGAGGCCGAAGCGCCCGACCTCGACGACCTCGACCTGGGCCAGGAGTATCCGAGCCGATGAGCGAGATCTGCGTCGTCGTCGTCGACGCCAAGACCCCGGGGAACGTCGGCACCATCGCCCGCGCGATGAAGAACTTCGGCCTGTCAGATCTGAAGCTGGTGAACCCGCCTACCCTCGATCGGGACGGCGAGGCGTACGGCTTCGCCGGCCACGCCCGCGAGGACGTGCTCCCGAACGCCGACGAGGTTTCCTTCGACGAGGTGGTCCGCTCCTACCACACCGTCGGATTCACCGCGATCACGAGCGAGGACAGCCGCGGTCACGTCCGCTTTCCCTTCCGGACGCCCGCGGAACTGGCCGACAGCCTCCGGACCGTCGAGGCCGACACCGCCCTCGTGTTCGGCCGCGAGGGCACCGGGCTGTCGAACGACGAACTGTCCCGCCTCGACGAGGTGTGTGCGATCCCGGCCAGTGAGGCCTACCCCGTGCTCAACCTCGGCCAGGCGGCCACGATCGCCCTGTACGAACTGCGCGGACTCACCGTGGAGGACACCCAGTTGCCCGACGTCGAACGCGAGCGTGCTTCCGAGGCCGACATCGATCGGCTGTACGACTTCTTCGAGTCGTTCCTCGACGCGGTCGAGTTCCGCGACCACAAGCGCCGGAAGACCGCGCGCTTGATCCGCCGGCTCGTCGGCCGCGCGCACCCGACCGAGCGCGAGGTCAGCAGCCTGACCGGGCTGTTCAGGCGGGCGACGAACCGACTCGACGGCGAGATCCCGCCGCCGGAGGCCGACGGCCCCTCCGACGACGCGACGAGGAGCGACGTCGGCCGAACCGACGGGGCGGACGACCGGACAGACGGGTCGGCCGACCTGATCGAGTGAGTCGCCGGGGCGACGCCACGGGCCGTCAGTCGGCGTCGTCCCGACGGGCGATCATCGCGATCGACACGTGTGACATCACCGCCTCGTCGTCCTGGTTGAGGGTCTCGGTCAGCGTGCGGACCTCGCCCCGGTCTGGGTGTTCGGGGGTCTTCTCGATCAGTTCCGTCCTGACCGACAGTTCGTCGCCCGGGAACACCGGCTGGTGCCACCGGAGTTCGTCGATCCCTTTCGCCCCGAGGGCTGCGACGTCGTCCCCGCGGTGGTCGATCAGCAGGCGCATGGTGATCGCGGCGGTGTGCCAGCCGCTCGCGACGAGCGAGCCGAAAAAGGAGTCAGCCGCCGCGTCCGGATCGGTGTGGAACGGCTGGGGGTCGTACTGCTCTGCGAAGGAGATGATCTCGTCCTCGGTGACCTCGTAGGTGCCGAACTCGTGCGTGTCGCCGACAGACATGTCCTCGAAATACTGCGTCATAGCGAGGGGGACGAATGGGGGATGCAAAAAACGTTCGGGGAGCAGGGGGATCGACGCCCGGGCGGAACTGAATACGGTGTCACCCGGCCCCGAGCCTAGAAAGGTTTTAATGTGTAACAGGTCCAATCATAGATGTCCGCCGGCTATCAGTGTCCTGTCAGACCGACTCGTCCCCTCCGGCGGACGTTCTCGACCGCCCAGCGACGCATCCGGGCACCGAATCTGGAAGCCACAGTCGACGTCCGGTCAGGCGCGGGTCTGGATCTCCTCGCGGAGCACGTCGCTGACCACTTCGCCGTCGGCCTTGCCGCGGAGCGCCCCCATACACTCGCCCATCAGCGCCGAGAACGCGCCCATACCCTCCTCCTCGACCTGGGCCGCGTTGCGCTCGATCACCTCGCGGATCGCCTCGCGGACCTCGTCCTCGTCGACGCCGGACAGCCCGGCCTCCTCGACGGCCTCCCCGGCGGTCAGCGACGGGTCGCGGGCGAGCGTCGCCAGCACCTCCTCGACGCCCTCCTTGGCGAGGTCGCCGTCCGCGACGAGCAGCAGGACGTCGAGCAGGTCCTCGTCGGTCAGCGCGTCGACGGGTACGTCGTCGCGGCGGAGTTCCGTCAGCGTCGACTCCAGGGTGGTGGCCGCGAAAGTGGGGTCGACGCCCGCCTCGACCGCCCGCTCGAACAGTTCGAAGCGTCGGCCGAAGGCGACCTGCTCGGCGAGGCCGGCGTCCAGCCCCAGGTCGGCCTCGTAGCGGTCGACTTTCTCGGTGAGCAGTTCCGGCGTCTCGACGTCGCCCCGGTCCAGTTCGACCGGCGGCACGTCGGTCTCGGGGTACATCCGCGCCGCGCCGGGGAGCGGCCGGAGGTAGCGGGTCGTCCCCTCCTCGGTAGCGTCGCGGGTCTCCTCGGGGACGCCCTCGAGGGCCGTGCGGGCCCGCTCGGCGACCGCGTCGATCGCGAGGTCGGCCGTCTCGGGGTCGTCGGCGACGATGGCGACCGCGTCCTCGGGGCCCGCGCCGACCGCAGCCCGGAGGTCGCCGATCTCGGCCTCCGTGATCCCGTAGGCCGGCAGTTCGTCGGTGTGGAAGATGCCGCCGGCGCCGTGGCGCTTGGCGTGATCGGAGAACTCGGTGCCGAGCCGCCGGTCCGGCTGGATCTCCCGGCCGACGAGGCCGTCGAAGCCCGACAGCAACACCGCCCGGACCGCGCCGTCGTCGTCGAGGGCCCCCCGGATGACGCCCGAGTCGGTGTCCTCGAACACCTCGGTCACGTCCCGGGGCTCGCCGACCGAGGCGTCACGCTCCCGGAGTTCCGTGGCGATGTCGAGCAGGGCGACCTGTCGACCCACCTCAAGGCGGACGATGTCGTCGATCTGGTCGAGCGCCTGGACGCCCTTGATCTCGACGCGGGCGCCCTCCGCGATGGAGACGTTGACGTCCTGCCGGATGGTGCCCAGGCCGCGCTTGACGGCGCCGGTCGAGCGGAGCAACATCCCGATCGTCTCGGCGGCCTCGCGGGCCTGCGCCGGCGAGGCGATGTCGGGCTCGGTGCCGATCTCGACCAGCGGGATCCCGAGCCGATCCAGCGAGAAGCGCACGCCCTCGTCGGTCGCTTCGACCCGGCCCGCGGACTCCTCTTCGAGTAGCAGGTCCTCGACGCCGACGGCTCCCTCGCTCGTGTCGATGGCGCCGTCGCGGGCGACGAGCATCGTCCGCTGGAAGCCGGAGGTGTTCGACCCGTCGATCACCAGCTTGCGCATCACGTGGGCCTGGTCGACGACCGTCATGTCGAGCAGGTCGGCGATCTGGAGGGTTACCCGGCGGGCCTCCTCGTCGACGTCGTGAGGGGGTTCCTCGTCGGCCTCGACGAGACACGTGGTGTCGAAGCCGAGGTACTCGAACTCGCGGTCGACGCGGGACTCCTCGACGGCGGCGTCGTCGAGTTCGCCCAGTTCGCTCTTGGTCGGGTGCAGATACCGTGTGAAGGTTCGCTCGGCGGCCTCGGGCTCGCGGCGCCGGGTCGGACACTGACAGAAGAGTTTCGTCTCGGTGTCGAGTTGCTGGTGGATCTCCAGCCCCGCGACGAGCCCGAGCGACTCGTAGTCGTAGTCGGCCATTAGGTGTGTGTGGGTAGGGCGACCGTAAAAAATGGTTCAGTTCCCGGTCGCAGAGACCGACGCGCCCGTGGGGTCCCCCGCAGCCCTCAACGTGTGTCCTCGGGACCTGTTGCCCTCGACGTGCGCCCTCAGGGGGAGACGACGAGCGCGGCGCGGTCCGCACCCCAGTCGACGACGACTCGCGTCTCCTCGCCGGCGGGCGCGCGAATCCCCGGTCGGGCGGTGTGCGTGACCCGCTCGCCGGCCGGCACGTCGAAGCCGACGATCAGGTTGCCGTCCTGTACCTGCGAGCCGCTCACGTTGGCGAAAAAGCGGCCGCCGCGATCGCCGACGTTACGCACCTCTAACCGGAGTTGCGGGTCGGTTTCGTCGGTCGCCGTCACCCCGTCGACGCGGAACGACGCGGCCGACGCGAGCGCGTCGGTCACGTCGGCCGGCAGCGACCAGGTCACGGACTTCGGGAGGCCGCGTATCCACGCGACCGCCGCCTCGTCGACGGCGCCGACGGCGACCGGCACGCCCACCGGCCGACCGGCCTCGGCCTCGTGGAACGACGGCCGGAGCGGGGCGGAGCGCCCGTCCGCCGGTTCCCCGCCGAGGAGCGCGCCGAACCGGGCCGCGACCCGGTTCGCCTCGTGGTCACGGCCGTCAGCGTTCGCACCCTCGCCGTCGACTCCGACGTCGACGACGACGAACTGTCTGCCCCGGGTCATGCCGACCGGACTGGTGTGCTGGTCGATCACCACGGCCGTCCGGAGCCGCGGATTCCGGACCGTTACCGTCGGGCCCTCGTCGGGGTCGTGCGTCTCGCCCATCGACTGCCGGACCAGGGGGTAGTCCCCCGAGGGGTCAGACGAGAAATCGGCGCCGCCGACGCACCCAGCGAGCGCAACTGCGCCGGTGCCGAGGGTGGCCAGCAGCGACCGCCGGGTACTCGTGGTGGAAGGGTCGGTCACGGCAAGCGCTGCCGCCGGGCGCGGCATAGGCCTTGTGACGATACGCTGGGGTCGCCGAGGATAGCCTGAACGGAAACGGCGAAAAAGAGTGAGAGGGGAGAGAAACCAGGACGAGTCGCCGAATTCAGAGTCGCCGGAGGCCCTCGCCGATGCCCTCGGCCTCGCCACACTCGGGGCACTCGTAGTGCCAGCCGTCGTTCGTCGCCTGTCCCTCGGGGAACTCGGCGTCGCAGTTCCGACAGCGGAGTACGTCCCGCCCGCGATCGCGCTGGTGAAGGGTCTGCGGCATGGATCGTAGGTCTCCCGGTCGGGGCTTCAATATGTCGCTTCGCGCCTGGACTGTGATCGGTACGCACAGAAATCGAGGGTTTCTCCCCGATTGAGCCGACTTTTGTGGGGTTCGCGAACCTGTAAGCCGGCCCGAGACGAACCGGGTTACTCGTCGCCGAGGATGCCGCGATGGGTCATCGCCTCGGGGTCGAGGACCTCGTCGGCTTCCGCCTCGGTGAGGTAGCCCTCGTCGACGGCCACCTCGCGGACCGTCCGGTTCTCGGCCAGCGCCTGCTTTGCGACCTTCGAGGCCTTGTCGTAGCCGATGGCGGGGTTGAGCGCGGTCGCCAGCGCCAGCGAGCGTTCGACCTGCTCGGTACAGACCGCCTCGTTCGCGTCGAGTTTGGCGACGAACCGCTCGGCGAACACCTCCGAGGCGTTGGCGAGCATCGACGTAGACTGGAGGACGTTGTGTGCGAGCACGGGCTTGTAGAGGTTGAGGTCGATCTGCCCCTCGGCGGCGCCGGCCGACACGGCGGCGTCGTTGCCGACGACCTGCTTGTGGACCTGGTTGACGGCCTCGGCGACCACGGGGTTGATCTTGCCGGGCATGATCGACGACCCGGGCTGGTTTTCGGGCTGTTCGAGTTCGCCCAGCCCGTTTCGCGGCCCGGAGGCAAGCAGGCGCAGGTCGTTCGCGACCTTGTTGAGCGACCCCGCGACGGTCCGCAAGGCTCCGTGTGCCTCGCTCATCGCGTCGTGGGCGGCCTGGGCCTCGAAGTGGTCGTCGGCCTCCCGGAACGCGAGGCCCGTCTCGTCGCTGATGTACTCGGCAGCGAGTTCGGGGAAATCGGGATCGGTGTTGAGCCCCGTGCCGACGGCGGTGCCACCCAGCGCGAGCTCCGCGAGGTGGTCGGTGACGTTCTCGACCCGGCCGATGCCTTTCTCGACCTGGGTGCGGTAGCCGCCGAACTCCTGGCCGAGGCGGACGGGCGTCGCGTCCTGGAGGTGGGTGCGGCCGGTCTTGACGACGCCGTCGAACTCCTCGGCCTTGGCGTCGAGGGCCGCTTCCAGCGTTTCGAGGGCCGGGAGCAGGTCCTTCTCGACGGCCTCGAGCGCCGAGACGTGCATCGCCGTCGGGATCACGTCGTTCGAGGACTGGCCGAAGTTGACGTGGTCGTTCGGGTGGACCGCGCGGTCGCCGATCTCCTCGCCCATGAGTTCGGCGGCCCGGTTCGCGATCACCTCGTTGGCGTTCATGTTCGAGGAGGTGCCCGATCCGGTCTGGAACACGTCGACGGGGAACTGGTCGTCGTGGTCGCCGGCGATCACCTCGTCGGCCGCCTCGATCACCGCGTCGGCCACGTCGTCGTCGAGGTGACCCAGATCGCGGTTGGCCTGCGCCGCGGCCTTCTTGACCACGCCGAGCGCGCGGACGAACCGCCGGCCGAAGGTGATCCCCGAGATGGGGAAGTTCTCGACGGCACGCTGGGTCTGGGCCCCCCAGTAGGCGTCCGCCGGCACCTGCATCTCCCCGAGGCTGTCGCGTTCGGTCCGGTAGTCGTCGCTCATGGTCGATCCAGCGGCGGGCAGCGCGTAAAATCCATCGGAACCGTCCCGGAGGCGGGCGGGACGGTCGGATACGTATCGGCTGGGCCGTCCGTTCGGACTCGAACCCGAATATACTATCAAATGCGATAATTTGAGGGGAGCGTTGAAATGGTTTGCTGGGAATCCGCGACAAGAGGCGCATGATACCCGATAGCGCAGAAATCACGGTCGAACGGAACACTATCAGGTGGGAGAACGACGACTTCAGCATCTCGGAGGACGAGGCAGCGTCGATCAGCGACGCGATCAGGGATCACCTAGAGAGCCGCCGGATCGATTCGGTGCTCGTCGACAACCGGGATGCGTCCGGAACCTGGCCCGCGGAGGTAAACGAGTACTGGACGTCGCTCATGCAGGAGATGTACGAGCAAGGCATCGACTGTGCGACCGTCTCGCCGTCGGTGACGAACACGATGCAGATTAATCGGCTGGCCTCCGACGGGGGCATGGACGACCGGGTCAAGGCGTTCAGCGCTTCCGACTACGACGACGCTCTCGCCTTTCTCGGCATCGACGGGTGAGGCCCCGGCGTCACCGCTCTGTCCTCACGCCCGGTGGTTCTCGTACTCCTCGGGCGTGTAGGTCTTGAGTTCCATCGCGTGGATGTCGCCGGTCATATGCTCGCCGAGGGCGTCGTAGACGAGTTCGTGCTGGTCGACCAGCGACAGGCCGTCGAACGCCGGCGACACCACCACGGCCGCGAAGTGGGCGTCCTCGTGGTCCTCGTCGGGCACCCGCGGGAGCGTCACGTCGGCGTCGGCGTCCTCGATGCCCTCCTCGATGAGTCGTTCGACTTCGGCGGGTTCCATGGACGAAGGAGGGGGACGAGGGGATAAAAACTGCCGACTTCCGGGGCGACGGCGTGGCCGTCCGGCCCCTCGATGGTTCGGTCTGCGTTCTGCCTCCCCGGAGTTACTTGGTGTGGCACTCCCCAGGACCCCACATGGAAGTCACCGAGGGTGTCCACGCGTTGCCACAGACGAACGACCTGGGCGGCAGGGAAAGCACGATCAACCCGGCGGCCGTCGAGACGCCGAAGGGACTCCTGCTCATCGACGCGGGGTTCGAGGGGTTCGCGGACCGAATCGAGGCCAATCTCGCCGACGCGGGGTTCGGGTGGGACGACGTACGGGGGATCCTGCTCACCCACCACGACGGCGACCACGCGGGGGCAGTCGCCGACATCGTCGACCGGAGCGACGCCGTCGTCTACGCCCACGGGAACTGCGCGCCGTACGTCGACGGCCGCGAGCCGCCGTTCAAATCCCCCGACGGTGAGCGCTACCCGCCCGCCGACGTCGACGTCGAACTCGTCGAGGGGGTCTCCTTCCGAACCGCCGCGGGGCCGATGGACGTGGTGTTCACCCCCGGCCACACGCAGGGGCACCTGTCGCTTCACTTCCCCGAGGCTGAGCTGTTGATCTCCGGCGACGCCGTTACCGCCGACGGCGACAGCCTCCAGGGGCCGGTCGAGCAGTTCACCCCGGAGTGGGACCGGGCGCTCGACTCCGCGGCGAAGCTCTCCGACCTGTCGTTCGACCGGACGCTCTGTTACCACGGCGGCCTCGTCGAGGAGGGCAACGACCGGGTCGCGGACGTGGTCGCGTCGCTTCGCTGACCCGTCGGGGCGTCCGTCCCCGGAACCGCTCGGAGGTCAGCCGCCGCCGCCAGCGACGCCGCTCCCGATTGCGGCGCCACAATCGTTGCAGGCGACCACGTAGAACCGCTTGGAGGACCGGAACAGGCCGGCGATCTCGGAATCCATGTCGAGGAATTCGACGTCCTCGACGTCGGCGATCTCTCCCTCGCATTCAGGGCAGTGGACCATGGCGGCCGGTCGGGCCCGTCGGACAAGTGTCTTGTCCCGATCGGGACAGGTCTGGCGGGGCTGTCCCACCCGACCGCACGGCGCGTATCGACGCCCCAACCGAAAACGGCCGGCACCGGGTCCCGAGACGGGCTCGACAGGGTTTTCGGCCAGTGAGTATAAATGGGTGGGATCATCCGTAATAGACGATCATGGGTGACGAGTGGATCCCGTACGCGCTGACGGGGGTGGGGGTCCTGCTCGGCCTCGTCCAGGCCGGCGCGCTCCTCGCAACGGCGACGGGGAGCGTGTCGCTCACCGCCGAAGCGGTCGTGACGCACCTCAGCGGTGCGCCGTTCGTCCTGTTGCTCGCGTCCGCGGCGGTGTGGCTTCCGCGGAGCAACGTCTCCAGCGACCGGTACCGGCGGATGGGGAAGTGGACGGTCGCGGGGCTGGCGTTCCTGTCGACCGTGTTCGGGGTCATCGCGTTCGCGACCCAGGACGGGTTGATGGTCCGGGTCGTGATCGTACAGTGGGGAAGCGCCGTCGGCGGAGGGGTAGGACTGCTCATGGGCACGTTCGAGGCCCGTGCGATCGAGCGGTCGCTCGTCACCGAGCGGGTCAGGATCCGGAACGAGGAACTGCGACGACAGAACGAACGCCTGGACGAGCTAGCGGGGATCATCTCCCACGACCTCCGGAACCCGCTCAACGTCGCCAACGGCTACATCGAGATCACCAAAGAGGACTACGGCGACGACCGCCTGGATACGGTCGCCTCGGCGCTCGACCGGATGGAGCGCATCGTCGAGGAGACGCTGACCCTGGCAAAGAGCGGTCGGGTGATCGACGATCCCGAGACCGTCCACCTGCGGGCGGTGGCCGAGCGGAACTGGCACAACGTCGCGACGAACCGGGCCGCCCTGAAGATCGACGGCTCGCTGGCGTTCCAGGCCGACCCCCACCGACTCCAGAACCTGCTTGAGAACCTGTTCCGGAACAGCGTCGAACACGGGACCACCGACGACCGGACCGACGAGGGCCCCGGAACCGAAGGAGCGGGGGCAGCCGATCCGGTCGTCCGCGTTGGAACGCTCCCCGGCGGCTTCTACGTCGAGGACGACGGCCCAGGGGTACCCGAGGAGAAACGGGAGTCCGTCTTCGAGGCCGGTCACTCCACCGTCGAAGGGGGGACCGGGTTCGGGCTGGCCATCGTAAAGCAGATCGCGGAGGCCCACGGCTGGCGGATCGACCTCGTCGAGTCGGACGCCGGCGGTGCACGCTTCGAGGTCACGAACGTCAAAAGAGCCCCGGCGGCAGGGGTCGACCCGTCGGGCGCGGCCGGCAAAAGTACGGGATAGCGGGGGTCCGGTCCCGGCGCCGCTTACATCTGGTAGCGTCGCTCGTCATCGCGCTGGGGGACCTGATCGGCACCGGTCATCTCGTCGTAGGTCATCCCCGAGAGGTACTCGTCGTACGTGACGTCGTACCCGCGACGCAGGTGAAAGTCGAGGTTGCCGGCGTCGACGTTCGACTGAAACAGCGTGTGGACCGCACGCCGGACCAGCGCCTCAGTGTCGTCGACGTCGAACACCGCGGCCAGCATCGCGAGTTCGTTTTTCGTCTCGCGGTCGAGTTCGACGCGCACCTCGTCGTCCAGGTCCGAATAGGCGTCCGTGACGTCGTCGTTCAGGTCGTCGAGTCCCATGGTGGGCCGTGGACCGGCCGCCCGATACGACTTTCGACCGACCTTTTGCTGCGGTCGCTCGCTTCGCTCGCTCTCCACGGGCGACCCCCGCGTCGCCCGTGGGGAAGCGAGACGGCTTCGCCGTCTCGCCCTCCCTGGCAAAAGCTCGACCAAAAGCCTGCGTCGGCCCCTTCGGGGCCTCCTTGGCCCGCTCGCTCACTGCGTTCGCTCGCGGTGCGTACCCCACAGTGCGGACCGCCGACCGCACCCGCCTCCGCGACAGCCCGGTCACTCGTCGGCTTCCGCGGCCGCCTGCCGGCGCTCGACGACGCGGAGGGTCGTCCCCGAGAGCTGGACGAGGTGACAGAGCGGGTTACCGGGGTAGACGACGGGATTTTCGAGTGTGCCGACGAGCAGGCCGGTAAAGGGGGCGGTGACGGCGATGTTGTCGTCCTTGAACGGGTTGGTGATGGTACAGATGCGGTCGCCCTCGCGGACCAGGGATCCGGCGCCGAAGTGCATATCGACCATCCCCCCGGCGTCGGCCCGGATCCAGGTCTTGTCGTCGTCGTCGGTGATGACGGTCCGCCAGCCCGGCCAGCGAACGGCCGCCGCATCGAGGAGCCCGTACTCGGCGAAGACGGAGCGAACGCCGGCGAGCGCCTCGTCGATGAGGTCGCGCTGGAACCGGTGGGCCTCGCCCATCTCGACCGTGATCGTCGGCACGCCGGCGGCCGAGGCTTCCCCCCGGAGCGTGCCGTCTGGCCCCTCGCTGTCGATGATGACGGTCGAACCGAAGGCACGGGCGAGCCGGTCGATCCCGTCGACCCCCACGTCGCCGCGGACGTGGAGCATGTTCGTCCGCCCCCGGGTCGAGGTATGGAAGTCGATGCCGAAGTCGCAGGGTTCGATGAAGTTCGAGAAGATGCGGTGGGCCATCCGCTTTGCGCTGGTCGATCCCTCGCGCCCGGGGAACGACCGATTGAGGTCGCGGTCGTAGATCGGTAGGTATCGCTGCTGGGCCAGGAAGCCGGGGACGTTCAGTACGGGGAGGCAAACGAGCGTCCCCGCCAGCCCCGAGAGGTCCCACTCGTGGGCCACCTCGCGGACGACCTCGATGCCGTTGAGCTCGTCGCCGTGGGACGCTGCCGAGAGGAAGACGGTCGGCCCCTGCCGCTCGCCGTTGACCACGGTGACCGGGATCCTGACCGGGTCGCCGAGGTAGGTTTCGCTGATCGCGTACCTGATGTTCACCTGGTCTCCCGGTTCGACCTTCCCCCCGTTGTAGGTGAAGGCCCCGTCAGCTGGCATAGTGGCCCTCTGCAGCCGAGACGTATATACGGACGGGAGCCGGCGGTTCGGGACCCGACGCCAGCACCGCCAGCCCTATCTCGGCTCTCGGATATGTGATAGTATGAATGCGACGGATGGAGTCCGCGTGGGCGTGTTGAGCCTCCACAACAGCAAGGAGACGAAAGCAATCCTCAACGCCGTCGAGGATCTCGGACACGACCCCGAGTGGCTCAGACGCGAGAACACCGCCGTCAGCATCGCAAACGGGGAACTCACCCTCGAACCCGAGGTCGACGTCGTCGTCAATCGGCTGTTGCTGTCGAGCTCGGAGGAGCCCGCCGAAGGGCTGGGGCTGGCGGCGACCTTCCAGCACGTCCGGCCGATGCTCAACGAGCCTGCGCCGGTGCTGACGGCGCTGCACAAGTTCGCCACCGCGGCGACGCTGACCGATCAGGACGTCAAGGTCCCCGACGCCCTGCTGGCGCTGTCGAACGAGCGGCTCAACCAGGGCCGGGAACGGTTCGGCGACGTTGGCGTCTACAAGACGGCGATCGGTACTCACGGGGGCGGGACCTGGAAGGTCGACCTGACCGAGCCGGTGAACCCGAAGGTGGGCAACCGCCAGGCGTTCCTCCAGAGCCTCGTCGAGCGTGACCCCGACACCCATCGCGACCTGCGGGTGTACGTCGTCGACGACCGGATCGTGGGGGCGATGTACCGCTACGCCCCGGAGGGTGAGTGGCGCACCAACGTCTCGCTCGGCGGCGACGTCCGCGACGCCACCGGCGACCTCCCGGAGGACGCGCGGGAGACCGCCCTCTACGCGGCCGACGTGCTGGGTCTCGACTACGCGGGGGTCGACCTCATCGAGGGCGAGGACGGCTGGTTCGTTCTGGAGGTCAACCCGACCGCCGGCTTCCGTGGACTCCACCGCGCGACCGGGCGCTCGCCGGCACCCTACATCGCGAAGGCGGCCATCGAGCGCGGCGGCGGGAGCGTCGACGACGAGCGGGTGACCGACCTCGCCGCCACGCTGGACGACTCGCGGCCCGCCTGCACCCCGCGGATCGAGCGTCCCGAGACGACCGACGTACCGATGGTCGGATACATCGAGGAGGTGGTCGTCTCGGGGACGTCCGGCAGCGAGCAGGTGTACGCGAAGTCCGACACGGGCGCGACGCGGTCGTCGCTGGACACGGGGCTGGCCGCCGACATCGGAGCCGGCCCGATCAAGAGCAAGACCCGCGTCAAATCCGGCAGCTCGAAGTCGGGGCGAAGCCGCCCGGTCGTCGACCTCGTGATCGGCGTCGGCGGCACCCAGCACACCGTCACCGCGAGCGTCGAGGACCGTTCGCACATGGAGTACCCGCTGTTGCTCGGGCGGGACATCCTCCAGCACTACCGCGTCGACGTGCGCCGCCGGGCCGATTCGGACACACGTCCCCCACGGGAGGGCGAGGAGGTGCTCGAAGAGGAGGAAGAGGAGTGACTCAGTCGACGCCGTCCTCCGCGCGCCAGAGATACAGGCTCGCGTAGCTCCGATAGGGGCGCCACGCCGACGCCCGCTCGACCATCGCCTCGCGGTCGAGGTCGCCGTACAGCGCCCGCATCCCCTTCCGGACGCCGAGGTCCTCGACCGGGAACACGTCCGGCCGGTCGAGCGAGAAGATCAGTTGCATCTTCGCCGTCCACGCGCCGACACCGGTGATCGAGGTGAGTTCGGCGAGGACCGCCTCGTCGGAGCGTTCGGCGAAGGCCTCCCGCGAGTAGTCGCGCTCGACGAACGCCTCGGCGACGTGTCTGACGTATCGGGCTTTCTGTCGAGAGAGGCCGGCGTCCCGGAGGACCGCCTCGTCGGTCGCCAGGATCCCCTCCGGCGTGACCTCGGTCGCGGCGAACAGTCGCTCGCGGGTGGCCGCCGCCGAGGCCATCGACACCTGCTGGCGGAGGATCGAGACGACGAACCGCCCGAAGAACGTCTCTGCCGGACCGAGTCCGGGTTCGAGTTCGCCGTGGCGATCGACCAGCGGCACGAGGTCGGTCCGCCGGAGCGCGTCGTGGGGGTCGCTCACGGCAGCCACCAGTCGTCGCCGCCAGTTGAGGGTTCCGACCCACTGGTGGGGACCGTCCCGGGGTACAGTCCCCGAGTCGGCGAAGCGGGACGGAGTCCGATCCCCACGACTACGGCGTTCCGGGTGACCGTCGACTCCCCGTATCTCCCCGGAGAAGGGGCGAAAACTGCGAATCCGCCGTGGGGGGGTCGGCTAACCCGGAGCGGATGAGAAAACGTTTACCCATCGAGTCGATCCCTGTTAGCAATGTCTGTTGACGCGATCGCGTCGGTTTCGGATCGACCGCTCAGCGAGGCCCCGTTCGTCCAGTACGACGTCGACGAAGTCGAACCGCTCGAAGTCGCCATCGTCAACGCCCTAGACCAGGGCGAGGTCGACCGGCCGGACGGATGGACGCTGAACGAGGAAATCGACGCGGACGCGCTGGGTCGGCTGTTTGCCGACCGCGACAACGACGCCCCGCGGGGCGCCGGCGTCGTCGGGTTCCGGGTCGACGACGTCACCGTCGCGATCGACGCCGGCACACGGCCGGTCGTCGAACTGTACGAGTTCGCGGACGCATAACGCGCCGAAACGCGGAATCGAGCGGGTAACCGACGGAACGTTGAAGCGACCGCCAGCCGAGGGTCCGTCATGGACATCGACGACGTCACGAGCGTCGCGGTTCTCGGCGCCGGAACCATGGGCCACGGCATCGCCGAGGTCGCCGCACTTGCCGGCTTCGACGTCGCCCTGCGCGACATAGACGAGGACCGCGTCGAGGCGGGACACGAACGGATCGAG
>Ga0207719_100641_pt1 | contig 16507 bp, 15 predicted proteins | sample A23P1SouthBayCA_2_FD_187279 | JGI IMG/M metagenome (GOLD analysis project Ga0207719, IMG submission 187279) | Aerobic enrichment media microbial communities from Eden Landing Ponds, California, USA - A23 P3 (3) (SPAdes) | ecosystem: Environmental > Aquatic > Marine > Unclassified | place... | reverse complement strand
CGTCGCCCGCCGCAGCTCGGCCGGCGTCGGGTCGAGCGAAACCGGCGTCTCGGCCAGCGAGACCGGTGTCCCGGTGAGCGGGACACCCACTGCCGGCGGGTCGACGGCGTCGGTGATCGTGGCCTCGAACGTCGCCGCCGACGTCCGGGAGAGCGTGACACCCACGCGTTCGAGCGCGTCCGCAAACACGTCTGTGGCTCCCATGAGGGGTCGTGTGGTACGTGGTGCCGCCCCGACTTGTGTGTTGTGGCTGCAGCGTCGCGTCGCGCGGGAGAGGCGGTGATATCGGAGAAAGGGACTATCGCGGGTGGAGGTTGCCGCTCGCGGCGAACGACTCCGCGTCGATCCCCGTCTCGTCGGCGTCGGCGAGGTCGTTGCCGGTGAACAGTCGCGGGTCGCGGACGTCCTCGGTTTCGAGGAACCGCCCTGTTCCCGGCCGCGCCCGCGAATCCCGGATCGAGACCGTCTCGACGTCCCGCAGCGCGATGGCTCCCGCCGACGAACCACGGTGGGCCTGTCGCCCGTCGAAGCCGTCTATCTCGACGTCCGTGCTGTCCATGCACTGGATGCCGTTGGTGTAGTAGTCGGGGAGCCCGTCGACCGCGTTGGCCGTCGTCCCGCCGGATTCGATCCACTCCACAGTAAGATCCTCGAAGTCCACGCCGTCCGCGCCTTCGCAGTGGACACCCGCGATGTCGCGCCCGACGATGGCGGTCTTCGCGGTCGTCGGTTGCAGGTCGAAGTTGCCGCCCGTGAGCGGACTGTTCTCACTGGCGCCGATCTCCAGGCGGACGTTCTCGAGGGAGACGTTCTCGATAGTCGCCTCCTCGGAGCCGTAGATCAGCGCGCCGTTCTCGCACTGCGCGACGACGTTCGAGAAGCGCACGTTCCGAACGGTTCCCAGATCCGTGTCGTCGTGCCGGGGGAGCGAGGTGACGTAGATGGGTTCGGCTTTCCCCCACCACGGGCCGGAGAGCAGGCGCGTCTGGATGAAGATATCCGAAAAGAGGACGTTCTCCAGGGTGCCCGAATCGCGGTGCTGGATGCCCAGCCCACGGTCGGAGTCGCGGATGACGATGTTGTGGAAGGTGAAGTTTCGCATCGGGCCGTCGGTGCCCGACCCGAACTTGATCGCACAGGCGTTGGACTCGATAGTGCAGTTGGTGACGGTGACGTTCTCGCAGGGCTGGTCGATCTCCGAGCTGCCGTTCATGCAGATGCTGTCGTCGCAGGTGACGAACGTGCAGTCCGAGATGTGGACGTTCCGCGAGTCGGTGACCGCGATGCCGTCGTTGTTGGGGATGTACTTGTTGCCGCGGACGTCGACGCCGAGCACGTCCGCCTCAGTCACCCCGTGGAGACCGATAGTCCACGACGGCATGTCCCGCAACTCGACGTCGCGGATCAGCACGTTCTCGCAGTGGTCGAACCGGAACATCGGCCCTGGACGGAAGTCGGGCTTGGCGACCGGCCAGTCGTCGGTCCCGTCGTCCCGGTCGAGGTAGTCCTCGCCCTGTCTGGGGTCTGGTTCGCCGCTCGTGATCAGCGGGTGCGAGGACTCCTCGCCCGAGTGGCCCCGGATCGGCGTGTCCATCAGCATGATCTCGGTGCCGCGGCCGTGGAACCGCCCGCGTCCGGTGATGGCGACGTTCTCGACCTCATCGGCCCACAGGAACACGCGCTCGCCGTCCGGACCGATCCGTTCGGCGGAGTACGCCGCACGCTCGGCGCTCGCGAACACTGTCGCGCCCGCCGCGAGGTGCAGCGTCACGTCGCTCCGGAGGTGAACGGTGCCGGTGACGTACTCGCCCGGGGGGACGTGGACGGTGCCGCCGCCGGCCTCGGCGCAGGCGTCCATCGCTGCGTTGAACCCCTCCGTCACGACCGGGACGTCCCCGTCCGCCGCGTCCGGTGCCTCGAAGTCTGTCGCCGTCGATGCGTCGGCACCGTAGTCCGTGACGTCGAACGTCGGAGCTGTGTCTGCGGAACCCATACTGTCACCACCGCACTGGAATACTTAATAATAAGGGTTTCGGGACCCCTCCCGGCGGTCGCGGGCCGCCGTGTGCGAGTCGGTCCGGCGAGTGTCGCCAACCAGTCGTGCGCTTGCACGTCGCACACCCCCCGTGTCTCGCGTGTCCTCGCGCCTCACACCGCCGACAACGTCCGGCAATACCGGACATAATTCCGCCGAGATCGCGCCGGTTCGCTCCATCGACGGTTCGCAGCAGTAATTACAACATTAGTAGTGTAATCGAATATGTCTGCCCGGCCAAAGCGTCCGCGAGGGGCCGTGCGGCCCCCAGCGGTCGAATGGTGTGGTACCGAAACACGTGCTAACTAGTGTCACGACACCATCCGACAATGCCGGACTTATTCAGTAGACATAGATTGGGCGCCTCACGGACTCACACGTTCGTTTCCGACAGAAACAGGTGACTCGAGGGCGACCGCTGCCGGACGGGCGCGGCCGGTGTTGTTCGGCATTGCCGTCGAAGATACCAACACGTGCGGTCGGAGACGACACCACACACCGTCGGAAATAGGGCACAAAGAGTGGGCAAGGGGTTCCCGCAGCGAGGCGGTGGTACTCACCCGTCGTCGAAGGTGAAGACGGGCTTGACGACGACGGAATCGAGGAAGTCCTCGAAGGCAGCGGTCGGATCGGCCGTGGAGTAGGAGGCGTCCATGATGGTCGCCGGGTCGATGGCGTCCTGTTCCATGAGTCGTAGCGCGCGTTCGAAGTCGGTCCAGTTCGACCCGTAAGAGGTCTCGAGGTCGACCTCGCCGCGAACGAGGGGCGTCATGAAAATCTCGGAGGGGTCGCCCGGGAGGCCGACGACGACGACCTGGCCGCCCTTGCGGACGACGTCGGCGGCGGTTTCGACGCCGGAGCGGTGGCCGGTCGTGTCGAAGACGACGTCGAACCCGATGCCGTCGGTGCGCTCGTCGGCGACGTCCTCGATGGGCGTCTCCTCGACGTTGACCGTGTCGATACCCAGTTCGTCGACGACCGGAAGGCGCGCTTTGGCGTCCTGTGCGAGGCCGGAGACGACGACGTCGGCCCCGATAGAGTGGGCGACCGCGGCGACGAGCACGCCGATCGGGCCGGGCCCCTCCACGAGGACGGTGTCGCCGGGCGCGGTCACCGACTGGGTGAGGACGGCGCGGGTGGCGATGCTCGTCGGTTCGGTGATGGCGGCGTCGCGCAACGGGACGCCGTCGGGGATGGGGTGGAGGTGCTCGGGGTCGACGAGCGTGTAGTCCATGTACGCCCCGTCGCGGTGCATCCCGGTGATAGAGAAGTTCTGGCAGACGTTCTCCTGACCGTTGCGACACTGGAAACAGCGTCCACAGTGGTGGATCGGCTCCTCGATGACCCTGTCGCCTGGTTCGAAGTCGGTGACGTCCTCGCCGACGACGTCGACGGTGCCCGAATACTCGTGTCCCATGACGCGCGGGATCGGGATCCACTCGTATCCCCCTTCGTACCGATAGGCGTGGGCGTCGCTGCCACAGAGACCGGCGGAGTGGACGCGCACGCGAACCTGGTTCGGCCCCGGGGTCGGACGGTCCCGTTCCTGTACTTCGACGGATTCTGGTCCTGTCTGAACTATTGATCTCATGAACTGCGGGCTCCTCTTCGCGTTCAACATGCACTGGTGCGTCCTAACACTATATAAATATGTTTTCTGTTTTTGCTGATATGTGTCGCGGATTCACCGACAGGTCCGGACGAACGGTGGCGACAGACCCGGACGAACGGCGGCGACAGACCCGGACGAACGGCGGCGACAGACCCGGACGAACGGTGGCGACCGACCGGTTCGGCGACTCGGAAACGCCCGCTGGGATGCGAACTTTGATATGGCGGGTTCCCGCTGGGTAGGTCGTGGTCGGACGTTCGCTCGGGACGGAGCGCCGCCAGCACGTCGTGCTGGCACTGTTGGCGGTCAGTCGCATCACCGCCGGGGCGGTGTTCGGGACGGCCGTCACGGTATATCTCGGCCGCGACGCGTCCCCGCTGGTGGTGACGCTCTCCTTTGCGCTGTTCTCGCTCGGCCTGATGGTCGCCGCACCCGTCTGGGGGGCGGTCGCCGACGTCACGGGACGGCGAAAGGCCGTCCTCGTCGGGACCGCGCTGGGGTCCGCGCTCGCGATCGTCCCGCTCGCGGTGCGCCCGACGGTGCCGATCGAACTCGCCAGTCGGACGCTGTACGCGGTTTTCATCGCCGGGTTCGGGTCGGTCGTGCTCACGATCGTCAGCGAGACCGGCGACGACGCCACCCGCGGTCGGTCGATCGGGTTCTACTCCAGCGCCCAGTCCGGCGGCGACATCGTCGGCCGACTCCTGGTCGGCTACCTCCTCGGCGTGTTGCTCCCGAGCGAGGTGTACGGGGTCGTCGTCGCCGTCGGCCTCCTCACGACGCTGTGGGCGCTGTTCGTCGTCGACCCGACGCCGACCCCGGGCGGCGACCTCTCGGTCGAACGGGTCGGCCGCGAGGTGCGCGGCCGACTCGTCCCGACCGCGGAACGGACCGCCGTGTTCGGGGCGACCGGCCTCGGCTACCTCTACACCGGACTCGTCCTGCGAAACATGACACAGAAGGGCGTCTCGTCGGTCCTCGCGGTGTATCTCGTGACCGACGTCGGCCTCTCGGAGTGGGTCATGGGCGTCGTCCTCGCGGTCAGTCCGACCGTTCGCGTCGGCGCGATGTACGCGCTGGGGCGGGTCGCCGACGCCGTCGGCCGCAAGTGGCTGATCGTCGTCGGGCTCTCGGGCGCGGGGCTCCAGGCGCTCGCCGTCGCCGCCGCGGTGCTCCCGGCGACGATGACCGGGCGCGCCCTCGTCAGCGGGAGCGGACTGCTCGTCCACGCGGTCACCTTCTCCGCGCTCACCGTCGGCACCGTCGCGTTCATCGGCGACGTGGCCCCGACCGACCGGGAGTCCGAACTGATGGGCTTTCGCTCGACGGCCCGCGGACTCGGCGGGGTCCTCGGACCGCTCGTCGTCGGCGCGATCGCGACCTGGCTCGACTACGCGACCGCGTTCGTCCTCATCAGCGTCCTCTCGTTCGCCGCGACGGCGCTCGTGGCGCGAAAACTCGTCGAGAGCGCCGGCCGCGAAACGACAGAAGCGCCGACGTGAGTCCGTTCGACCCCGCGAAAAAGTAGCGGTCGCTTACTCAGGCCGCGTCGACGCGGTTGTCCTCGATGAACTCCCAGTCGAACTCGTAGCCGAGGCCGGGGCCGTCGGGGATAGCGATCACGCCGTCGTCGTCGGGCGTCGGGAACGTCTCTAGCCACGGGCGCGACGCCTCGAAGTCGTAGTGAGGATGGAGCAGTCCGTACTCGAAGTAGTCGCCGGGGATCCCCATCGCGCCGAGGACGTGCAGGTTCGGGATGCCGGCGCCGTGGAGTTCGCACTCGATGCCGAACGACTCACAGAGGTGGACCGTCTTCATCGCGGCCGTGATCCCCCCGACGTCGCGGACGCCGGTCCGGATGATGTCCGCGACGTCGCGTTTGATCCACTCGGCGCGGGTCTGCATCTTCCCTTCGGCGGTTTCGGGCCCGATGATCGGGATGTCGGTCACCTTCGTGAGCCACTCGTAGGCCGACATCGAGTGTTCGTCCATCGGCTCCTCGAACCAGCGGTAGTCCAGGTCCGCCAGGCCGTCGGCGAGCCGCTTGGCCTCGGTCCGACTGTAGTAGTGGTGAGCGTCGAGCATCAGGTCGATGTCGGGACCGACGCGCTCGCGGACCGCCCGGCAGGCCGCCAGGTCGCGGTCGGGGTCGGCGCTGTAGGGCGGCATCCAGCCGTGGAGCTTGATCGCCTGGAACCCCTCGTCGACGAGGTCCTCGGCGAAGTCGGCGTAGGCCTCGGGCGTCCCCAGTCCGTCGGGGTCGTCGTCGCCGACCATGGTGCTCGCGTACGCGGGGACGCTGTCCCGTGTGGCACCGAGCAGTTCGTAGACGGGCAGGTCGACGGCCTTGCCCGCCAGGTCGTACAGCGCGCCGTCGATGGCGGCGATGGCCGAGTCGGTCAGCGTCCCCTTGTGGAGCCGCTGGGTCCGGTAGAGCTGTTGCCAGATCGCCTCGCGCTTGAACGGGTCCTCGCCGAGGACGTACTTCTCGGCGAGTCGACAGGCGTCCGCGCGGCCGCCGACGCAGTACCCCGTCGGGCCGTCGTCCGTCTCGACGCGCGTGATCGTCTGTCGCCGCTCGCCCCCCTGACCGGGGTGTGCGTGGCCCTTCTCGTCGCTGACTTTCGCGGACTCGTACGTGAACGTGATCGTGTCGATGTCGGTTATCTCCATCGTGAACCCCCTTCCTCCGGACCCTGTAAATAGCTTGCTCCGCCACCCACGCCCCGGGACTCCCGAACACGAGCAGTCACACCGACCACGAGCGGTGGTTCACCGGTCACGTCGGGGTCGCCCGCTCCCGTTTTCTCTCGTGGGTAACCAAAGTTTTATATAGGTAAAAGATGGTGATATACATGGGTTCGTAAGAGAACATGACTCGTAAGGATACATCAGCGGAAACCGGGCGGTGGTCGCGTCGGAAGTTCATCGGGAGCGGAGCAACGATAGTCGGTGGCGTCGGGCTTGCCGGCTGTTCAGGCGGCGGTGGGAACGGCGACGGCGGCGACGGTGGAGACGGCGGCGACGGTGGAGACGGCGGCGACGGTGGCGACGGCGGCGACGGGGGCAACACGCAGACGCTCGCCCACTACGTCGGTCGACCGCCGTCGGAAGTACAGTTCAACCTCTTCTCCCAGTCGAACTACGCGCACACGCTCCGGGACCAGCTCCAGCACTACGTCGCCTACGGGACGGCGGACGGTGGCATCACCTCGGGGCTCGTCGACAGTTTCAATGCGGAGGGCAAGACCCTGACCATGAATTTCAACGAGGGATTCACGTGGTGGAACGGCGACCCCGTCACCGCCGAGGACTACCACACGTTCCTGGAGATCGACCGCCTCCAGAACCCCGAGGAATCCCCCTACGCGGACCACACCCTCGTCGACGACTACACCGTCGAGCGGGAGTACAAAAACGAGGTCACGCCGAGCCTGATGAAGGGGAACCTCACCGGCCAGCGCTACTGTAAGATGTGTACTCCCACGTCGGTCTACGGGGAGTACCACGAGAGCCTGCAGGACGCGACGACACAGTCCGAGCGCGACGACGTCACCCAGCAGCTCACCGAGATGACGATCCCCATCGAGCAGCTCGCGGACGAGGGACTGGGCAACGGCGTGTACGAGGTCGTCGACTGGAGCGACAACGACACGATCTTCGAGCTCTACGAGGACCACCCCAATGCCGACCAGACGGACGTCGAGCGGGTGCGCCTTGTCAGGGAAGTCGGGATGTCGAACCAACGCGCTCGCGTCATCAACAACGAGTTCGACCTGCACACCTCGGGGCTGATCGGCCAGCCCAACCGCGGTGACTACCCCGACAACCTCCAGAACTGGGCCGAGATCAGCTGGTTCCGCACCCAGAAGCTCACCTTCAATTGGGAGAACAGGCACCTCGCCAAGCGACCTGTCCGGCGAGCGATCGCCCACGTGCTCGCGCTCAGCCCGATGGTGCAGGCCGCAGTCCAGGCCGGCCTCGTCGGGACGGTTCCCGAGATGCAGACCGGCCTCCGGTCGTCCATCCACGAGAAGTACCTCGGCGAGGGCTGGGTGGACCAGCTCATCGAGTACCCGACCGGCGCCGACGAGTCCGGTGCGGCCGAACTGATGGAAAGCGCCGGTTACTCGAAGTCCGGCGGGAACTGGAAGGACGAGAACGGCAACAACGTCAACCTCTCCTTCCTCACTTCCGACGGTCAGCACCAGTCCGCGATCGGTGTCGTCGTCAGCGACCAACTCGAGAGCTTCGGGTTCAACATGGACGTCACGACGGTCGGTTCGTCTGACTTCTACCAGACGCTCCAGAACTACGACCACGACATGTGGTGGGTCTGGCACGTCGCGCAGGCGCTCTGGCACCCGATCTCGTACTTCTCGAACGACTTCTACGGCGTCGAAGTCGGTCCGACCAGCAGCGACGCCGACAGCGGCCCGACCGGGATCCCGTTCGAACTGGAGATCCCCTCGGAAGTCGGCGCCAGCGAGATCTCCGGCAGCGGTCAGACGATCCAGCCGGCCCAGCTCATGGAGGACCTCGCGGTCGCCTCCTCCGAAGAGGAGGTCACGAACATGAGTCGGACGCTCGTCCAGTGGTTCAACTACGACCTGCCGTGTCTCGTCTGGATCGAGGAGAACTCCGGCTCCTGGGGCGACGTCGAGGACTTCAGCTTCCCCGAAGTCGGCAGCCAGGACGGCCTGCTCAACGTCGCTCGGCCGGGCCAGGAAGCGCTCATCTACGGCCTGATCAACCAGGCTTAAGCGTCGCTACACAACCTTTATATAGCACATAATCGGACTTCTTTCCATGCATCCACGATATCTGCTCAAACGAACTGGGCAGGTGGTGCTTACGTTCGTCGCGACGGTGACGCTGACGTTCGTGCTCTACCAGATGATGCCGGGCGGGCCCGCGGAAGCGATGCGGGCGATGATCCTGGCCCAGTCCGGACAGACCGGCGGCGTGGCCGACCTGGACCAGCTGAACGAGATGGTCCAGTTCTACTCGAACGTCAACCCCGAGCGGCCGCTGCACGTCCAGTACATCAACTACCTGGACCAGCTGATCCTCCACCAGGACATGGGGACGTCTATCTTCCGGGGCGAGCCCGTGTGGGACCTGCTCATGGAGCGGGCGCCGTGGTCGATGTTCATCGGCGTCTACGCGCTGGCGATGGGCTACACGGTGAGCCTGTTCATGGGGACGATGATGGCCTACAAGGAGCGGTCGCGCTTCGACTCGGCCTCCTCGCTCGTGATCATCTTCCTCAACTCGGTGCCGTACTACATCTTCGCCATCGTGCTGGTCTGGTTCCTCGCGATCGAGAACTCGTATTTCCCGATCGAGGGGCGGTACGGTACGACCGTCGACCCCGGCTTCACGGTCGAGTACATGTGGAGCGTCGTCCGCCACGCGACCCTGCCGGCGGTCTCGATGGGCCTGCTCGCCACCGGCGGGGCGTTGACGATGCGCGGCAACGCCATCCGCGTCCTCGGGGAGGACTACGTCCGGGTCGCGGAGCTTCGGGGCCTGCGCAGCGGCCGGGTCGCGATGCAGTACGTCGGGCGTAACTCCGTGTTGCCGCTGTACACGCAGTTCATGATCGGCATCGCCGGCGTCATCTCCAGCACCGTCGTCGTCGAGCAGATATTCGGCTACAACGGCATGGGGACGCTCCTGTTGCAGGCGGTGAACTTGCGAGATTATCCCCTGTTGATGGGCACGCTGATCGTGTTGACGACGATCACCCTCCTGGCGATCTACGTCGCCGACTTGACCTACGGATACATCGACCCGCGCGTCGCTTCAGGTGAGACGAATGAGTGAGACCGACGAAGTCGACTTCGCAGAACTGTTCGAGAAAGACGCCGACCGGGAGCCGTCGTCCCGGTGGACGCGACTGAAACGGACTGTCGACGTCACGTTCGTGGCGCCGCTCCGGATCGCGATCCACGACTGGCGGGCGGTCGTCGCGGGGATCATCCTGATCGGGTACGCGCTCATGGGGACGGTCGCCGTCAGAGTAGAACAGGAGCCCTCGGCCGCGGACTACCCGATCATGCAGGCGCCGTTCGAGAGCATGAACTACCCGCTCGGGACCGACCTGTACGGCCGGTCGATCTGGGGGCAGATCGTCCACGCGACCCCGGACATGTTCAAGATGATCTTCGCCGGGGCCGTCTTCGCCGTCTCGCTGGCGGCGGTCGTCGGACTCCTCGCGGGGTTCATGCGCGACAACTGGATCGACACGGTGTTGATGGTGATCGCTGACATCATCATCACGATCCCCGGACTGCCGCTGATCATCGTCATCACGGCGGTGTTCCAGCCCACCGACCCCTACCTCGTGGGGGTGTTCCTGGGCATCGACATGTGGCCCGGCCTCGCCAGAACCGTGCGGTCGCAGGTGCTCAGCATCCGCGAGGAGAGCTACGTCGAGGCCTCCAAGATCATGGGCCTGTCCGTGCCGACGATACTCAGACGGGACGTCGCCGGCCAGCTGATGCCCTACATCATGGTCAACGCGGCGCTGACCTCCCGTCGGGTCGTCTTCGAGTCCGTCGCGCTGTACTTCCTGGGCGTCCTGCCGTTCACGACGTACAACTGGGGGGTCCTGATGAACCTCGCCTACCAGGCCAACGCGCTCACTCGCGAACAGTTGCTCCCCTGGCTCGTCTTCCCGATGGTCACCATCATCCTGATGTCGTTCGCGTTCGTCCTGCTCTCGCAGGCGATGGACGCCATCTTCAACGTCCGACTCCGCGCGCGACACGCCTCGACCGTCGACGAGGGTGACGGGGAGGTGAGCGACTGATGGGCGCCGCAGATGGCGACACCGAATCCGTGGGCCGCGGTGAGGGACCGATCGACCGCGGAGACCCCATCGTCGAGATCCGCGACCTCGAAGTGTCGTTCGACCTCTCGCGCGGCCAGTCGAAGGTCGTCCGGAACGTCGACATGGACCTGTATCGCCACGAGACGCTCGGCGTCGTCGGGGAGAGCGGGTCCGGGAAGTCGATGCTCGCGATGTCGATGCTCGACGCCATCGTCGAACCCGGCCGAGTGTCGGGCGATGTGACCTACTACCCGAGGAACGGCGAGCCCGTCTCCGTGCTCGATCTCAGCCCCGACGAACTCCGCAAGTTCCGCTGGGAGGAGATCGCGATGGTCTTCCAGGGGGCGATGAGTTCGTTCAACCCCGTCACCTCGATCCGGACGCACTTCCGCGAGACGCTCCAGGACCACGACTACAACGTGAAAGCGGGGATGGAACGCGCCGAGCACATCCTCGAACAGCTGTATCTCGACCCCGACCGCGTCATGGACGCCTACTCCCACGAGCTGTCGGGCGGGATGAAACAGCGCGCGCTCATCGCGCTCTCGCTCGTCCTCGAACCAGAAGTGCTCGTCCTCGACGAGCCGACGGCGGCGCTCGACCTGTTGATGCAGCGCTCTATCGTCTCCCTGCTCCGGGACATCCAGGAGGAGTTCGACCTCACGATGCTGTTTATCACCCACGACCTGCCCCTGCTGACGAAACTGGCCGACCGCATGGCGGTCATGTACGCCTTCGACTTCGTCGAAGTCGCCGACACGCAGGACATCCTCTACAACGCCAGTCACCCCTACACCCGCGCGCTGCTCGGGACCACACCGGACCTCGACACCGCCGTCGAGGACATCCAGAAGATCGAAGGGAGCAAGCCCGACCCGGTCCAGCACATCAGCGGCTGTTCGTATCACCCCCGCTGTCCGATCGCCGACCAGCAGTGTTCGGCGACCGAACCGGAGCTGTTCGACGTCGGCGAGGACCACCAGGCGTCGTGTTTCTACCCCGAACTGGCCCGCGAGGAGGTCGTGATCCGCAGCCAGCCGCCGGAGCGCCCGACGGGAGGTGTCGTCGATGAGCAGTGAGCCGGTCGTCTCGCTGGACGAGGTGACCGTCGAGTTCGACACCTCGAACAGCCTGCTGGATTACTTCACCGGCGGCGCCGACAAGGTCCGGGCGGTCGACGGCGTCTCGCTGGATCTGCACGAGAACGACGTCGTCGCGCTCATCGGCGAGAGCGGGTGTGGCAAGTCCACGCTCGGGAAGACCGCCATCGGCGCCCAGCGACCGACCAGCGGGTCGGTCTCCTACCGCGGCCAGGACGTCTGGGACGCCCGCGACGGGAAGGGAGACGTCTCGATACCCTTCAAGGACATCCGGCGGTCGCTGCAGATCATCCACCAGGACCCCGGCAGCGCCCTGAATCCGAACCAGCGGGTGCTCACGTCGCTGATGCTCCCGCTGAAGAAGTGGCAGTCGAACCTGAGCCACGAGGAGCGCGAGGCGCGGATCCACACGCTGCTGGAACACGTCGGGATGTCCCCCGCCGAGGACTTCGTCAACCGCTTCCCCCACCAGCTGTCGGGCGGCGAGCAACAGCGCGTCGTCCTCGTCCGCTCGCTGCTGATGAACCCCGACCTCATCCTCGCCGACGAGGCCATCTCGGCGCTCGACGTCTCCCTGCGCGTCGAGATGATGGACATGATGCTCGAACTCCAGGACGTGTTCGACACCTCCTACCTCTTTATCTCCCACGACCTCTCGAACGCCCGCTACATCACCGAGAAGGCCGACGGCCGCATCGCGGTGATGTACCTCGGGCAGATCGTCGAGGTCGGGCCCGTCGACCAGATCATCGAGAACCCCCAACACCCCTACACGCAGGTGCTCAAGTGGGCGACGCCGGACCTCTACGCCGACCCCGACGAGGAGGTGCCGGTCAGGGAAGTCGACATCCCGGACCCGACGGACCCGCCGGAGGGCTGTCGGTTCCACACCCGCTGCCCCGAGGCCCGCGAAACGTGTGCGGAGAGCGGCCCCGGGATGTACGAGGCCGAGACCGGCCACTTCAGCCGCTGTTACCGCACGGATGACACCCACGAATACTGGGAGAGCGACCCGCTCTACGACGCGGACACGGTCACACCGGAGTCGAACCCATGAGTTCCACGACAGAGAGCGGCGACGATGGCGGATCGACCCGGAAAACGATCGAGACCACGGTGTCCCAGCTCCCGATCCCGACCAGTCGCGCCTTCTGGTTCATTATGGCCATCGGCGGCGTATTGATCTACGCCGGCATGTTCGTCGTGACCGGCGAAGCCACCGGGCTGGTCGGGCTCTGGGGGATCTCGCTGATCCTCGCGACCCTGCTCGCCTACGTGAGCTACGCGGTCTGGTCCGCTCTCGGGTGAGCGCTCCCCCGCCGGACCGCGCTCGACCGCCCGAGAAACCCCGCCGGACCGCGCTCGACCGCCCGAGAAACCCCGCCAGACCGCGCTCGACCGCCCGAGAAACAGATCGTTTGACCGAGAAGGCGGACTGTCACACTGTCGAATCGAGCGTCGTCGAAGCTGATTCTTCGACATAATACCAGATCGAATCCTATCTAATCTTTTTGTAAGTTTTGGCAGAAGCGCCTTCCCACTCGACCAGAGACCACTCTCGGGCAGGGCAGACACAGCCTCGCGATAGTGGCTACCCGACGCTGCCTCGAAGGCGCTCTCGAGGGCGAATTCGTCGATTTCACGGCCGATCGGGTGTCGCCTGGAGGAGACTGCAGATGCAGCCGAGAACGGCGTCCGCGATCGGCCATGTCAGCGGACCAGTGTCGGCAATAGCCACTCAGCAGACCTGATACCCACCATCTCCCGAATCCAGCCCGACCGATCCCGCGGATCGGTATCGACCGGACCATCACGACCAGTGACTCGCACGCTCCACCCGTACAGATAAGTAAACTTTCGAAGGTACCTTCGAAATAGTATGTGAATTTATGGTAATATCGGGGCCAGACACGCGCAAAGACCTGCCGGAGTGAAAGTGTATCCACTTTCACCCGGGGTCTGGCTGACTCCTATTACCCGCACTTCCCATTCCCGCTGTATGGGCGCGACGTTCGATGACGACCGACTCGACGACCGGAGCGGAACGCGCAAACACTTCACGACGGTTGTCCTGAAGGAACATTCCGACGGACAGTGGCTCGCCACGCAGCACGGCGTGGACGTCGAGGGTCACGGCCCGACCGCGGCGGCGGCCGCGACCGAATACTGTCGCCGGGTCGAGCATGGTGAGTAGCGCCGAAATCGTCCGGAGACTCGACGAGGAGCGCCGACTGCTCTGTCCGGAACACCACACCGAACTCACCTATCGCGGCGGCCAGCTCGTCCACTGCGAACGCTGTGGCTTCGCCTACCGGTATCAGCGACTCACGGACTGTTCGCGACAGTTACGTGGGCACGCCAGGATTTGAACCGGAGGAAGACGTGCTCGTGCTCGTTCACTGTGCGCGACTTCCGGGGTTCAAATCCACCCGCGTCGCTGTCGCTCACGGACTGTTCGCGACAGCGACGTGGGCCCGCCAGGATTTGAACCAGGGACGAAGCGGTTATGAGCCGCTCTCTCTAACCAGACTGAGATACGGGCCCTCGCGTTCCTCGGTTTTCCTCGCCGGTCCTTTAGCCTATCGGGTTCGGGCATCGCCCCTGATCTTTAGCCCGTCGGCGGCAAAAGAGCGGGTATGGAGTTCGAGGTGATCCAGGGGGACATCGCCCAGCAGCGAGCGGACGCGCTGGTCAACGCCGCGGGGACGAGCCTGCGGATGGGCAGCGGCGTCGCCGGCGCGCTCCGCCGCGCGGCGAACGGCCCTATCAACGAGGACGCCATCGCACAGGGCCCGGTCGAACTCGGCGCCGTCGCCGTCACCGACGCCTACGACCTGGACGCCGAGTACGTCGTCCACGCCGCCGCGATGCCCCACTTCGGCGACGGCCGCGCCACGCGTTCGTCCATCCGCGACGCCACCCGCAACGCCCTCGCGAAAGCCGACGAACTCGGCTGCGCGTCGGTCGTCCTGCCCGTCCTCGGCACCGGCGCCGCTGGCTTCGACTTCGAGGACGGCGCCCGCGCCGTCTGCAAGGCCATCCGCGACTTCGAGCCCGAGGGCTTGCCGAAGGTGCAGGTCATCGCCTACTCCGACGCGGAGTTCGCCACCCTGGAGCGCGTCGCCGACGAAGTGACGCATTGAGAGGGTGTCGGGTGAACAGTTTCGTCGTGCTTCGTCGGAGTGACCGCGAACGGCGTGCCAGTTCTCGGTCGAACCGTCGTGACGGCCGCCGCAATCAGCGTGAGATCCATCGCAGGAGTGACCGCGGCAGCGACCGCAAACAGCCTGATAGCCCTTGCTCGAACAACTGTGACAGCAACCGCAGACAGCGTGAAAGCCCCGGCAATTTAGAACACTTTCACGCTGTCTGCGGGTGCTGTCGCGGTCACTCTGAAGGGGGCCTCGTACCGGCAGGAAGATTAGCTCCGTGGCACACGCCCGTTCACTCCGCCGTCTCCCGTATCAACTCGGCCAGGTCGTCCCAGAAACCGTCGACGTACTTCGCGGCGTCGTCGATAGTGGGGCGGGCGTTGGTCTCGTTGACGACGGCCCGCTCCTCGGTCACGAGCAGATCCACCCCGAGGAAAGGGATGTCGAGCGCTGCAGCGGCCCGCTCGGCGAGTTCGCGCAGTTCGGGGTCGAGGTCGACGCGGGTCGCCTCTGCGCCGCGGTGGACGTTGTGTTTCCACTGGCCGGCGGCGAGGGCGTCCTCGGGGAGGCGTCGCTCGACGGCGCCGACGTACTCGCCGTCGAGCACCATCACGCGGTAGTCGGTCGCGCCGGGGAGAAACTCCTGTATCAGGTAGGACTTGTCGCCGGTCGCCTGAAAGTCGTGGACCAGGTCGAGGTAATCGACGACGCCGAGAAAGGAGTCGCGGTCGGCGGCTTTCGCGACGCCGATACCCCGCGTCGTCGAGTTGGGCTTGAGGACGACCGGCGGGTCGAAACGGTCGTAGGCGGCGACGAGATCCGATTCGTCGGCGGGGTTGGAGACGACGACGGTCTCGGGAACGGGGACGCCGGCCTGCGAGAGGCGAGCGATGGCGCCGCCCTTGTTGCGCGAGCGGAGGATCGCCTCGCGGTCGTTGACCCAGGGCACGTCGAGCACCGCGTCGGCGACGCCCCCCTCCATGAGTCGGGGCGGGAAGACGAAGCCGACGTCGAAGGCGCCCCACGGCGGGTCGTCGAGCGGGATCGTGCGGTAGCGCGTCTGAACGTGCTCGACAGCGATGTCTCGCGCCGCGAGCGGGTCGCCCATCCGCTCGTAGGTCTCTGCGTCGGTCGCGACCGCCAGCCGGAGCATACCATCGCTTGTGACGACGCGCACTTAGCCGCTCCGCTGGCGAGCGAGCGCGAGTCGAGGCGGGAGAACGCGGAAAAGCCGACCGGGAGTTACCTGATGAGGAGCTCTTCGCCGCGCTCGACCCTGATGCGGCAGGGCGGAGTGATCTTGTTGTAGGCGCGGCGGTAGGCTTCCTTGACGGCCTCGGCCTGGTCGACGTCGCAGTAGGCCGTAAAGAGCTGCTCGCCGGACTGGATGCGCGCGGCGGTGCCGACGATCTTCCCGAAGGACTGGCGCATGCCGTCGGAGACACGGTCGGCGCCGGCGCCGGTCGCCTGCTTGTTCTCGCGGATGACCTGGTGGGGGAACTTCCGGAGGACCATCTTGTAGTTGCCCTCGCCGAGTTCCTTGATCAGGTGGCGGTTCGCCGAGAGGCGCGAGGCCTCCATCGAGCCGTGACGGAGCTGGACGGACTCCTCGACGACCAGCGAGATCTGGACCGGGTAGTCGTCGGGGTCGGCCTCCTTGTCGCCCATCTGGTGCTGTGCGATCTTCGAGCCGGGAATACCCGTGATGTACTCCCGTCGGGTGTACGCGGGCTTGTCGATGTCCCGGTACATCGAGGCTGGTTTCTCGGC
>Ga0207719_100637_pt1 | contig 16544 bp, 19 predicted proteins | sample A23P1SouthBayCA_2_FD_187279 | JGI IMG/M metagenome (GOLD analysis project Ga0207719, IMG submission 187279) | Aerobic enrichment media microbial communities from Eden Landing Ponds, California, USA - A23 P3 (3) (SPAdes) | ecosystem: Environmental > Aquatic > Marine > Unclassified | place... | reverse complement strand
TGTCGTCGACGTCATCGACGACGAACAGCCCCGCCGGTACGCCGCCCGAGAGATCGACCTGACCGTGACGACGGCCGCCAGCGACCGCGAGTACACAATCACGCCGGCCCTGATCGACGCCGTCGGTCGCCGCGAGACGGATGCCGACATCGACACCTACATCGACCGCCACGGCGTCGCCGGCCTCGCGACGGCACTCACCTACGCTGTCGCCCGCGAACGCGGCGAGGTGACCCACCGCCTGATGGCCGAGGATCTCGATATCTCCCCGCTGGCCGCGGAGATGATCCTCCAGGCGCTCCGGCCCGTCGTCCACGAGCACTGCGGAATCGGTGAGGATGTACGTCATGGTACCGACGAAGGTGCCAACGTATGAGCATCGAAACGGACGTCCCGGCACAAATTGACGCAGCGCTTAGTTTATCCGCGTTCCATAGAGAGAACTGATGGAACTCAGTGACGACACACTCACGGTTTCACGGGAGCTTTCAGCGCTCGACAAAGATGTACTTGAGTTCACGCAGATCCTCGACGCCTGCGATGTGAACTACGTCATCGTTAGTGGGTACGTCGCGATCCTCACTGGGCGATCTCGATCAACCGAAGACATCGACGTCATTCTGGAATCATTATCCGAAGTGGAGACCGAGCAGTTAGTTACGGAACTCAAAGATCGAGGGTACTGGGGGATGGCGATGCCGCTTGATGAGATGTATTTGATGCTGAGCGAGGGGAGCCGCATCCGGATTGCCGAAGAAGGAGAGATGTACCCGAACTTCGAGACGTGGTTTGTTTCAAACGACGTTGAGCGTGAGGCCCTCTCGAATCCCCTCACGGTGACATTCGATGAGGGGCAAATCGAGATCAGTCCGCTTGAACTCCAAATCGCGTACAAACTCCGACTTGCGCAAGCTGCAGACAGCCTCAGCGGGAAGGATTTCGAGGATGCACTTCACCTCTACCTAACTTTCGAGGAACGATTTAACACGGAGCAGCTCGAAACGTATGTCAACGAGCTTGGAGTGGAGGACTACTATGCTGAACTCAAAAGCGTTTGAAGACGATCATCAGTGGAATACCGAGCAACGGCGGGCGATGATCAAACGATGGGCTGAGTACGTTCGCACGCACGACGACGAGGAGTGGTCACGTCAACAGAACCGCCTTATTGACTCCCAGCTCCAGTCGGCAAACGACATGGCTGTTGCTGGCGACACGGATCCTGTTCGATTTGCGGCCGCTCGAGATCGGCTGCGCGACCGATGATAGCCTGCGGGCACTCTTACTAGGACGGTGCGACAGAAGTAAGCTACCACGCCCTGAAGGGCGTGGCATTCAGCGTAGACTCCCGTTCTAACCGCTGAGAGCGGTAGACGAATACTCGCCGTTCACGTTCACCATCCCGCTGTTCAAGCGCACGCCTACGGGTGCGCCTCCACGTCCAGACTTTTGCTGGTCGCGGAGATACTTCAAGCCGATATTCTTCGCGGCGTTGTAATCCGCGTGAACATCGTATCCACACTTCAGACAACTGAACTCGTCCTGTCCGTTGGTGTGTGGACGATTATTTTCGTGGGTAAACCCGCACTTCGAGCAACGTTGACTCGTGTACGCCGGATTAATCTGCTTCACCACAAGTCCCTCAGACTCGGCCTTATACGTGACGTACTCGAACAAGCGGTGGAACGCCCACTTGTGAACTGCCTTTGCGTGCGGCAGGCGTTCGCGGATTCCTTTGAGTTGCTCGAACACGATGTGCGTACAGTCGTTCTCCAGAGCTTCCTCTACCAACTCGTTCGAGATGGTATGAACCAGTTGCTCAAAGCGCCCAGTCTGCTTTCGACCGACTCGTTGAACGTTGATGTGTGCCCAGCGAGTCCCAGTCTGTTGGAGGTCGCCTCGGCGGTTCTCGTATTCTCGGTGCCAGTGGTTGAGTTCGCCACCGCTCCAGAACGTGCCGGTTGAGGTGGTTGCGATCTTTGTGATGCCGAGGTCAACACCAAGGACGGAAACGTGCTTGGAGTCGCCTTGTTCGTCATCATCGTTCTCCACGGCGGGCTTTGTCCGTACGTGGAGGTAGAAACAGCCCTCAACTGTATCGTAGTGCAGCGTGGCTCCTTTCACGTCGTAGTCATCGTTGAACAGGTATGTCGAGTGCGGCGTGTCTCGCTGTTCGTCGGGTAGGACGAACTTTGCGGTGACTCGCCCGTCGATGGTGGCGAGTGTGGCGTGGTCGTCGTTGACGGTGACGGTTCGGGCGTCGTAGCTGGCGAACCGAGACGTGAAGTGGGGTTTCGATGCGTTCTTGCCGTCCTTCCAGCGCTCGATAACACCTTTGACAGCTTCTGCGGCGCGGTTTCGTGCGGCTTGCACGAGATTGGCCGGGAGCGGTGAGTTGTCCCGAACGTCGTAGTAGGTGAGGTCGTGGAGTTTCTGTTTGCTGGTGATTTTCCAGTCTGGTTCCCACGCTACGTCTACGACGTAGTTGGCGGCGTCGAGGAAGTGGTCGGTTGTCTGGTGGAGAAGGTCAGCGGCACTCTTATCCACGTCGAGCTTGACGGGCACGGTTCGAGTGCTTGAGTCCTCCACCATCTGTACATCATATGTAAAATCTTGTATTTATACTAGTTCGGATTATTGTGGGGGAGTCGGGTTGCCATCGAGGATGGATTGGGTAACGGGTTGTCGGCTTCCTCCCGCGCCTAAACGGCGGGGAGGATGTCACCTAGACGTCACCACGAGCCAGCCGATCGATAAATTCTCGCCGTTCTTGATCTCGTTCGCTCGCGCTTGCGTCATACTCGGCCTTGACGTCCTGTTTGTACGTGTCTACGTCCTTCTGGTCACCAACGAGACGAACCCCATCTCGGAGCGCAGCGTTCGCAATATGAGTTGGCAGCGACTCGATATCGCTCACGTCGACGAACCCATCTGCGTATGACTGGAGGTCGGCGTCGATGCGGTTGCGCCGGCGGAATCGCTCGCCTTCGGACAGCTCGTCTGGGAACCGAAGTGCGATATCGACGTCCGATGACTCGTCTGCTGTTCCTCTTGCATGTGACCCAAACAGCACTGCGAAGATGACCTCGGTTTGAGCGAGGTAGTCTTTGATCTCCTCGAGGTCGATTGTTTCGACAGAGGAGTCATCCGGCTTGGGCATGGTGGTACTTCACGTTCCTGCTTAATATATTTCCGTAGGTTCCTAGCGATCGTTACGGCACACCCCGCTCACCGCTTTCCGCCCTCCGCGTCGCTCGCGACCGACCATTCCAGGCGGGCTTCCGCTCCAGTAGGTGCGGTTCCTGCCGGGCTAAAATGAATGTGCCCTCGACGCCAGCGGGAAAGCGCGAGGGGTTGCGCGGCGTCGCTGCTCACCCCCCACGCTTTCTCCGCTGGCCGCTCGCTCCGGGCGGGTCGCTGGAAGACTCACTCCGTTCGCCTTCCAAGTCTCACCTCGCTACGCTCGGTGAGACGGCGCGCGGTGCTGGTTGGGTGGCCTCCCTATGGCGCGCTCTCGCTCGCGCCCCAGGGGGCGCTCACGAAGGCGCGAGCGAGAGCGCGTAGATGGATCTGTCGGGCATTGTCGTCGAAGAACCGCGATGTAGGAGCATCGCGGTGTCGGGCGCTGAGCGCCTTCGGATCAGTGAGATCCAATGTCAAGTAAGAACGTTACCAGTCAAGTAGTTTCGGTCGATGAACAGGCATTCGAAAAAGCGGATGAGGCGGCGGTCAATCAAGACGGCTTCGAGGTCGTCGATGAGACGCCGGAGTTCCAGGCGACGGTGCAGATGGAGGTGCAGGCAAAGGTCGATGCAAATCACCCGGACGGGATGGTCGACACGAGTGAAGAGCGGATCTACGGTGCGACCCTCGAACAGGAAGAGCGCATTCGGGCGCGGGAGGCTGAACTGGAGCGCATCAGTGCCAAGGCGGAGATGGGGACGCAGGAAGATCGGGAGAAGCGGACGCGAGACATCGTGGCGAAGCGGAGCGCTGAGCGGCGTGCAGAGTTCCAAAAGCGGGCGGCGAGCGTGAATCCGATGGCTGACCCTGAGCGAGGTGATCCTCGTGCAGAACTCACGCAGGAGCAGTTGGCGGCGGTGAACAAGCAGTCGATGCGGCTGGCAAAGAAACTGGATGGCTGGTCGCGAGCGGCGATTGGTCGGCGGCTGGGTGAAGCCGTCGTCGGTGGGAAAGACCTGATGAGCGCGGTCGTCGGAGTGTTCGAGGAGTTGCAGACGGCGCCGGGGCAGGCGGTTCCCATCGGGATGCTCGAGAACGTCCATCGCAAAGAGGTGAGCATCGAAGGTCGTGTAAGCGTACTTTGGGAGCCGTCGAGTCCAGCCATTTCCCAAGTGGGCCTCATCGAAGACGACAGTGGAAAAACGAAGTTCACAGGAAAAATCAAGGCGGATGCCCCGAGGCTTGACTTCGGGGAGGAAGCCGACAACCCGAGGACACAAACCACGCTACAAAGGCAGGCCGACTCCCAACTAGTAAATAACCACAGCCCAATATGTGAAACACAGTGGAATACCGTCGAACCGCCGTCATCAAACTCGACACTCCTGAAGGAGCCGACCTGCTCCTCCGCGAGACTGTCGAGCAGTTCAAATACTGCGCCAACACTGCAAGCAAGTGGTGTTGGCACGGCGACGATGGATACCACGTCACATCCAAAGCCAAAGCCGAAGGTACCCTCTACGACCAACTCCGCGACGAAACCGACCTCACCGCCAACCTCGTCCAGAAAGGCATTCGTCGGGCAGTCGAAGCCGTCAAGAGCGGAGTCAAACGCCTCAAGCGTGGAGAGAATACGTCACAACCCTACTTCTCAGCGGACAGCGCGGTGTACGACAAACGCAGTGCGACGTTCCACCGCGACCACGTGTCCCTCTCCACCGTGGACGGCAGAATCGAGTGCGACTACATCCTCCCCGACGACTCGGAGACACCGCCGACGAAGTACGTCTCCGACGAGGACTTCGAGTTCAGGATGGCGCACCTGCAGCACCGCGACGGAGACTGGTACTTGCACGCTTCGATGAGAAAAGTCGAAGCAGACGAGGAACCGTCTGAATCCGAGTCCAAGCACAGAACAGTCCTTGGTGTGGATTTGGGCGTCAACAATATCGCTGTCGCTTCGACCGGGCGGCTCTGGTCAGCAGACGAGTTTAACCACTGGCGTCGAGAGTACGAGAAACGCCGTGGGTCGCTTCAACAGTGTGGCTCTCGCCACGCTCACGAGAACATCGAATCAGTGGGTCGCAAAGAGACGGGGCGGTTCGAGATATACCTACACTCGGTGGCGAACCAACTCATCGAGGAGGCCGTCGAACACGACTGCTCACACATCGTGTTCGAGGACTTGACCCATATTCGGGAGAACATCCCGAAGGCGACGTGGCAACACGTCTGGGCGTTTCGACGCCTCTACAAGTACGTTGAGTACAAGGCCGAGGAGTACGGCGTGGAGGTCGTGCAGGTTGACCCACGAAACACGTCCAAGCGGTGTTCGACGTGTGGGTTTACCCATAGCGACAATCGGTCGGAGGAAGCGTTCTGTTGTCAGAAGTGCGGATACGAGAACCACGCGGACTACAACGCTTCAAAGAACATCGGTTTGCAGTATCTCCGCCGTCGGCAAAACGCCGACGATGGAGGCGCACCCGTAGATGTGCGCTTGAATCGCGGGACGCTGAACGTGAACGGCGAATATTCGCCTCCCACTGTTAGTGGGTAGAACGGGAGTCCACGCGAAAGCCTCGGGGTCGTACGGAAATCTCTGATTTCCGTGATGACGAGACGCGCTGCGTCTCGAACCACTTGACCCCGAGGCAAGTTACGAGCTGGAAAGCGTCGGATGGTCCGTGGATCGAAGAGGGCGAGCGCGTGAGGATTCACGGCGCGGCGAAGAACTGGTACAATGGGCGTGTTTCCGTGGCTCTGACGGGTTGGAGCACCGTGATGTTCCCAGAGTGCGGTCGGTGGTGGGAATAGCCGGGCGTCGCGGCCTTCTTTTTTGCTGTGTGCCGGACCGACCCAGGCCCCACCGCCCCGCCCTCCGCTCCCGGCCTCCCTCCAGTCGGCCGGCAGCCACAACCGTGCTCTCAGCTTGAGGGACAGTGATCGCTGAGAGGCCAGCAGACTGGTGCGGGCGGAGTGTGTTTGTCTGCCCCCAGAGGGGCGGAGGGCACACGAAAACGTGCCCTCGAGCACTAATGTCCGAGAAACGTATCACAGCCCGAGAGCGGCTTCGCATTCACCTCCGCGAAGCCCGCCGGACGGACCGATCAGGGATGTCCGGATCAGCCGTGAAATCGGTACAGCGACGTGACGTATGGCAGTCGGTTGAGCATCCAGATTGTGACTGGGAGTCCCACGACCGTGAGTGCGAGGAACGACGCCACGTTCGCCCACAGCAGGCTGAGCCACCAGCCGACGAAAACGAAGTAAATCGCCCGGACGGCGAGCGAGCGCTGCCCTCGCGTCGACTCGGGTTCCGACAGGGACCGCGGCTCCGCGAGTGTGAGCACCGTTGGCACGAGGTTGATCAGTTTGATCCCGATCGGGAGCAAGACGACCGTGACGTTCAGCAGCCACGCAGTGTTGACGACGATCGGTGTCACCCACCAGCCGACGAACACGAACCATAGCGCACGAACCAGAACGGATCGTTGTGTCATCACGACCAATAGATGCCCGGGACGGTAATCCGTATCGCCGAGCCCGGGGATGTCAAGCCGACCACTATTCGGGCGTATTACGATACTTGCCCTCCAGCGGCTCCTGACAACGCTCCCGTACAGATTTAAAAATATAATTTTTACAGGAAACTATTTGTTTCTGAATGGCGTAGCATCCAGTATGACTGAGACGTGGGACGACGTCAACGAGCAGGCCAAAGCGGACTGGAAAGACGACACCACGCCGTTCGAGCGGGTGTACGAAATCGTCGAACAGACCCACGAGGGACAGTCGGCAGCCGAAATCGCCGACCGCGCCCTTGTAAGCGAGCCGACGGCCCGTCGGCACTGCAAGTCGCTCGTGAATACGGGCTTTGCTGAAACGGAACCGGACGGGCAGACGACGCTGTACAAGCGCAATAGCGACCGGGTGTTGATGTCCCGAATCCGTGAGCTGCGTGAGGAAGTCGATCGACCGGAGTTACTCGACAGCATCAAGGAGATGAAGGCCGAAATTCGGCGCTACGAGGATCGCTACGATGTAGTCTCACCCGAGGAACTCGCCCAGCAACTCGACGCCGACGAGACAGCGGGCTGGAACGATCTCACCGCGTGGCGAACGACGCGGCAGAATCTCGCCGTCGCCCAAGCCGCACTCGCCTACGACGAGGCGAGCCACCAGCTCGCTGTATGAACGACGACGACCGTGCCGGCGAGTCCGGGGCGATCTATCTTCCGGCGCTGCAGCGGATACGTGACCTCTGGCTCGAACTCGAGCCGCTCGTCGACGAAACAGGGTACGACGACGTCGTCACCCCCAGGGAACTGCAGATCAGTCTCAGCGATGGGCTCGGCGACGCCGAGAGCGCTCGGCTCGATATCCAATGGAGTGAACTGGGGATGTATTCGTTCCACTACGTCGACAGCGACGACATTAACTGGCGATTTGACCGCCATCCGAATACACACTCTCCCGAGATTCATTTCCACCCTCCGCCTGGCGCCACGACGACGGACGCCGAACCGTCCTGTATCGACGTGGCCGAGGTGTCACTCGTGACCCGTGCAGTCTATGCGATGTGGCGGACAACGTACGAGGACGGCGACATCGACCACCCGAATAGCGCATCCAACCCGCCGTAATCAAGTTCCTCTATCACGGTGAAGAAGCAGCGCTATCGTGACACAGCAGCCCTGAGATCTCCGGTATTAGTATATCTATTCATATATCCACTATACATAGAGTTCGTTTCGGCGTGCGAACGTATACTATTTGGGCATATCTATCCACGATAGAGAACTCACAACTCCTATTCGTATACCCACTATAAAAACAACTATACCAATAGGGATGGAGAGTAGTGTTACAGAAATGCCCACGAAAGAGCTTCCCGAAAGTGCGCCGGGAAAATACGTCCCCTATCATCCGAATCCATACTATTTACCGGAGCCGCTCCCGGTCGAGCCGAAGCTCGAACTCACCGAACAGGCACACGATCTGGTGGCCGATGCAGCGTATCAAATCGGTCGTGTCGACGGTATCAGCTCGACAGTCGACTTCTCAGCAGTTCTCTACACCTCTCTCATACGTATCGAGGCCGTCGAATCCGCGCGTATCGAAGGGGCAGACGTCGCGTATCAAGACGTCGAAGCGTACCACACAAAGCATCCATCTGGAGGGGCTGGCACGACAATCGAGAAGGACCTGAAAGAGGCCCTCAATTACGAAACTGCACTCACATACGGACTCGACAGAGTCGAGGGCGGAGCGTCGATCACGCTCTCGCTCATCAAAGAACTCCATTCGATGCTGCTCGAGGATGTCCGAAACGAGGGTGACGCCGTTGGTGACTTCCGCGACCATATGGTTCATCTGACGAGCCCACAGCCAGGACAGCGTCCGTTCGTCCCACCGACCCCGGAAGGACTCACTGGACTCATGCACTCACTTGAGTCGTACATTCAGATGGGTGGGCAGTACCATCCGCTCGTCGACGCCGCTATCATCCACTATTTCTTTGAGACGGTTCACCCCTTCTCGGATGGGAACGGCCGACTCGGTCGACTGCTCATTATTCTGTATTTGGCGAGCGAAGGGTACCTCGAAAGTCCATACATCTACCCGAGCGCGTACTTCAATCGGCACAAAGTCGAGTACGTTGAGCGGATGCGTGCAGTGAGTGAAAAGGGAGAATGGAACGAGTGGCTCACGTTCTTCCTCGAAGGACTCCGAAGTCAAGCTGCGACGTCGCACGACCGGACGCACCGACTCCGCGATCTCCAAGAGCGCTACGAGAAAGAGTACCCAGGCAACACGAATACGGATCAGTTCGCTCGGCAGTTACTCCAGTATCCGTACTTTACGGCGCCTGACCTCGTGGAGTATCTCGATGTCTCACGTCGGACCGCCTACAAGGTCGTCGACGACCTCGAAGCAGATGGCCTCATTGAGGAGGTGACCGGGAAAGAACGTGGGAAGGAGTACAAGGCGGTCGAGGTGTTCGACATTCTCGAATGACCGTGGAGCAAGACGACATTCACGACATATGCACCGATGCGGTGTTCGAGCGCGGAGAGAACTACTACAGGGAGGGTCGAATCCGCGACTGTACGCGCGTTGGCGACACCGTTACTGCGACAGCACGGGGCTCGAAGTTGTACGACCTGACGCTCTCACTCTCAGCATCCGATTTCGCCACCAGTTGTAGCTGCCCGTACGACGGACCAGGTGCATGTAAGCACGTCGTCGCGGTCTTGCTCTCACTCGCTGACGAGATGCCACCCGATGAGAGAGAGCAGATCGACACCGTCCTCAAAGGTATCGACGAGGACGAGCTCCACAGCTTCGTTCGCGACGAACTGGCTCACAACAGGAGGATGCTCGACCGATTTCTCGCTCGGTTCGGCACCGAACCGGGAAAGCCCTATAGTGAGTATCAGAAGGACGTCGACGACTTGTTCGAAGAACACACCGACCAATACCCCGTTGTCGTTGATGCGATCGACTTCAGCCAGTTCACGGACGTCGGAGAACACTACCGCGAACGGGCTCGCTACCGACAGGCGGCTGCCGTCTACAGAGGCCTCGTTGCAGGCATCGACGACAATATCCATCTCGTCGACGCCGCGTACGACCACTACGCACGGGTCTTCCAAGATGGGTTAGACGCCTACGTCGAGTGTGTGACCGCAGCTGATCTTGACCCGCACGAACGCCAAAAGCATGAAGTGTTCCTCGAAGAGCGAGCAAAGACAGGAGCGGGCCCGCACCAAGCACAGTTCGAGCGAGCGCTGTCACTGCTCCAATCAGCAACAGGAGACGAAACGAAGTGAGGGGTTCTGGACAACCACAATGGTCCTGTGCAAGCAACGTTTGAAGGAATATTTTTCTCAGGGAATTATTTGTTCATAGGGCGCATAGCACCCAGTATGACCGAGACGTGGGATGACATCAACGAGCAGGTCAAAGTCGACTGGAAAGCCGACACCACGCCGTTCGAACGGGTGTACGAAATCATCGAACAGACCCACGAGGGACAGTCGGCAGCCGAGATCGCCGACCGCGCCCTCGTGAGCGAGCCGACGGCCCGTCGGCACTGCAAGTCGCTCGTGAACACAGGGTTCGCCGAGACGGACCAAGACGGCCAAACAACGCTATACAAGCGAAACAGCGACCGAGTGCTGATGTCCCGGATCCGCGAGCTTCGTGAGGAAGCCACCCGAACGGAGTTGCTCGAGGGCATCAAGGACATGAAAGCCGAGATCCGTCGCTACGAGGATCGCTACGATGTGGTGTCACCGGAGGAACTCGCCCAGCAACTCGACGCTGACGAAACGGGAGGCTGGGACGACCTCTCAGCGTGGCGAACGACGCGGCAGAATCTCGCCGTCGCGCAAGCTGCACTCGCGTACGACGAGGCTAGTCACCAGCTCGCGGTATGAGCGAGGACGATCGAGCCGGCGAGTTCGGGCCGATCTATCTCCCGGCGCTCCAGCGAATTCGTGACCTCTGGCTCGAACTCGAGCCGCTCGTCGACGCCACGGCGTACGATAACGTCGTCGCCCCCACGGAACTGCAGATCAGCCTCAACGATGGGCTCGGCGACGCCGAGAGCGCTCGGCTCGATATCCAGTGGAGTGAACTGGGGATGTATTCGTTCCATTACGTCGATAGCGACGACATCAACTGGCGATTTGACCGCCACCCAAATACACACTCACCCGAGATTCACTTCCATCCACCACCCGACGCAACCACGACGGCAGCCGAACCGTCCTGCATCGAAGTGACCGAGGTATCACTCGTAACCCGTGCTGTCCATGCACTGTGGCGAGCAGCGTACGACGATGATGACATCGACCAGCTGAATAGCGCATCAAACCCGCCGTAAGGAGGTATTAGCGTATGGCGCGGTCAACCACGTCGGTCATCTGGTCGCGAGCGGCTTCGACATCCGAGTAGAGTGCCAACGCGTGCTTGATGAGGCGGCGATCTTCCAGATTCTCCTCCCAACGCGTAATCACGTCGCGGCGTTCGCGAAGCTCGCCACTTGAGAGATCTCCATCAGCAAGCGACTGTTCGAGGTTCTCCCACGTCTCGACGTCGTAGGTCGCCTGCCACTCCTCGATCTCTCCTGTGATCGCAGCCAATTCGTTGCGAAGCTCCTCGCGCGTGTTCTCCTCGATGAGCGTGCGGATTTCCTCGAAGAGCAGTCGCGTGTAGTCCGACTGGTAACGCGTCGTCTCGCCGGCCTCGGCGCGGCGCAGCTGGCCCTGGCCTACGAGATCCTGGAGCTCCTCGTTGGTCGTGCTCCAGGCGGCGTCGGCCTGCTCGCTGATCCAGTTAACCGACCGGGGTTCACGAAGCGTCTCAGCGACGGCTCGAATACGGTCGCGAGCGCTCATCGACTCAGTCCACGACTGGACCCCATCACGCAAGGATTCGGGCATACTGGGCACCTCTATCAACAGTGTTCGCGCCTTACTCCCATCTATGTTTGTGTCTTCGCGTATAATCAAGAAGTGATCGCGAGGACGGTCACCCTGACGTTGAAATACCATCCCGGCAGAACCTACGAGCCAATCGATGTACAACCGATATTCTGACTTTGAGGAACTGCGGCCGACCGGCGAGGCGTCCCACATTCCAGATACGAGGCTGGACGACGGATTTGAGGGTAGCCCCAGGCGACAACGCGTCGCGACGACTACGGGTGGCTACCCTGATGCGCCGGCGGCCGCCGGCGGCGAGTGCCGGTCCTGTGGGGCGTCAGTCCCAGACGGGCAGACGAAATGCCGGTTCTGTCTAACCAACCATCTCGGTAGTGAAGCTACCAGCACGGACGAGGTGGGGATGACGACGTTCCTCGGCATCGTCCACCTGGTCGTCGAGTCGACCACGTTCTATGGCGCTGTCGCGAAGGGCGGCGCCGCGGCGAAGCTCCTCTCCGCCAACGACGCGGAACCGGCCGTCGACGACTACACGCTCATCTACGATCTCGACGAGGCGCCGGCGCGCCAGCTAGCCGAGCAATGGCCCTCACTGCCCGACGCGGTGCAGGTATCGTCAGGAGGGGGAGAGCGGCTTCTCAGCGCCGCCCGTGACCGGACTGGGTGGCACGGGCAGGAAGCGTCGGAGCGTGAGGAGCAGCCCTCGACGCGGCTCTACGACCAGCGAGGGAACGGCATCCGCGACGAATCGCGTCTCGAAGCAGTCCTCGACGACGCCGACGACGCGGTATGGCTAGTTCCAGCGATTGCGCTGACCGAATCCGCTGGCGAGATTGCGGCTGAGAGCCAGGTATCGTCCGTACCGACGACGCAGGAACTCGACTGTCAAAACTGTGGACGGGCGACCGATCATCGGTTCAAGACTCATAAATCGGTCCCGGATGAGATGTGGACAGGGCAACCGATATGGGAGTGCCGGATGTGTGGCTCAGTTCGCTACGGGTCCGATCTCGAGTAGCTTAGAGACGAGGCCGATTAACCAACACCGGCGGGAAAACGGTGTTGTTGGTTAACATCGGCGAAAACCTTCGGGTCTGGCGACAGTGCTGGAGGAACTATCTACGCCTCCATTTATTTTCCACCTTCGGTGGGAAGCTATCACTGGCAGTAGTGGGGAATACCTCAGAGCGAGCGTCTTCGAAGATGGGGAGACCAGGGTTGGAGAACCGAGTGTGCCTCTGAGGTCCCCGCATTCGGAAAGACATACGGATGTCTTGTAAAATTATTGGCAGTTGCAGTGACGTCTCCGGTCGGAGTATTCCCGAATTTCTCGTTGACGGTATCATAGACGACTTCTACACTGAGCACGAGTAGGACAATACAGTGTATTCTACTCGATTTGACTATTCAACGTCTTCCAGTGTGGCAGTGGATAGAGATCGTCAGCTATGAGGAACTGTTCATACAGCTCAGACAAAAACTTTAGCGGGCAACTGTGTGTCAGTACGTAATGAAGCGACGGTCCGTACTTGTCTCGGTTGTTGGATTAGTCACTTTATCGGGATGCTCATTCTCTCGTACTGAAAGTGGAAATATCCAGATCGCAAATCAAACTGGCCAGGAGGTATCGAAGGAGATAACCATTCAAAGCGAAGGTGGGTATTTTCGGGGTCAGAGACCGTCTACGAGACGAGAACACGGACACCACCAACAGAGGGCTACCGGGTGACGCTCACCGATGTCGCTCCTCCGGGGACATACGAAGTAGAGGTCGTGTTTGAATCAAGAGAGACCGCCCAAGAGACCGATGTCCATACGACTCAGTGGTCCCCTACGGGCGAAGAGAGCGAGTCACTAATTATCAGTTTAACCCCTGACTTCAACGTCGAATTTCTCACTCAATAACCAAGTGGAGTCGATCAATACGCAAGCAGAGTCTCACGGCAGATTCAGTTGTAGGATCCTGAAATAAACCGCGTGGTAAGACTTGTATGACACCCTCACCGTCAGTTATGACACCCGCACTTTCGTTCAGGGTGAATAGCTCCAACCCACAGACCACGCTATATGAGCCGTCCCCAGCCGTAGCTGGATTCTGCCAACAGCTAACCTCCGGTAAGATGCTTTCGGACCGTTTTATCGCCCCGTAAGGGGTGCGGGGCGACAACAGCAGTGTCCCCCCGTGAGGTGATTGTTCAATGGGACACCGCGCACTCGTTGCGTACGAACGCACAGACGGACAGTACACGCTCCACTACTCTCATTGGGGTGCAGCGAACCTGAAGCTCAAGCACCGAATCTCGGCGGAGTCGCCGTTCGGTGGCGACGACACCGACTCCAAGTGGGCGAAACAGCTTCTCGCGGAGCTGGCCGATGGCCTCGAGGCAGATGCGGTCGACGGCTACCTCGCCGGCGAGGATCGACCGTCGACGGTCGTCGAGCCGAAGCCCCGTGCCACCGGGCTCACCCTCAACGAGATCGTCGCGGACCCCCTCGACTACCTCCATCACGAGGCGTTCTTCGTGGTGTCGACGACGTTCGAGGTGACCGCCTACCGGACGCTGTGGTTCGGCCTGCAGTACGATTCGGAGGCAGTCGAACAGGGAGAAACAGTCGGGAACGGCGCGCTCGCGACGGTGCGCTGGTATGACGGCGAGCCGGTCGGCGACGGCCACCTGCAGGGACAGTTCGCGGCCCTCAAAGACGTCGTCGGCGATATGCTCGACAAGGGTGTCTTCACGCCGTCGACGGCGAGGCAGTACCTGAAACGAAAGCTCGCCGAGCGGGTCGGAGACCGACAGGAGCTGCTCATTCCCCGCTCCGACCAGCACCCCGTTCGTCCCGGTTAGTCACAGTTCGTTCGTAGGGTCACCGAATTCCCAGACGTGTAAATCAGGCCACGGCTGACAGGAACACACCCTGTCGAAGATGTTTCAGACAGAGCCCACAGCTCACTACCGTCCTCAATACTCAGACCCATAATCCGGTCAGTCGTCGGAACAACGACCGACTCCCCAACGACCATAGGGGAGCCTGCAACATCGAGGTCTTGTTCCCAGTGGACATCACCATCCTCGACGGCAAGCGTATACACGGTTTCCTCGTCCGCGCTAAAAACGCGGCTATGTCCGATTGCTGGTGAGAACAGACCACCATCGTACATCGCTTTCGACCACTGCCGGTCTCCACTCCCAGCATCGAACACCGCGAGTTCATAGCGGTCGTAGCTCGCGAGGACGACATCCTCCGTGCGAACTAACGGTTCCGGAATATTTGGTCCAGGAATTTCCCACTGTGTTTCACCCGTCTCGCGGTCCAACGCGTAGATTCCCTGGGCGGCAGAGCCATCCGCCGTGATATACACGTGGTCGTCGTCGACGGCTGGCGGTGCAGGGATGCTTGCACGCTGGTGATCGTCACCAAACGTCCGCGTCCACTGCGTGTCGCCGGTGGACGCCTCAAGAGCGGTTACATCGCCCTGGTCGCTCGTGGCGACGAGGAGGTCGTCAGCGACGGTCGGCGGATTAGGTCTGCCGGCTGTATCGTGTGTCCAGGTGGTCGTCCAGCTAGCGGTGTCGAGTGCGACGAGTCCGCCGGTCGATGGCTCGGTATAGGAGCCAAGTACGGGCGTAACAGCGATCGGGCCTGCGAGAGCTGGCGGCCCAGTTGGACGCCGATTGAGTTCGTGGGTCGTATCGGAGGACCCGTCATCGAGTTGTACGGTGGTCAGGATACCATTGTGCTTGCCAGACGTGCGGCCGACGACGACAGCCGTATCATTTGTGGCAACGAGTCCGGTGATATCGATATCGTCCGCGAGAGAACTCGTCCAATAGTCACCGCCAGCCGTGAGCGTCGGCTGATCGGGAACGGCGTTCGTATTGTGCGGAGAGGCACGTGTCTGTGGCCACTGCGCGACGCCAGGATCTGTCGGCGTACACGAGTTAGTCTGGCAGCCGGCAGTTGCCGCGAGAACTGTCGTGGCCGAGACTGCAAGGTATTCACGGCGCGATATGGAGGGCATCTGACCGAAACGGCGGATACAGAACCCATAGGGGTTTGGATATCCATCAATAGGCGATTTACTTGGAGCCAGCTGCTGTTTTTCAGGGGCCAGAATGGGTGAGCCCCACAATAGGCTCGTGATTCGATGACCTCAGACGACGACCCGTTCCACGACTGCGAGTTAGACCCCGACGCGATCCTCGGAACACGCACGTTCGAAGACGTCCTGTTCACCGACGACACGGAAACCCCGGTGAACGTCCTCACCGGCGAGACACCAGCACATTCGCAAGCAACCGTCGGGGAAGCGAAGAAGTTCGCTGCGAGTATCGACACGGAGACGCCCCATATCGCGCTCCCGGCGTCGGTGGAGACGCAAATCGAGACCCAGAGCAAGCCCTACACGTCGGCTGCGTTCTTCCACTTCAAGGCGACCGGCTCGCTCGAACGCCACCGTGCTTACCACGCCGCCTATGAGGCGGACGCGTTCACCGTCGACTTCGAGGCCGACTACGAATCGGGCGACCTGACCATCACTGTCGACCGAGCGGACGAATCCTGAGAATCCGCCGTTACGAGGAGAGTTTTTCGAGCGCCGGCGATGGGTGCCGGCGCAGCTGGAGCGAGCAACGACTCCCCGGTGCGTCGGCGTTTCGAGGTGTTCAAGATGCATATGGTGATTTACGCACTGGTAGAAGCATCGACAAAAGACGACGCCCTGGTCACCGGAAAGGCGGTGTTCGACCGCCTGGTCGGCGCGGACCCACACGCCGGCGCCGTCTTCGACTACCGCTCTTGGGTAGAGGATTGTTGGTCAGTTCTCAGCTGGAGCTAGAAGTCACAGCAGGCAAGGGTGACGCGACCGCGTCACCCGACGAACGATGTTCCCTATCAAGACGTTCG
>Ga0207719_100635_pt1 | contig 16563 bp, 17 predicted proteins | sample A23P1SouthBayCA_2_FD_187279 | JGI IMG/M metagenome (GOLD analysis project Ga0207719, IMG submission 187279) | Aerobic enrichment media microbial communities from Eden Landing Ponds, California, USA - A23 P3 (3) (SPAdes) | ecosystem: Environmental > Aquatic > Marine > Unclassified | place... | reverse complement strand
CGGCAAACGAGCCTTGGGCAAGTTCTCGAAACCGCTGTCCGAGGCGGGGGCTGTACTGGCACAGCCCGAAACGCAGGTCATCGTCCATCGTGACGACGAACCTGCGAACCTCTGTCTAACCGTGGACTCAACCCCCAGTGGGGGAACCCCACGGCTTTAGCCGTGTGGAGGATGTCAGAGAGCCGACTTTCTCTGTGACGGTTCTGTCTCCGCTGGGCGGTCTTCGACTTTTTGCAATTCGATCGTGAATACTGCACCCTCAGGCTCGTTATCCTCCACCCGGACTGCTCCATTAAACTGCTCGACCAACGTCTGCACGAGATACAGCCCAATGCCGCTTCCTTCACTCTCCAGACCTTTCTCTCCCTTCCCAAAGATCGCTTCTTTTTGCTCGTCCGGAATGCCAGGGCCGTTGTCTGCAATCTGAACGACGGCTGACTCGTCTCGTTCCTCGACGCGCACCGTTATTTTAGGGGTGGCCTTGTCGTTGTGCTGTACGGCATTGCTGAGGAGATTGCGAAACACCGACGATAGCATCTCGGTTGCACAGACCCCGACTGCTGGGATATTCCCGCTGATCTGAATCTCCGCGTCAGGATGGGACTCTTGGGCTGTGTCGACCTCCGCTTTGAGGTGGCTTCGGAGTGTAACGGATTTCAATTCCGGCTGCTCCTCACCAGCAATCGCTTCGATGTAATCACGCGCATCTTTTGTCAGTTTCATCGTATGATCAGCAGCCCGAAACACTCGTTCGAGCGCGTCTCGTCCCTCGTCATCGACACGCCCTTCGAGTGTTTCCGCCCAGCCGCGAATAACAGTCATATCGTTGCGAATGTCGTGGCGAACAATACGGTTCAGTACTTCGAGTTGTTCTGTTTTCCGTTCGAGGTCCCGACGATATTGCTCCGCCTCGGAAACGTCGGAAATCACAATTGAGCGGCCAGTTTCTGAGTTGCCAGCAATAAACGGCGCTGACGCGATACGATAGTATTTGGTGTCTCCATCACGAGTGAGTGTGACTGTTTCAGGTGGTGTCTCGTCGTTTCCGGCGATCATCGGGAGCACCCTCTCCAGTGACTTCCCGGTCGTACCGGACAATTGGGGAAACAGATCGCGGGCGGTCTGATTATAGTCGCGGATTTGGTTGTCTTGGTCGAGGAAGAGAACCGCATCGTCGATTTCGCCTGCACGATGTGCTCTCTGAAACCGGTCGAAATAGACGAAGACGACGCCGAGCGCGAAAGCTGCAACGCCAATTGGTTCGTACGTTATCGCAAGCAACCACGGACTCGTCACCCCGATGATGTTTGCACCGACTGGGAGTGCGGTCAGCATAACCAACACGGCAAGCGGTCGCGTATCCGTCCCGGCATAGTGGAAGTGTTCAAGTATCATATAGAACCCGACAAAAGACAGCGCATACGCGAGACCGAGCACAGTCCAATGCATAATCCCGTGCTGGATTTCGAGATGGACAAACGGTGTCGCAACCATCGTAGCGGTGAAATACAGGTGATGGAGTGGGTTGGTGAGCTTCACCGCGATGAGTCCGAGAATGATACCGCTCACGAGCCGGGCATACGGCAGTTGCCGTGGTGAGCGCCCCGTGTACGCCGCACAGAAGGACAACCACGCGGCGACGGCGACGAGTCCGACGACGAGTCCAAACACGTAGAACGCCCGTTTTGCGAAGGGGGAGGGAGCGACAAGATATCCAAGATTGGACCCAGCCCAAAGCCCACTGGTGAGGAGAAACACTGTAAGTCCACGACGGGTCCCGGCGTGCGCAATAGCTTGGACACGCTTGAGACTCACAAAACATCCGAGAGCGGCAAGTGCGAACGCCAGAACGTGTCCCAGAAAAAGCAGGTTCACAGGCCCGTACCTGCCTTCCTGAGAGCTGTGGCGTTTTGCAACTCTATCACACTTTCTTCACATATCTCATCCGCGATAATAGTTTGTATCTTTCGAGGTTCAGGGAGCGACCCTCAGTGCTTTCATTTTCAGTAGTTGACAGAAGAACAGCTGTTCCGACGACCCCACTCAACGAGCCGAGAAAGAAACAGAGGGGGAATTTCAAGCCGCCGCTGAGGGCCGTAGCTGCGGATGAACTTGATCAGAGACGGGAAATGGAGTCAGATTGTTACCACTTGTTGACATCGCGCCGAGTGAAACAGAAAATGATACCCGTATGGAAACCAGCCCAGAGAATGTCCCGAAAGGGACTGATCCGAGCCCCACTACCTGGTTGCTCGGTATATTGCCGGGCTTGCATCCCGACACCACTGCTTTTGATAATCTTACTTCCCCGAGTCCGCTCGGAACTTGCCCTGGCCACTCTAAGACGGGGTGGACTCGGCAATGTCCTCCTTCACCTACCGCCCGATGGCATACCTGAATATTTCTCGAACCATTCACTTCCGCTTGCTCCGTGCTTCCCGTACCCCATTGCCATCTCGGACGAGATCCTCACAGTCTGGGCAGACACGAACTGTCTCCGCGTCTCTGGGGGCGAACACGTCCACGTAGCGTTGTGTGACGAACCCATCACAGTTGTTGCAGGTTGGCATATTTCGCTCTCTTGACGCGTCTAGTATAGGCTTTCTGCCCACGCGTAGCCGAAAGATCCACTACGACTGGCGCCAGTGCGCCACAGCACGTGCCCCGATCGCGCCGATAACACTGCCGGCGACCAACGGCGTCGTCCAGTCTGGGAGTGTGGGTAGAGAAAGAACGTCCTCTGCTGTCGTTCCTGATGTAGGATCGCCGCCGACCTTCGCCAACCAGGCTACTTCACCCGCGTGTCCATCAGTAGACGCTGCGCCGCCGACGAGCAGGCCACCGTCTGCGAGAGGTTGGACAGCGAACCCCTCGGTCCCGGGAGCGGCCTGGTACTCCCAGAGGACCTGCCCCTCGGCATCGACCCGAAGCAACCACGCACCGCGAGCGTCGGCATCCGTGTCTGACTCCGCCGCCCGCGTCCCCACGAGAACGTACCCGGTGTCGACCGACGCAATACCGTGGTGCCAGTTCCAGCCGTCCTGTGGGTAGGTCTGTTCCCAGCGTTTCTGTCCGTCGCTATCGAGCGCAACCAGCCAACCGACACCTCGATCGTCAGCACTGAAACCTCGGCGTCCGACTGCGACCACGCCCCCGTTCGGAGCGGGCGCTAAGCCTTCGATGCGGTCACCCGCGTCGTGATCGACGTGCCACTGCCAGGCGAGAGCCCCAGTAGTGGTGAGTTTAGCGACCCAGGCGGCCTCCTGTCGACCACGAGGGGCAGGCGAATCGGCGCCTATTGGCCCGGTTGAGCCGGCGATAATTACTCCACTCGGGACGCTAGTTGCAGCGTTGACGCTGCCCGCGTGAGTGCTGTGCCACGTCCAGTTACGGGTGCCGTGAGCGTCGAGATGCACCGCCCACAGTCGCTCGTCGTTTTCGACCGTCTCGTTGCCGGCGACGACGTATCCGTCCGCCACGTTTGCTATCGCGGTCGCTCGTCCATCTGGAGCACTTGGCTGATAGGTGTGCGTCCACGAGACGTCGCCGTCTGCTCCGACGCGAAGAGCGTACGGATCAGCGTGTCTGGGTGCTAGGTGACTCGCTGTGACGTTGGTAACGCCGGCGGCAACGATTCCATCGGCGTCGTCTCTCGATGGGGTCCCCGCGAGGAGGGCACTCTCCGCCCCGTCGAGGTGATGCCAGCGCGAACGGCCGGCTGTGTCCACGCGTCCTACCCAGCCGTGATAGTGGCCGGAACCACCCGCAAGGCCGACGAGTGCGACGCCGTTGGACATTGGAACGATGTCACGGACGAGCGCACGTTCCTCATTTGTGGCGGTTGTGGCTGGGGCGTAGGTGCGCGTCCAAGTACGCGTCGGGGCCGTGGTCGCAGCGGCTGAAGCAGTGGTCGTGTTGGCGACGCTGACCGACCCGGCTACACCTCCAACACCGAGGAGGAAGTCGCGCCTGGAGGGCATCTTCCAGTGGTTGAGGAGCGAGAAATATATACGCTGTCCTCAGGGGCAACACAGCGGGTGTGGTTTTGGTTTGATCCGCTCTCAAATGTTATCTGTAAGTGGCCAGCATTATATACAATAGATACTCATCTACAAGTGACATATGAGCGGTGACCCTCCAATCAGCACCGGCGGACTCGCTACGTCTGCCACGGTGATCGGTCTCGTCGTGATTCTTCTCGTCTCGGCCGTCGGCGGAGTGATGGCGTTTGAAGGCGTCAACGAAGGGAACGTAAAGGTCGTCAAGAACCAGGGTGCGGTCACGGGCAACATACTCGAACCTGGCTGGCACTTCATCACCCCCATCATCGAAGGGACGGTTAGTATTCCAACACGACCGCAGACGTACACGATGAGTTCCCAGAGCGGCGAGGGAGACAACGCGAATCAGGATGACTCGGTGCGCGTTCTCACGCAAGACGGCCTGCACGTCGATGTCGACGTGACTGTCCGCTACCGCGTCACCCCCCGTGACGCTCCCCGATTCCACGAAGAGTACCGCGATCTCCCGACCGCAGAGACACGCCTCATCCGCCCCACTGTTCGCTCGGTACTGCGGACGGAAGGTGGCAATATCGACGTCACAGACATCTACACCGGTGAGGGGCAGACCCGCCTGAAACTCGCCGTCGAAGAGGCACTCAAGACGGAAACCGACGGAAGCGGTATCGTGATCGAGAGCGTCCAGATCCGGAACGTCCGGCTCCCGAGTGAGTACGCCAAATCCATCGAACAGAAGAAGGTCAAACAGCAGAAGATTGAGGAGGCGGAGTACGAGATCCAAGTCGCCGAGAAGAACAAACAACGCCAGGTGATCGAAGCCGAGGCCGAGGCCGAACAGATTCGTATCAAGGGCAAGGCTCTCCGGCAGAATCCCGAGGTCCTCGACCTGCGTTACATCGAGGCGCTGCGAGAGAACGACAACACCATCTATGTGCCTGCGGAGGGAGGTGTCGCCCTCACACGAGACGTGACCGACGACGCCACGTCCACAAACGAGAGCACTCGCTAACTGGGTCTCCAGAGGCTTCAGATGCGACGGTACCTCAAATTCGCAACGGCTGTCGCCGTCGCCTTCGTGCTGCTCGTAGCAATGGCTCGCGTATCGGGCTTCCTCTTGCTGCCACTGGCACTCGCGCTGCTTCTCGGACTCGGATACGTGGCAGTTCAGATTTTGACTGGATCGCCATCACCCTACCCGCGGATCGCATCGGGCGTGTTCGAACGGAGCGAGTCCACAGCGGTGCAGCTCTCCGAACGGGGCCCCTGTGAGTCCTGCACCGATCGGAAGGGACCGGGAGAACGCCGCACTACCCATAAGGAACTCGTATTCCTTGGTGTCCCACTTGTTCGCCTGTCGACGACACAGACTGTCCTCTGTGAAGTGTGCGCTGACCCGCTTGCGGCCATCGAAGACCAAGAGCTGGACGCTATCGATCGTGAACTTGAACGCAGTCGGTGACGTTTCGTCCCGGGTCACATCGGATCTCGTCAGCTCACTGAAGATCGGCGTCGAGCGTACATCAGTGGAACCGACGTGAATACTCCAGCGATGGCAGCAACCCCGAGGACGATCGCGATGAGTAACGCGACTTCAGGGACCAGTACCATTTCGAAGCCCCAGACCCGAATAAATTGAGTGGTCCACAGAATCCCCGTGACCAACGCCGTGGTGAGGCCGAAGAGGGCCCCCGGGAAATACGTGTACAGCGCTCGCCGTTCGACGATCACCCACCAGACGACTGCTCCGATCACGAACGCTGGGCTTGCTACGATCATCGGCCAGTACGCTATCGAGAGGCTAATCACTTCCGCGAATAGCGAGAGTATGTCGGAAAGGACGATACCCACCACTGTAGCACAGATGAACATATAGCCGCCTGCATAGAGCGCCCATCTTCTTGCGGGGCGTCCGTTTGATACAAGGGGCTCACTATGCATAGCTAGTCGTATCTCTCGTTCGAGGAAAAGTTGGTATGCCCAGGTGGAAAACTATGCACCATAGATCGGGCAGGTCAACGACTCCTTACGTCACGGCTCCCGAACTGCACGACGAGTTCCTCAGTCGTGAGGGCGTACACAGTCATCTCTCTGCCCTTTTCAGAGTACCACGTATCAACACCTTCAACCAATCCAGCCTCCGAAAGACGGGTGAGATGATACCGAACGTTTTGGATAGATGTATCTACCGCTTCAGCGACATCTGATGCGGTTAGTGGCTCCGTTTCGAGGCGGCAGATGATTGCTTGAGCAGTTTCTGAGGATATGGCTTGGAGTATCTCTACTGACTCCCCGTCTGGAACCACGACATCAGTCCGTTTGTCGGGGACGTAATCAACTGACGATTGCCGTGGAAAGGCGCTTGACATAGTGGATGGTGTGTATCAGCTTACTCGTTCACTTTGTTCGGTTCATCTCGAACAAACGAATCAAACAACTTAACACTAACGAACTACAATAGCGAGATATGTCTTCCCGGCGTATCCAGCACCGTACCGGAGTCACTATCTATCTATGAGTAGCGAAGACGTCGCCCAAGCGCGTGAGCGCGTTATCGAATCGATGGAGCAATCTGCGGAAGTATACGGTTTGAGCCGAAGCGCCGGTCGCATCTATGGGGTCTTATACTTCGCTGAAGAGCCGCTATCGATCCCGACTCTCGTTGAATCGACCGGCTATGCCAAATCCACGGTGAGTAACGTGACCCGCAAGTTGAGTCGGCTAGGCCTCATTCATCGTCGATCGTCAGACGGAGGCGGTCGGCGTGTTCGCTTCGAGGCCGAGCGCGAGGTCTGGTTTATCATTCAGGATGTCTTCCAGCAGTACATTGACCGGGAGATCCAGGCGTCACTTCGCACGTTGCAACGGGCCGAAGGGCAACTTCCAGCCGAGGGGGGAAGTCACGAGGCAGAACGCATTCAAGACCTCCGGGACACTTACGAAGATCTGCAAGAAATCGTCGCTCTCACATCCGGGTTATCGGTGTCAGAACTCCGTGAAGCACTCGAAGCCTACGAGTAAGGAGATCGCGCGGCTCTCACCAGTGGACGGTGTAGGTACACATATCGGCCCCTTCTCGGCGGCAAGCGTCGCCCGTCTCTTCGATAAAGACGAACTCATCGACAGTCGCGTACTGTTGGGCGACACCGCGGATGAGCCCGCGGTCGAACGGGCACGGGTACGGATTATAACAGACGACCTCACCTGATTGATCGTCGGTCCGGGAGAACTGGTAGTATCCAATGTCGCCGCCACGGTGATTCCGCTGATATGCGTCGTCGATCGAGCGAAGGCCTTCGGAAATCGTCTCGATAGCAGTGGGCCAATTGGCCACCTCCGGGATTTGTGCTCCAAGTCGATCCAAGATGTGCGGTTCTAGGTCTGTTGCAATGGTCTCGAACGCGTTCAGCCACGCCTGCTGTGGATACCACTCATCAGGAGTCGGGTCGGTAATCCCTTCCTCGGCAAGCGCATCGATTGCGTGTCGTCGATATTGTGCCGAGAACTTCCCCATCGCTTCTTCAACAACAGTCAGTACCGTCTTCCCGTTGACTTCGACATTCTCATCAAATGCATCGTAGGTGGCCATTGTGTGAAATACTGAGACTGCGAAGAAATAAAGTCCCTGTAAGTAGGCCGTCATATGGTCCCGATTCAGATTTCCGAACTACTCAAAATAGGCTGTCGAACACCATTGAGTACGTTGTGATCATCGTTGGGGAGATCAACCGCGACGGACTCTAGGGAACAAAAAAGTCCTAAAAATACGTCTTTGACTTTCTCACAGGCTTTTCCTGTCCGACGACGGCGCACACTTGGATGAGCGACCCCTTCCCCTGAATAGTAAGAAATATGGTATGATTACCCTTACTGGGCGTGGGTAACTGGCATAGAACAATACGGATCTCGCCCGTCGAGAGAAATGGTTATGTCAACACAATCAGACGGTATTTGGGAAGGTGCAGTCGACCCGTGGTGGGATGCGCTCGGCGTAGCCGGCGCAATCCTTCTGGGAGTTATCCTGTTTTTCTTCCCAGAGCCAGCGACCTCTGTCCTCGGGGCGATAATTATCGTTGCCGCTGCCCTGGTTTGGCTCGGCGTAGATCTCAGACAGGAAGTTCGATTCTCACGGACGAGAGCGCAGAACAAAGACGTCGAAGAAAGCGAGGAGTGACAGCCAGACCCTCCTGGCTTGGATCTGTGTAAGATCCCACTCATTCAGACGGTTGTTCTATAGTGGGGTTGGTAATACGTCCAAGGAGACAAGAATTCGATCGGGAGGGGTCGGTCTCTTTTTCTGAATACAGTCCACAAAAAATTGAAAGGTTCCGACCTGTACTGGTATCCCTCAGAGGGGAAGGTATCTAAGTAGGCTTTCCTTCCCGTTAGGGCGTCTCGTTGCCATCGGGGGTCATCGTCTCATTCCCGTCTGGCGTTGACGTCCCGTCCGATGTTGTCGTCCCGTCTGGTGTTGACGTCCCGTCTGGTGTTGACGTCCCGTCTGGCGTCGTCGTTCCGTCACCATCCCCAGGCGTCGGCGTCTCATCACCATCATCTCCAGAGTCGATGAATCCACTGACAGCGTTCAGGACGTCCTCCTGTGACTGTGCTGGATCGTAGGTATCTGGGAACGGCGACGCTCCGTTGTATTGATTCAACAGTGCGGCGTGGCGTGCCTCCACACTATGGATCGAAAGTGCGGCCGACAGCAGATCCGGACTCTCGACAAAGGGGGCTGCCCCGGCGTAGGCCGCCACACCAGTATTCTCGATTACTTGCGCGAGCTCGAGGAATTCGGGGACAGTCTCGAACCCGAAGTCGTAGCTCGCCTCTTCAGTTGGTGTTCCACCCAGGAACTCGACCGCCTGCGTGAGGAGTTCTACGTGGGACGCTTCCTGTTGGCTGATCGCTTCGATTCTACTGTACACCTCACTGTGGTCCTGCAGCATCTCTGCTTCGGCGAAGTCGCCTTCGTCGAACATTTCGAGAGCAGTCCGGTAGAAGGCGTTTTCGAGGTGTTCGAGCGAAAGGGCGTAATTGAGGACGTCGATGTCGGTGCCCTCGACGTCGTCGTAGGCCGCCATTCCTCCGCTATCCATCTCACTTTCGTCGTCGCTGTCCTGTGCAAGGACGGTCCCGACGCCACCACCAAGTGCCAGCAGCGTCCCACCGGCGAGCACGGATCGACTCAGGAAGCTTCGACGGGAATGGTCACTCTCCTCAGTGCGATCGGTAAGTGAGGATACGATCTCTTCTGCACGCGTATCTGGGTCTGTTGGTCCTGCCATAGGTTGGATCTCCCAGCGCTCCCATCGTTGGCTCACTCGGGGATTGTTATGTGCTCTCCATCGCGCGGTATGATTGACTGAAGTAAAGTAACACCAATCTATTGGCTGCCGTGCAACGAAACGGAGAAAGGTAACGGAGCGTTGATAGCGGCTATTTCGTGTGAATCAAGTCATACCTTTTACTCGATAGAGTCGAATCCAAGAGTATGGCATCAATTCTCGTGTTATACGGGACGGGTGAGGGACAGACCGCGAAGGTCGCCGCCCGGATCGAAGATAGCCTGCTGGAACGTGGACACGAGGTGACGACGGTCGACGCCGAATCACTCCCGGCCGACTTGGACATTGAGACGTTCGACGCAATCCTCGTCGGGTCCTCGATCCACATCGGGAAACATCACGAAGCTGTCCGCGAGTTCGTCGATTTGAACAACGAGGTTCTGAACGTGCGACCCACAGGATTCTTTCAACTATCGTTGTCATCTGCAGTCGACGAACCAGAACAGCAAGCCGAAGCCGCACAGTACGTGGATGAACTGCTCGAGCGCTCCGACTGGCATCCGGACAAGATTGGCTTATTCGGCGGAGCACTGCGCTACTCCAAGTACGGGTTCCTCAAGCGGTTGTTGCTGAAGCGTATTGCTAAGGATGCGACCGGTGATGTGGACACCTCGCGAGATTACGAGTATACGGACTGGGACGAAGTCGACGCGTTCACCGCCGACTTCGCCGGCTTCCTCGAACAGCGCCTCAACGGGTGAGCTCCCTCTCAGAGTGCCCTGCTGTCGTCAATACAGGTCAGTTGTCGTCTCAATCTGCAGGGGCCGCGCTTGGGGTGCGGCCCGCTGCGTCGCTGGCGGTTATCGTCCCCCAAGCAACAATAGCCATCGAGAGGACGAGCAACGCTCCCCAAATGTACGCCGTAATGAGAAGTGGGGGAGCCACCACCCCCATAAGCACCGTCGCAGGGAGCAGCCACTGGCCAATGACGAATCCCCAGACTGCAGTCGACCGAAGCGTCCCCGTGAGTTCGGTCCGTTCGATTGCGAAACCGGTCACGACCGCAAGAATGGAGAGAATCCCGAAGTGCGCGTGCCCTCCGACGGACGCGGCTGGTAAGCCGGGGCCAGCGGGTGAGATTGCGAACACCTGTATCAAACCCCAGGCCATTTGAATTGTCAGTGCGATATACCCTGACGCACGAAGCGTTCGTGACATCGTTGGACACCAGGGTACTGTTTGGTCGTTGGATCGAAAAATACCGACGCTACATTCGTAGCGCCGACCTCTGGTAGCAGTGTGTACGTCGATTCCGACCCTGATATGGATTTACCTGAATTGAGGCGCTAAGGCCCCTTCCTCAACGAGCGAGCGGAGCGAGCGAGTAGGGAGGGGATACAGCGTTCACGAGAGCCGGCTCTCGTGCGCGGACGAGACGCAGAGAGTCTCGTCAACGCCGCACGAGTATCAAACACGACCGGCGCTCGGCCCACAGGCCCACGCAATCGCAACCCTTATTTGTGTAGTTTGTGTATTGTGTGTTGTGGCAACGCGCAAGAACATCTCTATCCGCGACGACCAAGCCGAGTGGGTCAAGGAGAACCACCTCAACCTCTCGTCGTTCGTTCAAGAGAAACTCGACGAACTCATCGAAGAACGCTCGTGAACTACAACTACAGGTATCGTCTCCGACCGTCCGACGCCCTCGAAGACCAATTAGCGTGGACTGTCGATACCTGTAGACAGGTCTACAACCACTTCCTTCACCGACTCAACCGCACCGACGACACGTCGGCATACACCGAACAGAAGGTCCTGCCGAGTCTCAAGAAGTGGTGGAACGACCTGAAACAAGTTCACTCGAAAGTGCTTCAGAAGGTCGTCCAGCGATTGTACGACAACCTCTCGACGCTCCGAGGACGCAAAGAAAACGGCTACCGCGTCGGGACGCTCAAGTGGAAAGCACCTGGCGAGTACCGCAGTTTCACCTACAGTCAATCCGGCTTCAAGCTCAAGAACACGAGCGGTCGGACAAGACTGTGGCTCTCGAAACTCGGAGAAATCCCGCTCACGTTCCACCGCAACCTTCCCGACGATGCCGAAATCAAGACCGTCACGGTCAAACAGGAACCCACTGGCAAGTGGTACGTTATCCTCGGCGTGGAAACCCCGGACGACCCGCCCAAGAAACCCGAGAATCCTGAGCGGTGCGTCGGTATCGACGTGGGGATTCTCAAGTACGCTCACGACACGGGCGGCACCGCTGTCGAATCGCTCGACCTGTCCGACGAACGCGAGCGGTTAGAACGCGCACAGCGCGACCTCTCGCGGAAGCAACACGGGTCAGGAAATTGGGAGACACAGCGCCGCGTCGTGGCCGAACGTCACGCTGACCTGAAGCGGAAGCGACGAGACTTCCTGCACAAACTCTCGAACTACTACGCCCGAGAATACGACCTCGTAGCAGTCGAGGACTTGGACGCGAAAGAGTTGGTCGAACTACCGGGCAACTCGCGGAACCGCGCAGGCGCGGCGTGGGGGACGTTCCTGCGGATGCTCGAATACAAGTGCGAACGCGAGGGAACGCACTTCGTCGCCGTGAATCCGAGAGGGACGACGAAAGAGTGTGCGTCCTGCGGCGTCTCGACTGACAAGCCGTTGTGGGTCCGTGAACACTCCTGTCCTGCCTGCGGGTTCGAGGCGGATAGGGACGCGAACGCGGCGTGGAACATCCTTTCTCGCGGTATCAGAAAGCGGTTAGGAGCGGGACGCTCCGAATCAACGTCCCCAGAAATCGAAGATTTCTGGTGTGCGAACGAATCGCGCAGCGATTCGTTAACGCCTGTGGAGACTGCGCTCCCTGTGGACACTTCCGTGTCTGCAAAGCGCGTCGTGGAAGCAGGAAGCCCCACCCTCAAGCGCGAGCCGTCAGGCGAGCGGTAGGGTGGGGTAGTTCACTGATTTCCATCTGAAAGCGCAAGTTGACCAACAATTCACTGCATCGGCGACGCAGCTGCCGAATCGACGAGCGAGTATTCTCGATCCCGACTCGTCCCCTCTGCCTCGAGGAGGTTGTACTGTTCCATCTTCGAGAGATACGTTCGGACGGTCCGTTTCGTCCGTGGGTCATCCACGTCCTCAGTATAGCGTTCGTGGATTGCGCTCGGTCCGAGTGGGCCGTCCTCGCGAACGATGTCGTAGACAACCCGTTGGTGCGGGGTGAGTGAATCCAGACTCTTCTGCTTGATCTGGGTGCGAGCGTCCGTGGCGGCGTCTCGAAGGTTGCCGTCGGTAATCCGCTCGTGGTTTTCGCGATCGGCCTTGCCGGCGGCCGTGCGGAGGATCCCAATCGCCAGGCGGGCGTCGCCGGCGGCTGCATCGGCGATCTGGTAGAGCTGGTCGTCAGTGATGACGTCCGCGTCGAGGCCCCATTTCGCCCGAGCACGCAGGATGTCGAACAGCTGTTCGTCGTGGTATTTGTCCATCCGGACGTGTTCGCTGGAGCGCAGGCGGCTCACGAGGCGTTCGTCGACGCGGCTGAACAGCTCCTCTTCTTTGTTCGCGATGCAGATGATCGCGAACTGCGGGAGGCTGTGCAGATCGTAGATGACACTGGGGTCTTCGAGTTGATCGGCTTCGTCGAGGATGACGACGGTTCGGGGGCCGTCGTGTTGCTGGAGACGGTCGACGAGTTCGTCGTGCGGTGTTGACTGTCGGTGGATGTCGATGGTGGCACCGAGGTCGTCGAGGATCTGATAGAGCGTCCGGAATCGGGTGTAGTTCCGCCAGCAGTTCACGTAGGTGGTCTCGACATCAAGGACTTCCTCGCGGAGGCGTTCGGTGACGAACTTCGAGATACAGGTCTTGCCGGCGCCGCTGGGTCCGGTGACAATGGCCGTGTCGGCGGGCTCTCCGTTTGCGATGGGTTCGAGGACGCTTGAGAGGTGGTTGACTTCGGCGTCGCGATGCTCAACTTCTCTGGGGACGAATCCGGCGCGGAGGACGCGAGCATCGCGGATCATCTATTGTTGTCAGATTGGTTTAGGGCCAAATTATAAAATATTGAGCGGGTCGTTTCCGGGAACAGTTCATTTTATCCTATTTTACTTGTGGTTATACCTACGCTGTAAGGCGATTCTTTTTGTGACAATCCCATTCTCGGGGGGAGTTTCCGGAATTGGTTCTTGGGTGGGGGCTTGAGGCGACATAACTCCATCAGTCGTCAGCATTCAATTCTGCCCTAGTAACCGATATTCGAGAACAAGATTGGACCTCTCGTGATCGGTTTATCCATATCAACTAAGTGGTGTGGATGGTTCGAGATGATATATATGACTCTCCGCACCGACGGGAGGGGAACTTCCCTACCGTCGCTCAACTCGACATTTTCTCACGACGAGGTGTCGATGGCTCTCACTAGATGCGGGCTCCTCGTGGATAGGGCGGAGACGCTCGCTCGGCTGTACGCCCACCATCGGGACTGGACGGTCGTTGAAGAGAGATGGATCCAAGAACGCTTCGACGAGCGGAGTACGCGTGGAAGTTCGAAGGGAATCTACCGCGCTCTCAGTTCCCGATTCAAGACAGCTAGTAGCGAACTTCCCTCCATCGTCCAACTACCGTCCGTGCTCGATCAGTGTGAGACAGTGCGCGACAAAGCGCAGGTACTCTATTTCTACTTGCTGGAGGACGATCCCCTCGTAAAGTACACCGTTCACCGGTACGTCGACCGGCTTCAGGAGTCCGGTGTCGAAGGATTGGATTTCGAGCAGGAGACGGTTGAGCGCCTCCTGAACGAATTCTATTACGACGATGGAAGCGAGTTCGACTATGCGGAATCGACGACTCGGCGATGGGGAGAAGGTCTTCGGTCGGTAATGCGAGAGATCGGTGTTCTCGACACACAGCAGGCCCTTCAAGGACAAATCCCCAACCTCGGAACGACGCCACTGCTCGTTGCGTCAGGTTACTCGTGGGAGATTCACGGGGATGACTGGCTCTCTCAGCCGACTGGCTGGCTCTACCTCTTCCAATCGGAACAGTACTGGAACTCCTTGGCCGGACGAGTGAGCGACGATCCGAACTGGGAAGCGAGCGGAATTCACGGTGAGTTGAGGCTCCAGCCGGTGGATGATACATACGACTGGGCCGAACTATGGGAGGGCGAAGTGTGACTGACGAGAGCTGGTTCGCTGCCGATTTTGGGAGCGATTTCGAGGAGTCCGTCCGCATCGACCGCGAGGATAACGGTCGCGATCACCGACTGGAATCGATCGACACCTACCACGTGACGGAGGAGTCTGAGGACTTCATATCCGACTTCTTCTCGCGGCTTCTGGGCCGTTCCGAGGACATGCGATCGGGGGCGAACTACTGGCTCTACGGCTACTACGGGAGCGGGAAGAGCCACCTCCTCAGCGTGCTTCGCGGCCTGCTGGATAGCGAATGGCTTCGACAGCGTGACGACGTCTGGGAAGAGCTCACCGACGGCCGTGGTTTGGAGAATCTCGAATCCACGTGGTCATCGATCCACGACGAGTACGAGGTCATCCCGGTCTCAGTAAACCTCCTGAAGCATCAGGGCCAAAAGAAGCTGAGCTTCAGCGAGATCGTTCTCCGCAGCGCCCACACGTCGGAACGGCTCACCGGTGCCGAGGGAGGATTTTCGTCGCAACTCGACGTCGCGTTCTTCGAGGACTGGTACCGGACGACTGACGCGTGGGACGACCGAACTGCTAACACTCAAACGGCACTACGGAGTACGGTCGACACCCCCGCGAAGTACGACTGGGAGGACGTCCAACAGTACAACGCCCTCGCCGAGTCCGTTCTTCCAACACTCTTCGAGCAGGAGACCGGCACTGCGGATGGGCTCGACGACCTGATGCCGTCGGATCTCGACCCCCAAGCGATGGTCGAGCGCCTCGAACAGTTGCGGAGCGATCGCGAAGAGGAACTCGGCCGCCCAGTCAAACTCGTGCTGTTGCTCGACGAGGTCAGCCTCTTCATCGGGACGGACTTCGACCGCCTCACCGAGCTGCAGACCCTCGCGGAGAGCGTTGACGAGACCGGTGACGGCGACATTCAACTGGTAGCAACGGCACAGGCCAAGATCGAGGACGTCCAGCCGCAGTTCGCGGCTCGCGGGGCCGACTTCAGCATCGTCAAGGATCGATTCCCGCACCGATTCGGCCTTCCGAGCCGACACGTCGGCGAAATATCGACCCAGCGGCTACTCAAGAAGACAGCAGGCGGGAAGGAGGACACGAAACGCGTCCTCGACCGAACCAGCAACGAGCCCGAGACGTTACTCGTGTACTCGGGGATCGAGCAGAACACCGAACCGCCGCTCGACGACATCGACCGGGAGCGCCTCGTCGAGTTCTATCCGTTCCTCCCGTATCAGCCACCGCTGTTCCTCGAGATCCTCTCGAACCTCCGGCAGGAAGCACACGACCCGGCGAAGTCGATCTTCTCCGGGACTGCGCGGGCGATTCTGGCTCTCGTTCACGGACTGCTCCAAGAGTGGATCGAGGCCGGCGAGGAGACCAACGTCATTTCGCTGGTGGACTTCTACGACCTCATCGAGCCGGAACTTGAGGACATTACGCCACAGGACGTGGGGGTTATCGACGAGATCGAGGAACAGTACGACGCAGGCGAACTGGAGGAGATCGACGTCGACGTCGCGAAAGCCGTGTTGCTCCTCCAGCACATCCCGGACACGATTCCGATGTCGGAGCGCAATCTCGCAGTCGCCGTGTTGAGCGATCTCGACGGCCCGACTCAGTTCCAGATGGAGAACCGCGTCGAGGACACGCTCCAACGGCTTCGGAAATTCATCCGTCCAACCCACGACGAAACCGGGGCGAAGTACGCGTTCACGCATCCGGAGGAGCGCGAGATTATCGAGGCCTCCGAGGAGAACCTCGCCAACCCGGACTGGCAGTCCATCATCGAATCCGTGGACGGGTATCTCTGGGAGGACATCGTCCGCGATCTCTCGCTCCCGACCTCGGCCGAGTACGGGGATACCGGCGAGCAGTATCCCGTTCGCTACGAATTCAGTATCGACGGGATCGAACTCGACACGACAGTCGATGCTGAGGATGCCCTTGATGTCGAGGTTGCTGTCGAAGGGATTTCTCCCGCTGCGGCAGACATCAGCTACGACGGCGACCCGCTCGAATGGACGATCGGACAGGACGGACTCGACGATCTCCAAGATCGTCTCATCGAGTGGTGGTCGCTCAGAG
>Ga0207719_100632_pt1 | contig 16650 bp, 23 predicted proteins | sample A23P1SouthBayCA_2_FD_187279 | JGI IMG/M metagenome (GOLD analysis project Ga0207719, IMG submission 187279) | Aerobic enrichment media microbial communities from Eden Landing Ponds, California, USA - A23 P3 (3) (SPAdes) | ecosystem: Environmental > Aquatic > Marine > Unclassified | place... | reverse complement strand
GCGGCGCGTGGTTCGAGCGCCGCGTGGTTCGAGCGGCGCGTGGTTCGAGCGGCGCGTGGTTCGAGCGGCGCGTGGTTCGAGCGCCGCGTGGTTCGAGCGCCGCGTGGTTCGAGCGCCGCGAGGACCACGGAAGCGAACGGCGAAGCCGTGAGCGAAGCGAGGCGCGATTCACCGGAAGACGGTCCTGCTCGCTTCGCTGCGCGGGCATGCGACTTCCGAGCCCACACTCGTTCACGGTACTCACTCGTGTGGACACCGCTCGCGCGGAGCGCAAGCGGCCTTTTTCACCCATGTTTTTGGTGGCAGGGTGGGTTGCGGGCTTCCGGCCCGCAACCTCGTAACATGGCGGCCTCGCCGCCACGCAGCCCGCAGGGCCGAACGCCCGAGGACACCCAGCCGCGAAAAAGATGGTAGAAAGAATTTAGGCGGAGAGTTTCGAATCGGAGACAATGACCGACTACACCGTCGAGTTCGTCGGGACCGGTGAGACGATCACTGTCTCCGACACGGAAACCATCCTCAGCCGCTGCATCGAGGCAGGGATCGCACAGGAGTACTCCTGCCGCGTGGGGATGTGCCTCGCCTGCTCGGCGAAAATCGAGGAGGGTGACGTGACCCAGCCGGCCGCCCGCGGCCTCACCGAGGAGGAAGCCGAGAACTACGCGCTGACCTGCATGGCCCGCCCGCAGTCGGACCTGGTCCTCGACCGGGGGAAGTACCCGCCGAGCATCGAGGACGACGCCGCCATCGCGGCCGGCGCCGACCCCGCCTCCGCCGACGACTGATCGACCGCCGCGACCGCTCGCCGCACCCCTGCGACCTGGGTACACCGACTGTCAACCCCTGACTGGGCGAGAGGGCTGGCGAAGGTTTTTCCGATATTGTAAACAACGTTTACGCATGGGGACGAAGATGGTCAGGCTCGACGACGACGTGTACGAGCGGATCAAGAGTCGGAAGCGAGAGGGGGAGACGTTCTCCGAGGCGATCGACCGGCTGACAAGCGGGTACACGCTGCTCGATTTCGCCGACGAAGACCCCGTGATCGGTCCCGACCGACATCGCGAAGTCCTCGACGAACGCGACGAGGAGAGCAAGCGGGACACGAGGGCGCGACTCGAACACATGGGCGTCGACATCGAGGAATGATCCTCGATACGAGCTTTCTCATCGCGCTCGACGCCGGCGAGTCGGCTGCGAGAGACGCCGCTCGCGAACTGGAAGCGAGCAACGCACCGCTGCGGATCCCGACAATGGTGGTACAGGAACTCTACGTCGCGGTCGGTCTCGGCGCGAACACGGGGAAGAACGCGCGGAAGTTCGAGTCGGTGCTGTCGAACAAACCGGTCGTTCCACTGTCCAACTCGATTGCGCGGAAAGCGGGGGTTCTCGAAGGCGAGCACATCGCGAGCGCTGCGAAACCCGACCTCGGTCCGGCCGACGCGGTCATCGCCGCGACCGGCCTGGAACACAACGAACCCGTCGTCACGACGGACACCAGTGATTTCGAAACGGTGGACGGACTGGATGTCGTCACTCCCTGATCCCGTTATTCGTCGACCGGATCGAAGGCGTTCTCGGCGGTGGGGAACGCGCCCGATTCGACCTCCTCGACGTACTGTGTGACCGCCTCTCGGATCTCGGAATCGACGTCGGCGTACTGCTTCGAGAGGCTGTAGGACTCGCCACCGAGGCCGATCACGTCCGAGACGACGAGCACCTGGCCGTCGACGTAGCGGCCGGCGCCGATGCCGATGGTCGGGATGTCGAGGGCCTCGGTCACGCGCTTTGCGACCCCTTCGCTGACGGTTTCGAGGACGACCGAGAACGCGCCCGCGTCCTCGAGACGCTGGGCGGTTTCGAGAAGTGCCTCCTCGGTCGTCGAGGTGTCGGTATCCCGGCCCTGGACGTAGGAGCCGCCGATCTGATTCCGCCGCTGGGGCGTGAGCCCGACGTGGCCCTGGACGGGGATGCCGAGTTCGGTGAGTCGGTCGACGATTTCGATGGTCGTCTCGCCGTAGGGTGCCGTCTCGAGTTTGACCGCGTCGGCGCCGGCTTCCTTCAGGAAGCGACCGGCGTTCTCGACGGACTCGGCCATCGAGGTGCCGTAGGTGAGAAAGGGGAGGTCGGCGACCACGAACGCCTCCTCGGTGCCGCGGACGACGGCCGCGGTGTTCGAGAGGGCTTCCTCGAGGGTGACCGGGAGCGTGTCGTCGTAGCCCATGTGGTTGTCGCCGGCGCTGTCGCCGACGAGGATGGCGTCGACGCCGGCGGCGTCGACCTGCCGGGCGATGGGCGCGTCGTAGGCGGTCAGCATCGTCAGCGGGTCGCCCGCCTCGTATTTCTCGTAGAGGTCCGGAATCGTGGTGCGAGCCATCGGATAGTCGCCGTTCGGGGCCGACCGGCTTATCGTTTGTCGAGCGAGACGACCCCTCCGGTTTCGGGGTGCGCGCTGTCGAGCGCGTCGTCCCGCGTCAGTTCCGTACGGGGGAATCGGCTGGGGACGAGCTCGGCACGACCGGCGCGGAGTCGTCGTAGACCGGGAACTCGCGACAGAGGTCCCGGACCGTCTCGCGGGCGCTATCGCGGACCGGCGTACTCGCCGGCGCGTCGAGCACGTCCGCCAGGGCGTCGGCCATGCGCCGCGTCGCACTCTCATCGAACCCGCGGGTCGTTATCGCGGGCGTACCGATCCGCAGGCCGCTCGCGACGGTCGCCTTTCGGGAGTCGCCCGGCACCGTCTGCTTGTTGGCGACGAGGCCGGCGTCCTCGAGGACCGTCTCGGCCGTCCGGCCGGTCAACTCGGGATGGTTCTCCCGGAAGTCGACGAGGGCGAAGTGAACGTCGGTGCCGCCGGAGACCAGGTCGAACCCGCGCTCGCGGAGCCGTTCGGCCAGCGCGTCGGCGTTCGCGACGACCTGCGCGGCGTAGTCGTCGAACTCGTCGGCCAGCGCCTCGGCGAAGCCCGCGGCCTTGCCGGCGATGTCGTGCATCAGCGGGCCGCCCTGCGTGCCGGGCATCACCGCCGTGTCGACCGGATCGGCCAGATCCGCGCCGCACATGACCATCCCGCCGCGGCCCGCGCGGATCGTCTTGTGCGTCGAGCAGGTCACCACGTCGGCGACGCCCACGGGGGAGGGGTGAACGCCCGCGGCCACGAGGCCGGTGAGGTGCGCGATGTCCGCGACGTGGTACGCGTCGACGGCGTCGGCGACGGCCTGGACGCGCTCCCACTCGACTTCCCGCGGGTACGCCGAGTAGCCCGAGACGATCAGGTTCGGATCGACCTCGCGGGCGCGGGCGGCCAGCGCGTCGTAGTCGAGGCGCCCCGTTTCCTCGTCGACGCCGTAGTGAGCCACGTCGAAGTGGTCGGCGACCATCGTGTAGGGCTGGCCGTGGCTGAGGTGGCCGCCGTGGCGCATCGCCAACGAGAGGATCCGGTCGCCGGGTTCGATCAGGGCCTGATAGGCCGCGAGGTTCGCGCTCGTGCCCGAGTGTGGCTGGACGTTGACGTGCTCGGCGCCGAACAGTTCCTTGGCGCGTTCGACGGCGAGACACTCGACGCGGTCGGCGTGTTCACAGCCGCCGTAGTAGCGCTCGCCGGGCGCGCCCTCGGCGTACTTGTTCGTCAGGACCGAGCCCTGCGCCGCGAGGACGGCCTCGCTGGCGTGGTTCTCGCTGGCGATCAGCGACAGCGTCTCGCGCTGGCGATCACGTTCGTCCGCGAGCGCCGCGGCCAGGTCGTTGTCGACCGGTGAGAGGTCAGTCGGCACACCTGGACCGAAACCCCATTCGTATAAATCCGCTTTCACGACACCGCGGACGCTGTCGACACGTGTGACACAGTCGCCGCTGCAGGAACGGGACAGCCTCGACGCTTCCGCCGGGCCGGCGCGGCGGTCGATCAGGGTATCTCGTCGAGCGAGTCGAACTCGCTCCAGCACTCGCAGTCGAGGTCGTCGATGGAAGTCACCTCGTCGGGAAGATTCGAGATGGGCATCCCGTCGTCGAACCGGTCACAGTCCTCCCGGTGGACCGTGAAATCACTACTCGCCATCACGGGCATACCTCCCGATAGTCGATACCGCACAAAAAACTAGGAGTGCGATTCTCAACGCGTGTAATCGCCCGTACCGACGTGGGGTGCCCGCATACTGTGTCAACTGTGTCGTGACAATCGTTTAGTGGCCCCGGTGGTATCGTGGGGACATGGACGTCGCAGAACGGGTGCACCTGATGCCGGTAGGCTACGAGAACGACCGGATCGTCCTGCCGGCCCAGCGATTTCGGGCCGACAGGGTCGTCCTCCTCGCGTACGAGGACGAGACCGACCATCCCTCCTACGAGCAGGCGGTGCGCGAACGGCTCGAGGAGGCGGGTATCGACCACGAGACGGTCCGATGTGATATCTTCGACTTCTACGATTGCATCGGGACGGTGGCGGAACTGGCGACCCGCTTTGCCGACCACGAGGTGTACGTCAACCTCGCTTCCGGGTCGAAGGTGACGGCCATCGGCGGCATGATCGCCTGCATGGCGACGGGTGCGACCCCCTACTACGTCCGCGCCGAGCGCTACGCCGCCGAGACTGACGGCGACGTGGCCGAGGGGATCCGCTCGGTGACCGAACTCCCGACCTACCCGATGGAGAGCCCCGAACCCCAGCATGTCGCGGTAATGGACTACATCGACCGCGAGGATGGCGCCCGCAAGCGCGACCTCATCGACTTCGGCAGGGAGGCCGGCCTCCCCTTCATCGCCGAGCGCGAGGCCGCCAATCGAAAGAGCGAGTACCGCCTGCTCGACAGCCACGTCCTCGACCCGCTCGTTGAGAACGGCTACGTCTCCCTCGAGGACGTGGGCCGGTCGACCCGCGTGACCCTCACCGAGAGCGGCGTCAACACCCTCCGGGCCTTCCGTTACCTGATCGACGGCGACACCTGATCGACGGCGACACCTGATCGACGGCGACACCTGATCGACGGCGACACCTGATCGACGGCGACGAGTGAGTCGCCACGCGCGGAACGGTCGCCCGTTCTTGCCGAACGGTCGAACAGGAACGCCCGACGTTCGGCGATTCTGTGGCGGTTTTCGACCGGGATCGAGTATCGCTCTCCTCGCGTGGAGAACGCCGTTCATCTCTCGACGAGGGCGGGCGTATATCGCGCGAGCTTCCGAGAGGAAAAGCTAATTGACGGCGGTTGCCGTGCGTGCGGATATGACAGGTGCGGGACCGACGACGTCCGACGCGGGTCCGACCGCGCAACACCGAACCGTGCGCAAACTGGAGACCGGGTGGCGCTTCCACCGGGGCGATGTCGAGGACGGAGCCGACCCCGCGCTCGACGACTCCGACTGGGAGCGCGTCGAAGTCCCCCACGACTGGAGCATCGAGGGGCCGTGGGATCCGGACAACCCCGGCGGCCAGCAACAGGGCTTTGCCCCCGGCGGCATCGGCTGGTATCGCCGCGAGTTGCCGGCCGACCCCAACGGGGACGTAACCCTGCGCCTCGACGGCGTCTACCGCAACTTCGACGTTTACGTCGACGGCGAGCACGTCGCCACCCGTCCCTACGGCTACTCGACGGTCACCTACGACCTCTCCGAGTACGACGTCACGGGCGGCGAGACGCTGGCGATCCGCGTGAACAACGACGAGTACCCCCACGGCCGCTGGTACACCGGGTCGGGCATCTACCGCAACGCCTACACCATCGAGACGGACGCGCTTGCGGTCACACCCTTCGGCACCGACGTTCGCACGGCCGGCGCGAACGCCCACCGCGCCGAAGTCCAGGTGCTGACCGAAGTCGAAAACGACGGGAGCGAGGCAGTCGACTGCGCGCTCGACACGGAGATCGTCGATGCCGACGGCGAGGTCGTCGCGACCGCCGGGAGCGAGGTGACCATCGCGGCGGGCGAGGCCTACGAGTTCGAGGAACGCCTGTTCGTCGCCGACCCCGACCGCTGGACGCTCGACGACCCGACGCGCTACTTCGTCCGCAGCACCGTCTACCGGGAGGGCGGCGACACTGGGCCCGACGCCGGGGACGGTGGGGCCGGTGCCGCGGACGCCGCCGAACCCGTCGACGACTACGTCACGCCCTTTGGGATCCGCACCTTCGAGTGGACGAGCGACCAGGGCTTCTATCTCAACGGCGAGCCGGTGACAATGAAGGGCGTGAACCTCCACCACGACGCGGGCTGTCTCGGCGCCGCGGTGCCCGAGCGCGCGCTCGAACGCCGCCTCGAGGTCCTCCAGGACATCGGCTGTAACGCCATCCGGACCTCCCACTACCCGCCCCAGCCCGAACTGCTGGATCTGGCCGACCGGATGGGCTTTCTCGTCATCGACGAGGCCTTCGACAAGTGGCGCCACGAGGGCGCCGACGAGTGGTTCGACGACTGGTGGCGCGAGGACCTGGCGGCGATGATCGACCGCGACCGCAACCACCCCTCGATCGTCTGCTGGAGCGTCGGCAACGAGTCCTACGACCAGGGCGCCGACTCGATGCTCGCGGACCTCGAGATGCTCACCGAGGCCACTGCGGAGATGGACCCGACACGGCCGGTCACCTACGGCGCCGCGCCGTGGGGCGGCGACACCGAGGGGATGGTCGCCCAACTGGAGGCCATCGGCGAGCACGTCGACGTGCTCTCCTCGAACTACCAGGAGCAGTGGTTCGAGGCCTTCCGCGAGGCCGGCCTCGACAAGCCGATCATCAGCTCCGAGGCCAAGCCCTTCTTCCTCGGCGGCGAGGACGAGGACATCGGCTTCATCACCGAGAACCCGTGGTTCGGCGTCGCCGACAACGACTTCGTCGCCGGGCAGTTCATCTGGGCGGGCATCGACTACCTCGGCGAGGCCCGCGAGTGGCCCAACAAGGGCTGGGCGACCGGCATGATCGACACCTGCGGCGTGCCCAAACCCGAGACGGGCTTTCACGAGAGCGTCTGGACCGACGACCCGATGGTCCAGATCGCCGCCTTCGACCCGAAACGCGAGCGGCCGGCCGGCCGCCCCAACTGGAGCTGGCCCGCCGTCTCCGAGCACTGGACGTTCCCCGACCGAGAGGGATCCCGCAGTTTCGTCCACCTCGTCACGTTCACCAACTGCGCCACGGTCGAACTGTTCCAGAACGGCGAGTGGCTCGGCGAGCAGGACCTGGCCGACAACCCCGACAGGATGATCGAGTGGTACGTCCCCTACGAACCGGGGACGATCACCGCAGTCGCGAAAGACGAGGACGGCGAGGTCGTGGCCGAACACGAACTCGAGACGGCGGGCGAGCCCGCGGCGCTGGAACTCGACACCGACCGCGAGGCCATCGCCGCCGACGGCCGCGACCTAGTGTACGTCGAGGCGACCGTCGTCGACGACGACGGCGTGCGCGTCCCGCGGGCCGACCACCTCGTCGAGTTCGACGTCGAGGGCCCCGCCGACATCGTCGGCGTCGACAACGGCGACCTCGACAGTAACGAACCCTGGGTGGCCGAGGAGCGCTCGGCCTACCACGGCACCTGTTTCGCCGTCGTGCAGGCCGACCGCGAGGACGGCAAGGTCGAGATAACCGCCGAGGTCGACGGGCTAGCGGGCGACAGCGTGACCGTCGATGTCAGCGAATAGGAGCGGGCACGAACCTGCGAGGCGGTTTTCGGCTCCGTCACGCGCTCGCCGGTGACTCGTCCGCGTCGAAGTCGTCGACCAGTGGATACTCGACGTGGACCTCGATCCGGTCGAACGGAACGACCGGGCGCATCGCGCCGCCGGATCCCGCCTCGAGTGTGACGATACCGAGCGTTTCCAGTCGTTTCAGGTCCGAGTGGACGTCCGAGATATCGCGCTCGACGATCCGCGCGGCCTCCCGCATGCTCTCGGGACCGCCATCGGCTATCGCCCTGACGAGGTCGAGTCGGACCGGAGACAGCACGTCGACGAGGTCGTCGTAGGATCCGAACTGCAGGATCGAACGACTCTCTGACTGCTCGCGCTCACCGGAATCGTCGTCGCGCACGAATTCGAGCGCTTCCTCTCGCACGGTCTCGCGGTCACCGACTGTGATATGGAGTGTGGTCATGGTTGTGCGTTCGCTGTCAGTACGGCCGGGGCGGAGCGCCGCCGACTGCGCCCCAGTATTCGTCCGCGACCGCCCAGAATTCCACCAGAAGCGCCTCCATTCCGGGGAATTTCCGTTGGTCGTCACCGGTCGCGGTGTGGTACTCGTGGCCTTTCGTGACCTCGTGCGCGTTGTCGAAGCGGACGAGCGTCAGGTCGTCGAGAGTCCCCAGGTGAAGCCGATACTTCCAGCCTGACGGATACGCGTCGGTGTCCGTCGTTCGCCGGAGCGTCACGTTCTCCACGAGACCGCCCTCGACGTGCGTGTACTGAAATACCGGCTCGGGGGACATCCCGTATCTGTTGGGACGGAACCCAACGGCATAACTGTTGGGGCCCAGCCCAACGGATTTATCGACATCGAGGCCCGAGACACGTCCCGATCCGCCAGAGAGACACGGCGCCCGACCCCCCAACAGTAAGACCCCGCCGGCCGAACCAGGTGGTATGTTCGACCCCGACGACCTCGCGGCGATCCGGGAGGGCCGCGAGGAGTGGGAGACGGAGACGCGCGGGCCGACGGTCGACCGGTTCGGGGAGCGCGAGGAGACCTTCGAGACCGACACCGGCGGCCAGGCGGTCGACTCCATCTACACGCCCGAGGACGTGGCCGACCTGGACTACGAGGCGGATCTGGGCTTCCCCGGCGAGGAGCCGTACACGCGCGGCGTCTACTCGACGATGTACCGGGGGCGCCTCTGGACGATGCGCCAGTACGCCGGGATGGGCACCGCGACGGAGACCAACGAGCGCTTCAAGTATCTCATGGACGAGGGCCAGACCGGCCTCTCGATGGCGTTCGACCTGCCCACGCAGATGGGCTACGACTCCGACGCCGGCATGGCCGCCGGCGAGGTGGGGAAAGCCGGCGTCGCCATCGACTCCCTGCGGGACATGGAGACGGTCTTCGAGGGCATCCCGCTCGACGAAGTCTCGACCTCGATGACGATCAACGCTCCCGCGAGCGTGTTGCTCGCGATGTACGTCGCCATCGGCGACCAGCAGGGCGTCCCCCGCGAGGAACTGCGCGGGACCATCCAGAACGACGTGCTCAAGGAGTACATCGCCCGCAACACCTACATCTACCCGCCCGAGCCGTCGATGCGAATCGTCACCGACGTCTTCGAGTACTGCGCCGACGAGGTACCCAACTTCAACACCATCTCCATCTCGGGGTATCACATCCGCGAGGCCGGGTCGACCGCCGCCCAGGAGATCGCCTTCACGCTCGCCGACGGCATCGAGTACGTCGAGGCCGCGCGGGAGGCGGGGCTGGCCGTCGACGACTTCGCTCCGCAGCTTTCGTTCTTTTTCGCCTCGTACAACAACATCTTCGAGGAGGCCGCGAAGTTCCGCGCCGCGCGGCGGCTCTGGGCGAACATTATGGACGAGCGCTTCGGCGCCGAGAATCCGGCCGCCAAGCAGTTGAAGTTCCACACACAGACCGCGGGGTCGACGCTGACCGCCCAACAGATCGAGAACAACGTCGTGCGCGTGGCCTATCAGGCGCTGGCGGCGGTGCTGGGCGGAACCCAGAGCTTGCACACCAACGGGAAAGACGAGGCGCTGTCGCTGCCGACCGAACAGTCCGTACGAACGGCCCTGCGGACCCAGCAGATCCTCGCCCATGAGTCCGGCGTCGCGGACACCGCCGACCCGCTCGGCGGGAGCTACTACGTCGAATCGCTCACCGACGACCTCGAAGCGGCGGCCCGCGAGATCATCGCCGAGGTCGACGACCGCGGCGGGATGGGGCGGGCTATCGAGTCCGGCTGGGTCCAGCGGGAGATCCAGGACGTGGCCTACGAGCGCCAGGAAGCGATCGAATCCGGCGAGCGCGTCATCGTCGGCGTCAACGAGTACACCGTCGAGGAGGACGCCCAGGATCCCGCCATCGAGGATGTCTCCGAGGAACAGGAACGGAGCCAGATCGAGCGCCTCGAAGCGGTCCGCGCGGACCGCGACGACGAGGCCGTCGATGCGGCGCTGGACGCGCTCCGGGACGCCGCCGCGGGCGAGGAAAATCTCATGCCTTTCATCGTCGACGCGGTGAAAGCCTACGCGACCGTCGGCGAGATCTGTGACGCGCTCCGGGACGTCTTCGGGGAATACCAGCCCGGCGCCGCGATGTGAGCGACGCGGCCGCCCCGACTCACTGCCCCGAATACTCGAAGTAGTCGACGGTCTGGATACCGACGCGGGTCCACGAGCGGCCATCGCGTTCCTCGGCGACGATCTGGATGTCGTCGGACTTGGCGATGGTCAGAAACCGGATCCGCCGCGGCGCACCCCCCTGCGGATGGTATTCGAGTCTGAATATCTCCGTCATCTGAATCCGACCAGTCGTGTAGTCAGTCGATCATGGACGGGCGGCTTAGTCGCTACTATGTTCCCCTCAGACCGCTCCTGACGGCTATTTTCACTATTGGGGTCCGGTTCGGTTCCGGACCGATACCGCCCGGATTCGCGTCTCCGTTGTGGGTTTTCCAGTTGATAAGAAGGGGTTCGAATCCGTGCGCTACCGGTTACTGTCGCTCACGAGGTGGTCGCGACAAAAACGTGGGCCCACCCGGCTTACACTTAGCCGAGAAATCGCCCACCTTGGCGATGCTATTTCGTGATCTGGTTTTGATGGGTTCATGCTTCTGACTCAGGATCGATTTCGAGGTTCTGCACGTATGGACGGCGGCGCCGTTCCAGGCGCTCGCGCCGCGATGCCTTGTCGTAGTATTTTTCGATGACGCGGAGGTTCGCGTTCACCCGCTCGGCGACGATCTCCGCCGGAAGGCCCTGGTCGCGTTGCCACGTGATCGAGCCGGTCCGGACGCGATGGGGAGACATCGACGACGGGCACTTGCTCGCGTCGTGGATGTGTGTGTACTCGCACGTCTCCCGTTCTCGGCCGTGAGGGCACTCACGATAGAGGCAGGGGAGCGTAGCCATGTAGCACCACACGCGGACCGAGTTGGGGCTGACGCGGCCCTGTGTCGTCGTGAATAGCGGACGACGGCCGCTCTCGTGAGCGTCGATCCGGTGGTCTCGAATGTACTCGTCGACCACGTCGCAGACCGACCGCGGAAGGCCGACAGCGCGCTCGCCGTCCGAGTCGTTCTTCAGCGGGGTTCCGGTGTCGGGCCGATCTCGGAACTCGACGTACTGCTCGTCGCTGTAGAAGTCTCCGAGATCGAGCGTACGAATCCCGCCGATTCGAGCGCCGGTGAACCACAACAGTTCGAGAAGCGCGTGATTCGAGGTAGCCCGGAGGTCCGGGTTTCCCCGGTACATCGAGATGAGAGACATAGCCGCATCGGGCTCAAGCATCTCGTCGTTGGACTCCTCGCTGTCGGGGACTGTCGGGACGTGGACCTTCTCCGGAAGGTCGCTATCGACGACCTCGATCCGGGCGAGGTACTCCATCCAGTTCTTGAGCGTCTGCATCTCGCCGTTGAGGGTCGACGAGGTCACGCCTTTCCCGCGCCGGTGGGTCTGGTACTCGTCGAGCGTCCATCCGTCGAGGTCGGACACGCGCTCGATGCCCTGGCTCTCGGCCCACTCGACGAACAGTTTCAGGCGGTAGTGCCACCCCTTGATCGAGGACGCCTTCGCCTCGGTCCGGCGATGGTTCAGATACCGCTCTTTCGCCTCTCGGACTGAAAGATCCGGTGTACCGCTCACGACGCCTCACGCTCCTCAAGTTTGTCGCGGGCTCGCCGGAGCAGGTTCCCGATCGTCCCCGGCCGACGGCCTGTCTCGCGGGCGTACTCACGGACGCCGAACTCGCCGCGCTCGACGGCCTCGTAGGCGTCCCGCTCGGCCTCGGACAGCTTCGAGAGGTCCCGTTCGTAGTCGAAAAGCGACTGTTGGGGGCTCATGCTTCCGTCTCTCCCAAGCGTGACTGGTCGTCGGCGAGCAGCCGCTCCTCCTCGGGCTGGATGTTGCGAAACTCCAGCGACCACTCTTTCATCCGCTCGCGGAGGTCAGTCACGCGGTCGTCGAGCGTCTCGACGTCCGGCGCGGAGACGGTGGCCTTCATCGTCTCCTTGTTGCCCGCGTTGCCGCCGCGGGTCATCTTGATCTGAAGCTCGAGATCGTCGTCACTCATCGCCTCCAGCCCCTCCCATCTCTCGCGCTCGCTCTCGAAGATCCTCGTCGGCGAGCTGTTCAGGTTTGTAACCGTTCCTGCCGCCATCGCCGTACCGCTCCTTGCGGACGTGCCGGATCGCGTTGATCTTGTGAGGCGGGATCTTCTGAACCTCGCCGTCCCAGTCACGGACCCGGACCCATCCGCTATCGAGGACGCTGTAGTCGGCCACGAACCGCTCTGCGGCGTCGCTACTGACGACGAACGCAGGGGTGTAGGCGGCGACCATCTCCGGGTCGACCGGGTCCGTGGCGGGCTCGCCGTCGTCCATCGTGCCCGGTTCGGGACCGTCGCCGCCGGGGCCGGTGATGCTCGTCCCGCCGTCGGTCATCGCTCGGTGAGCCTCGCCGATCTCGACGGTGCCACCAGTCGCTTCCTCGGCGTCGTCTACGTCGCGGTAGATCGAAAGCGTGGGGCCCTCGGTGCGCTCGTCCTCGGGGAACGCCTCGCGGTTCCACTCGACGACGACCTGACCGCTGGACATGAGCGCACCAGCGGCGACGGTGTCGCCGTCTCGGACGACTTCGACGGGGTTGACGAGGAAATCCCCGTTCATGGACCTTCCCCCTCGTCGTCGTCACTCTTTTCGTCGCGGGCGTCAGTATCGAAAACGGGGGCTTCCGGACCACTGGACATGATTCAGGCAGCCCCCTCTTTCTGACCGCGCGGTTCGCCGTTTTCGTCGACTCCGACCACGACGTTGTGACAGTTGAACGGCGTTCCGTCGTGTTCTCGTAGGATAGTGCGGACGTACTCCGCGAAACTCATGTCGTATTTTGCTCGCTGTTCGTCGATCTCGGCGGCCATCTCCGGTGGCATGGAGACGGACACGGTAACACTGCGTGCCATGCGTTAATAATTTAGTTAGTGCTTAACGCATAAGTGTTTCTTCTAGGCGTTGATTACTCCCAGACGCGTCACCCAACAGTATAATCATAGAATAGTCAGTAAGTTACTGATAATGCGATACTCGGGTGATTGGATGACCCTTGCGGACGACAGGATACTGGAATATATCCGAAAAGAGGGATCCGGAGGGTCCACAGAGATGGCAGAGAGCGGTTACGTCCGCTACTCTCAGGGGCACATTTCAAAACGGTGTAAGAAACTTGTCAAAAAAGGACTTCTCAAACACCTGGGGAACGGTGTGTACGTCATTACAGACCGAGGAGAGGCATATCTCGACGGAGAAATCGATACCTCGGAAGACGCGCCCGACGAGGTAGAATCCCCCTTCGAGAACGGAAACGGACCAACGGCGGAGGAAAACCACGAGCAGGTCTGATCTATGAGCATGAGAAAGTCGGAACACTGGATGAAGCAGTTGGACGAACGGATCTTAGAACACCTCGATACCGAAGGGTGGTCGACGCCTTTCATCATGGCCCGCGAAGCCGGCTTTGAGGCGTCGGTCGGCCACATCAAAGAGCGGTGCGCGAGGTTGCAGTACGTCGGGTTCATCTACCCGATGCATGGGGACATGTTCGAGCTGACGACTGACGGGCGGTTGTATCTGGAGGGAGAGATAGACGCGCAGTATCGACCGTGGCCTTCAACCGAGAGAGTTCTAAAGGAGTGAATATTTTTGGAAGGACCTCGACCACTTACTGCTGGCGTTTCGGAGTTCAAGGTTAAACTAATCCTTCTATTTCTCTTAACGCTTGCTTCAGTAGTGATGGTTAGCTCGGTTATGGCAGCACTCCATCTCTTTTCGGACGAATTCGCAAGGGCAGAAAGTTATGCATCTGTGACCTCTGGCTTAGGGAGTGTTTTGCTCTTAGCCATAACTGGGTGGTATGCCTACGAAACTAACCGATTGGTTCGGATCCGCCAGAATGAACGAGAAAGAGAGCCTGACGAACTAAGAATTGCTCTTTCTAGAGAGATTGGATCAATGACTGGATTCGGAAAGTCTGCAGATAACCTCTCAATTTGGATGCAGCGGGCGACTGAGATGGGTTCTTTTGGAAAAACTACGATATACGAACAGAATGCGGATAATCTCGGGAGACTCTCGCCTGAGGAGGTTGATACTATTGTTTCGTTTTACTCTCATCTTGATCATCTACATCAACTGATCGACACACATGCTAATAGCGAACTTGATGCCACCTCTACGATCTCGGATACGCTCAGGACTCTTGACGAAAATCAGGAGAAGGCTATCTCGGAAATGAAAGAGCATTATGGGCGAGATGATAGTATATTCGTAGACATCAATCATGAAACCGATTAAAGCCACCACGGATGGACGCATCTATCTGAAGGGCAAGATCGGCACGCGAGATCGTCCTTGGCCGCGAAAAGACCGAATACTTCGGAATTCATAACATGACTTCTATCCCTCCCGGAGAACAACCCCGGATAACGGATCTCTCCTCAATCCAACCAGAGAACTTCAAATTCCGGAATACGAGCTTCCTCATGGGGGGCGGAGAATACGATATGATGGGACAGTCTCTCCGCCGACTTAGGCGCCGTATTTGGAATGTGCGGAATGGTGATCTACGGAAGCTGATGCGTCGGTTCCCAAAGAATCACACCCTGTATGAACAGTGTGCCGGGTGGGTACACGCAGTAGCAGGGCGTCACTTCTTTCCTGATGCGAACCACCGAACTGCGATAGTAACACTCCGGAAACTGCTCAAAGATAATGGAATAGAACCGGGGTACTGGCCGCCCGAGATATCAGAGAGAGCCGTAATCCGCTCTCACAAGGTTCGGAAAGAAATTGAGAACATCCGCCTAAACACGCTCTACGTCCGTGATAGACTATTTCTGGTCTGGCTGCTGTACTTCAAGACCGTCCTCAAAAGTCCTGCAGAATAAGGTCTTCAGTCGTCCTCGTCAGGGGTAGCCGCCAAGGCTTCGTAGAGGTCTTCGTTTTCTCGAACGTCCTTGGACATCTCTCGTTCTGATTCCCAGTCCATGCTCATCTTGGTTAATTGCTTAGCAACTCATGGATTTATAGCTTGGGGTATCTGACGGACCAAAATATGCCGAAATCAACGGATACAGGACCTATAACGCCACAATAGAGGTGAATAATACATCGTACTGAACGTGATGCGAGTTTTGCTTAAGCAAAACTCGCATCACATAAAAGATAAAACTAACGGATCAAATCCAGTCAGCTTTTCTTGTCCCGTCTGTGGTCGCGAGAGGACCAGATGCTCCGAAACTCACGCCTCCGAAGTTGCGAATAGTGATCAATCGGTAAGAGAGTAGCTTTTTGATGCTCGCCAGAAACTAATCGGTCATCACGATGAATCGCAGACAATTTATCGCAACAGGGGCGTCAGCAGCGGCGCTCATCGTCGCGGGGTGTTCCGGCGGTGGAGACTCGAACGATACTGAATCGGAAGGTATCCAAGATTCCGATAACGACGGCGTAATCGACTCCGAAGACTATGCGCCGAACGACCCAGACGTACAGGAGAAATCGGACGTAACAGGCGGCTCGACAGGGACCACGACTGACGCATCGACCGCGACAGATACGTCGACTGCGACGGATACGCCGACTGCGACGGATACGCCGACTGCGACACCCTCACCAACGCCGTCACCGACGCCAACACCAACTGCGACGCCACTTCTGGATTCAGATGACGACGGTGTACCGGATGCAACCGATGAATTCCCGGACGACAGCCGCTTGAGCCAGGTACTGCAAACCGAGTCTGACACCAGGAATATCGAAGAGGATCACTGGTGGTACTACGAACTCGAACTGGAAGAAGAAGGTGCATTAGCGTATGAATTCCTCGTTCGTGAGGGACCAGCGATCGATGTCTACGTTATTGAAGAAGCAGAGTATTCTGAATTCGAAGAAGGGAATCGGTTCCTGTACAAGACAGCAGTGAGTACAACGGATAGTACCGGTACGGAAGCGAGCGGGTACCTAGAGGCCGGCTCCTATCGTCTGATATTCGATAATTCGAACATCGGAGAAGCTTCGCCGCCAACCAACGCCATCAACGACGTTGCAGAGGTTGAATTCGAGTTCACTCTCGCTCAGTAATCAAGCTCGTCGACTTTTTCGCGTTCGCGCCGTTCACAACCCGTATAGGTCACTCCGCTCCAGCGCCCGGTCAATGGACTTCCGGGAGGTATCGAGTCGCTGCGCGGCTTTCCGTTTCGAGAGGTCGCCCTTCTCAACCATCTCCAGGGCACTCACGACGGCGTGGTAGTTGTCGCCCTCGATGAGCAGTCCGTCGTTCTTCTCGAAGCCAAGCGGCGCCGGCCCGTGGTGATAGTCCTCGTTTTGCTGGCGCGCTCGAATCCCCTCTTTCGTCCGCTGCTGGGCCATGTTCGCCTCCAGTTCCGCGAAGACACCGAGTAGCTGGAACAGCGCCGTCTGGTACGGGTCGCTCTCGTCCGGCTGGAG
>Ga0207719_100631_pt1 | contig 16674 bp, 18 predicted proteins | sample A23P1SouthBayCA_2_FD_187279 | JGI IMG/M metagenome (GOLD analysis project Ga0207719, IMG submission 187279) | Aerobic enrichment media microbial communities from Eden Landing Ponds, California, USA - A23 P3 (3) (SPAdes) | ecosystem: Environmental > Aquatic > Marine > Unclassified | place... | reverse complement strand
CCAACGTTGGGCCCGGTGAACTGTACGTTCCAGTGCGGAGTCTGGAGACCCCCAAGGGGAAGCGAAGACCCTATAGAGCTTTACTGCAGGCTGTCGCTGGGACGTGGTCGCTACTGTGCAGTGTAGGTAGGAGCCGTGACACAGGTACCCGCGCTAGCGGGCCACCGAGGCATCCATGAAACACTACCCGGTAGTGACTGCGACCCTCACTCCTGGCGGAGGACACCGGTAGCCGGGCAGTTTGACTGGGGCGGTACGCGCTTGAAAAGATATCGAGCGCGCCCCAAGTCCATCTCAGCCGTGTCGGAAACGCGGCGAAGAGTGCAAAAGCAAAAGATGGACTGACAGTGTTCTTCCCAACGAGGAACGCTGACGTGAAAGCGTGGTTTAGCGAACCAATTCGCCCGCTCGATGCGGGCCATTGCTGACAGAAAAGCTACCTTAGGGATAACAGAGTCGTCACTCGCAAGAGTACATATCGACCGAGTGGCTTGCTACCTCGATGTCGGTTCCCTCCATCCTGCCCGTGCAGAAGCGGGCAAGGGTGAGGTTGTTCGCCTATTAAAGGAGGTCGTGAGCTGGGTTTAGACCGTCGCGAGACAGGTCGGCTGCTATCTATTGGGGGCGTCAGGTACCTGACGGGAACGTCCGTATAGTACGAGAGGAACTACGGATGGGTGCCACTGGTGTACCGGTTGTCCGAAAGGGCATGTGCCGGGCAGCCACGCACCACGGGGTAAGGGCTGAAAGCATCTAAGCCCGAAACCCACCTGGAAACGAGGTACCACAGAGACCACTCCTACAAGAGGAGATCGATAGACCCGGGGTGTACGCGCCGAGGCAACGAGGCGTTCAGCCCGCGGGCACTAACCGGTCGAGCCGCATTATCAGACGTACTGATCCGGAGATCGGATCCAGGCGCTAATTGGATTGCACGGACACACGGTTCCGGACCACGCACCGACGCTGGCCCGTGGGAATCTCCCACCGGTCGCGGTTCGATTCCGCGAGTCGGCCTTAAGGCGGCCATAGCGGCGGGGACACACCCGTACCCATCCCGAACACGGAAGTTAAGCCCGCCAGCGTTCCGGCGAGTACTGGCGTGCGCGAGCCGCTGGGAAATCCGGTTCGCCGCCTCCCATTCATTCCGTTCATCCATCCTTCAGGAGCGGTAGCACCGCCGTTCCCCCTCCAGTCATCCGTTCGTCAGTCGACCGTCAGACTCGTCTATCAGGCGTCTGACAAAGGTACAAACCCGCCGAGTCCCCAGACACAGTATGGAACAGGACGCGGGGATCGACGACGCCGCCGTCATGGCAGTCGTCGCGGACCGCGGACCCGTCTCGACCCGGGAGATCGCCGAGAGCCTCGGGTGCAGCCGGCGCGCCGCGGAGTACCGCCTCCGGACCCTCTACGCCGAGGGCAGGCTGGAGTCGACGGCGATCGGTCGGGAACTGCTGTGGTGGCCGGTGGAGTAGCGATCGAAACGGATTTCACGCGGCTCCGGGTACGTACAACCCGCGCCAAGGTGGCAGAGTCCGGCCGAACGCGTCCGCCTGCAGAGCGGATCATCCCCGGTTCAAATCCGGGCCTTGGCTTGTATCTTTTAGTTCAAATACAATGACAACGAACCTCGTTATGTGAGTATGCGATTCTCCCTGTCTCGACCGCCAGGAGGTGGTGGTCGTGAGCAGTTCCTCGGACTACCAGGACGTCCGCGAGGGCACCCGTCGTTCGGGCCTTGCCGACGCTGGACGCCCCGTCCGTGCGTCGGTCCACGCGGTCAACACTCACGCCGAGGTCGAGCGGCTGCTGGACTCTCGAACCGGAGTAGACCTGACGCGGCCGTCGTTTTCCACGGCGTGCGTGACTGACACGAGCGGCGTTGCCGAGCGGTCACCGATGGGATACCGTACGGGCGGGAGAATTCGTCTAGCCGCGATTAGACGAGGAGCTGGATGTCGGCGTCGGCCATGTCCTGGAGAGCGGTCGCCGCGCCGACGCCGACAGTGACACCGTCGTAGAAGTCGTCCTCGTCGTAGTCCATCAGGTCGATGGTCATCTGACAGGCCTGGAACGCCACACCCATGTCGAGGCTCGTCTCGATGAGTTCCTCGATAGTGGCGGTGTCGTTGTCCGCGATCCGCTTCTCCATCATCTTCGTCGTCACGCGGTCCATGCCCGGGAGTGCCGCGACGGCGTTCGGGACGGGCATGTTGGGGTTGCCGACGGAACTGAGCTTCAGGTCCTTCGAGCGCTCCTCGTGGAGGATGTCCAGTCCCCAGAACGTGTGGAAGACGGTCACCTCGTAGTCGAACGCGGCCGCGGTGCTGGCGAGGATGAGCGGCGGGTACGCCATGTCGAGCGTGCCCTTCGTCGCGATGATGCTCATCTTCTTGCTGTCGTCCTCGTCAGTTGCCTCGGCGAGTGCGTCCTCCAGTTCGTCAACGCGTGCAGCCAGCTCCGCACGAGAGGGCGTGTCGTCGGTCGACGCGTCGGGTGTGTCCGTGCTCATCGTTACTCCGTCTTGCGGACGTAGTGTTTGTACACGTCGTTGCCTTCCTCCTGGTCGACGAGTTCGACGCCCTCGGTGCCGGACGCCCAGCCGTCGATGTCACTCATACTTCCCGGATCGGTCGCCAGCACTTCGAGAACTTCACCGTCGGCGAGGTCGTCGATGGCGGACTTCGTCTTCACAACTGGCATGGGGCACGATGCACCTTTGACGTCGAGCGTCTCCGTGATGTCGAATTCAGCACTCATTGGTTATCTGCTCCGTGAGTCTGTATTGGAGCTATCGCGCAATACCTTCTACCCGAGTAAAAGATTGTCGATTCTTGTGAACACTACTAACTACTACGAAGGAGATAATCGAGCGTTGAACTTGTCTCGGGGCCTATATAGCCGGGATGGTTGGGTTAGTGCGGAAAACAATCCCCATAGTATTGTTAAAAACAGGAAATACTATGCAAATGCTTTTGTGCGTCCATCCAGTAGAAGCGACCGCACAAAATGAACGCCGACGACTTCCCGACTCCGGACGTCGACGTGGAATCCGTCGACCCCGAATCGCTCAAAGACCGTATCGACGCCGGCGAGGATGTTACGCTCCTCGACGCGCGCATGCGATCGGACTACGAGGAATGGCGAATCGACGGCGAGAACATCACGTCGATCAACGTCCCGTACTTCGAGTTCCTCGAGGACGACATCGACGAGGATGTCCTCGCCCGGATTCCCGACGACCGTGAAGTGACCGTCCTGTGTGCGAAGGGCGGCGCCAGCGAGTACGTCACGGGCACGCTCGCGGAGCGCGGCTACGACGTCAACCACCTCGAAGACGGGATGAACGGCTGGGCGAGCATCTACGAGGCCGTCGAAGTCGAGCGCTACGACGGCGCCGGCACGCTCCTCCAGTACCAGCGCCCTTCCTCGGGGTGTCTGGGCTACCTCCTCTACGACGACGGCGAAGCCGCGATCATCGACCCGCTTCGGGCGTTCACTGACCGCTACCTCGACGACGCCGACGACCTCGGTGTCGACCTGAAGTACGCCCTGGACACGCACATTCACGCCGACCACATCTCGGGCGTGCGCGACCTCGACGCCCTCCGCGTCGAGGACGTCATCCCCGAGGCCGCGGTCGACCGCGGCGTCACCTACGCGGACGAGCTGACCACGGCCGAGGACGGCGACACCTTCGACGTCGGCGACGCCACCATCGAGGCAGTCTACACGCCCGGCCACACGACTGGGATGACCTCCTACCTCGTCGACGACAGCCTGCTCGCGACCGGCGACGGGCTATTCATCGAGAGTGTCGCTCGTCCCGACCTCGAGGAAGGCGACGAGGGTGCGCCCGACGCCGCGCGCACGCTCTACGAGTCTCTCCAGGAGCACGTGCTGGCGCTGCCCGACGACACGCTGATCGGGGGTGCACACTTCAGCGACGCGGCGGTGCCCGCCGAGGACGGCACGTACACGGCACCCATCGGCGATCTCGTCGCGGAGATGGACGCGCTCACGATGGACGAGCAGGAGTTCGTCGACCTGATCCTCTCGGACATGCCGCCGCGGCCCGCCAACTACGAGGACATCATCGCGACGAACCTCGGGCAGAACGCCGTCGATGACGAGGAGGCGTTCACCCTGGAGCTCGGGCCGAACAACTGTGCGGCCAGCCAGGACTCCCTCGCGGGTGACTAACGACGCCGATGGTCACTGACCCTGTACTGCTCCAGGCGGCCGCCGACCTGTTCCCCAACGGGATCAGTCGGTATGTCGTCGGCGGGCTGCTCGTCGGCCTCGGGACCGTCCTGATCTACGTCGGAACGGGAATCCCAGCCGGGGCGAGTACGTTCCTGGAGTCGACGCTGTCGTACGTCTCCGACCAGTCGCGGTTCCAGCAGTACGTCGGCTCCCGGGACTGGCGGCTCGTGTTCACGGCCGGTATCATCCTGGGCGGCCTGGCGTTCGCAGCGACGTTCCAGTCCGGGCTGGTCACGAGTTCGCTGTACGAGCCCGGAACGACCGGCCAGCTGTACGAGGTCGCCGGCGTGACGCTCTGGACGACCGACGTCCAGCCGTGGCGGCTGTTCGTCGGTGGCATCCTCGTCGGCATCGGCACCCGGATCGGCAAGGGCTGTACGTCCGGGCACGGCGTCTGTGGCGTCGGTTCGGCGTCGAAGACGTCGCTGATCGGTGTGCTGACGTTCCTGACCGTGGCGATCGGGACCGCACAGGTCGTCGCTGCGCTGGGGGTGAGCCCATGAGCGACCGGCACCCGCTGTTCAAGCCGCTGATCTTCGTCGGCGGTCTGGTCTTCGGGTTCGGGCTCGGGTTCAGCCACATGGCGCGACCGGAGGTCGTGCTGAACTTCCTCCAGTTCGACGACCTCGGCCTCCCGTTCGTCATGTTCGGCGCCGCAATCGTCTCCGGGATCGCGTTTGCCCTGCTGCCGCGGATTCGGGACGCTGCGCCCCTCACGGGCGACCCCTACGAGCGGCGCCTGAAGCCGTTCGACCGGAACGTCCTCGTCGGCGGCGCCGTCTTCGGCGTCGGCTGGGGGCTCTCCGGCATCTGCCCGGGCGCGGCGTACGCGAGCCTCGGCGTCGGCAACGTCACCATCCTCTGGGCGCTCGCCGGGATGTTCCTTGGCGCGTACGCGCAGGGCTACTGGCGGAGCCGTACCCAGGCGCGTGACACCGCCGCGACGGGCGCAGACTAACCCACTTCTATGGACCCCGCTCTCGTCGCCCTCTTCGCCGGTGCAGCGCTTGCCAGCCTGTTCATGGCGTGGGTCATCGGTGCCGGCTCGAGTGGTGCAACCCCGTTCGCTCCCGCCGTCGGGGCGAACGCGATCGCGACCATGCGCGCCGCGCTGCTCGTCGGTATTTTCGGCTTCGCCGGTGCCGTTACCCAGGGCGGCAACGTCTCGGAAGCCATCGGGAGCGGCCTCGTCGGCGGCATCAGCCTGCCCGTCGCCGGGGTCATCCTCGTGCTCGTGTTGGGCGCGGGGCTGATGGCAGTCGGCATCACGACCGGCTATCCGATCGCGACGGCGTTCACCGTGACTGGCGCCGTCATCGGCGTCGGCCTCGCGCTCGGCGGGACGCCGGTCCCGTCGAAGTACCAGCAGATCGCCGCCGTCTGGGTGTTGACGCCGTTCGTCGGCGGCGGAATTGCGTTCACCATCGCGAGCCTCCTCCCGCGTCCCGATGTCCCCGAACGGTACAGTATCCCCGTCCTCGCCGGCCTCGTCGGGGCCGTTCTCGTGAACGTCCAGTTCAGCTTCCTGGGTGCGGGGAGTGCGGCGGGAACCGTCCGCGGGCTCGGACAGCGGGCGCTAACCGTCGACGGAGTCGCGTCGGCGGTCGGGATTACCGGCCTCGCGGCGCTGGCCGTCGCGGCCGTCGTCTGGTGGGACGTCAGCCGTGACGAACGCGGCGGCCTGCGGCGGGTGCTACTGGCGCTCGGGTCGCTCGTGGCGTTCTCCGCGGGCGGGAGCCAGGTCGGCCTCGCCGTCGGACCGCTGCTCCCGCTGCTCGACGAGGTGGGGATGGTGTCGACGTTCGCCGTGCTTGTTGGCGGCGGTCTGGGGATGCTCGTCGGCTCGTGGACGGGTGCGCCGCGGATGATCAAGTCGCTGGCACAGGACTACTCGTCGCTCGGACCGCGACGCTCCATCTCTGCGCTCGTCCCGTCGTTCCTGATTGCACAACTGGCAGTCCTGCTCGGAGTTCCCGTCTCGTTCAACGAGATCGTCGTCAGCGCCATCATCGGGAGCGGGGCCGCGGTGGGCGGCCGTGAGGCGGTGGATGCCGGAAAAATCCTCCTGACGGTGGGGGCGTGGGCAGGGTCGTTCCTTCTCGCGTTCGCGCTCGCGTACGCTACCGCGTTCCTCCTACTGTAATCCACAAACGAAGCAGCTGAACTCCATCACCAGTGATGTTGTCTCTCTCAGACTGCCCGGGGCGGCGGAACGAGGAAGACGTTCCCCGTCGCCTGTGCGACGATTTCCTCGGAGACACTCCCCAGCAGGAGTCGCCGGATACGGCTTCGTCCCTTCGACCCGACGAGGATCGTCGACGGCGTTACCTCCCCTTCGACGGCGAGGATTTCGTCGGCGGGATCGCCGTGCCGGACCTCGATCCGTGTTTCGATGCCCCAGTTTTCCAGCGTGCTCGCATGCTCGGCCAGCTGCTCCTGTGGGCTGATGTCGGCGTCGACGCCCTCGTCTTTCGGCGACCGCACGTGAACGAGCGTGGCTTCCTCGGTCGCGTGATGAAGGTAGGAGAAGGCGTCGAACGCCTGGTCGGCGTTCTCAGAGAAGTCCGTCGCGAAGAGCATCCGCTGGAAGAGGTGTTCTCGGAGAACCTCGGGATCGTCGGTCGCCCGCTCGATGCGGTTGACCAGTAACGGAACGACGGTCGTCCGCGCGAGGTTGCGGGCGGTCGAGCCGATGATACGATTTTCGAGCGGGCTCTGGCCCCGTGACCCGACAATCGAGAGATCGGCGTGGACGGTCTCAGCGATGCCGTTGATACGTCGATAGGGAGTCCCACGGACGACGTGGGCCTCGACGTCGAACCCGGCGGACTCGATTACCGTCCGATACTGGTCGAGTGCCTGTTGGCGTCGCTTCTCGAAATTCACGCCGGGCATGCCGGAGTGGACGTTCGCCGGGACGACTGTCACGAGATGGATCGTATCGACGCCGATACGGCCCAGGCACCCGAGGCAGGTTTCGTTCTCTATTGCGGCCGCACTTGCAGCCGACAGGTCGGTCGCGCACAAGGCCCTCATACCGGGTACTTCATCGAGAACCGACAACTCGGTTTTGTTCGATAGCTGAGAGTGCGCGTGCGGATGATAGGTGAATTTGCATCGACCGGTTTTTTCGAGCTGCCGTAGCGTCATATGTTTTCTCTAAGTCATCAGTACTTCCGCCGTGGTTACCCGGATATAGTATTGTGCACTTATCCCAAAACCGTTTTGTACTACAACCTGCTACGTGGGATTGCACGAAAAAGTATGAACTGGACAAGTCCAACTGTCGCAAAAGAGGTGCCACCCGATGTTCGGTGTTGAATCGCTCGGTGGATGGACACAGGCAGCGACTATCATCGGAATCGTCCTTCTAGAAGCAATCGTGCTGTACGTCGGCTATGGGGCGCTCGAGCGTCTCGTCGGCTCGAGGATCATCGCTGCAATTCGAGGTGACCAGTGATGGAGCTGTTCGGCATCGCTGCGTCACTACTCGTGATGTTCACCGGCTTCGGCCTGCTCATCGGCCTCCTGTTCGGGTTCTTCGGCATGGGTGGGTCGTTCCTCGTCACGCCGGCGCTACTCGTGATGGGATACAAGACCGACGTCGCCGTCGCATCCGGACTCGCCTTCGTGTTCGGGACGTCAGTCATCGCGACACTGAAACACCGGGATCTCGGTCAGGTCGACTACAAGCTCGGGGTACTGATGATTGCTGGCACCACGGCAGGTATCGAAGTAGGTAAACAGGGCCTCCATCTACTGCAGGATCTTGGTCTGGCTGATACCGTGGTTAGCGTTGCGTATGTCGGTTTACTCGGCGGTATCGGCCTGTTCGTTACGCGCCAAGCGCTCAAAGACGACGGCGACGGCGGCATCAGCCACGATGCCGACGTCGACGGTGAGCTAAACGCGGACGAGATCCCTGATATCGCGAAGACCATCCAATCGTACGAGGCTCCACCGATGATGACGCTTCGTGGCGGCGTGACGGTCTCGCTGTGGATGATCCTCGCCGTCGCATTCGCCACGGGCCTCCTGTCCGGCTTCCTCGGCGTGGGTGGCGGATTCATCCGGATGCCCGCACTGTTCTACCTCGTGGGTGTCCCCGTGCCCGTCGCAGTCGGGACCGACCTGTTCGAGATCGTCTTCTCGGGTGGGATCGGCAGCTTCCTGTACGCGCTCGATGGCGCAGTCGATCTCGTGATCGTCGCACCGTTGCTTGCAGGAAGCGCCCTCGGGGCCCGGATCGGTGCTGCAGCGACGAGTATCGTCGACGAGGATGAAATCAAGGTGTACTTCGGCGTAATGCTCCTGCTGGGAGCGATTGCCGTCGCCGTGCGCAAGATCGGTGGTGTCATCGAGATGCCCATCCTTGACACGGTCGCACTGGTCGTTATCATGGGTGCAGCACTCCTCGTCAGTGGTGCGGTCGTCTACAGTTCCATCCACGAGCTTCGGACGACGTCTGCCGATACTGACACGGTTACCGCTGACTGACGGCCCTTGTTTCCGGTGTAGCACACGAGTCCCTGTCCGGCCGAGTCTTTTGTTTCCCCCTCGGTCTGACTACGGGTTCGCACAGGATTGTGTATTCCATACACAAGTCTTTTAACAGCCCAGCGCGTAGCGTTACACGATAACAATGCCAGATTCGATGGCTGAACAGCTCCGTCGGGACATGGAATGTGAGGGGCTACTCGAGTGCTTCCACGGCCTCAAAGAACTCGACAAGGAGTGTTTCCGGGCGCTCGTCGATGCCGAGGAGCCATCGACCGTCGACGAAATCGCCGAGGCTGTCGATCGTGAGCGGTCGACTGCGTATCGGGCCGTCCAGCGGCTTCTCCAGACGGGCTTCATTGAGAAGGATCAGGTCAACTACGACCAAGGTGGCTACTACCACGTCTACTCGCCAACGGACTCGTCGCAGATCGCCGACGACATGCAGCGGATACTCAACGATTGGTACGCGAAGATGGGGCAACTCATTCAGGAGTTCGAAAACAAGTACGAACAGTCCGACACCTCGGCTCCCGCTGTCGAAAGCTAATTCTCCTCTTCTTTCCGTATTAGATCTCACCCGTTTCGACGGTACGCTGGGATTTCCTGTAGTACAGAGGCACCTGCGGAGCCGTGGGTGAGTGTTATTGGGCAGTATTGTAATCATCACCCAAAATCTTAATTGCCACCAGTGCGTACGTACTCGTGATGGCAACCGATACTGCATCCGGCGCTGGCACCGCTGCCACGAATGAACCGCTACACATCAACGGCCAGTCCCAGCTTGACGATGTCGTCGCCGAGCACGATGTCGTCCTCACGGATTTCTACGCCGACTGGTGTGGCCCCTGCCAGATGCTCGAACCGGTCGTCGAGACGCTGGCCGCGGAGACCGACGCGACCGTCGCCACGGTCGACGTCGATGCCAACCAACAACTCGCCGGAGCCTACGGCGTCCGAGGCGTCCCGACTCTGATCCTGTTCGCCGACGGCGAGCAGGTCGAAGCGATCGTCGGGATGCAAGGTGAAGAGCAACTGCGCTCCTTGATCGGGAGGTACACCGAGTAAATGACCGAGGAGATGCGAGATCTCGTCATCGCCGGGTCCGGGGTCGCCGGCCTCTCGGCGTCCATTTATGCTGCTCGTGCCGACCTCGATCCCCTCGTGCTCGAAGGTGACGAGCCCGGCGGCCAGCTGACGCTCACGACCGACGTCGAGAACTACCTCGGCTTCCCCGACGGCGTCGGCGGCATGGAACTGATCCAGCGCGGCAAGGAGCAGGCCGAGCAGTTCGGCGCCGAATTCCAGCACGGCAGCATCGAGTCTGTCGACCTGAACGGGGAGCCGCTGGAACTGTCGCTCTCGACCGGAAAGACGCTCCGAACCCGCGCGCTGATCGTCGCGACGGGGGCCAGCGCCCGCTGGGTCGGCGCCGAGGGAGAGGACGAACTGATGGGGTACGGCCTCTCGACGTGTGCGACCTGCGACGGCGCGTTCCACCGCGGTGATGACGTCCTCGTCGTCGGTGGCGGCGACAGCGCGATGGAGGAAGCGTTGTTCCTCGCGAAGTTCGCCGACTCCGTGACGGTTATCCACCGCCGCGAGGAGTTGCGTGCGTCCGAGATCATGGCCGACCGTGCCCGCGAACACGATGACCTCCAGTTCCGCTGGAACACGGAACTCGAAGCCATCCACGGCTCTCACGAGGAGGGCGTTACCGGCGCCACGCTCGTTTCCCACCCTGACGGGTACCCGAAGGAGAAGCACGAAGCCGGCGAGGACGTCGCAGTCGAAGAGGTCGATGTCGGCGGCGTATTCTACGCCATCGGCCACGAGCCCAACACCGACTTCCTGCGGGAGACGGCGGTCGAACTGGACGACGACGGCTACGTCCTGACGGCCGACATCGACACGTGGGCGACGACGGGGACTGCCGTTGACGGTGTCTTCGCCGCGGGCGACGTGATGGACCGCGACTACCAGCAGGCAGTGACCGCTGCCGGGACGGGAAGCATGGCCGCGCTAGACACTGAGGAGTGGCTCGAATCGACTGCTGCAACCCCTGGCGATAGCGCGCGACAGGTCTCGATGGAGGCCGGCGACTAATGGAAACGACCAAGCAGCGAAACGTCAATACGACTGATCCGTCGACAGTCGAAGACCAGGCCGACCGGATCGTGGTCTCGTTCCGGTCACCGGAGACTGATCCTGACGAAGACGACGACTGGTGGATCGCCGACAGTGAGTGGTTGCAGGAGAACATGACGGAACACACGTACCGACGGTACCTCCGGTGGGCCCACGCCGGTCCAGTCTCCGTCGGCGACGAGTGGGAGGAGTTCGTCAACTGCGGTTGTGCGAACCCCGAGGACGTAATCCTCCACGTAGAGGAAATCAATGGCGGAACGGCTATCGGGTCAGACACGACGATCGACGTGGTCTCACGGAAAGCCATCGTCAATAGTGCCTCCCCAGACGCGTCGACTGTCGACGAGCAGTAGGCTGACTCACCGGGTCATCCGATAGTGCTGAACGTGCGCCACACCTCCATACGTCAAACGTGTGGTCGGTGGTTTGTTCGCGCTGGAGAGAACGATGGTAACAGTCCGTGGTTAGCTGAGCGACCACACCGAGGCGCCGACGACGACCCAGACCGCTATTATGTGGCCCCCGACGGCGACGGCGAGGATCGGGTGTCCGAAAAGGGGCGGCAACAGCGCGGCCTGAACGAGCGCGAACCCGGCGGTCCGCAGGTCGAGCCGCCGGAACCCCCGCGCCGTATCGGGGTCGAACTCGAACCGCATCGACCGGTACAGCGCGGCGACCGCGGCCCACCACCCCGTCCCGATCCGGTAGCAGACGTCCCAGGAGATCAAAAGGAGGAGGTAGGCGGCGAGCACGGGCGGGTCCTCGCCCAGCAGGTCCGTGAACAGCGTCGCGCCGTCCCGGGGGTCGAACACGAACAGGTAGGTGACCAGGGCGACGTACGCGAGCAGGCCGAGGACGACCTCGATGCTGGACGCGAACAGGAGCCGGCGGTACGCCGGGGGGGCGTCAAGATCGCGAACCTGGCTCCCGAGATCGAGCATGGCGGCGCTGCCGGCGGTCGCGACGGCGACCGCGACGGTGCCCGCGAGCGCACCCTGCCAGAGGTCGTAGACCCACGCCAGCGCGAGGACGGCGACCTCGAACCCGGCGAACTGCAGGGTGACGGCCTGCCGCGAGGACAGGGACACGCCCGGGACCGCCCCGACGATGCTCTCGTACACCCAGGTCTCGCCGAACTCCGGTTCGGTCCGGGCGTCGTCCCCTCCGGTGACGGCGTCGGTGCCGTCGCTCATGACGTTCCGGGCGCCGGACGGTCGACGTCGTGGCCGTACTCCGCGAGCGCGGCCGTGACGGCCTCGTCGAACGGCGTCGGCGAGATGTCGACGTGGTCAGTGATCGAATCGTCGTGAACGACGACGGGGTTCTTGAGGCCGAGAATGAGTGGGTGGGCGACCGACTTGGGCACGTCAGTCACGAGATCGACCCAGTACGACGAGATCCGGGGGGTGAGCACCGGCACGGGGAGGATTCTGAGTTGCCGGTCCATGAGTTCGGCGGTGCGTTCGAGCATGTCCTCGTACGTGAGCACCTCGGGACCGCCGATCTCGTAGGTGCCGCCCGCGGTTTCGGGGGCCGAGAGGACGCCCACCAGGTACGCGACGACGTCCCGGATGGCGATGGGCTGGCAGTCGTTGCGGACCCACCTGGGCGTGATCATCACGGGGAGCCGTCCGGCGAGCTGGCGGACCATGTCGAAGCTGGCGCTGCCGGCGCCGATCACGATCGCCGCCCGGAGGGTCGTGAGGTCGTAGCTCCCCTCCGCGAGGACCGCCTCGACTTCCCGCCGGGAGCGCAGGTGCGAGGAGAGGTCGTCCCGTTCCTCGCCCAGACCGCCGAGGTAGATCACCCGGGAGACGCCGGTCTCGCTCGCAGTCTCCATGAAGTTCCGGGCGGCCCGGCGGTCCCGCTCGGCGAAGTCCGTCCCGGCGCGCATCGAGTGGACGAGGTAGTACGCCGCCTCAACGTCGAGCGCATCGGTGAAACTCCCCGGATCGAGGAGGTCGCCCTCGACGATCCGGACCCCGTCGGGGTGGCCGTCGCGGTAGCGCTCGGCGTCCCGGACCAGCACCGTCACGTCGTGGCCCTCCCCCAGGAGCGCCGACACCAGGCGACCGCCGACGAATCCGGTCGCCCCCGTCACCAGTACGCGCATACCCGACGGAGACACGCCGGGCATTTATGTACCCGGATCACCCTCGTGGATCCCCGCGAACGGAGCGCCGGAACCGATTTGACCCTCCCGGCCCCAGAACGGCCATGGGCGACCGCTGTGACACCTGCGGCCTGGAGGTCCCCGTCGCCGGCGGCATCGCGAACATCTGGACGCGCGAATCCGTCGAGACCGGCGGCCTCGCGCTAGAACTCGCCGACGGCAGCGAGCACTTCCTCTGTTTTTCCTGTATCGAGGGACTCCCCGAGGACCGCGAGCCGACCGCCGCGGACGTGGCTGATCTGCGGGGCGAGCGTGGCGGCGATCGGTGACGGCCCGGAGAACGCGCCGCCGGGAACGGTAACGTTTTGAGCGAAGCCGCGCCGAGTTGGGGTACGTGAACCCCGACCGGATCGTCGCGGAGTTCCCGGCGCCCTCCTTTCGCGGCCACCAGGAATCGGCGCTCGAAGACATCCGGGACGCCTTCGCCGCCGGCAACGATGTCGTCCTGGTGCGGGCGCCGACCGGCAGCGGGAAGTCCCTGCTCGCGCGGGCGATCATGGGAGCGGCCCGCACCCCCGAGGAGGCGGACGTCGGCGACGTCACCGGTGCCTACTACACGACGCCACAGGTCTCCCAGCTCGACGCCGTCGACGAGGACGGCCTCCTTTCGGACCTCGCCGTGATCCGCGGGAAGTCCAATTACGACTGCATCCTGCCCGACGAGGACACGACGGTGGACCGGGCGCCCTGCTCGCGGGACCGTGACTTCGACTGTGACGTCATGCACAAGTGTCCCTATTTTTCCGACCGGGCGATCGCGGAGAACCGCCGGTTCGCCGCGATGACGCTCGCCTACTTCATGCGCACCGCCGGATCGGAAACCTTCGGCCCGCGGGATGTCGTCGTGATCGACGAGGCCCACGGCCTCGCGGAGTGGGCGGAGATGTACGCGACGATCGACCTCGATGGGTGGACCGTCCCGATCTGGGACGACGTGAGCACGCCCGAGGTCGAGGACCTGGAGACGGCCGTCGACTTCGCGGAGTCGCTGGCGGCGGAGTGCGAACGCCGACTGGACGCCCTCCGGGAGAAACGCGAGCTCACGCCGGGCGAGGCGAGCGAACGCGACCGCCTCGCGGAGCGCGTCGGCGAACTGAACTGGTTCGTCGAGGACGCCCGCGACCTGGACAGCGCGACGGAGTGGCTCCTCGAGCAGGACGGCGGCCGCGTCTCGTTCAAGCCGCTCAACCCCGCCCGCTACCTCAGACACACCGTCTGGGACCGGGGGGCCCACTTCGCCCTGCTGTCGGCGACCATCCTCGACAAGGCGGCGTTCTGCCGGGGGGTCGGACTCGATCCCGCGAACGTCGCCCTCGTGGACGTGCCCCACACGTTCCCCCTGGAGAACCGTCCCCTCTACGACGTCACCCAGGGCCGGATGACCTACGAGCACCGCGAGGAGACGCTGCCGAAGGTGGCGCGCCTGCTCGTGCGCCTGATGGCGCGCCACGAGGACGAAAAGGGGATCGTCCACGCCCACTCGTATGGGATCGCGGAGGGCCTCGAGGAGCGCCTCGCGGAGATGGGTGTCGGCGCGCGGGTCCGGAGCCACGGCAGCGACGACCGCGACGACGCGCTGGCGGCCTGGCTCGAAAGCGACCGGCCCGACGTGTTCGTCGCCGTCACGATGGAGGAGGCGCTGGACCTGCACGGCGACCTGGCGCGCTGGCAGGTGCTGTGCAAGGCGCCGTACCCCAACACCAACGACGCCCGCGTCGCGCGCCGCCTCCAGGACGACCAGTGGGGCTGGTACTACCGGACGGCGCTCACGACGGTGATCCAGGCCTGCGGCCGGGTCGTGCGCTCGGCGGAGGACTACGGCGCGACGTACCTCGCGGACACGAGCCTGCTCGACCTCTTCGAGCGCGCCCGGGGTGCTCTCCCGCCGTGGTTCGCCGAGGGGGTGGACGCGATGGGGACGCCGGACCTGCCGGCGTTCGATCCCGAGGCGGCGCTTTCCGGGATCGACCCCGCGCCCGACGCGAGTCGGGTGTCGAAGCCGTCGACGGGGAGGACGGCGACCGACGACGCGATCCCGGACTCCGACGATCCGGGGGAAAAACGGGAGGACAGTCCGCTGTTCGACGCCTGGCGGGGGTAGGACGCCCGGCATGGGCGTGTCCGTCGCACCATCGCAACGTGCGCCCGCTTCGAAACTATCTTGATCGATCATGCGAGAAAGCGAGGTACAGCATGGTCATCCGATGGTTCGACGACGTACGGGCGGACGAGATCGGCGTCGCCGGCGGCAAGGGCGCGTCGCTGGGCGAGATGACGAGCGCCGGGTTCCCGGTCCCCCCGGGCTTTGTCGTCACGGTCGATGCCTACCGGGCGGTCCTCGAAGCGTCGGGGATCGGGCCGGAGCTGTTCGAGGCGGTTGACGTCGATCCCGACGATACGGCCGCGCTCGCCGACGCGGCCGAACGGGCACAGCGCCTCGTCACGGGGACCGCCGTCCCGGAGACGGTCCGGTCGGCGATCCTGGAGGCGTACGACGCGTTCGAGGACGACCCCTTCGTCGCGGTGCGGTCCTCGGCGACGGCCGAGGACCTGCCCGACGCCTCCTTCGCCGGACAGCAGGAGACGTTCCTCAACGTGACCCGCGAGGACCTGGTCGACCGGGTCCGGGCGTGCTGGGCGTCGCTGTTCACCGAGCGCGCCATGGCCTACCGCGCCCGCCAGGGCTTCGACGGTGCCGAGGTCGGGATGGCCGTCGTCGTCCAGCGGATGATCGACGCCGAGAAGTCGGGAGTCGTCTTCACACGCGACCCCTCCACGGGCGATCCCGACATGGTGGTCGAGGCCGCGTGGGGGCTCGGCGAGGGCGTCGTCTCGGGGTCGGTCTCCCCGGACAACTACACGGTTTCGCGGGACGGCACGGTTCTCGACGCCACCGTCGCCGACAAGAAACGCGCCTTCAGGCGCGACCCGGGAACCGGCGAGACGGTCGAGGCCGACGTCGAGGCGGATCGACGGACGGCGCGGGTGCTCTCCGACGCCGACCTGGCCGACCTGGCCGAACTCGGGGGGCGAGTCGAGGCCCACTACGGCGACCCCCAGGACATCGAGTGGGCGAGCGCCGACGGCGAGACGTTCCTGTTGCAGTCCCGGCCCATCACGACGATCGGGGGAGACGAGGCGGCCGAAGGAGGCGAGGAACCGGGGGAAGACGGGGAGATCCAGGGCGCGACCGGGAACGGCGGCGAGGCGATCGTCTCGGGGCTGGAGGCCAGCCCCGGGGTCGTCTCGGGGCCGGTCCGCGTGGTCGAACAGCTCGACGAACTCGACAAGGTGCAGGGCGGCGACGTCCTGGTGACGCCGATGACGACGCCGGACATGGTACCGGCGATGAAGCGCGCCGTCGCCCTGGTCACCGACGAGGGCGGCCTGACGAGTCACGCCGCGATCGTCTCCCGCGAACTTGGCGTCCCGGCGGTGACCGGGACCGGCGACGCGACCGACGTCCTCGAGGACGGGCGCGTGGTCGAGGTCGACGGCGAGCGCGGCACCGTCACCGGGACGGACGAGAAACCGGTGGCCGATTCCGGGGCGGCGGAAGCGGCCGAGGAGACGGGTGACGCGGCGGG
>Ga0207719_100630_pt1 | contig 16709 bp, 5 predicted proteins | sample A23P1SouthBayCA_2_FD_187279 | JGI IMG/M metagenome (GOLD analysis project Ga0207719, IMG submission 187279) | Aerobic enrichment media microbial communities from Eden Landing Ponds, California, USA - A23 P3 (3) (SPAdes) | ecosystem: Environmental > Aquatic > Marine > Unclassified | place... | reverse complement strand
GGGCCGGGTCGGCGAGTACGACACCCCCGAGGGAAAGATCGAGGGCGCGGTCCGCACCGCCGTCGCCCTCCTCACGGAGGGAGTCGTCGCCGCGCCCATCGAGGGGATCGACCGCGTCGAGATCCTCCCCAACGACGACGGCACCGAGTTCGTCCGCGTCTTCTACGCCGGGCCGATCCGCTCCGCCGGCGGGACCGCCCAGGCGCTGTCGGTGCTCGTGGCCGACTACACCCGGTCGCTGCTCGGGATCGACCGGTACAAGCCACGCGACGCGGAGATCGAACGCTACGCCGAGGAGGTCGCGCTGTACGACGCCGAGACGGGGCTGCAGTACTCCCCGAAGGACGCCGAGACGAAGTTCATCGCCGAGCACTGCCCGATCATGCTGGACGGCGAGGCCACCGGCGACGAGGAGGTCGAGGGGTTTCGCGACCTCGAACGCGTCGACACCAACAACCCGCGGGGCGGGATGTGTCTCGTCCTCGCGGAGGGGATCGCGCTGAAGGCGCCCAAGATCAAGCGCTACACGAGCGACCTCGAGGAAGTCGACTGGCCGTGGCTGGATGACCTGATGGAGGGCACGTACGGCAAGGGCGAGGGGAGCGGGAGCGACGGGAAAGCGGACGAGACGACCGGGGAGACCGACGAAGCGGTCGAGGCGGCGGAGGGCGACGGCGGGGGGGACGAGGCAGCGGAGGGCGACCCCCCCGGGAGCGAAGACGAGGACGGGGGACAGAACGCACGGATCGAGGACGGCCCCCCGCGTCCCGAACCCTCCGGGAAGTACCTCAGGGACCTGATCGCCGGGCGGCCGGTGTTCGGCCACCCCTCGGAGGCGGGCGGGTTTCGCCTCCGGTACGGCCGGGCGCGCAACCACGGCTTCGCGACCGCGGGGGTCCACCCGGCGACGATGCACCTGATCGAGGACTTCCTCGCGACGGGGACCCAGATCAAGACCGAGCGTCCGGGGAAGGCCGCCGGCGTCGTCCCCGTGGACTCGATCGAGGGGCCCACGGTCCGGCTCGCGAACGGCGACGTCCGCCGGATCGACGACCCCGCCGAGGCCCTGGAGATCAGGAACGGCGTCGAGGCGATCCTCGATCTGGGCGAGTACCTCGTCAACTACGGCGAGTTCGTCGAGAACAACCACCCCCTCGCGCCGGCCTCCTACACCGTCGAGTGGTGGCGAAAGGACATGGAGTCGGCGGGCGCGGACGTCCGGGCGCTCGAAGACGACCCCCGGGTCGACCTCGGGGACCCGAGCGCGGAGGAGGCGCTGGCGTGGGCGACGGAGTACGACGCCCCCCTGCACCCGGCGTACACCTACCTCTGGCACGACGTCACCGTCGGGGCGTTCGAGACGCTCGCCGACGCCGTCGAGGGCGGGCGGTTCGCCGAAGCCGACGGTGCGACAGGCCGGGCGGACGCCGGATCCACCCCCACCACCGGGGACGCGACGCTCGTCCTCCCGAACGACGCGGCGGTCCGGGAGACATTGGAGGCCCTGCTCGTCGAGCACTCCCGGGGCGAGGAGACCATCACCATCCCCGACGCCCTCCCGCTGGTCCGGTCGCTGGGATTCACCGCCGACCTCGAACGGACCTGGGGGGAGTTGCCCGGGACGGCCCGCACCCACGAGGGCGGCGAGAACGCCGTCGAGGCGGTCCGGACGGTCGCACCCTTCGAGGTGCGGGAGCGCGCGCCGACCCGGATCGGTTGTCGGATGGGCCGCCCCGAGAAATCCGAGGTGCGCGAACTCTCGCCGGCGGTCCACACCCTCTTTCCGATCGGCGAGGCCGGCGGCAGCCAGCGCGACGTCGCCGCCGCCGCCGGGCACGCCGAGGACATGCAGGACGAGCCGGGGCGGATCGAGACGGGGGTCGCGCGCCGGGGCTGTCCGGACTGTGGCGAGGAGACGTACCGCACGGCCTGTCCGGCGTGCGGCACCCACACCGAGGCGGAGTACCGGTGTCCGGACTGTGACATCGAGGCGACGCCCGAGGAGTCCGGGCGGGTCGAATGTCCCAGGTGTGGCGACGAGGCGACGGCGGTCGAGACCCGGACGATCGACGTCCACGGGGCCTACCGGGACGCCCTCCGGTCGGTCGGCGAACGGGAGAGCGCCTTCGAGATCCTGAAGGGGGTGAAGGGGCTGTCCTCGGCGGAGAAGACGCCCGAACCCATCGAGAAGGGGGTTCTCCGGGCGAAACACGACGTCTCGGCGTTCAAGGACGGGACGGTCCGGTACGACATGACCGACCTCCCGGTCACCTCGGTCCGGCCCGAGGAGATCGACGTCACCGCCGACCGGATGCGCGAACTGGGTTACGAGGAGGACCTCCACGGCGACCCGCTGCGGTACGATGACCAGCTCGTCCCCCTCCGGGTGCAGGACGTGATCCTCTCCGATGGCGCCGCCGAGCACATGCTCCGGGTCGCGGACTTCGTCGACGACCTGCTCGTGCAGTTCTACGGACTGGAGCCCTTCTACGAGGTCGAGGAGCGAGACGACCTCGTGGGCGAACTCGTGTTCGGGATGGCCCCCCACACCAGCGCCGCCGTCGTAGCCCGGGTCGTCGGGTTCACGTCGGCGGCCGTCGGTTATGCTCACCCGTACTTCCACGCGTCGAAGCGCCGGAACTGCTTCCATCCGGAGACGAAGCTGTGGTACCGGGACGAGGACGGGAAATGGGATCACGGCGCGATCGAGGCGTTCGTCGAGGATCGGCTCGATGACCCACGCGAGGACGACTTCGGAACGCTGGTCGAGGAGTTGGACGGCGAGGTGGTCGTGCCGTCGGTCGACGGTGACGGGGAGATGAACGAAAAGCCGGTCACCGCCGTCTCGAAGCATCCGGCACCGGATCACCTGGTCCGAATTGAGACGCGGAGCGGGCGGGAGGTCCGCGTCACCCCGGACCACGACATCCACGTGTTCGAGGACGGGCACCTCACCTCGAAGCGGGCGTCGGAGGTATCGCAGTCCGACCACGTGGCTAAACCCCACGGACTCGATCCGATCGATCCGGATGAGGGTCACCGGACGATCGATCTGCTGGAGGAGTTTGTCCGGCTCGACTCCGTCCTGAACGATCAGTTGATGGTGAAGAGTATCGACAAGGAGAGACTGTACGATCGCTTCGAGTCAGTGCTCGCCGAGGAGTGGTCAGGGCGCTTCTACCCCCTCAAGAGCACGGCCGAGTATCTGGGGGTGTCACACAAGACGCTCAGTAACTACCTGTACCGCGGGAGCATCCCGGTGTCAGTTCTCGGAGAGTTCTTCGAGTCCATCGACGACTTGCTCTCGTTCGTCCCGGACGACGCCACGCTGGGGATAAAGCGGGACGGAACTGAGATCGATCGGTTCGTGGAGATCAACGAACGAGTCGCGACACTTCTGGGATACTACGCCGCGGAGGGGTTCGCCCGCGAACAGGAGACGCCGAAAGGGACGATCCACCAGACGACTATCTGTGGCACCGAGGAGGAGTGTCGAGGCTTCTTCGAGAGAGTATTGATCGAAGAGTTTGGGGTCGAGCCGTACCGGGAGAACCAGGCGAAGGTAACCGTCTCCGGGCGTCTGCTCCGGACCCTGTTCGACACGGTGCTGGACGCGGGCGTGCTGGCCCACGAGAAGCGCGTCCCAGGGGCGATATTTGATGCGTCCAACGAGGTCGTGGCGGCGTATCTCAGCGGGTACTTCAGCGGCGACGGGTCGGTCGATTCGACCGGCTTCGCCGTGGACGCGACCACCGTCAGTCGCGAACTGAAGGAGGACGTGCTCGCGCTCCTCACGCGGCTCGGCATCGCCGGTCGCGTCGACATCAACGATCCGGTCCCGCTCCGAGAGAAGTTCCCGGACTACTACGGGATCGACGACCCATCCATGTCAGCGACGAGGTACGTGATCCGGATCACCTCGGAGGACGCGGAACGTTTCGCTGACGTGGTGGGGTTCCACCTGTCCCGCAAGGAGAGGCGACTCGACGAGCGCCTGTCAGCAACGCCCGTCAGGGGGCGAAGAGCGTTCGATGGAGGAGGCAGCGACGTTCTCGTGGAGTCCGTCGACACGGTCGAGTACGTTCCGTCTGACACCGAGTACACCTACTGTCTCACGGTCGAGGACACGCATTCGTTCATCGCGAACGACACGTCACAGAAGCAGTGTGATGGAGATGAAGATTGCGTCATGCTTTTGCTGGACGGCTTGCTGAACTTTAGTGTCAATTATCTTCCTAGTTCGCGGGGTGGCAGAATGGACGCGCCCCTCGTCATGTCCTCCCGGATCGACCCCACGGAGATCGACGACGAGGCCCACAACGTCGACGTCGTCCCTGAGTACCCCCGCGAGTTCTACGAGGCGACCCGGGAGATGGCCGATCCCGGCGAGGTCGACGTCGCCATCGCCGAGGACACGCTGGGGACCGAGCGGGAGTACGCCGCCTTCCCCCACACTCACGACACCTCCGACCTCGCCCTCGGTCCGGACCTGTCGGCGTACAAGACGCTGGGATCGATGGAGGAGAAGATGGACGCACAGCTCGATCTCGCACGTCGCATCCGGGCGGTCGAGGAGGGTGACGTCGCCGAACGGATCATCGAGTACCACTTCCTGCCGGACCTGCTCGGTAACCTCCGGGCCTTTTCAGGACAGGAGACGCGGTGTCTGGACTGCGGGGAGAAGTACCGCCGTCCCCCCCTCACGGGGTCCTGTCGGGAGTGTGGCGGCGACGTGAACCTCACCGTCCACGAGGGCTCGGTGACGAAGTACATGGAGACGGCGATCCGGGTCGCCGAGGAGTTCGACGCCCGCGACTACACGAAACAGCGCCTCGAGGTGCTGGAACGCGCCATCGAGCGGACGTTCGAGAATGATCATAATAAACAGTCTGGAATCGCGGACTTCATGTAACTCGACGTGGCGTCATCATGAGTCCCCAGGTTTATCCCGGAAGACGCGACCAGACCGGGGCGTGACCAAGCAGTCCTTCTCCGACCTGGCGCTCGCGGCGTACTGCCCGCGGAAGCTCTACTACCGCCGCCGGGAGGGCGACCGCGATCCCCCGTCGGAGGCGGCGGCGCTTCGCGACCTCGCCTGTCGCTACGAGACGGCGCTCTCCCCGGACGGCGAGGACGCCCTCGCGGAGGCGCCGATTGCCGTGACGCCGACGCAGTTCCGGTCCAATCTCGGCTGCGCGAAGGCCCGTCTCGATGCCTGGGACGCCCTCGCCGATCCGGCCGGGCGCGACGTGTTCCTCGAGGGGCGGGAGGTCCGGGGGATCGCCCACAAGGTGCTCGAGGACCCCCTCGCGCCGGTCCTCGTCTCGCCGGGCGAGCCGCCCGAGGAGGGAGTCTGGAAGCCCCAGAGCGTCCGCGCCGTCGCGGCGGCGAAGGCGCTGGCCTGGGAGGAGGAGACGCCGATCGAACGCGCGTTCGTCGAGTACCCCGCCCACGGCCGGATCCGGGAGATCCGGATCGGCACCCGCCGGAAGGCGTCCTACCGGGCGGCGCTACGCGCCGCGAGGGGGATCGACGATCCGCCGCCACGCCTCGACGACGAATCGAAGTGCGAGCCCTGCGAGTTCCGGGAGACCTGCGGCGTGCGTACCCGGACGCTGCGCTCGCTCCTGTCGACGTGAGCGCGGGATCGACGCTCTCAGCGTGATCCGCGGGGATCACCCGTACTCGGCCAGCCACGCCTCGACGGCGTCGGCCATCGCACCCCGGCGGTGGATCTCCCCCCGATCGGGGTCGACGACCGTGCTCTCGGTGCCCGGCGTCTCCCCGCCGTCGAGCACGACCGCGACGGCCTTCCGGATCGACGGGTCGAGGTCTCCGGGATCCGTCACGCTGCCCGCGCCCGAGCGGTTCGCGCTCGTGGCCGTGACCGGCGCGACGCGTTCGAGGAAGGCGAGTGCGCGGTCGTGGTCCGGAATCCGGACGCCGACGCGGTCTTGCCCCGCCGTGAGCGCGTCGGGCACCGCCGGCGCCCGCTCACAGACCACGGTGACCGGCCCCGGGAGGAACGCCTCCATGCAGGCGCGGGCCCGGGGGCTCGCCTCCGTGTACGACATCGCAGCGTCGACGTCCGGCACGCCCATAGACAGGGGGTTCTCCCGGGACCGCCCCTTCGCCTCGAAGACGCGCTCGATCGCCGCCGGGTCGAGCGCGTCGGCGCCCAGCCCGTACACCGTCTCGGTGGGGTAGACGACGAGGTCGCCGGCCTCGATCGCCCGGGCGGCGGCGTCGAGCTCACTCATCACGCTGTCGTTCGGTCATCGACGGGAAAAGCGACGCGGTCGACGCGGTCAACTGGACGGGGAGAAGCGGGGTCAGAGATCCGAAAGCGCCGCCTCGATCGCGTCGTACTCGGGGAACGCCGGCCACTGGTCGGCGACCCAGGCGTACGCGACGGTCCGGTCCGCCTCGACCAGGTAGACGGCCGGCCGGGGCTCCTCGATCCCGGCCATCCCGTCGAGGTCGTGGGCGATGCCGTACGCCTCCGCGACGCCGTTGCCCGGATCGGAGAACAGCGCGTACTCCGCCAGTCCGCGCTCGCGGATCAGGTCCTCGTGGGCGTACGGCGTCGACACCGAGAGCCCGACGACCTGCGCGCCCGTGTCCCAGTCTCGCTCCGTGATCTCCTGCCAGACGTACGTCGCCGGGAAGGAGCCGTCCATCGGGTGGAAGACCAGCAGGACGGGTCCCTCGGCGAGCAACTCGGAGAGGGCGCGGTCCTCCCAGTACTCCGCGGTCACGAGTGGGCGTGTGAAGTCGGGCGCCGTCTCGCCCGTCCCGACGGCGTCAGTCTCGGGGAGGTCGACGACGTCGAAGCCGAGATCCATCTCACGCACCCCCGTAGGTCGCCTCCAGGTACGCGACGATGTTCGCGCTCTCGGACATGGTGACGCCCGTCCCCTCGTCGACGATGGCGGGGACGGTCCGGGCGCCGGTGAGGCGTTTGACCGCGTTGCGCCGGGAGTGGAGCGGTTCGACGAACCGCGAGCGGTACGCCAGGTCGAGGTCGTTCAGGACCCGCACGACCCGCTCGCAGAACGGGCACGCCTGCAGGCGATACAGGGTGATCGAGGGCGTCTCGGGCATGGGGAACCGTTGGTGGCGCCGCTCCCTAAGCGTACCGCCCGGGGCGAACGAGGGGGGTGACGACCGTCGAACGACGGAACCGGGTCGTCACTGGTACCACGGCCGGTACCAGACGTTCCGGAAGTGGACCGGGTCGTCGCTGCCCTGGAGGCCGAGGGGTGCGTTCGGATCGTGGGGCGTGTAGACGACGGCCGAGTCGTCCCTGTTCGGCCCCTTCGGGTAGAAGCGGTCCTGGACGACGACGCCGTTCAACAGGACCGTCACCCGGGCCGGACGCTCCAGGGTGTCGTCGTCGCCGAACCGGGGACCCTCCCACACGACGTCGAAGGTCTGCCACTCGCCGGGGGAGCGGACGGCGTTCGCGAGGGGCGCGCCCTGGTCGGTGTACGCGCCCGCCCAGTGGGTGGGGCGTGACACCCGTTCGTGGTTGTCCCGAATCTGGATGCCATAACGGTTCGCGAACAGGACGCCGCTGTTTCCGGGGCCGTCGATGTCCTCGGGGATCCGCCACTCGACGTGGTACTGGCCGTCGCCAAACGTCTCGGCGGTCCTGATGTTCCCCGCGTCGGGATCGACGGCGACGTATCCGTCCTCCTCGGTCCAGCCCGGCGACCCGCCGTCGGGGCCCTCCCAGTTACTCAGGTCACCCCCCGAGAGGAGGACCGTCGCGTCACCGGGCGGGTCGTCCGGCCAGGTCCCGGGGTCGATCGCGTCGACGGGGGTCACGCCCTCCGCCTCGGACGTCACGCCCGGGTACTCCGGTGGCCAGGGGTGGTACGCCGTCTGCTGGTAGTCGTCGTCGTAGTCGGGGCGGAAGGACGGCTGGCGCTCCGGTTCCGGCAACGGGCGGTACCAGACGTTGCGGTACCGGTTCGCGGAGTCGCCGTGGTCCTGGAGCCCGAGCGGGCCGCCGCGATCGTGGGGCTGGTAGGGGTTGAGCGACGCCGTCGTCGGACCGGCCACGTTGAGGTGGACCTGGGTCACCACGCCGTTGAAGATCTGGACCGCCTTCCCGGGGTGGACCACCTCGCCGCCCTCGAACCGGGGGCCGCGCCAGATGATATCGTAGGCCTGCCACTCCTCGGGCGGGCGCGCCGGGTCGACCAGTGGCGGCGACTGGGCGTAGTAGGCACCCGCCATCCCCTGGCTGTAGGTGTCGTTCTCGTAGTTGTTGAGCACCTGGAACTCGTAGCGGTTCTCCATGAACACGCCGGAGTTGCCTTGTGACTGCCCGCTACCGGTCGAGGCGTCGGGGCTGAACTCGATGTGGAGGTGGCAGTCGCCGTGGGGTTCCTGGGTCTGGATGTCCCCACTGCCGACGTCGATCTCGAAGTAACTGCCGTCGTCGGCGACGATCCAGTCCCCGGTCCACTTCTCCAGGGTGTCGACGTCGCCGCCGAAGAGGACCTCGGCGTCGTCGGGCGGGGCGGCCCCGACGTCGATCCCCGAGGGAGTCACGGTCGGCGGACGCTGCTCCGGGGGCACGGTCGGGGTCGGCGTGTCGGTGACGGTGTCGGTCGGCGTGCCGCCGCCGGTCGTCGTGGTACCCGCCGTCGTTTCGGTCCCGGTCGTCGTGTCCGTGGAGGTCGTCGCGACGGTGTCGGTCGCCGTGGCGGTGTCGGTCGGCGACGCCGTGGAGTCGCCGTCGCCACCACACCCCGCAAGGCCGGCGACGCCGAGCGCGCCGAGCGCCGCGAGGAACCGCCGCCGGTTCGGGTGATCGGTAGGATCGTCCCGGGCGAAGTCGTCGGTCATGCCCACGCCAACGGGCCAGGGCTACAAAACGTCCCCGATAATTGTGGGGGTATGTCCCCGGCGCACGCGACGCCGGTCCGTGATACGCCTCCGGGCCGGATCGGGGGATCGGCGAGCTGATCTAATTGCCGCCGGTTCCGGCCAGCGTGCCGATCGTGTCCGCCGACAGCGCCCGGTCGTACAGCCGCACCTCGTCGATCCGGCCGTCGTAGTAGAAGCGATCGAATCCGCCCGAGAACTGGCCGCCGATGACGTTCGTGTCGTCCGAGACCACCGGATCACCCAGGTTGCCCGTCGCTTCCTCCGTCCCGTCGACGAAGATCCGGTACTGGTCGTCCGCGCTCGTGTCGGAGACGATACAGACGTGCGTCCACTCCCCGGTCGTCGGCGTCACGCCCGAGGACAGGTTGCTTTCGGCGTTGCCGTCCCAGGTGCCGATCGCGATCTCGTCGTCGGAGTTGATGTGGGCCCACAGGTCACTCTGTCCGCGCGGATGCCAGAAGTACTGGTCACCCTGGTCGCTGTTGGAGGTGAGCGTGTCGGGGTTGAGCCAGATCGACGTCGCCCAGTCGCCCGACCCGTCGTACGTCGCGTCCACGTCGGGGTAATGCACGTAGTCGTCGTCGCCGTCGAAGTCGAAGGCGCTCCCGTCCGCGCCCGACGCGCCCGTCGTCACGTCGCCGCCGATGGTGCCGTCGTTGTCGCCGACGGCGTCGGTCGGACTATCACCGTCGAAGGGGTAGCGGGCGGTCAGCCCGACGGCGACGGGCTCGACGGCGCGCGCGAGCACGCGGAACCCGTTGGCGAGGCCCAGCGTGGCGGTCATCGAGTCAGCGTCCTGGGGGACGTCGAACTCGTAGATCCAGTAGGCGTCGTTGTCCGCGTACCGGCGGTCGGCCTGGGTCTGGCTCCCGCTGTCCTCCACGAGGAAGTCCGCATCCTGGGAGGCGTCGAAGTCGGCGAAGTCGGCGATCGTCTCGCCGTCGACCGTCACCGTGGCGTCGAACAGCAGTCCTCCCCAGCCGTCGGAGGGCCAGTAGTCCTCGAACCTGAGTTGCACGGCTCCGGTTCCGATGTAGGCCGAGAGGTCGAGGTTGACCTCGACCCGATCCGCGGGCAGCGATCCCGGCGCATCCTGGCCCTCATCGAGGTCATCGTAGTACTCGGGCGCGATCGCCTCGACCTGGAACTCCGTCGGCGCCGGGCCCATGGCGAACAGATCGTTGATCGTGTCCGACGACAGCGCCCGTTCGTAGAGCCGGACGTCATCCATCCGTCCGTCGATCTGTCGGGGCTGATTCGGATGATCGCCGATCTGGTTGCTGCTCCCGTTGAACGACGTGTCCACCGACTGTGTGGTGCTCGCGACCGCCTCGCCGTTCATGTACAGCGTCCACGTCCCGTCGGAGTCGTCGTAGGTCGCCGCCAGGTGGACCCACTCGTTGACGGGGGGTGACACGCCCGGCGCGCTGAGCCCGTTGGTGCTGCTGCCGTCCCAGTAGATGAACTGCAGCGTGCTCCCGGAGTACCAGAGCTCGAACTGCGGCGCGTCGTCGCCCCAGAACGCGATCTCCTGGTCCGAATCCAGGTTGTCGAAGTTCACCCACGTCGCGATCGTGACGCTGTCGCCGGAGGGCGCGAACTCGGGCAGGGTGAGGTAGTCCCCGTCACCGTCGAAGGCATAAGCGCCGTCGACGGCCCCCGACGCGCCGGTGTCGGGGTCGCCGTTGATGGTGGCGTCGTTGCCGTTCTCGGAGGCGTCGGTCGGGCTGTCGCCGTCAAGCGGGTAGTAGGCGGACAGACCGCTCGAGGTGCTCTCGACCCCGCGAGCCGACACCTCGAACCCGTTGGCGATCGTGAGCGTGGCGTTGACGTACAGTGCGTCCTCCGGGACGTCGAACTCGTACACCCAGAAGGAGTCCGCATCCGCGAACCGCCAGGGGAACGCCGACCCGTTGCTGCCCTCGTCGACCGCGAGGTAGTTCTCGATCTCGTCGTCGCTCGTCGCCTCGATCTCGTGGATCACCTCGCCGTCGGCCCTGACGACCATCCCGTCCAGCAGCGCACCCCAGCCGTCGGAGGGCCAGTAGTCCGCGAACCGCATCCGGATCGTCCCGTTGTCCGCAAACCGGGTGAGATCGAGGTCGACCTCGACGCGCTCGCCGGGCAACTCGCCCGGCGCGTCCTGGTCGGCCGTAAGGTCGTCGTAGTACTCGGGCGCGGTCGCCACGGTTTCGAACTCCGTCGGTGCCGGGGTAGCGTCCCTGTTCTCGCCGATCCCGTAGCTGGTGAAGCTGTTCTCGTACAGGGCGGCGACATCGCTCTGTGACAGCGCCGTCGAGTAGGCGAACACCTGATCGAGGAGTCCGGACGGCTCGCTGTCGTCGCCGCTCATCATGACGAGCGGCTGCGGGCCGGTGGTCGACCGGCCGAAGTCCTCGGTCCGCACGGGCGAGGCGTCTATCTCGCCGGTCTGGTCGAACACCTGTATCCGGGCGGTGTTGTTCTCGATGGTGGTCACCAGGAAGTACCACGTGTCCGGCGAGAGGCTCAAGGGCGGCTGGAAGTCACCGCTGCCGTTGGCGAACAGCCGGAGGTCGTTCGACCCACCGACGAAGATGAGCTCCCAGGCGTCGTCCGCGCCCGGCGTCGCGACGTCGCCGCCGGCCTGGTAGATGCGGGCCCAGTCCTCGTGGCTGCTGAACTGGAACCAGGTGGCCACCGTCACGCCCTCGCCGTTGATGGGGAGGCCCTCGCCGGAGGTCAGCGCGTCGATCGTGCTCGACCGGTCATCGTCCTGGGTGAACTCCCAGGCGCTGCCGGCGATACCGTCGGCGCCGGTCGTGGGATCGCCCGTCACGTCGGCGTTCGTCAGCGTGATCCCGTTGGTCGCCGTGTCGCCGTCCAGCGAGTAGTACGCCTCCACCGCGTCGGTCGCCGGCATGCTCTCGTCGACGTCGACGCCCTGCACGCTCGCGAGATCGAGGACCTCGCCGGCCGACAGCGCCGTCGAGTAGGCGAACACCTCGTCGAGGCGGCCCTCGACCTCGTTGCCGTCGCCGGCCATCATGTTCAGGACCTCCGAGCCGGACTGGCCACGCGAGAGCGTGTACTCCACCGGCGAGGCGTCGAGTTCGCCGTCCTCGTCGAACACGTGCAGGCGGAAGTCGTCGCCGTCACAGGACAGCACGACGAGGTGCCACGTGTCCGGGCTCAGGCCGATGCTCGGGCCGCCGACTGCTGCCGCGCCGCCGTTCCAGCCGACGGGGTAGAGGTCGTCGTTGCCCATCTCCAGGGAGAACCCGTTCGTCGGGACGCTGTCGACGTTGCCGCCGAGCTGGAAGAACCGCGCGGCGCCCTCGTGGCTCGTGTAGTTGAGCCAGCCCGACACGGTGAACTCCTCGCCGTTGATCGGGAGCGCCTCGCCCGACCGGAGCGCGTCCTGCACGCCGCCGCCCGTCGTGAACTCGAAGGCGTTGCCGGCGTAGCCCTCGACCCCGGTCGTGGGCTGGCCGATCTCCTCGGCCTTCGTGTCGGTGACCAGGTTGATCGGCTCGTCGCCGTCCAGCGAGTAGTACGCGTCGACGTACCCCAGCTGGGGCACGTCCGGAACCTGCGGGTCGGCGTCGAGATCAGAGGGCGGCTCGAGGTACCCCTCGAGGGTCTTGCGCTCGTCGTCGGTGAGCACGCGGTCGTACGCCACCACCTCGGCGACGTCGCCGTCGATGTAGGGGTCGAACCCGAGGCTGTTCGCGTCCTGCCCGATACCGAACTGATCGCTGGGTTCGACCGCCGTGCCGCCGCCGCTGAGGCTCAGCTCCGAGCCGTCCAGGTAGAGACTCGGCGCCGAACCGTCCTCGGGGACGGTCAGCGTGGCGGTGTGCCACTCGTCGTCCTGGATCGTGGTACCCGAGGCCCACCACGTCACGCCGCCATAGAGGGCGCGGACGTGGCCGATGTTCTCCTCTTCCTGGTTGACGAAGATCCCGAACCCGCTTCCGGCGTCGTCGGAGCCGTTGTAGGCCACGACCTGGCGGGGCACGGTGTGGTCGTCGATCCGGAACCGCGCGGAGATGGTCGCACCCAGACCCGTCGGGAGCGGCGAGTCGCCGGTCAGTGAGTCGCCGTCGCCCTCGAACCGGACCGCCGGGCCGCCGACATCCGTGACGTCGGTGACGTAGGTCGGCTGTGCGTCCGTCGTCGACTGGGTGATGTTGACGTCGCCGACCGAGTCCGACCACTCGGAAACTGCGGCACCGTCATCCAGATCCGCGTCCTGGGCGTCGTACTGCGCGACCAGCCCCTGCGTCGGGAGGTCCGCCGTGAACCACTTCCGGGCGAGGGACGCCTCGACCGACTCGCGGTTCGCGTCCGACAGCGGGGCGTCGTAGTTGACCACCTCGGCGACGTCGCCGTCGACGTAGGGCTCGTTGCCGCCGGTGTTGCCGTCCTGACCGATGCCGAACTGGTCGGTCGGGGCGTTCGCGGTTCCGCCCGGCTCCGGCGTGAGGTTGAGCTCGGTGCCATCGAGGTAGAGGCTCGGCGCCGAGCCGTCCTCGGGGACGGTCAGCGTCGCGATGTGCCAGTCGTCGTCGGTGACGGTCATGTCCGAGGCCCACCACGACACGCCGCCGTACAGGACGCGGAGCAGGCCGGAGCTCTCGCCTTCCTTGTTGACGAAGATCCCGAACCCGTTGCCCGCGCCGTCGGAGCCGTTGTAGGCAACGGTCTGGCGGGGGATCTCGTGGTCGTCGATCCGGAACACCGCCGTGATGGTCGCGCCCAGGCCAGTCGGGACCGCAGTCTCGCTCGTCATGAAGTCGCCGGTGACGTCGAACTCGACGACCGTCTCGCCGTCCGCGGTGAGGTTCAGCCCGTACAGGTTCGGCCCGAACCCGTCGGACGTGTCGTAGTCCGCGAACTGCAGCCGGATGGCCGAGGCGCTCGCGAACTCCGAGAGGTCGACCTCGTACTCGGTCGGTCCGCTACCGACCGTGTCCTCGAAGTCCCGGCCGTCGAGCACCGGCTGGAACGTCGTGGGCGGCCCGCCGGCGAGGAAGCCCTCCTCGAAGCCGGAGTTGGGCAGGAGGTTGTTGCCGTCGGGGTCCTCCAGGTAGATGTCGTCGTACCAGGCGCTACCCGTCGCGAAGCCGAACCCGCCGAGCAGGCAGTTGACCGTCAGCTCGGTGTTCCCGCCGCTGTTCAGCGTCGTGCTCACCTCCGTCCAGTCGTTCGTGCCGGTGAGCTGGCCGGCGACCACGTCGTCGTCCTGTGCACCGCCGATCTGGTCGACGTTGAACGAGGCGGCGAACGCGCCGCTCGTGTTCTGGACGTCCTCCGTCTTGATGTACCCGCCCAGCGTGTACTCGGTGTCCTCCTCGACGGGCACGGTCGTCCGCCACACCGCGTCCGCGCCCCCGCTCGAGGAGATCTGGAGGCTGCGATCGCCGGAGTTCGCCTCGTCGCCGTCGTAGGTGTACTCCGCGGTCCCGCCCCAGGTGTTCGTCTCCCAGTCGTCCGGGGTGGACATGGCGCCCTCGAAGCCGGAGTTGGCGAGGATGTTGTTGCCGTCGGGGTCCTCGACCCTGATGTCATCGAACCAGACCGTGCCGGTCGACTGGCCGTACCCGCCGAACAGGCCAAGGACCTCGAACTCGGTGAAGTCACCGCTGTCGACAGTCACGCTCACCTCGGTCCAGTCGTTGGTCCCCGTCAGCGGGTCGGTGATCGCGAACCCGACGTCGGGGTACTGGGAGTTCGCGACGTTGCCGATGCTGATCGCCGCGCCGAGCGGCGATCCGGAAACCCCGTCCTGTCCGGTCCCGTCGACCGCCTGGAGGTTCTCGGTCTTGACGTTCGCGGTGATGGTGTACTCGGTGTTCTGCTCGACCTGCACGAACTGGCCCCAGGAGGCGTCGGAACCGTCCTCCGAGGAGATCCGGACGCTCCGGTCCCCCGAACTCGACTCGCCGTCGACGTAGGCGTGCTCCGCGCTCCCGCTGTAGGTGTTCGTCGACCAGCCCGAGGGAACGGTCGGGAGAGTGGTGACCTCGTCGTCGCCGTCGTCGCCGCCGCCACCCGTCCCCACCGCACGCGCGGACACGAGGAACTCGTTGTCGATGTCCAGCGTGGCGGTGAGGTCGCTGGTACCCTCCGGGATGTCGAACTCGTAGGTCCACGTCGAGGTCGCGTCGGCGAACCGCGAGGTGGCGTTCTCGATGGAGCCGCTGTCGCCCACGAGGTACTCCTCGTCGTCGAAGCCCTCGAAGCGGACCGCCGGCTTGCCGCTCGGCGTCGCGCCGGGGGTGTAGGTGGGCTGGTGCATGGCGGTCGACTGCGCGAGGTCGTCGTCGCCGGTCGCGGCCGGCCACGCCGGAAGCGGCGTCTCCGTCGAGATCTCCGGGGCGTTCGCGTCGTACTGCGCGACCAGCCGGTCGGTGATCAGCGACGTCGACCGGAAGCCGCCCTCGGTGCCGCTTGCCTCCCACAGCGACGCGACCTGGCTCTCGGACAGCGCCGTCGAGAACGCGTAGGTCTCATCGAGCAGGCCGGCGGTGTCGCTGTTGTCCCCCGACATCAGGATCAGGTCCTCCGCGCCCGTCTGCTCGCGGAGGCCGCTTCCCTCGACCGGCGAGGCGTCGATCTCGCCGTCCTGGTCGTACACGTGCAGGCGGATGTCGTTGCCGTCGACCACCGTCACGATGAAGTACCAGGTGTCGAGTTCGATCCCGAGGTTCGGGGTTGCGACCGAGAGACCGCTGGGTGCCCAGTTGACGATCCGGAACTCGTTGCTGCCGGCGTTGAACTCCAGGTCCCAGCCGGCGTCGCCCGGCGTGCCGGATTCCGAGCCGCCGACCTGGTAGACGCGACCGTAGTCCTCGTGGCCGGTGATGTTGATCCACGCGCCGAGCGTCGCCTGCGGACCGTTCAGCGCCGTGTCCTCCTCGACGACGGCGCCGGCGACCGAGCCGCGCGTGCCGTTCGTCGAGAACCGGAAGGCGTCGCCGACCAGCCCGGGCTCGTTGGTCTCCGGCTCGCCCTCGCCGACGATGGTCGCTTCCGTGCCGGTGACCTCGTTGACCGGCGCGTCGCCATCGAAGGTGTAGTACGACTCCAGGTCGTCCTGGATGGTCTCGTCGTCAGGCAGGGTGGCCTGGTACAGTTCGAGCGCCTCGTTGGGGTACAGCGCCCGCGAGTACGCCCGAACCTCGTCCATCCGGCCGGTCGTGTCACGGCCGTCGCCGGACATCAGGATCAGCGGCGCCGATCCGGCCTGGGTCCGGTCGAACGTGTACGTCACCGGCGACCCGGGGAGCTGGCCCGCCTCGTTGAAGGCGTGCATGCGGTACTCGTCGCCGTCCACGATGACGATCAGGAAGTACCACTGGTTCGGGTCCAGCGAGATGTTCGTGCTCGGGTCGTTGGCGAACGGCCCCCAGTTGGTGATGTAGATCTGGTTGTCGCCGCCGTCGAACTCGATGTTCCAGCCGGCGCCCGGAGTGCCATCGGCCGAGCCGCCGACCTGGACCAGCCGGGCCCAGTCCTCGTGGTCGCTGAACCGGAACCAGCCGGCGACGGTCGAGGCCTCCCCGAGGAGGTCGAGGTCCTCGGTGACGACGGCGTCGGCCGCCGAACCGGTGTCGTCGTTCTGCGTGAAGAAGTAGGCGTCGTCGACGAAGCCGTCGACGTCGGCCGTCGGGCCGCCGGGCGTGCTCGCCGCCGTCCCGGTGATCGCGTTCGTCGGCGTCGGATCGTCCAGCGAGAGGTACGCCTCGATGGCGCCCGCCGGGGGCGTCGCCGGCGCCTCGAACCGCAGCTCCGGCGACTGGCTGGCCTCGTACAGGCTCCCC
>Ga0207719_100626_pt1 | contig 16803 bp, 8 predicted proteins | sample A23P1SouthBayCA_2_FD_187279 | JGI IMG/M metagenome (GOLD analysis project Ga0207719, IMG submission 187279) | Aerobic enrichment media microbial communities from Eden Landing Ponds, California, USA - A23 P3 (3) (SPAdes) | ecosystem: Environmental > Aquatic > Marine > Unclassified | place... | reverse complement strand
GACGGACGAAGTTGACGAGTTCCACCTTGTTGAACTGGTGGACGCGGACGTCCCCCCGGGTCTCGGTGCCGTGTTCGCCGGCCTCCCGCCGGAAGTTCGGCGAGTACGCCTGGTGCTTCAGCGGGAGGTCGTCGTCGAGCAGGATCTCCTCGCGGTACATGTTCGTGACGGGGACCTCCGCCGTCGGGAGCAGCCAGAGGTCGTCGTCGTCGTACGGTTCGTCGTTCCCCCCGCCGAGGCGGTAGGCGTCCTCGACGAACTTCGGGAACTGGCCGGTGCCCTCCATCGACCGGGAGTTCACCGGGATCGGCGGGAACACGTCGGTGTACCCCTGCTCGCGGTGGAGGTCGAGCATGAACTGGATCAGGGCGTACTCCAGGCGCGCGCCCTCGCCCTTGAGGAACTGGAAGCCCCCGCCCGCGACCTTCGCGCCGCGCTCGAAGTCGATCAGTTCGAGGTCCTCGCCGATGTCGTAGTGGGGGCGGACGGGGTCGGCCAGGTCGCGCAGGTCGTCGAACCCCTCGCGGGAGCGCTCGACGTTGTCCCCCTCGTCCTCCCCGACCGGAACCGAGTCGTGGGGGATCTGGGGCAGACGCAGGAGGGCGTCCTCTAGCTTCCCCTCCAGTTCGTCGGCGCGCTCCTCGACCTCCTCGAGTTCGGCCTTGAGTTCGCTCGATCGCTCGATCGCCGCCTCGGCCTCTTCGTCGTCTCCCTCCCGTTTGAGGTCGCCGATCCGCCGGGACACCTCGTTTCGCTCCTGGCGGAGGTCGTCGCCCCGGGCTTTCAGCTCGCGCCACTCCTCGTCGATCGCGAGGATCCGGTCCACGTCGACCCCGTCGACGCCTTTCTTCTCTACGGCGTCCCGGACGACGTCGGGGTTCTCGCGGACGAACTGGCGTGACAGCATTTCCCGGGGGTTCTCGGTGGGTTCGGAAAACCGTATCGCTCCCGCGATCTCATCGGGGATCCGGGCTATCCCCGCGATCGACCGGACGCAGGAACGCCGTCGCGGCCCCGGCGACCCCGAGCAGGCCGGCGCCCAGGAGGAAGGTGGGGTTCCAGCCCAGGCTCACGATCAGCCCGCTCGTGACCGTCCCGCCGACGACGCCGCCCCACAGCTTCGCCGAGTACAGCAGGGCGTAGTTCGCAGAGGAGTGGGCCGTCCCGTAGTAGTCCCCGACGAGGCTCGGGAACACGGAGAAGACCGGGCTCCGGAGGAACGCGGCCGCGGCGATCAGCGCGACGAAGGCCGTCCCGAGGCCCTCGATCGCGACCAGCGACGCCCCCGCGAGGCAGGCCGCACAGGCGAGAAGCGACAGGACGACCGTCCGCTCGCGCCCGAGCCGATCGGAGACCGTCCCGCCGACAGCCACCCCCGCGCCGTCGCCCAGCGCGACCAGCGACGCCGCGGCGGTCGCCGCCGCCGCCGGGAGGTCCATCACCCCCGCGTAGGACACGATCTTCCCGATGATCATCAGCCCGACGCCGTTGACGATCACGAACACCGCGTACAGGAGCCAGAACTGCCAGGTCCGCACCGTCTCCCGCCAGGTGTACCCCGTCGCCGCGTCGCCCCCTTCCGGCGACTGCTCGGGCCCCCCGTCGCCGGTTCCGCCGTTGGTCGCTCCCTCGCCCTCCCTGGGGTCCCTGATGAACGGAACGCCGACGAGCGCGAGGACGCCGACCGCCGCGGCCAGGCCGAGCAGCGTCCCGGCGAAGTCGGCGTCGACCCGCCCCCGGAGCGCGAGGACGAAGAGGAAACTCGTCCCGGCATACGAGGAGGCGACGATCCCGGTCGCCAGCCCCCGCCGGTCGTCGAACCACTTCACCGCCGTGTTGATGGCCACGGTGTACACCGACCCCGAGCCGATCCCCCCGACGGCGTACGCGAGGTACAGGACGGGCACCCCCGACGCGAACGCCGTCCCGGCGTACCCCGCGGCCAGCAGAACGGCGCCGGCCGCGAGCGGCGGGCGCGGCCCGTACCGGTCGCGCACCCAGCCCGCCGGGAACTGCGAGGTCGTCTGGAAGATCACGAACAGCGTGAACGCGGTTCCGAGTGCCGTCTCGCCGGCACCGATACGGGGCCCGAGGGGAACCCGGATCGTCGACCAGCTGAACTGGTAGGTTCCGGCCGCGCCCATCCCCAGCGCCGCGACGGCGACGAGCCACCACCGCGAGAACCGACGGATCGATCGGGTCGTCACGTCGCCGGTCTACTGGCAGCCGGCTCATAACGCTGTTCGTCCCGGTCGCGGCGGCTCCCCCGGGATCCCGACGACGAACGCTTTTGTCCGTCCGGCGCGCTCTTCCGGCATGGCGATCGGAGACGTCGAGGCCGTCGAGGCGGTCCCTGACACCTACTACGTCGACACGGGGATGTACGACACCGAGGGGTACGGCGCGGTCTACGTGATCGACGCCGACCGTCCCGCCTTGGTCGAGACGGGGATCGGCGCCGACCGCGAACACGTCCTCGATGCGATCGAGGCGGCGGGACTGGCTCCCGAGGAAATCGAGGTCATCGCGGTCACGCACGTCCACCTCGACCACGCCGGCGGCGCGGGCTTCCTGGCGGCGGACTGCCCGAATGCGTCGGTGTACGTCCACGGGATCGGCGCGCCCCACCTGGTCGACCCGACGCGGCTCTGGGAGGGCACGAAGGCGGCCGTCGGCGGCCAGATCGAGTACTACGTCGAACCCCGGCCCGTTCCGAAGGAACGCGTCGTCGAACTCGAGGACGGCGACGAGATCGATCTCGGGGACCGCCGGCTGTGTGCCCACCACGCGCCCGGTCACGCGCCCCACCAGGTCGTCTTCCACCAGCCGGGCGCGGACGCCGTCTTCGTCGGCGACGCCGCCGGGCTGTACGTCCCCGAACGGGACGTCGCGTACCCGACGAGCCCGCCGCCGAACTTCGACCTGGCGGCGGCCATCGAGGACACGGAGACGATCGCCGGGCTCGACCCCGAGACGTTGCTGTACACCCACTTCGGGCCCGCCGGGGGCGACGGCGGGTCCGACCCCGGGGTGCTGCTCTCCGCGTACGCCGAGCGCCTCAGGGGGTGGGTGGATCGGGTCGAACGCGCCCACGACGAACTCGGCGACGCCGACGCGGTCGTCGAGCGTTTTCTCGATGAGACCGACCTGGCGGAGGTCTGGGGCGAAAAGAAAACGCGCTACGAGATGGCGCTCAACGTCCGGGGCGTTCTACGGTTCCTCGGCCGCTGACCCCCTCGCCTACCCGGGAAGCCGTCGGAACCACCGCAGCCCCGTCGCCGCGCGCGCGCCGCCGCGCCCCGGCGAGCTCGCCCGCCTCGCGGCGGTGGTACGCCGCGTCGCTGGTCGGTTCGTGTGAACGATTCACTTATGACGGCAGTCCTCAACGATTAATAGCATGGAGTGGCGCGAGGCCGAGCGCGACTGGGCGGACCCGGTCCGGGGCGAGACGACCATTCCGCGGGCGTTCGCCGACGCCGCCTCGCGTCACGCCGATGCGGATGCGCAGGCATACAAGGGCGGCGTGTACGACCGGTCGCTGGTCCCTCGAGCGCTCGACGACGCCCCGGACGGCGACTTCGCATCGATCACCTACGCCGAGATGGCGGGGATCGTCCGGGCGCTCGCGGCGGGCTTCCGGGACCTCGGCGTCGTCCCCGGAGATCGCGTCGGGATCTTCGCGAACACGCGCATGGAGTGGGCCCAGGCCGACTTCGCCCTGCTCTCGGCCGGCGCCGTCGTCACGACGGTGTACACCGACTCCTCGCCCCGGGGGGTCGCCACCCTGCTCGGCGACGCCGGCGCCATCGGCGTCGTCGTCGAGAACGCCGCCCTCCTCGAACGGGTCGCGGCGGTCGAGGACGACCTCGACCTCGGCTTCGCCGTGACCATCGACGGCGTGACTGCCGAGGCCCGCGAGGAACTCGGTGCCGACGTCTACACCCTCGGCGAGGTGTACGACCGCGGGGTGGGGGTCGACGGCGCCGAGTTCGAGGCGTGGCTCGACGCGCGCGATCCCGGCGACCTGGCGAGCCTGATCTACACCTCCGGGACGACGGGCGAGCCCAAGGGCGTCGAACTCACCCACTGGAACTTCAAGGCGAACGTCGACCAGTGCCGGGCGCGCTTCGGCCCACGGCCGGACAGGGAGACGGCGGTCATCGACGAGGATTCGCGCCTGGTCTCCTTTCTCCCGCTCGCGCACGTGTTCGAGCGTCTCGCGGGGCATTTCTTCACCTTCCTGAGCGGCGCGACCGTCGCGTACGCCGAGAGCCCGGACACCCTCCGGGAGGACTTCTCGCTGGTGCGGCCGACCGCGGGGACGAGCGTCCCCCGGGTGTACGAGAAGATCTACGCCGCCATCCGCGAGGAGGCGTCCGGATCCCGGCTCAAAGAGCGGGTCTTCGAGTGGGCGACCGGCGTCGGCCGGGCGTACCACGACGCCGACGATCCCGGGCTCGGTCTCCGGGCACGCCACCGGATCGCCGACCGCCTCGTCTTCTCGACGGTCCGGGAGTCGCTGGGCGGGGAGATCGAGTACCTGATCAGCGGCGGCGGCAGCCTCTCCCCGGAACTGTGCCGGCTGTACCACGGCATGGGCCTGCCGATCCTGGAGGGCTATGGCCTCACCGAGACCTCGCCGGTGATCTCCGCGAACCCGCCGGAGGCCCCCAGGATCGGCACGATGGGCCCGCCCGTGATCGACGTCGAGACCCGGATCGACACGTCCGCGACGGTCATGGGTGACGGCGAGGGGGCGGGCGGGGACAGGTCAGGCGAGGTCGGCGAACTCCTCGTTCGCGGCCCCAACGTCACCCGGGGGTACTGGAACCGTCCCGGCGAGACCCGGCGGGCGTTCACCGAGGACGGCTGGTTCCGGACGGGCGACGTCGTCGAGATGGATGGGTCGGGCTATCTGGTCTTCCGGGAGCGGGCGAAACAGCTCCTCGTGCTCTCGACGGGCAAGAACGTCGCGCCCGGGCCCATCGAGGACGCCTTCGCGACGGAGGCGCTGGTCGAGCAGTGCATGGTCGTCGGCGACGGCCGGAAGTTCGTCGGGGCGCTGATCGTCCCGGACGTCGAGGCGGTCCGGGCGTGGGCCCGCGAGGAAGGGGTCGACCTCCCGGCGACCGACGAGGGGCTGTGTGCCGACGAGCGCGTCCACGACCGGATCGGCGACGTCGTCGCCCGGGTGAACGAGGCCTTCGAGCCCCACGAGCGGATCAAGCAGTTCCGGCTCGTCCCCGACGAGTTCACCGTCGAGAACGACCTGCTCACGCCGACGATGAAGAAGAAACGCCACAACATCGAGAAGCACTACGACGACCGGATCGAGGCGATCTACGCGGAGAACTAGAACCCGAACTCCTCCTCGTCCTCGCCGCGGGGGCCCTCGGCGGTGTCGAAGATGTCGCTGGCGTACTCCTCGGCGATGTCGGACTCCTCGGGTTCGTCGAACTCGCGGGTGTAGGCATCGATCCCGGCCGCGAGGAGTTCCTCGACGGCCTCGTCGCGGTTGACGAACTCCTCGCCGATCATGCGCTCGAACTGGCCGTACAGTTCCTCCGGCAGCGAGACCTCGATTTCGGGCATACCGGAAGCCTGTCACTCACCGGGTATGAGGGTTTCGCCCGCTGGATGCCGACTCATCGCAGGAGAGGACAGTGCCCGGCGGCGACGGCGGGGCGTCCGGAAACCCCGACTTTATACCGGGCGGGACCGACCCGCCGAACGCATGGCGGAACCTGGCGGCGCCGGGAACCTGCTGGTGATCATCGCGTCAGTCATCGGGGTCGGCGTGGTCGCACAGGTGCTCGCGGACCGGTTTCGCGTCCCGAGCGTCGTGTTCCTGATCGCGGCCGGCATCGCGATGGGTCCGGAGGTCACCGGGGTGCTCAACCCCGAGGAGTTCCTCGGCCCGCTGTCGGCGATCGTGGGCCTCTCCGTCGGCATCATCGTCTTCGAGGGCGCGTTCCACATCCGCGTCGACCAGCTCCGGGAAGCGCCATCCGAGACGTTCCGCCTCGTGACGCTCGGTGCCGTCATCTCGCTTCTCGGGACGGCGGTGACCGTGCACTTCCTCCTGGGCGCGACCTGGGGGATCGCCTTCCTGATCGGCGCCCTGCTGGTGGCGACCGGCCCCACGGTGATCACGCCGATCCTCCAGGTGGTGCCCGTTCGCGACCGGGTGGCGACCGCACTCGAAACCGAGGGGATCGTCAACGACGTCACCGCCGCCATCCTCGCGGTCGTGATCTTCGAGGCGATCACCGCCGAGGTGGCCGACCCCGCCGCGTTCGCGACCCTCTTTGCGACCAAGCTCGGCGTCGGCGTGCTCGTCGGGCTGATCGTCGCCGGGCTACTGTGGTACGCCATCGAGTACGTCGACCTCTCGCCGGACAACGCCCCCAGGAACGCCCGGCTGCTCGTGCTCGCGGGGGCCCTGGTCGCGTTCGCGGCCGCGAACGAACTCACCTCGGAGGCGGGAGTCGCCGCCACCGCGACCGCCGGCGTCGTGCTGGGCAACGCCGACATCCCCTACGAGGAGGACATCTCGGAGTTCAAGGGCGACGTGACGCTGATCGTCCTATCCTTCGTGTTCATCACGCTCGCCGCCCTGCTGGACTTCGAGAACCTGATCGAACTGGGGATCGCGGGGATCGCCGTCGTCCTGATCGTGGCGCTGGTGATCCGGCCCCTTCTCGTCTTCCTCTCGACGACCGGCGGTCGCTTCACGCGCGCCGAACAGGTGTTCGTGAGCCTCGTCGGGCCCCGGGGTATCATCCCCGCCTCCGTCGCGACGCTGTTCGCGATCGGGCTCAGGAGCCAGGAGATGCAGGGGGCGGCCGACCTGCTGGTCGGCACCGTCTTCCTCGTCATCCTCGCGACCGTCGTTTTCGAGGCCGGTTTCGCAAGACAGATCGCAGGGAAACTCGATGTGATACCCATGCGCGTGATTATCGTCGGGGGCGGGAAGGTGGGCCGGGAGCTCGCCGAGCGCCTCCAGGACCGCGGCGAGAACGTCGTGCTCGTAGAGATGGATCGGGACCAGGTCGAACTCGCCCGCGACGCGGGCTTCACCGTGCGCCACGGCGACGGTACTAACACCGACGAACTCCGGGAGGCCGGCGCCGACAACGCGAAGATCGTGATCGCGGCCACGGGCGACGACGACGCCAACTTGCTGGTCGCACAGCTCTCCCGGTCGACGTTCGACACGGAGGACGTCATGGCCAGGGTGAACAACCCCGACAACGTCGAGGCGTTCGAGGAACTCGGGGTACGCGCCATCTCGTCCTCGCAGGCCACCGCCTGGGCGATCGACAACGCCATCGAGCGCCCCGCGCTGTCGGCCTGGATGACCGAACTCGGCCGGTCGGGCGACGTCCAGGAGGTCGAGGTCACCTCGGAGGACCTGATCGGGCGGACGATCGGGGAGATCGACGAGGAGATCCCGAAAGGCTGTCTGATCGCCATGGTGAGCCGGGACGGCGACAACCAGGTGCCAAGCGAGGACTTCGAGATCGAACGCGGCGACCACCTCACCTTCCTCGGGCGCACGGAGGCGGTCCGGGACGCGATCCGGTGGTGCGATCCCGGCACCCGCGGCTGAACGCGAGCCTGGTACGGTCTACCCGTTCCGGCAGTCCGCGTCAGGGCAGTGACTCCGGCGGCGGGTCGGCGTCGACGACCTCCAGGTCGCGGCGTCGGCCGTCCCGGCCGAAGGCAGCGACCGACTCCCCGTTCCAGGGCGGCACCGCGACGAACACCACCTCCCGGAGGTCGTCGGTCCGCGACAGCGTCAGGGAGCCGTCGGGGTGGGAGACGAACAGGCCGGGCGTCCCTCCCGAGGGCGTCGCGAGATCGCTCCCGAACACCGCCTCGACGGAGCGCCCGGCGTCGGGGAAGTAAAACGTCGTGAACACCGGCGTCTCGGGGGGCAGGTCGATCCCGTCGAACTCGCCTGCGGGGGTGACGGCGAGCCCGATCGTGACCGGATTGGGGTCGCTCTCGGCCGCCCGCCCCAGCAGGACCTCGAGGAGCCCCCGCGTGACGTAGACCACGTCCACGGTTGTTCCGCCGGGTTGAAGCCCCTGTCGGGCCGGGACGGGCGTTCGCCGGCGCGGCGTCCGTCCGAAAGCGCATAAGTCCGGGCGTTCCGTACTACCGAACATGCGACTCGACCCCGACACCACCGCGGCCGTGGTCGTGGACATGCAAAACGGGTTCTGTCACCCCGACGGGAGCCTGTACGCGCCCGGAAGCGAGGAGGCGATCGAGCCCGTGAACGAGGTGATCGGCTCGGCCCGGGAGGCGGGCGCACAGGTCGTGTTCACCCGCGACGTCCACCCCGACGAACAGTTCGAGGACGCCCACTACTACGACGAGTTCGCGCGCTGGGGCGAACACGTCGTCGAGGGCTCCTGGGAGGCCGAGATCGTCGACGACATCGACGTCGAAGACGGGGATCACGTCGTCGAGAAACACACCTACGACGCGTTCCACGAGACGGAACTCGACGGCTGGCTGTCGGCGCGGGGGATCGACGACCTCCTCATCTGTGGCACGCTCGCGAACGTGTGTGTGCTCCACACCGCCGGGTCGGCCGGCCTGCGCGATTACCGCCCGATCCTGGTGACTGACGCGGTGGGCTACATCGAGGAGGACCACCGAGAGTACGCCCTAGAGCACGCCGACTGGCTGTTCGGCGAGACGGCCGGCCGCGCCGAGATCGAGTTCTCGGGGTGACCGTCGCGGGGGGACCGCTCGTCCGGATACGGTTCTTCGGAGAGCGCGTTCGACCACCACCAGTACTAAGGTCAGCGTTGCCCACTCTGGTGCCATGACCGGAGGTTCGGGCCCCGGCGAGGCCGACCGGCGGCTCTCCCGGCGATCGATGCTCGCCGCCATCTCGGGGTCGGTCCTCGCCATCGCGGGCTGTTCGGGCGGCGACGAGTCGACCCCCATCCCGACGGACACCGCAGCCGAGAGTCCGACGGCGACGGACACGGGAACCCCGACCGGACGGTCCATCCCGACGGGGAGCGCCACCGCGACGGACACGGGGACGCCGACGGAGAGCGACACGCCGACGGAGGAGCCCACCCCGACAGAGACGCCCGAACCGGCGTCCTACGAGCCGACCTGGGAATCGCTCTCCGAACACGAGGTGCCCGACTGGTTCCACGACGCCAAGCTCGGGGTTTTCATCCACTGGGGGCCGTACTCGGCGCCGGGATGGGGGCCGATCGGGGAGTACGCCGAGTGGTACCCCCGGCACATGCACGAGGACGGGAGCGCGACCGCCCAGTACCACCGCGAGCACTACGGCGAGCCGGTCCCGGGCGATGACATCCCCAAAGACGGGGTCTTCGAGTACAGGGACTTCATCCGCGACACCGACGGGGCGGCCGACCCCGACGCGCCGGAGAACTTCGACGCCGCCGAGTGGGACCCCGAGCGGTGGGCCGACCTGTTCGAGGAGGTCGGCGCGGGCTACGTCGTCCCCGTCGGCGAGCACCACGACGGGTTCCCGATGTGGGACGCCGACGGGACCGACTGGACCGCCGCCGATATGGGCCCCGAGCGCGACGTGATCGCGGAACTGGGCGAGGCCGTCCGTGACCGGGGCATGAAGTTCGCCGCCTCCTACCACCGGATGCTGAACTACTACGACCCCCGGCACACGGGGCTGTTCGGCAACCCCGAGTACGATTCTAGCGGGCCGACCGACGCGTTCGTGGAGGCGTGGGCCGAGCGCTGGCGGGACCTGCTTGAGCACGTGAAGCCGGACCTCCTGTGGTGGGACGGCGACTGGAAGGCCCCCGTCGAGACGTGGGGCTCGAAGGAACTGGTCGCGGAGTACTACAACACGGCCGCCAACGAGTGGGGCAAGGAGGTCGCCGTCAACGACCGCCTCGGCCAGGTCCGGGAGGAACACGGCGACTTCTACACCCCCGAGTACGAGACCTACGACGGGGTTCGCGAGCACAAGTGGGAGGCCAACCGCGGCATCGGGAGTTCCTTCGGGTACAACCGTCAGGAGGACGCGGACGACCACCTCTCGGTCGAGGAGATCGTCCGGTCGTTCGTCGACGTCGTCTCGAAGAACGGCAACATGCTTCTCAACGTCGGCCCGAAGGCGAACGGCCGGATCCCGGAGCTCCAGAAGGAACGGCTCCGGGGGCTGGGATCGTGGCTCGACGTCAACGGCGAAGCGGTGTTCGGCACCGATCCCTGGGAGCAGCCGGAGGGCACGACCCGGGGCGTCGACGTGCGCTACACGAGAAACGGCGAGCACGTCTACGCGGTCATGTTCGGCCTGCCGAACGTCAGCGCGACCCTGAGCGTGCCCCGGTACGCCGACGTGCCCGACGACGCGAGCGTGGCCATGCTCGGCGCCACGGACGGCGACGGCGAGCCCCGGGAGCTCGACTGGCAGGTCGACGGGCCCGAGCTCGCCGTGGGGATGCCGGCCGATCCGCCCGACGGCGAGGGTGCCGGCCACGCCTACGCGCTCCGGATCGAGATCGACCCCGGAAGCGTCGGGGGCGGTTCCGGGGACCCCGAAAACCGGCTCACCGGCGAGTGGCGCTTCCAGCAGGGCGACGACGCCGGCTGGGCGGACCCGGACTACGACGACGGCGACTGGGAGACCGTCTCCCTGCCCGCCGCCTGGGAGGACCACTCCGGGTACGAGGACAACGGCGTCTACGGCTGGTACCGCAAGACCGTCACGGTCCCCGAGGAGTGGTCCGGCAGCGATCTCGTCTTCCCCGTCGGCATTCTCGACGACGTCGACGAGACGTACGTCAACGGGACGCTGGTGGGCGAGACGGGACAGTTCCCGGAGGACGTCGACGGCGACTGGAGCGCGAACGCCTCGGAGTACTCCGCGTACCAGACCCCCCGGGAGTACGTCGTCCCGGCGGGCGAGGTGGACTTCGGCGGCGAGAACGTCGTCGCCGTCCGCGTCTACGACGGCCAGGGGATGGGCGGGATGGTCGACGGTCCGCTCGGGCCGATCGGGTTCGACTGACGACGACGGGAGGGCCGCCACACGGGGTCGCCGACTCACCGTTGCCGACGGGCGAGCAATCCGAAGAGGAGCAGGGCGACGACGACCAGAACCACCCCGAAGCCGGGCTGGCCGGGGCCGAGGGTGGGGGCGTCGCCGGAACCGTCGTCCGTGCCATTGCCGGGGTCCTCGTCCGTGCCGTCGCCGGAATCGTCGGCCGCGCCGAAGGCCCCGAACGTCGAGAACTCGGTGACGTTCGCCGCGACGACGTTCTCCGCCGGGTCCGGGGTCGAGTTCACCGCCAGCCACTCGCCCCCGTCGTAGCGCTGGATCGCGAGGCTCCCCTCGTCGATCCCGCTCGCGTCGGCGTCCGTGTAGCCGAGTTCGAGGTCGAGGAACGCGCCCGGTCCCGTGGCTTCTGCCTCGACGTACCGTCCGAGGCTCTCGTTGTCGGGGTTCGCGGGCGGGGCGGCGACCGGGCCGACGGCCACGTTCTCGCCCTCGAAGGAGAGCGTGGTCCCCGGTTCGGTCGACGCGCCGATTTCGAGCGCCTCCACGACCGTCCCCGAGGCGTTGCGGATCGCGACCGCCCACGCCCCGTTGTTCCGGGCGACGCCGTCGGACAGGGTGTTGTTCGCCGGCGCCGTCCGCGCGGGCCCGGACAGCGCGAACCCCGTCCGGTCGTTCCCATCCGCCGTGTTGTTCACCAGGCGGCCGTCCTCGACGGACCCGTTCAGCAGGACGCCGTGGCGGCCGTTGTCGTTCGTCACGCTGTTTCTGATCTCGGCCCCGTCCCCGAGGCGAACCTGGATGCCGTCGCGGTCGTTCCCCGTCGCGTCGATCCCCGTCACGGTCCCGTTCGCGCCGCGGATCGAGACGCCGTCGGCCCCGTTTGCCGTCGCCGTACCACCCTGCAGGGTGACGTTCGTCGCCCTGAGCCGGAACCCGTGTCGCGCGTTGTCCGTCGCCGTGTTCCCGTCGAGGGCCTCGTCCGCCGCCAGGATCAGGAACCCGTCCCGGTCGTTCCCCCTCGCCGTGTTGTCGGTCACGGCCCGGGCGTCCGAGTCCAGGAAGAACCCGCCCGCCCCGTTCTCGGTCGCCGTGTTGTTCACGAGGACGGTGTCGACGGCGTCCACGAGGAGGGCGCCGAACCGGCGGTTTCGCGCCGCCGTGTTGTTCCGGACCTGGTTGGCCGTGGCCGAGGGGAACACGGTCACGCCGGAGGCGTTGTTCGCGATCAGGCGGTTGTCCCGCACCTCGTTTTCGTCAGTTCCGAGGAGGAAGATACCGGAGCCGTTGTTCGCTCTGGCGAGGTTGCTCCGCACGTCGTTGTCGTCCGCGGGGGTGGTCAGAACGCCGGTGATCGAGATGCCCGAGGCGTTGTTTCCGATCACGGCGTTGTCCAGAACGGTGTTGTTCCCGCCCCGGGGGACGATCGATCCACCCGAGAGCCCGATCCCGTTGCCGTCGTTGTCACGTGCCGTGTTGTTCCGGAGGGTGTTGTTCTCGGACGCGTGCACGCGGAACCCGTCCAGCCCGTTTTCGGTCGCCGTGTTGTTCGTCGCCGTGTTGTTCGTCGCCACGGGGAGGATGCTCCTCGGCGTGGGACTCGTGAGTTCGGTCGAGCGCAGCCCTCGCCCCGCGACGGTGATGCCGGTGCCGGCGTTCCCGGTCACGGTGTTGTCGACAAGCGTGTTCGCCTCGGAGGCGACGAGGGCGATCCCGCTGCCGTTCGCGTCCCGCACCGTGTTCCCGCCGATCGTGAGATTCCGCGACCGGTCCACGACGATCCCGCTCCCGTTGGCTCCCACGATGGTGTTTTCCCGAACCGCCACGTGGGCGGACGGCTCGATCCAGTACCGGAGCCTGCCGTCCGGAACCTCCGCGGCCGCGACGTCAATGCCGGTCCCGGTGTCGTTCGTCCGGACCTCCGAGACGCGGCCCGCCACGACCCCGCGAAGCTGGACGCCCGTCCCCCAGTCCCGGACGGTGAGGTCCGTGATCGTGACGTTTCGCACCCCCAGCTCGTGTCCGGCCCGGATCCCGACGCCGGCGGACCCGCTGCCCTCGATGACGTGGCCCCGGCCGTCGACCACGACGTCGTCCGTCGTGACGTCGATGCAGGTCTCACTGCCCGAGAGGTCGCCCGTGAGCGCGTACCGCCCCGGCGTCGCGATCTCGGTACACGCGTCGATCGGCTCCACCGACGGCGGGAGGTCGACCGGCTCGACGACCGACACGGCGGTCGAATCGGATCCGGTGCCGGCCGACACGGCGGCGGTGTACTCGCCGGCATCGCCCTCGCCCGTCGTCCACGACAGGGTCACCGTCGTCGACTCGCCGGGCTCCAGCGAGACCGCCGCCGCGTCCCGCAGCGAGCCGCCGACGTCGAGCGTGACGTTCCGTGTCCCCTCGCGCGTGCCGTCGTTGGTGACGGTGGCGGTCACGTCGAGACGGCCGCCCGCCGTCACGGGGGCGTTCGTCGAGTCGACGGCAACCGAAAAGGCCGCGGCGTCGCCGACGGTGATCACCCGCGTCGTCTCGAGATACCGCCGTCCCGTGGTGTTCTCGGCCCCGACCGTCACCTCGTACCTGCCCGCGGACCCGAAGGTGTACTCCACCGTGCCGTCGGCGCCGGCCTGGAGCGTCGTCCCGTCGATCGTGACCGTGGCGTTCGAGAGGGGTTCATCGCGGTACTCGCCGAGGACGGTGAGGGTCGTGGAGGCGTTCACGGGCGCCGTGTCGGGGGTTATCCGCGGCCGTTCGGGGCCGGCGAGCGCGTAGATCTCGCCCGTCGTGTAACGCGAGGCGACGTACAGCCGGCCCCGGTAGGGCACCGGCGACGTCGGCTTCCCGTCCCCGGGGATCGTGAACGTGTACAGCGTCTCGCCGGTGTTCTGGTCGACCGCGAGGGTCTCGTTGTCGTAGTTGGTCAGGTAGACGACGCCCTCGGCGGCCACCGGCTCGCTGACGTCGTAGGCACACCCCACGTCCGGGCGCGTCCAGCGGCGCTCGCCCGTCGCCGCGTCGTACGCGAACGCCGCGTTCCCGCAGGTCGCGAGGAAAACCGTGTCCCCAGCCACCGCAAGGCCGGTGTACCCGAAGTCGGCCGTCGCCGTCCACACTGTCTCGCCGGTGTCGGCGTCGAACGCCTGGAGGAACGGCGCCCCGTCCGCGTCGGCGACGTAGACGATGCCGTTCCTGACTGCGGGAGTCGCACTGGTGTAGCCGACCGCCCGCGTCCACAGCACGCTGCCGTTCTCGGCGTCGTGGACGTACAGGCGGCCGTCACTGTTGGGGACGAACACCCGGCCGTTCGCGGCCGTCGGCGAACTGAAGTCGGCGGGCAGCCCGTTCGTGGCGTAGGAGTGGTTCCACACCGTCTCACCGGTGTCGGCAGACAGCGCCCACATGACGGCGTTCTCGCCCCCGACGAACACCGTACCGTCGAGCACCACGGGCGCCGAACCGATCGTGTCGACCCCCTCGCGGTTCCAGACGACGCTCCCGTCCGTGGCGTTCAGGGCGTACAGGCCGTCGTCGTAGGTACTGACGAAGATCCGCCCGTCGGCGTGGGCCATCCCGCCGAGGTACGTCCCGTTGACCCGGGCGTTGTTCCAGAGCACCTCGCCCGTCCGGGCGTCCATCGCGAAGGCCGACTGGTAGCTGTACGCGAACAGCGTGTCGTCGACGACGATGGTCTTCATCGGGACGGCGGAGGCGCCCGCATCGCGCTCCGGGATCGTCGTGTTCCAGTCGATCGACAGGGGCGGCCGGGGCGCCTCGAGACCGACCTCGTGGTTGTCGTTGTCCGGCTGGAGGTGCCAGGACCCCCACGGCGGCTGGACGTCGTCGGGCGCCTCGCGCACGGTCACGGTCTCTCCCTCGGTCGTCCCCGTCGCCGACACCGTCAGGACTCGGGGATCGTAGAACCGCAGGTCGAAGGTGACCGTCGTCGTCCCCCCGTCCAGCCGGACGACGCTCCGTTGGAGGACCGCTCCGTCGTCGGTCAGTTCGATGGCCTCGATCATCCGCCCGCTGGGGTTGTCGACGGTCACGGTCGCCGTCGCCGTCTCGTAGGTGTCCACCCGGGTGGGCGCGACATCGACGTCGGTGACGGTCGGTTCGGGAACCGAGGCGGTGCCCAGCGGCGCGAGGGTGACCCGCCCGCCCGTGTCGGTGATCCGGTCGATCGTCACCGTGTCCGCGGCCGCGTCGACGCTCCCACCGAGGGCCGTCCACCCACTCCCGTACCGCCAGATCCGGAGGGAAGCCTCCTCCAGGTTGCCCGCGTCGGCGTCGTCGTACGCGACGGTGACGTTCTCCATGACGGCCTCCGCCTCGACCGCGACGTCGACGAACCGGAAGACAGACCGGTTCCCGTCGGGGGGTTCGACGAGGCGGTCCGGGGCCGTGATCCTGATCCGCGACGATCCGCTCGTGCGCGCCGTGAACGAGAGCGTAGTGGGCGGCACCGCCCTCCCGTCGACGGTCAGGCCGTCGGCCGAGACCTCGGCCCCTCCTGGCACCGACAGTGCGGTGTCCGTCCCCCGGACGGTCGTGTTCGTGACCGTGGCGGTCCGGGGAGTGGATGGGGTGATCCCCGTCGTGGCGCCCTCGATCAGCGCGTCCGTGACGGAAACGCCCGCCCCCGCGCTGGTCGTGATGCCGTCACCCCCGGCGTCGTCCACCGTGACGTTCTCCGCCGTGACGCGCCCGTCCGCGAGAACTCGAATCGCGTCCGTCGCCGCCCCCCGGATCGCGGCGTCGGTGATCGTGACGTTCCCGTCCGTGGACTCGTCGGACTGGAGACCCCCGACGTCGAGGCCGATGGTGCCGGCGTTCCCGACGCTGAGGTCCGCGATGTCGACCGGTCCCGCCGCGCCACGAACCGACACGGCGGGGGCGGATTCGCCGCTGTTCTCGACGGTCACTCCACGGATCGCGGTCTCGCCACCGCCGAGAACCGCCAGGAGTCCCTCCGCCGAGGCGTTCCGCACGGTCACGCCCTCGACGGTGACGTCGTCGACCGCCCGGGCGTAGACGCCGCGCTGCCAGTCGGTCAGGGTGACGTCCCGAACAGTGACGTTGTCCAGGCGGTCGACGCCCTCTCCACCGACCCGAACCGCCTCGCCGTCGCCCGCCCCGGTGATAGCGTTCCCGCCACCGTCGAAGGCGACGTCGGAGGCCGCGATCTCGATGCACGGCCCGGAACTGTTCGTCTCGATCGGCCCCGTCAGGACGTACGACCCGGGCCACTCGATGACCTTGCAGGACCCGACGGGCCGGGGGCCGGTGGGTGCCACGACGTCGACCGTCGTCGACGCCGAGCCGTCGGGGCCGGCCACGGTCAGGTCGTACGTCCCGGCGTCGCCCGGTACGGTCTGCCAGCTCAGCGTGACGGTCCTCGACTCGCCGGGGGGCAGCGTCACCTGCGCCGCGTCGCGTTCGGTGCCGTTCGTCGACATGGTGATCGTCCCCGCGCCCTGCACGTCGCCGGTGTTCTCGACGGTCGCCTCGACGACGAGGGGCCTGGTCTCGTTGACCGGGCTCGTCGTGGAGTCGATCCGCACCGAGAGGTTCCCGGGGGCGAGCCCGAGCGAGGACGGCACGGCCAGCGGCGCGACGGTCGAGAAGTCGGTGAGGTTCGCCGAGACCGCGTTGGCGCCCCGGTCGACGGTCCCGCCGACCTGGGTCCAGCTCCCGTCGTGGCGCCACACCGACAGCGAGCGCTCGTCGACGTCCGAGACGGCGGCACCGTCGTACCGGAAGCTGGCGTTCAGGTA
>Ga0207719_100624_pt1 | contig 16817 bp, 20 predicted proteins | sample A23P1SouthBayCA_2_FD_187279 | JGI IMG/M metagenome (GOLD analysis project Ga0207719, IMG submission 187279) | Aerobic enrichment media microbial communities from Eden Landing Ponds, California, USA - A23 P3 (3) (SPAdes) | ecosystem: Environmental > Aquatic > Marine > Unclassified | place... | reverse complement strand
CGGCGGCACCGCCCGCGCCGCCCGCCGGGACCGCCGCGGCCTCCTCGACCGCGTCCTCGATGTCGACGTCCTCCAGGGCGGCCACAAGGGCCTTGACCCGGGACTCGTCGACCGTGATGCCGGCCGTCTCCAGGACCGCCGTCACGTTGTCCTCGTTGATTTCCTCGCCCGATTCGTGCAACAGGAGTGCTGCGTATACGTATTCCATTGGTGATCACCCGAACATGTTGCCGAGCGCGTCGGCCCCGTTGCCGTCGTCGTCATCGTCGTCATCGTCGTCGGCGTCCGCCTCGGCGTCGTCGGTCTGGTCGTCTGCCTGTTCCTCGTCCTCGCCCGCGTCAGTCCCCTCGTCCGCGTCGGCCGGCTCCGCCGCCGGCGCCTCGACGTCGCGGAGTTCCTCGGGGAGCGCCTCCGGATCGTCGACCTGCGCCGCGATCGCGCGGACCTGCGCGTCGGCCTTGCTCACGAGGTCCGGCATGAGTTCGGGGTCCTCGATCTCGGCCTGCAGCCCGACCGACTTGGCCTCGCCGCTCGCCTTCGCGAGCAGCGACCCGACGGTCCGCACAGTCGGGTAGGCGGCGTTGATCGAGAGGTTGCGACCCCGCGCCGCGGCGGTCTTCAGGTCGGCCTCGTAGGCCGCCAGGTCGATGTCGAGGTCCTCGGCCTCGAACAGCACGCCGTCGGCGACGACGGCGCGCAGGTCCAGGCCGACCTCCTTGGGCTCGATCCCGAGTTCGTCGAGCACGGCAGCGAGGTCCTCGGAGACGACGTCGCCCTGCTCGGCGACCATCGAGTCCTCGGTGACCTTGATCGAGCCCTCGGTGATCTGGGCGGCCGCGCCGACCGTCTGGAGTTCCCCGACGAAGGGACCTGGGTCCATCCCGGTGTCGCCCTCGGGGATGACGATGTCGTTGGGAGCGACTTCGCCCGCCCCGATCGGGGCGGGCGTCTTCGAGGCCTCAAGCTGCTGGAACAGCCCGAAGGGGTTGTCGTCCGTCCCGACGAGGCCGACGTGGCCCGACACCGACGGGACGAGCGCTTCCAGGCCCTCGTCGACCCGTTCCAGGGCACGCCCGATGAGCGTGTTGCGGCTCATCCGGAGCTCCGCCCGGCCGTGCAGGTCCGCCCGCATCTGCTGGAGCTGGCGGCTCGGGATGCCCTCGATGTCGACGATTCCGACGCTGTCGTACCGCTCGAGCATCGCGACGAGGTCGTCGACTTCGGCCTCCTTCCAGGGGGGGATCCGTTCGGTCTTGCGTTCCTCGACGCTCATCAGGCCACCTGCTGGGCGGGCCCCATCGTCGTCTTCACGTAGATCGAGTCCACGTTCAGCGGGCCCTTTTCGAGTTCCCCGTGCAGCCGACGCAGGATCACGTCGATGTTGTCGGCGATGTCCGCCGCGTCCATGTCCTCCGCGCCGACGCGCGTGTGGAACGTGCGCCGGTCGCGGCTCCTGAGCTGCACGGTGTTTTTCATGCGGTTCACCGTCTCCACGACGTCGTCGTCGGGCTGTAAGGGCGTGGGCATCTTGCCACGCGGCCCGAGCACCGTCCCGAGGTACCGCCCGATGTCCTGCATCAGGGCGGCCTCGGCGACGAAGAAGTCCGTGTCGTCGGCGAGGTCCTTCGCCTCGTCGTCGTCGTCGCCGAGGTCCTCCAGATCGTCCGAATCGAGGACCCGATCGGCGACGTCACGAGCACGGACCGCCGTCTCGCCCTCGGCGAAGACGACGATCGAGGTGTCCTGGCCCGTTCCACTGGGCAGGACGATCGACTCGTCGACCCGGTTTGCGGGGTCGTCGAGGTTGAGGTCGCGGAGATTGATCGCGAGGTCGACCGTCTCCCGGAAGTTGCGCTCGGGTGCTTCCTCGAGCGCGCGAGAGACGGCTTGTTCTATGTCCTGATCTGCCATCGTTCACCTCCGTAGTGCGCCAACGGCGGGAGCCCCGCCGTCGTGGCTGCTACGGCGTGAAACAGGCGAGGCCTGTCTCATCGGAGAGTGGGCGATCCGGCACTTAAGACCGTCGAAGCGCGGCTTGTCCGGACTCGACTGTTCTGGCGTTCGGACTCGATCGTCCGGTCGCGGGCGCGTCAGAACGTTTTGCTGGTTTCGCCGTTGCCGACGGTGGCGCCCAGCCCGGACCCGCCCTCGCTCACGACCGTCTTCTCGATGCTCACCTCGGCGGCGGCCTCCGCAGAGACCCCGACCGTCTCCTCGACGTCCGTGCCCTCGATCGTCACGGTGAACTCCTGGCTCGTGTCGGCGTAGTTGGCGACCGTCACCGTCCAGGTGCCCCGCTCGCCGAGCCCGGCGTCGGCGCCCGACGTGAGTCTGGCCTCCCAGGGCAGGTCCTCGCCGTCACTCGCGAGCGTGAGCGTGCCCTCCTTCTCGGGGAACTTCGGGGAGTAGATCGAGAAGTCCGACCATGACATCGCGCCGATCCAGCTGCCGCCGTCGCGCTCGTTGAGGAGGAGGTCGAAGGGGAAGCTCTCGCCCGCGGAGGGTGCCTCCGGGAACAGCGCCGTCCAGGGGATCGTCGCGTCGTAGGTGGTCGTGGTACCATCCCGGGAGGTGCTGAGGTCGATCGCGTCGGCGCCGTCCTCGGCGTTGCCCGATCTGTACTGGATCGTCTCGGAACTGCCGTCCACGCGCGTGAGCCCGTAGTCGGGTCCGTAAACCGACCGGTCGTCGGAGGCCGAGGCGATCTGGACCGTATCGCCCATCCACATGTCCGAGCCGGAGACGCTCCCGTGCTGGTCGTCCGTGGCGACGACCCGGAGGTAGAAGTTGTCGGCGTCGTACCCCAGGTACACCTCACAGGACTTGTCGTCGGGGCCGCCGTAGCTGTCGACCGGGTTCTGGTTCGCGTCCTTCAGGGTCTGCCCGTCCTCCGGCAGCGAGAAGGCGGGCGAGTCGGCCGCGCCACCCCCCGTCTGGGGCACCATCGCGTGTTTCCACGTCGGGCCGAGGTCGCCGAGCGACACCGACGACGACGACACCTCCGGGGGCGTCACGGCGTAGATCGGCTGCGTGAACGACACGTCGGCCTCCTCGCTGCAGGCGGCGTACGCGACGTTCACCGTCAGGGAAACCTCGCCGCTCGCCGAGGCGGGCGCCGAGACCTCCCACTCGGCCGATCCCGTGCCCTGTGAGGGGAGCGTCTCGAAGGTCGTCCCGCTCGCCGCCGACACCGACCAGTCGTCGCTCGGCGCCTCGATCGTGAACTCCCCGTCCCGGAGCTCGAACAGGTGGGGGTTCGAGATCGACCCCGAGATGGTGGTCGACCCGCCCGCGTCGACGCTGAGCACGTCGCCGAACGACAGGAGCGGCGCCGGTTCGTCCGGCAGGGTGCACCCCGGCGTCTCCGTTTCCGTGTCACCCGGCGACGTCGTGGTCGGTGGCTCCGTCCCCGTCCCCGGCGATCCCGTTCTCGTCGTCGTCCCGTCCGTCGTAGACGGCGCCGTGGTGGCCGTATCGACCGTCGTCTCCGTCGGCGTGGCGGTGTCGGTCGGCGTGTCGTCGCTGCCGTCGCCGCCACAGCCGGCGAGGCCGACGATCGAGAGCGCGCCCAGCCCTTTCAGGAACCGTCGTCGTCCCGTCGACTCCCCGGTTCGGCCTGTTCCGGACATGTGACAACGATCACCGCCTTTCTTAAAGTATTTTTCGATATGTTAATTATCTGTTTAATCCTCGCCAAAGCACGAGATGATGGCCGTAGACGTCGAGGACGGGGAGGTGGACGTGCGTCTACACGAGCTGTGAGCCGGAGCGTTGCGTGGGATGGGATTTGAACCACGGTCGCTCCCGTTCGCTCGCGTTGCTCGCTCACCTCTCGCTCCCTGATTCAAATCCATGCTGCACGTCACGCTCCTCACCTTCGCTCGGAGCGGACGTGCGAGGGATGGGATTTGAACCACGCGGTCGGCAGAGCCGCCCTCTCGTTCAAATCCATGCTGCACGTCACGCTCCTCACCTTCGCTCGGAGCGGACGTGCGAGGGATGGGATTTGAACCCATGGACCCCTACGGGAGCGGATCTTGAGTCCGCCGCCGTTTCCTGGCTTGGCTACCCTCGCACGCGTCGCCGACTTCGACGCTTCCGCTTGAATATCCTGCGCTTCGGTGGTTTCGTTTGCCCCCGGCGCTTCGACGGCGGTAGCCAGGGCGTCGTCGAGCGATTGACACATCGAGCTTGGGTGGGGGAGGGGTTTTTAGTCAACTGGGGAGGATTTCATGTCATGGATTTCGATGAATACCGAGAACACCCGATCCTCGGGGATACGATATTTGCCGAACCCGCTGGTGGACTCTACGGATGGACGTTCTTTGCTGTTAGCGTGCTATTTACACTGTGGATGTTCGTTGACCGAGGATACAAAGTAGCGGTTCTTGCAGGCGGTGGGCTTCTCTTCCTCTCGGTTCCACACATCCTCCCCGAACGGTACTATCCAGTCTCCGTTATGCTCCGTATTGTTGGGCTACTGTACTACGTCGCGCTCTGGGTGGTTATTCTTGTCGTCTTCCCCGACGCGCCAACCTTCTTCGAAGGGAACTGGTGACAGTACAGCCTCTCGCGTTTCACACCCTGCGGCCGGCGACGGGTATATAGGCGACTCGCTCCTGGCTTCGACCGAATGCCGACGGTCGAGACCGATCGCGACGCGTTCCTGCGGGTCGCCGAGGACGCCCCACCCGGCGCCCGCGTTCCGGTGGAGGTTCGCGTGACCGTGCCGGACCCCTTCCTCGCGTACCGCCGCGCCCGCGAGGGTCCCGGCGGGGCGTACCTCGAAACCGGCGGCCGACCGGGGTGGGGGTACTTCGCCGTCGACCCCATCGAGCGTATCCGTGTGGCCCCCGACGCGGCCCTCCTCGATGGCCCGGGATCGCCCTCCCTGTCGACCCTCGCGGCGCGGCTCGACGCCGAACGCCTCGTCCGCGGGGACTGCTCGGTGCCCTACCCGTGTGGCGCGATCGGGTGGCTCTCCTACGACGTCGCCCGCGAACTCGAGGACCTCCCGTCGACGACGACCGACGACCGCGGGCTCCCGCGGCTCGAAGTCGGGGTCTTCGACCGGATCGCGGCGTGGCACGGCGACGGGACCCTCCCGGGGGAGCGCGAGGAGACGACGCTCCGGGTCTGTGCCTGCCCCCGGATCGGGAGTCCCGTTGATGGGGGAACGACGGACGGTGACGCGCCCCCGGAGGCGTACGACCGCGGCCGCGAGCGGGCGCTCGACCTCGCCCGGCGGGCGATCGAGGGCGATCCCGGGGTGGGGGCGCCGCCGGTCCGCTCGCCGGCGGCGACCTTCGAGAGCGACTGTGGCCCCGCGGCGTTCCACGACCGGGTGCGCCGCGTCAAGGAGTCCGTCCGCGACGGCGACACCTTCCAGGCGAACGTCTCCCACCGGCTCTCGGCGCCGGCGGCGGTCCACCCCGTCGAGGCGTTCGCGGCGCTGCGCCGGGTCAACCCCGCGCCCTACGCCGGGTTGCTCGAGTTCGAGAGCGCCGACCTGGTGAGCGCGAGCCCGGAACTCCTCCTGCACCGCGAGGGCGACCGGGTCGTCACGGAACCGATCGCCGGGACGCGCCCGCGGGGGGCAACCGACGCCGAGGACGAGCGCCTCGAAGCCGAGTTGCGAAGCGACGAGAAGGAGCGCGCCGAACACGCGATGCTGGTCGACCTCGAACGCAACGACCTCGGGAAGGTCTCGGCGTACGGGACGGTAGAAGTCTCGGAGTACCGCCGGGTGGACCGCTACGCCGAGGTGATGCACCTCGTCTCGAAGGTCGACGGCGAGATGCGCCCCGAGTGTGGCCTCGCGGACGCGATCGCCGCCGTCTTCCCGGGGGGGACGATCACCGGCGCACCGAAACCCCGCACGATGGAGATCATCGACGAGGTCGAGGCGACCCGGCGGGGACCGTACACGGGGTCGATCGGCGTCTTCGGGTTCGACGGGCGGGCGACGCTGAACATCGTCATCCGAACCCTGGTCCGGCAGGCCGCCGAGTACCACCTCCGGGTCGGCGCCGGGATCGTCCACGACTCCGTGCCCGACCGGGAGTACGAGGAGACCCTCGACAAGGCGCGGGCGCTCGTGAACGCCGTCTCGGCGGCGCTGGACACGCGCACGGACCTCGCGGTCGAGGGGGTGGGGGAATGAGCTCGGCCGTCCTCGTGATCGACAACTACGACTCCTTCGCGTACAATCTCGTCCAGTACGTCGGCGAGGTCTCGGAGGTCGTCGTCCGGCGCAACGACGCGATCGATCTCCGGGGGATCCGCGACCTCGACCCGGCCGCGATCGTCGTCTCGCCCGGCCCCGGCACCCCCGCGGAGGCGGGCGTCTCGATCCCCCTCTTTGCCGACCTCGCGTACCCGACACTGGGCGTGTGTCTCGGCCACCAGGCGCTGTGTGCCGCCGGCGGCGCGCCGGTCGGACACGCCCCCGAGGTGGTCCACGGCAAGCCCTCCGTCGTGGGTCACGATGGCCGGGGGATCTTCGCGGGGCTGCCCGACCCCCTCCGGGTGGGCCGGTACCACTCCCTGGCCGTCGAGCGGGCCGACCTCCCCGACGCGCTCGTCGAGACTGCACACACGACCGACGAGCGCGAGGTGCTCATGGCCGTGCGGCACCGCGAGCGCCCCCACGTCGGCGTGCAGTTCCACCCCGAGAGCATCCTCACCGGGCGGATCGAGGACCGCGGCGGCGGCGACGCACTCTCGCTTGCCGTCGGCAAGCAAATGGTCCGGAACTTCCTCACCGGGGTGGCGGACGCGTGACGGGACGACGATTCCCATGAGCGACCTCGTCTACCACGTCGACGGCGACCTCGTCCCCGCCGGCGAGGCGACCGTCTCCGTCGAGGACCGGGGGTTCCTGTACGGCGACGCCGCCTTCGAGACCCTCCGGGCCTACGGGGGTACGGTCTTCGCCTGGGACGCCCACCGCGAACGCCTGCTCCGGACCTGCGAGACGCTGGGTATGCCCGACGCGGTGCCGGCGGACCTGCGCGAGCGCGTCCGGGAGACGCTCCGCGCTAACGACCTCGAGGAGGCCTACGTCCGTGTCTCCGTGACCCGGGGGCGCCAGCCCGGGAAGCTCACTCCCGCCCCCGAGGTCGACCCGACGGCGGTCGTGATCGTGACGCCCCTGCCACGGGGCGGCCTCGACGGCGAGTCCGTGTGGGACGACCCCGCGACCGTCGAAACCGTGGAGACCCGGCGCGTGCCCTCGACGGCGATTCCCGCCGGGGCGAAGACCCACAACTACCTCAACGGTATCCTCGCGCGCCTGGAGCTCGATCCGGGGGCCGAGGAAGCCCTCCTGCTCGATATCTCCGGCGCGGTCGCGGAGGGCGCGACGAGCAACCTGTTTTTCGTCGACGACGGGACCCTCAAGACGCCCGCCGCCGACGGCGACCTCCTGCCCGGCGTCACCCGCTCGGTCGTCCTCGAGATCGCCGATGGCGAGCCGTTCCCGGTCGAGGAGGGCCGCTACGACCCCGGGGACGTCCGGCGCGCCGACGAGGCCTTCCTCACCAACACGACCTGGGAGGTCCGCCCGGTCGGGAGCGTCGACGGGCGGGACCTGGAGACGGGGCCGATCACGCGGCTCCTGGCGCGGCTGTTCGAAGAGCGCGTCGAGGAGACCCACTACGGATAGCGATTGTGGCGGGGGAGCGGGGGGGTCGTGGCGAGGGTGCGAACGAGCGAAGCCGTTTTGTCCGTGGGTCTCGCAGTAGGGGTATGACGGGTCGCGGGGTCGACGAGGAAAAGCGGGCGACGCTCCGGCGCTTCGCGGCGCTCGGGGCGGCGACGTCGCTTGCCGGGGTGCTGGATGCCCCCGACGGGGAGAGCGACGCCCGCGAGGCCATCCTCGGGTACCTCGCCGCCACGCCGGGCGCGCACTTCTCGAAGGTCCGCGACGACCTCGGGCTGGGAACCGGCGAGACCCAGCACCACCTGCGCCACCTCCTCGATGCGGGCGCCATCGAGAGCCACCGGGACGGCGACTACCGGCGCTTTTTCCCCGCCGGGCGGTTCTCCCCATTCGAGCAGGTCGCGCTCGGGTACCTCCGCCGGGAGACGCCCCGCGGGATGGCCATCGAACTCCTGCGCGATCCCGACGCCGGCGCGGGCGACCTCGCGGCCGCGCTCGGCGTCTCCGCCCCCACGATCAGCAAGCACGCGGCCGACCTCGACGAGGCCGGCCTGCTCGATCGCGAGGACGGCTACGCGCTGACCCGCCCGGAGACGCTGCTCGTCTTGCTCGTCCGTCACGCCGACTCCTTCGACGACGACGCCGTCGCCTTCGCCGCCGATGCCGCGGCCCACATCAGCGTCGACGCCGAGTAGCGTTCGACCTCCTACCGTCCCGGGCACGCCCTCCTGCCACCCCGAACCGCATGTTACTTGTCGGTCGTTCGCGCATTGGGAACCGAATGGACGAACCGGTCCTGCTGACGGGTGCCGGCGGCCAGGTCGGCCACGCGATCCGGGAGCACATCGGGGACGCCTACGACTGGCGCTTCCTCTTTCACAGCGCGCCCGACGAGGAACCCGACCATCCCTACCTCATCGGCGAGGTCCAGGAGGAGGCGGACATGCGCGAGGCCGTCGAGGGCGTCGGCGCGGTGATCCACCTCGCGGGCGACCCCCGCCCGAACGCGCCGTGGCGGAGCGTCCTGGAGAACAACATCGACGGGACGCGGACGGTCCTCGAAGCCGCCGTCGGGGCCGGCGTCTCGCGGTTCGTCTTCGCCTCCTCGAACCACGCCGTCGGCCACTACGAGACCGACCGCGAACCGACGGTGTACCGCGAGGCGGGCGACCTCGAACTCGACGGCACCGAACTCCCCCGTCCGGGCAACGTCTACGGCGTGAGCAAGGCCGCCGGCGAGACCCTGTGTCGGTACTACCACGACGAACACGGGCTCGACGTCGTCTGTGTGCGCCTGGGCAACCTCACCTGGGATCACCCGCCCAGGAACTACGAGCGCGGCCAGGCGATGTGGCTCTCCCCCCGGGACTGTGCCCACCTGCACGACCGGTGTCTGAGGGCCGACTACGGGTTCGAGATCGTCTACGGCATCTCCGACAACGACCGCAAGTTCTACTCCCTGGAGCGGGCCCGCGAAGTGCTGGGGTACGACCCGAAGGACAACTCCGCGGAGTACGAGTGAGGCGGGTTTCGGCGAACGTTTTTGACGTCGCGTCCGAAACGAGAGACGTGGCCACTCTCGTCCCGGCATCGGCCGAGGAGTGGGGCCTCGGGCACGACGCCGCGTTCCTGTTCGTGTCTGCCCTAGGTGCGAGCGCGCTGTTCAGTCTCGCCACGGTGGCCGCCAAGGGCTGGCCCGTCGGGGCACTCGTCGGACTCGTGGCGATCGCCGGACACCGTCTCGGATATCTCCCGACGAGACTGCTCGTGGCCGCCGCCGGCGTCGGGATCGCTTCGACGCTTGCCCTCGTCGCACTCCTGTTGTACTGGTTGTTTTTCGGGGGACTGTGTTGCTGATCCGCGAACGCTACTGATCCGGATCGAACAGTCCCTCGACGTCCTCCTCGCGACTCCGCCGGCGCTCGACGTGTTCGCGCAGGCGCTGGTACACGAGATCCCGTTCCTCGCCGGCGACGAAGTCGAAGACGAGCGCGACGAACCGTCCCCCCTCGCTTGCAGTGACCGACTCGCGGGCGTAGTCGACGCCGGCCCCGATCACGTCCTCGTCGTAGGCGTCGAACTCATCGGCGAGTACCGCGGCGGCGACGGCGGCCGCCTCGAAGTCCGCCCCGTCGGCGAGGTCCGCGAGCGAGAGTGCCCGCCCCTCGTATGTGATGGCCGGCACGTCGACGCGCTCGACGTGTTCGGGGTCGTCCGCGAGCGCCGCGAGGTAGGCGCGAACGCGATCGAGGTCGACGCCCCGGTACGGCGAGGGGAGACCGTCGAGGTACTCGCCGGCGCTTTCGGCGAGGCCCCGGAGTCCCGCCCAGTTGCCCTCGAAGCCGTGGTGGACGGCAGCGGTGAACTGGATCAGGCCGTGGAGGAAGCGTTCGTCGTCGGTGCCGGCGTCGAGGTCGAGCCAGTGGTCCTCCCAGGCGTCGTGGGCGGCGTGGTGCTCGCCGGCGTTGTGGATCGCGATCCCGGCTCGCAGGTGCGCGTCCATCCCCCCGGAGGTGGGCGTCGGGGCGGCCTAACGCTGTCGATTGTGGACATCGAGGCGTCCCCATGCCACTGGTGCCCGGCGTCCCGCGTCCCCACGAAGGAAGAGTTTTGGGTGCGCGGGTAAAAAACGCCCCCATGGCGAGGAGTACGGTCCTCGTGGTCGAGGACCAGGAGCGGCTTGCCGACCTCTATGAGACCTGGCTGGCGGCGGAGTACGACGTGCGGACCGCCCACACCGCCGGGGAGGCACGGGAGTTGCTCGACGACGACGTCGACGTCGCGCTCCTGGACCGGCGGCTACCCGACGGCTCCGGCGACGACGTCCTGGCGACCATCCGCGAGCGCGGCATCGACGCCCGGGTCGCGATGGTCACCGCGGTCGACCCGGACTTCGACATCCTCGAGATGGGGTTCGACGACTACGTCGTCAAGCCCGTCTCGGAGGCCGACCTGCTCGGGATCGTCGAGTCGCTGCTCGGCCGGGAGCGTTACTCCTCGGAGATCCAGCGCTACTACGCGCTGGCCTCGAAGCGCGCGACGCTCGAATCCGAGAAGTCCGCCGACGAACTCGACAGCAGCCGGGAGTACGAAAAGCTCCTGGCGGAACTCACCGACCTCCGGGCCAGCCTGCACGAGCAGGCCAGCGACCTCGACGAGTCGGACTACGAGGCGCTGTTCCGCGACCTCTGATCGACGCCCGGTGACCGGCCGTCGCCCCGCCTACGCCGTCAGGACGCCCCGGACGTTCTCGATCGCCGCCTTCTTCCTGGCCGGGTAGGCCTCCACCTTCGCGCGGAACGTGATCCCGTCGCCGAGTTTCACCTCGCCCCGGTAGGCGGCGGCCTTGTCGAACCCGACGTACAGTTCACAGTCCTCGGTGACCCGCTCGTCGAGGTCGGCCCGGATCGCCGCGAGGTCGGCCTCGCGCACCCGGTCGAGGACGGTCCGGACGTCGTCGGCGTTCTCCACTCGCGCCGAGAGCACGACGATCCGGTCGCCGTGGTGGCCCTCGCTTTCGGCGCGCTCGATCGGGTACTCCTCGGGGAGGAAGGTCCGGAGGGCGCGCTCGACACGCCGCTCGTCCTCGGTGGCGTAGCAGAACGCCCGGAGGTCGACGTAGTGAAGCGGGATCGATCCCATCGGGGCGTCGTCGGGCTTACGCCTCGTCCTCCGCGTCCGCGTCGCCGTCCTCGTCGTCCCCGGCGGGTTCGAGGGCGTCCTCGGGGACGCCAGCCTCCTGGCCCTCCTCGAACTGGACGGTGTAGTTGGCATCGCCGAACATCGTCTCCACCACCTGCGTCACGGTGCCGACCTCGCCGTCGTGTTCGGAGTGTTCGTCGTGCAGGACGACCTCGTCGTCTTCCTCGAAGCTCATACCCGCCGATTTCGCGTCCCCGGTAAAAAACGGACCGTTCCGTCGGCGGGAGCCGGCCAGCCCGACCGGAACCGGGGAAGGGCGCGCTCCACCACCCCGGATTACGGCGAGAGTTCGACGGTGGCGCCGCCCTCGGAAAGCGCTACCGTCCCGATGACCTCCTCGCCGTCTATCGTCGCGGTGACCTCGTACTCTCCCTTGAACCCGGCCGTCGAGAACGACCCATCCCCGTCCGTCGTTCCGCCTGCCTCGGTCCACCATTCGTCGAAGACGAGGCCGGCCCAGACGTCGTACCCCGGTTTCTTCTCCCAGTCGTCGTAGAACAGCGGCGCCTCGTCGTTCCAGTGGCGGCCGTCCCAGAAGCCCCACACGAGGAAACCGTCCACCCCGGGGTGGGCGAACGCGCCCCTGAGGTAGTTGCGCAACGCATCGGCGCGCTCCTCGTCGCCTTCCCAGTCGTCGCCGCCGTAGGTGTCGAACTCCGTGATCTTCACGTTCGCGCCGTGGTCGGCAAACCTGTCGATCTCGCTGACGACCTGGCTCGCGCTGATCCGTCCGTCGGGACTGGCGTTGGTGTTGAACTCGCCCGTGCGCGCGCCGACGTGGCCCTGCAGCCCCACGGTGTCGAGTTGCGCGCCGTTCTCGTTGATGTGGTCGATCTCGGTCTGGTAGCGCTCGTCGGTGTACCTGTAGGCGAACTGGTTGAAATCGTTGACCGCCAGCCCCACGTCGAGGCCTTCGTCCTCGATGACGGACCGGGCGTGGCTGTACCACTCCGCCAGCAGGTCGGATGTCCACGGGACCACCTCGCCCGCCCAAGGCTGTTCCCGGTTGATCCGGTCGCCGTACACCCCGAGCTGGAGCTGGAAGACGTGCATCGCCTCGTTGACGACCTCCCACTCGGTGATGTCCTCGCCGTAGTGAGTGATGATGTCCTCGACGTGTTGCATCGACCGTTCGCGAATCGTCTCGGCGTCGCCCTCCTCGATGACCGACTGGATGTCCGGGGGGATCGCTCCGGAGTCCTCTCGGCCCCAGATGCAGACGTGTCCGCGCACGTCCAGCCCCTGGTCGTGACACCACTGGACGGCCTCGTCCGCGAGTCCCTGGTCGCGCTCCCAGAACCCCCACTTCATCTGGTTTTCCATGACCGCCGTGTTGAACAGTTCGGGGATCACCTCGCGGTAGCTGTCCCCCTCGCTCGACTGGTTGATAAGCGTCCCGGCGTTGATCGCCGTCCCGAACGTGAACTCGTGTTCCTGCATGGCGACCGAGACGTCGGCGCCCTCGACGGCATTGCCGTCCGCGTCCGTGACCTCGACGGTCAGGTCCGCAGTGCGGTGTTCCCGTATCTGCTCGGCTATCCCGGGGTCGGCTGGAGCGACGGTTGCTGCCGCCCCGTCCTCCGTGGGTGTCGGCGTTGTGACGGGTTCTGCCGTCCCGTCCTCCGTGGGTGTCGGCGTTGTGACGGGTGTTGCCGTCCCGTCCTCAGTGGGTGTCGACGTCGCGACGTCGGTGTTCGATTTGCCGTCCTCGCCGTCCGAGCCGCCATCACCGTCGTCGCTCCCGCCGGGACAGCCGGCGAGACCGGCCGCGGCCATGGCGCTCAACAGGTGACGTCTTCCAATGGTGGCATCCTCACCCGTCGGTGGAGCACTGCCGTGTTCTCCCATGTGAATCGATAGCATCTGCGGGAAAACGAGACATAAAGATTCGGAACGGTGTCACCATCGGACGGAACCAGACGCTCCTACCACCGAGTTCCAGCCGGGAGTTCGCTTGGCTCCCCCCGATCCTGGCTCACAGCCTTCGCCACAACCCACGACGCACTCCGCAAACGTTGGCCCCCTTCGTCGACGGACGGATCAGTCATCGAGCAGTCGCTCGTAGGCCTCGGTGGCGCGCTTGAACGCCTCCTCGTCGCCGCCGGCCTGGTCCGGGTGGAGTTCCTTGGCCCGCTCGCGGTAGGCACGCTTGATCTCGGCGTCATCGGCGTCCGGTTCGACCCCAAGGACGCGCCGGGCCTCCTCGGCTGACGGGCCGTCGTCGACCGTCGGCGCCGACCGGCGCTCGCCCGCGCTCGTTCGCGCCGACTCCCGGCCGACCCCGTCGGCCACCCGGCGTCGTCGCCCGTCGCCGGCGTCGCGGCGTCGCCCGCCTGGACGGCCTCTCGTCCGTCGCCGATCGGCTCGCGCGCCGACTCGTTCCCCTCGAGGCCGCCGGGCGCGCGCTCTCGCCTCGATCCGTCCGGTCGCGTCGGCCCAGATCAGGTACGTCGCGGCGCCGAAGGGGAGCGCGAGAACGAGGATAAAGGGGTTGTAGACGGCGCCGAGCACGGCTAACAGAACCGTCGTGCCGGCGAGGACGGACGCGAGCCCCAGCAGGAACCGCGCTCGGTTCACGATCCGCGGTTGGTCCCGGAGCTACTAATGTTCGTCCTCCGAGGTGCCGACGGGGGCCGATCGTCCGACTTACGCGCCCGCGGATTCGAGGGCGCTCTCCAGGTCCTCGCGCTGGGTGACGCCGACGAACCGCTCGACGACGCCGTCGTCGTTCTCGACGACGATCGTGGGGATCGACCGGACCTGGTACTCGTTCGCGACGTCCTGGTTCTCGTCGACGTCGATCTTCTCGAAGGCGACCCGCTCGCCCCAGTCCTCCTCTAACTCCTCGAGGATCGGGTCCTGGGTCTTGCAGGGGCCACACCAGTCGGCGTAGAAGTCTTTGAGTCTGACGGTCATCGTGGACTCCCGTTGGAACCGCGGTCGAATAAGGATTTCCTACGACTCGCGTCTTGCCGGTAGGGCGTTCCATCCCGCCGGGAAACGGGCGAGACGACACCGCGATGGGGAAGACTTTAGACGCTCGGCGGCGTGGACACGTCCATGAGTGGATCCGACGGCGGCGGCCTGATGTCCAGTGCCGGGCTCGTCCGGTACTTCGACGCGGAGGACCGCAACGCGATCCGGATCGACCCGAAGACGGTGATGGCCTTCGGCATCCTCTTTGGCGTCGCGATCCAGTTGCTCGCGATCACCGCCCAGTGATAAGGTCGGTTGTAGTCTCTTACCGGTGGTCGCCGCCGACGGGATGGCGACCACCGATAAATAGTTACAACCGACCTTATGACGCGGTGGTCCTGCCCCGCGAGCGCGCCACTTTTGCTCGTCGAACGTCAACCGGGAGTATGAGTCTCACGGCCGGGGTGATCGGCGTCCAGGGCGACGTCTCCGAGCACGCCGAGGCGATCGAGCGCGCCGCGGCCGGGCACGGCGAGTCCGTCGAGGTCGTCCGGCTCCGCGAGTCCGGGCTCGTCCCCGGCTGTGACCTCCTCTCGATGCCGGGCGGCGAGTCGACGACCATCTCGCGGCTGCTCGACCGGGAGGGGATCGCCCCCGAGATCGTCGCCCACGTCGAGGCCGGCAAGCCGCTTCTCGCGACCTGTGCCGGTCTCATCGTCGCCGCGCGGGACTGTGGGGACGAGCGCGTCGACGAACTCGGCGTGATGGACGTCACGGTCGAACGCAACGCCTTCGGCCGGCAGGCCGACAGCTTCGAGACCGACCTCCCGGTCGCGGGACTCTCCGAGCCCTTCCACGCCGTGTTCATCCGCGCGCCGGTCATCGAGTCGGTGGGACCGGACGTCGAGACCCTCGCCACCCACGACGGCCGGGCGGTCGCCGTCCGGGACGGTCCCGTCGTCGGGACGGCCTTCCACCCCGAACTGACCGACGACAGCCGGCTGCACGACCTCGCCTTCTTCGGGGCGCCCGCGACCGTGTAGCGCCCGGGCGGGGCCCGGCGGAGCGTCATTACGGAGCCGGCGGCGCCGTCCCACGGCAAACGTTTTACCCGCCCGTGACGACGCACGTCCCGTGCGATCGATCATCATGGACGGAACGGGCGGCGCGTTTCCGGGCCGGGGGCGCGACGGGCGATCGGAGGCGGGGGCATGAGCGCCGGCATCGACTTCGAGTACAACGTCCCCGTGTTCGCGGGCGCGCCGGATTCGGGCACCGAGCCGGTCCACCGCGACACGCCGTGTTACGAGGTGCTCGACTGGGAGACCACCCGGATGGGCATCGAGGCCGCCGAGGAACTCGGCTTCGACGCCGTCTGGGCGCCGGACCACCTGATGTTAGGTCGCGATCACGCCGAGTACGAGTGCTGGACGCTTCTGAGCGCGATCGCCGGGTTCACCGACGACGTCAACGTCGGCTCGCTCGTCCTGTCGAACGACTACCGGAACCCGGCGCTGGTGGCGAAGATGGCGGCCACGCTCGATGTGATCTCGGAGGGCCGCCTCGAACTCGGCCTGGGCGCCGGCTGGCACGAGCCGGAGTACGACGCCTACGGGTGGGAGTACCGCGACGGCTTCGAGCGCCTGATGCGCCTGGACGAGGCGATCCGGCTGATGAAACGCATGTGGGCGGACGACGGCGATGGGGTGAGCTTCGAGGGCGAGCGCTACCGGATCGAGGACGCCTACTGCGCGCCCGGACCGGTCCAGGATCCCCACCCGCCGATCCTGGTGGGGGGGACGGGGGAGGAGGTGACGCTGAAGCTCGTCGCGAAACACGCCGACGTCTGGAACACCGACGTGTTCGAGGGCGACCCCGACACGCTCGCCCACAAGATCGGCGTCATCGAGGACCACTGCGAGACGGTGGGCCGCGATCCCGACGAGATCGAGTACTCCTGGGACGGCCACGTGATCTGTACGCGCGACGAGGAAAAACGGGAGCGCCTGCTCGACCTGATGACGCCGATCCAGTTCGAGGAGGAACTCGTCGACCAGCCCGACATCACCCGCGAGAACGCCGACGAGTACTTCCTCGTGGGGACGCCCGAGGAGTGCGCCGAGGCCATCGAGCGCCGGATCGACGTCGGGATCACGAAGTTCCAGGGCTGGTTCGTCGACTTCCCGGACACGAGCGGGATGGAACTGTTCGCGGAGGAGGTCATTCCCCAGTTCGCGTGAAGTGGCTCCGCGTGTTCTTCAGGCGACCGTCGCGAGATCGGCCGTCAGTTCCTCGAGGAACTGGTCGGCGTGCTCGACGTGGGGAAGCAGGCGCGCGTCCTCGAAGACGACGAGGCGGGCGTCGGCGGCCTCCGCGAGGTCCCGGCCATACGAGAGGGGCGTGATGTCGGCCTCCCGGCCCCAGACGAGCGTGATCGGGGCCTCGCAGGCGGCGAGCGTCGCGCCCAGCTCGATCGCCGGGTCGAGGTATCCCGAGACGAACGACGCCGGCGCGTACCGTGCGCCGGGCTGGTGGG
>Ga0207719_100623_pt1 | contig 16819 bp, 13 predicted proteins | sample A23P1SouthBayCA_2_FD_187279 | JGI IMG/M metagenome (GOLD analysis project Ga0207719, IMG submission 187279) | Aerobic enrichment media microbial communities from Eden Landing Ponds, California, USA - A23 P3 (3) (SPAdes) | ecosystem: Environmental > Aquatic > Marine > Unclassified | place... | reverse complement strand
TCGCGACAGGCGTGTGGGATTCGCTCGACGACCTCGCGCCCTGTCAACCGACCGGGCGGGCGTTCAAGCCGTCCGGGGACGCGAGTGCAGTCGAGACGGCGTACCAGAACTGGGGCGACGTCGTCGACGCCGTCGTCAGGTGCCACGGCATACGGTGATATTTATCTTCGGTTGGCTAGCCACAAATAACCTATTTAGAAAGGGCTATTTCACGCAATAGAGGGTCCAAGGCGGTTTTAGATGCATACACTGGAACAGCAGTGGATGGAGCACGGCAACGTGAGAATACTCAAGCCAGCCGACTGCCGCAAAAGAGCGTCCGGTAACATTGTGTACTGAACGAGTAAACGGCCGTCTCAGCGATTAATAGCACTATTTTCGGAGATGACGAGTAACATACACCTATGTATTATGTTTATTCACCAAAGATTTATTGCAATTTCTCGTCAATACCTTTATTGCTGGTAGCTATGTTCTCAATAAAAGACTCCGCGACGCGACGCAAGATCCTCGCATCGAGCGGTGCAGTCCTCGGCGGGAGTCTCGCTGGGTGCCTCAGTGGCGGCGACAGTGGAAGCGGTACTGGGGACGGCGACACCGGCGGCGGGACGACGGGTACGGGAGGCGACGGATCCACAAGTGACGGGAGTTGCTCGGGTGAGACCTACGAGGTCGGCTACGGCGACTCCCAGACGACCGTCTGTTCGGATGCCTTCCCGACCGACGAGAAACTGTACGTGTACGCGGTTCAGTCGGGATGGATGAACTGGCCGGAGGTAATGCAGGCGTTCAAAGAGCAGTACGGCGTCCAGCTCAACGACGACGACCGGTCGTCGGGTGAGGCACTGCAGGACGCCCGCTCGCACGCGCAGAACCCCACGCACTCGGCGTTCAACGGCGGGTACACCTACGCAATCCAGGCGATGCGGGACGGATTAACTCAGGCGTACAAGCCGGCGAACTGGGACAAAGTCCCCGACAGCGCGAAGACCGACAACGGCCACTGTACGGGTACGCGGAAGGTGACGACGGCGCTCACCTACCGGAAGGACCTCTTCGAGGAGCGCGGACTCGACGAACCGCAGACCTGGGAGGACCTGAAGCACCCAGACATTATGCAGGACCTCGCGCTGCAGACGCCGCAGGCAGCCGTCGGGCTCGCAGCGGCCCTCTCGATCAACAACGCCTACGGGGGGTCCCTCGACGACGTCCAGCCGGTGATCGACTACTACAACGAGATCCAGGACGGGGGTGCGGAGTTCACTGACAACTTCCTGGCGCAGTTCACGAGCGGCGAGTACGGTTCGTTCATCCGCTACGACTACTCGGGGCTGGACCTGAAGTACAACGTCGAAGACATCGCCGAGGAGAACGTCGGCGTCGCGCTCCTCGAAGGGCCGAACGGAGAGGCGGGCGCGTTCAACGCGCTGTACGGCTACGCGATGCTGGCGAACGCACCGAATCCAGAGGCGGTGAAGAAATTTATGGACTACGTGCTCTCACTGGAAGGCCAGGAGAAGTTCCTCAAAGCGTACGCGCGGCCGATCCGCGCCTCGGAGATGGATATGCCCGACGAATTCCCGCCGCAGAGCCGATACGACAAGACACAGTTCACTGTCGATCAGTCGGCGCTGGTCGAAAACCAGGAGACGATCATCCAGGACATCACGCGCGGAGCCAGCCTGTAAGCGATGGCGGCCGATCAAGTATCGATGGGCACGCGGGCGACGGGTGCGGTCCGGACCGCCGTCGGATCGGTAGTGTCCCCGACGTCCGAGCGACAGCGGGAGATACGGCGCATCGTCGCCCTCTGTCTGCCGTTCTCTGTGCTCTTGGTGTTCTCCGGCGTCTTCCCGCTGACGGAGATGTTTCGAATCAGCTTCTCCGAAAGTCGGCTCGTGACCGAGGGCTTCACCCTCGAGTACTATCGGACGATGGTGAACGATCCGTACTATCGGAACATCGCCTTCAACACGCTGTGGTTCGCGGCCGCGACGACGGTTGCGTCGATCAGCATCGCTGTCCCCGTGGCGCACGCGCTCGAAAAGTACAGCCTCCCCGCGAAGTCGGTGATCCTGACGATCCTGTCGTTCCCGAACAGCCTCCCCGGGATCGTCGCCGCGTTTATGATCATCATCCTGTTCGGAAACACGGGCGTCTTCACCAATCTCCTCGCGTTCCTGTCGGGGCAATCGCGGATCGACGTCGCGATCTCGACGGGCGTGTTGGGGCTGTTCTTTGCGTACCTCTACTCGATGATCCCGCGCGCGCTCCTGTTGCTCCGCGGGACCTACTCGGAGATTAACACGGACGCCGAGGAGGCGGCCCGCGTGTTGGGAGCGACGCCCCTCCAGACGTTCCGCTACGTGACGCTCCCGCAGATCAAACCGGGGTTGATCGGCGCGTTCATCCTCGTGTTCCGGACCGGACTCGCCATCTTCGGGACCGTCCTGATCCTGAAAGGCCTGCTCGTCTGGACGCTCCAGATCGACCGTGAGCTCGCTCAAGGCTTCAACATCGCGCAGGCCTCGGCGATGGCGACGATCTGGTTCGTCTTCGTGTTCGGGTTCACGGTGCTCGCCCTTCGGTACACGAGTGCGGAGGTGAGCATATGACCGAGCGGTTCCAACAGGGCAGCCTCTCTGCGCGCTTCGGCCGGCCAGTCGTCACACTCGTGTTGGTGCTGACGCTCGTCTTCCTCGCGTTCCCGGTCGTGATGACGTTCGTCAGTTCGTTCGCCTCCGATTGGTTCGGCGTCTTCCCCAGCGGCTTCGTCACGGTACAGAACTGGGAAGACGTCATCGTCGGTACCGGCGTCGGTGCCGACGTTGCAGTCGGGTCCTCGCTGGCGTACAGTACCGGGCTTGCTCTCGGTGGAGTCATCATCAACCTCATCGTCGGGGTGCCGATCGCGTACGCGGTCGCACGCTACGACTTCTGGGGGCGAGACTGGGTCAACGTCTTCGCGATTCTCCCGCTGGCCCCTGGGATCATCCTGGGTGTGGCCTTCCTCCGGACGTACCCGGATCTCTCGACGTCCGGTATCGCACTGATCATCGGCTACTCGCTACTGAAAGCGCCGTATATGGTGATGGCGGTACAGTCGAGCTTTCAGTCGATGGATCTCCAGCAGATCGAAGAGAGCGCCCGCTCGCTCGGTGCGTCGTGGCCGCGCACGTTCCTCACGGTGATCGTCCCGAACGCCCGGACGGGCATCATCGCCGGCTCGATCATCTCCTGGACGCTCGCGGCCGCGGAGTTCAATTTCTCGTATATCGTCTACTCCCGCGGGACGCCGCCGCTTGCGATCTTCCTGTTCAACAACATCACGAACGCCTCGTTCCTGAACGCGGCCGCGGCCGTCTCGGTGTTCTTCCTGCTCATCGCACTGGTCACGATCTCGCTGCAGATCGTCGGTAACAGAGGGACGATTCGGAGGGTCTAACCAATGGCAAAAGTCTCACTCGAAAACGTCACGAAACGCTTCGATTCCACAGTTGCGGTCGACGACGTCTCGATCGACATCGCCGACGGCGAAGTGATGGGAATCGTCGGCCCGTCCGGCTGTGGCAAGACGACGGCGCTCCGGCTCGTCGCCGGCTTCGAGACCGCCACCGACGGGACGATCCGCTACGACGACGAGGACGTCACGCCCGTTCCGCCGGAGAATCGAAACGTCGGCCTGGTCTTTCAGTCCTATGCGCTGTTCAACAATATGAGCGTCCTCGGGAACGTCACGTTCGGCCCGAAGATGCACGGCGTCGGCAAAGCTGAACGCCGAGAGCGCGCGCGTGAACTACTCGAACTCCTCGACATCGAGGAGTTAGCCGACCGCGACCCCCAGACGCTCTCGGGCGGCCAGCAGCAACGTGTCGGCCTCGCCCGCGCGCTCGCGATCGAGCCCCGGATTCTGCTGCTCGACGAGCCGATGACGGGGCTCGACGCGAAGCTGAAACAGACTCTACGGCAAGAGCTCGGCCAGTTGCTCGACGATCTCGGCGTGACGACGTTGTACGTCACGCACGACCAAGAGCAGGCGATGTCGATGTGCGATCGGATCGCCGTGATGAACGACGGCCACCTCGAACAGATCGGCACGCCTGCGGAGATCTACGAGGAGCCGGCAAACGAGTTCGTCGCGGGCTTCATCGGCACCGCGAATCTGCTCGATGCGACGGTCACGGACGGGCGGATCTCGTTCGGATTCGGCGACGTCGACGCGCCCGACGGGCTCCGATCGAGCGGCGACGTGACGGTCCTCGTTCGCCCGGACGCCATCCGCGTCGGCGACGGTGAAGACGACGCCGCTGTCGAAGTGACGAACCTGTTCTATCAGGGCGAGCACATCCAGGCGACGGGGGCGCTTGCCGACGGCCAGGAACTGACGCTCCAACTGGATCGTTCGCTGACGAACGTCGAGACGGGCGATACGCTGGCGGTCGGCTTCGATCCCGAGACGCTCCACGTCATCGGCTCGACCAGGTGACTGGGAGAGAACGGTCAGGAGACTGGGGGAGAACGGCCAGGTGCCTGCGGAGGGACGTCGAGTGCCATCTGCCGTCCCGTATTTACTGTCACTACCCATACTGGTGATAATTTTTAAGATGACGACCTGAGAAGATGTCTGTTGGGCAAATGACTGATCCAAGCCTCGAAGACGCGCTGGACGCGGCGGGCAGTCCGATGGACCTGCTCCGTGAAAACCGTGGGCGACACCCCTATCCGGTTCCCAGCGAGCACACGAACTGGATCGAGGAGGAACGGAGTTGGCGGGAGACGTGCAGCCTGTCGGACCTCTCTCACCACCAGAAAGACCTCTACGTCGAGGGACCCGACGCGCTTGCGGTGTTCGTCGACCTCGGAGCCAACGACTTCGAGGGGTTCGAGCCCGGTCAGGCCAAACAGTTCGTCGCCTGCAACACCGACGGCTTCCTGATCGGCGACGCGATCCTGTTTTACCTCGACGACGAGCGGTTGAAGCTCACCGGCACGCCGATCACGCCGAATTGGGTCGAGTACAACCTCGAAACGGGCGATTACGACGCGATCGCGACAGCAGACGAGCGGTATCACGACAAGGACGAACCGCACAGAACCTTCCGGTACCAGCTACAGGGGCCGAACGCGCTCGACGTGATGAGCGCCGCAGTCGAGGGCTCGCTCCCGGAGATTCCGTTCTTCAATTTCGACGAGGTGACGGTCGCCGGCGTCGACGTGCGCGCGTTGAAACACTCGATGGCGTCGAACGTCGGCTTCGAGATCTGGGGGCCGTGGGAGGCGAGCGAGACCGTTCGAGAGGCGATTCTCGACGCCGGCGAGGACCACGGCCTCCACCAACTCGGCGAGAAGAGCTACAAGGCGCAGGGCTCTGAGAAAGGCTGGATCGCCCGTCCGCTCCCCGCGATCTTTGGCGACGAGATGGTGGAGTATCGGGAGTGGCTGGACGGGGACAGCTACGAGGCGAGCAGCACGCTCGGCGGGAGTTTCGCAGCCGACGACGTGTCCGAGTACTACCTGAATCCGGTCGAACTCGGGTACGAGCGATTCGTCGATTTCGACCGCGACTTCCCCGGCAGAGACGCGCTCGCGGAAATAGCAGAGGCGTCGCAGCGCCAGAAAGTGACGCTCGTCTGGGACGACGACGACGTCATCGACCTGTTCGCGTCGTTGCTACGAGACGGAGAGACGTACAAATTCTTCGACCTCTCGATGCCCTACTGGGCGGTCTTCCACTACGACGAGGTCCTGAAAGGCGGTGAGACCGTCGGTCTCTCGAAGTACTTCGGCTACACCTACAACGAGCGTGCCGTCCTGTCGCTGGCACTCGTCGACGAGGAGTACAGCGAACCTGGAACCGAGGTGACGCTGGTGTGGGGCGAACCGGGCGGTGAATCGCCGAATCCCAAAGTCGAATCGCACACGCAGACGGAGATCAGCGCCACCGTGGCGCCGAACCCGTACGTCGAGGCCGAGCGCTAGCGCAGCCAAAGATTATTGTAATTTGATCATCAATTTCTTTATTGATGCACATCGTACTTCCAGTAACCAAACAGCTCCGCCGATCAGCGTCGGATGGGCGAGTCGTACAGGCCCCGAAGACGCTCAACGACCGGAGGGCGCTCGCCGGGCACACAGTCCCGGACGGCCAATGAGCGTCGCCGACCACGAGGCCGTGATCTTAGACCTGGATGGGACGGTCTATCTGGGCGACAAACTCATCCCGGGTGCCGGCGAGACCGTACAGTTGCTGCGCGAGGAGGTCGGCGAGGTGCTGTTCCTCACGAACAAGGCCATCGCCCGGCGCAGCGACTACAGCGAAAAGTTGCGACGGTTCGGCATCGACGTCGAGCGCAGCGACGTCGTCAACTCCGGGTGGGTAACCGCCCAGTACGTCAGCGAGCGCTTCCCTTCCGCGGCGGCATTCGTCGTCGGCGAAGCCCCGCTTCTCGAGGAGTTCCGGGAGGCGGGCGTCACGACGGTGACAGAGGAGCCGGGCGACATCGTCGTGGCATCGATGGACCGCCACTTCGACTACGACACGCTCGAGACCGCGCTCCGAACGCTCGAAGACGGTGCGCCGTTCCTGGCGACGAATCCGGACCGGACCTGTCCGACTGAGAAGGGTGCGATCCCGGACGCGGCGGGGATGATCGGCGCCATCGAAGGCGTGACGGGGCAGACCGTCGACGAGGTACTCGGCAAGCCGTCCGCGACGATGGTCGAGACGGCACTGGGAGAGGTCGGCGTCGATCCCGGCGACTGCCTGATGGTCGGCGACCGGATCGAGACGGACATCCGGATGGGTGACCGTGCCGGGATGACCACCGTCCTCGTGCTTACGGGAGTGACTGACCGCGAAATGATCGCCGACGTGAACGTCGATCCCGATTACGTCCTCGACTCCATCGCCGATGTCGAAGCCCTCGTGGAGTGACGGTCCGGCGCCGGAGTCGACAATGCCGACAGTGTACTCGGGACCGAAAGTCCGGTCAGACGTCGTCGCTCTCGGTCAGGACGTCTTTGACCACCTGAGGATCCTCCAGAAGCTGGTGCTTCGTGTAGCTTCCCTCGGCGCTCCCACCACTGTGTTTGGACTGCTCGATGATGTCGAGAAAGGCGTGTTCTTTCAGTAAGTCGCGGACGCGACGTAGCGACAGCGTATCCGAGCCCTGGCCGTCGCAGATGTTCTCGTAGACCTCGTAGACGCGACTCGTTCGGAATCCCTCCTGTCGCTCGCTCGACAGCGAGAGGATCGCGAGCGCCTGCAGCACGTACCGGGAGTGAGGCGTCGACCCGCGGATGAGTTCGCGGAAGCGATCCGTCTCTGCACGCTCGCGGGCCTGCGTCACGAACTCCTCGCGAACGATCTGTGCGCCTTTCGATTGAGCTATCTCACCGGCGTACCGAAGAATATCGATCGCCTTGCGGGCGTCACCGTGTTCTCTGGCTGCGAGCGCTGCCGCGCGCGGGATCGTCGAAGGGTCGAGGACGTCGTCGCGGAAGGCGTCCGACCGCGCCTGCATAATATTTCGGAGTTGGTTGGCGTCGTACGGCGGGAAGACGAACTCGCGTTCACAGAGGCTGGATTTGACGCGTTCGTCCATCCGGTCTTTGTATTGGATCTTGTTGCTGATGCCGATCACGCCGAGTTTGCACTGGTCGATCTTGCCGGCCTCCCCCGCCCGCGAGAGTTGCATCAGGATGTCGTCGTCGGAGAGTTTGTCGATCTCGTCGAGCAGGATCAAGACGACATCGTACTGTGCATCGAGGATTCGCCACAGCCGTTTGTAGTACGTCGACGTACTGAGCCCCTTGTCTGGCACTTTGATGCCCGTGACCTCGGATTCGTTGACGCCGTCCGCGATGGTTTGGACCGCTTGCGTCTCTGTCGTGTCCTGCGCGCAGTCGACGTAGGCGAACGTCGCTTTCACGTCTTCCTCGCCGGCGGTTTCCACCAACCGCTGTGAGACGTACTTCGCACAGAGCGACTTACCCGTGCCCGTCTTGCCGTAGATGAGAACGTTGCTCGGACTCTGACCGAAGATCGCCGGATTGACCGCCGCCGCCAGATCTGAGATTTCGTCGTCGCGACCGACGATCCGTCCCTCCCCCGGAAGGTGGTTGATCTCCAAGAGCTCTTTGTTGGAGAAGATGGGGTCTTCTCGGGTGAAGAGGTCGTCGCTGGTGTTCGGCATACTACAGGACACCGGGTTTCCGGTGAAATGCGTTGTTATTTCCCCCGGTTCGCCGGTTATGCTGTCGGACACATATTCGAGAATCATCGCGACATCCTGGGGTACCGGGCATCTTCGTACCGTTATGTCCGACGGATGACAACCGCGTTGTTCCGACGGTGCACGGCGACCGATTCGACAGATCACCGGACGACACACACACCACGTTTCCGGTGAACGGGGAAAATACCAGGGTGACATCCAGTCGAAACAGGGGTTCAGTTTCACCGGAAACACGGTGTGTGGCGAGGTCTTAGAATCTGGCCGACAACAGTACTTCCCAAGCGATGACTCAAATACGCACTGAGACAGGCCGATACGTGGGATCGTCGGCTATCGTTATTCCACGGCGAGTTAGTATGGTCGTGTCGCTGTGACGTTCTCGGATCGTCCGTCCGACACCTACCAGAAAAAGCGGCGCTGAGTCTCGGGTCTCTTTCCTATCGAACTGCTTCGATGAAGCTGATTTGTGATAACCTGATTGGAGTCAATGGTCGGTAACGAGTATCTAGTATATATTTGTTGCTCTTCAGAGGACAAATATCGGCTCGTTGCGCGCGGATGTGTTGTCGTCGTCGCTCCTGACGAGGGGGACTACCAGCGGGTTTCACCGGAAACGTGGTGTGTCTCCGCGTGGTATTCGCCACACTTCGACTGTTCTCGGCATCGCGAGTGAGGTCCGCGGTCTTTCGGGGTCACACGATATGGCTGGGGAAGAAATTGGAGATAGCTATCAACTCGAGCCGCTCTAATTACGCTCAATCTGAAATAGTCGACCTCGAATCCGATTCTTCTTGGCGTTTCACCGGAAACACGGTGTGTTCTCGTGAGAAACTGAGGATCTCGTCCACCAAGTCGAGACTGCTATCTCGAAGGGGGTCTCAGTTCCCCCCGTTTCACCGGAAACTCGGTGTTCGCGATTCACCTTCACACGGTGTTCGCCGGACCCAGTTCGTTGGCATTTCACCGGAAACACGGTGTGGGTGGCTTTGACGGACGTAGGCGCAGTTTTCTGGACACACTCTCTACCTATCCCTTCGAGTCGACGCCAACATACGAACTCGACGCCAACATACGAACTCGAACCCACGTAGTCGCAAACCGTTTCCCGGTTGGGACCGTCCCGAGAGACAATGACCGAAGAGGAGGGGACTGGCGGGCCAACTGCACCGGAGGGGGCGTCTCCCGAGGCGACGCCTGCCGACGGTTCTCACGACACCGACGGCGCTTACGATACCAACGGGTCTCACGCCGCCGAGACTTCTGCTGCTAACGTCGATCTCGATCGCTTCCACGACGTACTGGAGGCGGAGGGCCGTCCGGTCGTGACGGCTTCGGAGGTTGCACGCCGCCTCGACACGACGCAGTCGGCCACCGCCGCAGACCTCGACGCGCTGACTGACGACGGATCGGTCGAACGGGTGAACGTCGAGACGGACCCGGTCGTCTACTTTCCGAGTGAGTGGGCGAAACTCGCCGAGCGCGAGCGGATCGTGCTGTTCCCGGAACGGCGACAGATCGTGGTCGACCAACCGACGCAGTACACCCGCGCGCAACTCTCCCAGTTCGCCCACCTCGTCGACTCCACGGGCGAGCGAGCGCGGTCGACTACTGACCGCCAGACGACCACCCGCGGCTACATCTACCAGATCCGCCAGGAGGACGTCTGGCAAGCCCCCTTCGACGACCTCGCTGACTTGCTGTCGCTGATGCGGTCGGTGCTCCCGCGGCGGTCGCCCCCGCTCGAGGAGTGGGTCGAATCACAGTGGAAGCGCGCGAACCGGTTCCGCCTGTTCACCCACGAAGACGGATACGTCGTCCTCGAAGCCGCCTCCGAGAGCCTGATGGGCAACGTCGCGCGGCAGAAACTCGACGACGAACAGCTCGTCGCGCCGATTTCGGATACGCAGAGCTGGGTTCGCGACGGCGCCGAAGCCGAGATCAAGCGGATTCTCTACGAAGCGGGCTACCCCGTCGAAGACGACCGCGACCTCGACACCGGGGAACCGCTCGACGTCGAACTGACTGTCGACCTGCGCGAGTACCAATCTGACTGGATCGAGCGCTTCCTCGATCAGCGCTCGGGCGTCCTCGTCGGTCCCTCCGGCGCGGGCAAGACCGTGACCGCCATCGGCGTCCTCGCGGCGGTCGGCGGCGAGACGCTGATTCTCGTCCCGTCGCGGGAACTAGCCGCACAGTGGCGGGCCGAACTGCTCGAACACACGACGCTCACCGAAGAACAGATCGGTGAGTACCACGGCGGGCAGAAGGAGATCAACCCGGTCACGATCGCGACCTACCAGACGGCAGGGATGGACCGTCATCGCTCCCTGTTCGACTCCCGCGGGTGGGGGCTCGTCGTCTACGACGAGGTCCATCACATCCCCTCGCGGATCTACCGACGTAGCGCCGATCTCCAGACGAAGCATCGTCTCGGCCTGTCGGCGACGCCGGTGCGCGAAGACGACAAAGAGAAGGAGATTTTCACGCTCATCGGACGCCCGATCGGCACCGACTGGTCGAAGCTCTTCGAGGCAGGGTACGTTCAAGAGCCCGAGGTACAGATCCGATACGTGCCCTGGGGCGAGGAGTTCGCCCGCAACGAGTGGGCGAGTGCGGACGGCCGCGACAGACACCGGATCGCAGCCGAGAATCCCGAGAAGATCGACGAAACGCGGCGGCTCCTCGATGCGCACTCGGACGCGAAGACGCTCGTCTTCGTGGATTGGCTAGATCAGGGCGAAGCCCTCGCGGACGCGCTTGAGGTACCGTTCGTGAGCGGAGAGATGCCACACCACCGTCGCGAGCGCGTCTTCGAGTCGTTCCGCGCGGGCGACCTCCGAACCCTCGTTGTCTCGCGCGTCGGTGACGAGGGAATCGATCTCCCGAACGCGGAACTCGCCATCGTCGCCTCCGGACTCGGCGGCTCCCGCCGGCAGGGTGCACAGCGCGCCGGTCGGACGATGCGTCCTGCTGGCGGATCGCAGGTGTACGTGCTCGCGACCCGCGGAACCTCGGAGGAAGACTTCGCACAGCGGCAGATGCGCCATCTCGCCGAGAAGGGTATCCGCGTGACTGAGACGGACCGAAGCACCCGGGAATCGGACGGCGAGAGTTCGGCATCCGAGGCCTCGCCCGCGACGACTGATCCCGCCGCAAACGGCGAGGAGTAAGCATCGGATGGCCGACCAGCGACGGGACGTCGACACCGCCGCGTGCGCGCGCCATCTGGCCGACAGCGAGCGCCTCGCTCGATACCGCTCACGACTTCGAGACTCGCTCACCGACCCGCCGGTCGCTGACGCGTTCGAGGCGTGGCAGCGGTACGTTCGCGAGCGACACGGCGACGTCTTCGCCACGCTCGCAACCGCGGACGGCGATCGATCCACTGGCGGCGGCGACCGATCCACTGGCAACGGCGACCGATCCACTGGCGACGGCGACCGATCCACTGGCGAGGTTGCTCAATCTATCGCTGATGTTTCCCAACCGAATGCCGACGTCGCCCGCGACCTGTTCGTCGAAACCCTCGCGTTCGACTACCTCCTCACCGAGATCCTCGATGCGGTCGAACGAGAATTCGAGTGCACGGCCACACGCTCGCTCGCCGCGGACGCCGCGATTCCGTTCACGCCGAATTTCGAGGCCGTGCACGAGTCGATTTTACCCCATCTCGACACCGGAACCGCGGACGCAGGACGCGACTTCGAAACGTGGGCGTCTACCTTCGCCCGCGAGGCTTCGAGTCGGGACGTCGCACTCCTCCATCGTGAGTGCGTCTCGCCGCTCGCCCGTCGCGCGTTCGGCCGCTACGACACACCGCAGGGGCTCGCCGCACTCGCCGTCGACTCTGCCTTCGACGCTGGGCCGCCTCACGACGAGACGCAGACCCGAGACGAGACACCAGGCCACGACGAGACGCCGATCGCTGCTGATCGACCACCTGCCGACCTCCCGCTCGTAGTGGACCCCGGCTGTGGCGCCGGTGCGTTTCTCGCTGCGACGGCGACCCGGTACGTGGACGCTCTCGCCGAGCACGCACTGAACGCCGACGGCAGTCACGGGGCTTGCATCCAGGCCATCTTCGATGCCGTCCGTGGATTCGACGTTTCACCGACGGCCGTCCGTGCTTCGCGCTTAGCGCTGGTGCTCGCCGTGCGACCGTTGCTCGCCGCCGCCGACGGGTCGCCGACCGTCGCACCGCGGGTCGTTCTCGGCGATGCAGTCGACGCGACCGCAGACGACCCTCCGCTCGACGGTCGGCGCGCGGACGTCCTCCTCGCGAATCCGCCGTGGCTGACCTGGGATTCGCTTCCGGAGGGCGCGAAAGACCGGTGGCGAGCGGGACCGTTCGAAGAGGCCGGGCTCGAACTGTTCGACCACACCGGCGCCGACGCCCGACTCGGATACGCGAACGACGATCTCTCCGTCCCGTTCGGGTTGATGTGCCTCCACCGGCTCCTCCGGGATGGTGGTCGTGCTGCACTCGTCCTCAAACGGGACCTCCTCACCGGCCCCGCTGGGACGCGTCTCCGTCGACCGCAGGTGGGACACCGATCGATCACGTACGATCGCGTCCACGACTTCGGCTCGTTGTCACCGTTCACCGACGTCGATGCGGGCACCGCGCTGTTTTCACTTCGTCTCTCACCCGACGACGGCAGATCACCGTTCCCGACTGCAGAGGGTATTCCGACCTGTCGCTGGACGGATGTTCCGGCAACGACGTCGGCTCGCTACGTCGACCGCTCCGATGGAACGTCAGCGTTTGAGTCGCTGACGCGGATGCGGGCCTCGTTCGACCGTGCGGAGACGCATCTCGTACCCGCAGACCCCGAGGACCAGACGTCACCGTGGATCCGCGCCGACGCCGAACGAAGTGCACTTGGTTCGAGTCCGTATCGAATCCGTCACGGGGTGAAAGACGACGCAAAGGCGGTTTATGCCCTCGACCGAGAGACCATCGAGAAGCAGGAACTCGAATCCGAGCACGTCTTTCCGTATCTGAAATCGAAACACATCGTAAAGTACGGGCTGTTCGGCCACGACCTGCAGCTCGTCCCCCAGCGACAGGCGGGCGAGGACAACGAACCCGAACTCAAGCAAGAAGCGCCGGCGACGTACGCGTATCTCGACGCGCACCGCGAACGCCTCGTCGATCGCGGGTCGTCGTGGTTCGACGATGGGCCGTTCTACTCGCTCTTCGGGCTCGGCTCGTACACGTGGTCGACGTACAAAGTCGTCTGGTGCCGGCTCGGTTTCAAACCGCACTTCACGGTCGTCTCCACAGTTTCCGACCCCCTCGTCGGTGAGAAGCCCGTGATACCCGGCGATCACTGTATGTTCGTGGGGACCGACGACGAAGACGAAGCGCACTACCTCTGTGCGCTCCTCAATTCGGCACCGTACCAGCGCTGTCTCCGTACCATCTCTTCGGGCGGGAAATCGAGTCTCTCGAAGTCGACGGTCGAACGTCTCGCGTTACCTGAGTGGCGAGCGGGTCCGCGGCAGCGACAGCTCGCAGAGCTCTCACACCGTGCCCACGCCATCGTTCCCAACCACGTCGACTGCTCGAAGCGCGCGTACAACCAGAAGACGATCCCCGAGCTACAAACCGTTCAGACCGACATCGACCGCACGGCAGAACAGTTTCTGTCGGTCCTCGACGAACAGCCATCGCCCGAGGGAGAACGAACCGGACCGACTGACGGCGACGATGAGTAACCCTTAAGTCCAACAGCGGCGCTACGTTGAATTGCCCGCCCTTAGCTCAGCCTGGTAGAGCAGCCGACTGTAGATCGGCTTGTCCCCCGTTCAATTCGGGGAGGGCGGACTTCCTTTCCTGCCGAACCGTATCAGACATCTGAATTCGGTTGTTCACTCGATCTGCACTGATCGTCGAAGTCGCTCGGTTGCTTGACGGTGCGGACAAATACCTGAACGCCTACTTCTCACCGATAAGCTCAGTCGAACCCTTCTCAGCCGGCGGCTGAAATTCGACCGTATGGCTGGTGTGTCGGGCGTGGGTCTTCGCCCATCGCCGCGCAGGCCGTTCTTCGAGGTAGCGGTCGCCGTCGGGGCATTGCCGACAATCGACGAGCCAGGGCGTCACGTCGTCGGGGAAGTGTCCGGTGTGGCGTTCGTGATCGAGCGCGAACTGTTCGACGGCTCGGTTCCCAGCGTATAGTTCGTCGAGTTCGTAGTGGAGGTCCCACTCGCGATTGCATCGTGAACACGAGACAGTCGGGACCCCGTCCTCGGGCGCGTCTAGGGCCGGTTCGTCGACCATACCACTCTATGTCTCCCAATTCACTTTTGTTCTGCCTTTGCCGGCCCGGAGTCGAGCGCGATGGGATCCGTCTAAGGATCGATATGATGCACGGCCTCGGGAGACAGCAGTCGCCCGGTCGGTAAGGCGATCCAGCCGTTCGGAAGCAGCCGAATTCTGCCCTGGTGAAGAACCCGTTCCTGTTCGAAGTCTCCGTACACTGTCGCTTTCTCGTATTCGACGACCGATTCGGCGGTGAACTCCTCCGTCAGTTCGTCCCATATCGACGTGGTTGAAATGACCATATCCAACAGACGGTTCTTTCGCGTAATGTCCCTTGCTACGATGCCAATCGGAACCGTCTCTCGATGTCTCCCGAGCTTTGACTACGGCGAATCCGTCAGTGGCCGTCCATACCGTTCGGATTTTGGCTCTCTCGTTTCCGGACGCGGAGTGATCTGCTTACAGGAACTCGGTATTCTGCGGCCCGTTCGTGATGTGCACCTCGAACGGCATCGTATCTATGTCATCCTGTTCGACGAGGTGCCAGTAGGTTTCGGCCATCTCGTCGGGATCGAGAAAGGTATCCTCGGAGCGATCGGGGAACCGCTCGCGGGCGTTCGGCCCGTCGATCTGGCCGTCGATGACGACGTGTACGCCTTCGGGTCCGAACTCCTGGGCGATGTCCATCGCCATCCCGCGCGCGGCGAACTTCGCGGCGGTGAAGCCGATCGTCCCGCCGAGGCTCCGCACGGCCGAGGTCGCACCGGTGAAGATGACCGTTCCGCCACCTGTATCGAGCATATCACCCACTGCCTCTTTCGAGCAGACGAACGCCCCGCGGCCGCCGACCTCCCACGCCCCCTCGAACTCCTCGACGCTCGAGTCCATCAGTCCCTTCCACGACGCGCCACTGGCGTGGTTGACGAGGACGTCGACGGACCCGAACTCCGCTCTAACCGTGTCGAACCCCTCTCGAATCGCCTCGACGTCGCGGAGGTCGGTCGGGACCGCGAGCCCCTCTCCCGGTTCGGGAAGGTCGGCCGCTAACTCATCGATGAAGTCGGCCGTCCGGGCGAATAGCGCGACGCGACAGCCCTCGGCGGCGAACCGACGGGCGAGCGATTCGCCGAGTCCGGGACCGACACCGGCGATGACAGCAGTACGTGTCATACGCATACGTAGTCTGGTCGCGTCAAAACCGTGGTGGCTACGCGCGGTGTCAAGTTGTGGCGCTGTGGCCGTCTTCGACCGATCCGAGACGTGTTACGGCCTACTCCGGTCGTCGGACAAGGAGCCCCGTGACCAGGGTGAGTGCAATGAGCCCGGCGGTGTATCCGAATCCAGGTGTGTCGGCCGCAGTCGTCAGCACGCTTTCGGTAGATATGGTCAGGGTAGACGTACTCGTGGCTGTCGTCGTGGGATTCGGTGTCTGGGAGTCCTGCTCCGAAGCAGCCTCCGAGGCCGCAATTGCGAACGTCGAGAACCCTGGCGTCTCAGCCCGGAACCGCCCGTCGCCTAGCGCGGTGGTGTTTAGCGCCGTCCACGTTCCGTTGTGATACCGATAGACTGTGACCGATTCGGCGGAGGTGTTCTGCAGAGCAGTCTCGTTCACGCGGACGACGATCTCACCGCTCGTGATCTCTTCGTTCCCGGCAGTGTGGCTCACGTTGAGGTAGCCGATCACCGATCTCTCGGTCGTAGACTCATTCGACGACGCCCGCTGGAGCGGTGCCTCGACGTTCGTCGCGTTGGCTTCCGAGAGGCCGATCGTCGTGTTGGTATCTGTGCCAAAGGTCATATTGACGCGTTCGACGCCCCAGCCGGACTTCCGCGTCTGGTTTTGCACACCGTTGGAACTCACTTCAACGGAGACCGTTTCGTTCGCGGAGATGTTCCGTGCTGTGACGTTGACCATCTGGTTCGCCCTTGCCTCCGCCCGATCAACCGTAGCGTTCCCGGTTGTCTGCAATCGTGTTTGATTGCTCAGATCGACTGCTTGCGCGGAGGTATTTGCACCCGGAGCCTCCGGAGTCGCTGGACTCCGGGTTGTGGACCGAGTGTCACGTTCGTCAGAATCATCCGACCTATCTGCGTCGTCTGACTCGTCAGAGCCGTCCGAATTGGCGTTCGATTCTTCTGTTTCCGAATCCGAGTCACTGGGATCTACACCGGTTTTGTACTCCTGATATGCGTCTGGGTGGACCTGTTTCAGAACCACTTGCCTTGTTTTGCCGCTGACTGACGGGACTCTCAGGCGTTTTCACAGGAAGATTCCGTCAAGCTAACCGGGAAATGGACGCCGTCTGGCGATATG
>Ga0207719_100622_pt1 | contig 16831 bp, 13 predicted proteins | sample A23P1SouthBayCA_2_FD_187279 | JGI IMG/M metagenome (GOLD analysis project Ga0207719, IMG submission 187279) | Aerobic enrichment media microbial communities from Eden Landing Ponds, California, USA - A23 P3 (3) (SPAdes) | ecosystem: Environmental > Aquatic > Marine > Unclassified | place... | reverse complement strand
CGGCGGTGAGGTGCTCGCCGTGGGCCTCCAGGTACGCCTGCCTGGTGAGGGCGGGCGCGCCGGTCGCCTCGACGGCCTCGACGAGGAGCGTCTCGCGGTCCCGGGTCGGCACCGCGAGCGTCTCGTCGAGGTCGAACGCGACGGCGGCGATCGTCATCGGGTAACCGTAGGGCCGCCGATCCTATGAGGCTACCGTTCGCGGCCCGAGATCGCCACACGTCGGCGTTCTCGGCGGCCGCTCGAACCCTCGTCCGCCGTCGAGACGTTTTTGCCCCCGCGAGCAGAGACCACGCACGTGACGCTCGACCCGGTCCACCTGAACGGCATCGCGGAACTGGCCGGGGCCATCGCGCGGGCCGTCGACGACGAGGACCAGGGCGACCTCGCGCGGACCGTCTGGGAGGAGTTTCTCGATCCGCTGGAGGCCGGCGGGCGGACCATCCTCGAACCGGTCGGGAGCCAGCGGCTCGGCCGGGTCCCCGTTGACGACGTGGCCCTGATCGACCCCCCGTTCCCGACCGTCCACGGCCTCGACTCGGGGACGATCAACCCCACGACGTTCAAAAACGGCGTGGTGCTGGACGTGGCCCAGGCCGCGATGGCGTCGGTGCCCTCCGACCTGGACCTCCACCGCTCGCGCTCGCTGGTCTGTACCGTCCACGCCTCGGACCCGACGATCACCCTCGGCGACGACTGGGAGACCTACGACGAGGGGTACGGGCGGCGGCGGGTGTTACACGCCCCGCGCGTGAACCGCTACGCCGAGGGGATCGTCCACGCGCTGTCGCTGTACCTCGCCGAGTCCGAACACGCGCTCGTCCACGCCAACACGGTCCGGGACCTGCTCGTCCTCGACGGCCCCATCTACCCCAAGGAACTCGCCCGGTGGGGCGACCGGGACCCCGAACTCGGCGACCTGACCAGGGAGGCAAAGCCCCAGGCCGTCGCCCGCAACTACCACCGCCTCGTCGAGCGGTTCGTCGAGCGGGACGTGCCGCTCCTGGGGTTCGTCAAGAACCCCGCCGCCGGCGCGATCACCCGCGCGCTCCGGGACCGCGGCCTCGACGTCCCCTGGGGGAACGACACCGCGCTCTTCGCCCGCCTGCTCGAACGCCACGAGGACGGCGCCGGCGGCGACCGCGGGGCCGAGAGCCGCCTGACCGGGGATCTGACGTTCACCTCGTGGTTCGTCTCGCGTGGCGGGGTCGACCGGCGTTTTGCGGCCGACGGCGACGCCCTCGGGGTCGAGCGCGAACTCGACGCCCGGGCCTACGAGATCACCTTCTTCGTCGTCTACGACCCGCGCCGGGACCTCTGTTTCCGCGTCGAGGCGCCGCGCGCGTTCACGAGCGACCCCGAACGCCGCGAGGCGCTGCGACGGCAGGTACTCCGGGACGTCGCCGCCACCCGCGGACCGCCGGAGGCAGTCGAGAAGGCCGACGAACTCGCCAAGATCGGGATCGACGAGAAGGCGGCCCTCCGGCGGAAATTCGAGGAACGACTCGGCTCCGAGTCTATTCGGACCTTCGACGACGCCCGGTGGGGCGCCGAGTTCTGACGCGGGGGGCCGAACTCTCCCCGTGACCCCGACCGCACCTACACCGCGTCCGGTTCGGTCTTGATGACCTCGATCTGCACCTCGTCGGCCGGGACGCCGACGCGGGCGAACTGCGTGCGCACGTGCTCTTTGGCCGCGTCGACCGCCTGATCGCGGGTGTCGAAGCCCCGCGGCATCGGGGTGTCGAAGGCGACGTTGATCTCGCGGCCGTCGATCGTCGTCTCCGAGCCGCCGGATTCGACCTCGTAGAACTCGTCGCACACCCAGACGTAGGGGGCGTCCTCGTCGGGGGCGCCCTTGAACGTGGGGGCGGTCTCGCCGCGCTCGTAGACGGTCCCCGTGAGCGCCGTCCCGCCGCCGTGGCCGCGAACCAGCAACATACCCGGAGGTAGGGGCGCGAACGGTAAAAGCCCGCCCTCGACGCAGATGTCTCCGAGCGTCGGAACGTCATCCGCGGTCGAACCGCCGGCCGAATTTGGGCCCGAATCCGAACGGAACTCGAACAACCGCTTTGTATGGAGAGACCCAGTAGCACGGTATGGACGACACGCTCCGACCGGATCCGATCGCCGCAGCGACGTCCCTGCTCGCGGGCGGGGCCGCCGTGGTCGGCTCGTACGCGGCGGCGGGCTTTACCCCCGAGTTCGTCGCGGCGCCGGTGAGTTCTACCATCACTGTCCTCGCACCGGGGCCGCTCGTCGCGGCCAGCATCCAGTTGCTCGGAAGCCTCGGCCAGTCGCTGGTCTTCGCGGGCGCGCTCGCGGCGACGGTCGCCCTGTTCGGGGCCGTCGCCGGGGTCGCCCGGATCGGAGCCACAGCGGCCGCGAGGGCGGCCGAACTGCCCGGGGACGGCGCCGGCGCTCGCCTCCTCTGGACGGCCGGCACCCTCGTCGGCGGCGCGGGCCTCGCGGTAGCACTCACCGGCGCCGTCGTACCCGCCCTGACCGCGGGCGCCGCTGCGGCGGCCGTCGTCGGCCTCGCCGCTCTCCGACCCGCGGGCGTCGAGCCCACGTCGCTGGCGCGGCGACGACTCCTCCGGGCCGGCGCCGGCGCCGCGAGCGTCGCCGCGGCGGGGTGGGTCGTCCGCGCCGGCGCCGACGACGGCGACGCCGATCGGGGCGCGGCGACCGGTGACGACGCCGAGGTGACCGCCAGCGAGGGCGCGGCGACTGCAACGCCCGGCGATGTCGCCACCGACGGCGACGCGGCCGACGACGGGGAAGCGACGCCGGGCGAGGACGACCCGACGGCCACCCCCGAGCCGTCGGCGGTCGAGCGCCTGTTCGCGGCGGCCGGGGAGCGGTCGCTCGACGTCGCCGGGATCGACAGCCTGGTCACCGAAAGCCGGGGGTTCTACCAGGTCGACATCAACAGCGTCGACCCCGACCTGACGGCCGCGGAGTGGTCGCTCAGCGTCACGGGTGCCGTCGACGAAGAACGGACCGTGGACTTCGAGACGCTGACTGGGCTGCCCGCAGAACGGCGTTTCGTCACGCTCCAGTGCGTCGGCGACAGCCGCAACGGCAAGAAGATCGACACCGCGCTCTGGACCGGCGTCCCAGCCGCCGAGTTGCTCGGCGACCTGCCCGAGGAGTGCTGTGTGATGTTGCGCGCCGCCGACGGCTACTACAACGAGTTCCCGCTGACTGCCCTCGACGACGCACTCTTTGCCTACCGGATGAACGGCGAGCCCCTGCCCCGGGGCCACGGCTACCCGGTGCGGGCGCTGATCCCCGGTCACTGGGGCGAGATCAACGTCAAGTGGCTCACCGAGATCGAGGTGCTCACCCGCGAGCAGCAGGGCTACTGGGAGAAACGCGGCTGGCACGGCACCGGGCCGGTCAACACGGTCTCGAAGCTCCACGCCGTCAACCGCCTCGACGACGACCGGATACAGGTCGGCGGCCACGCCTACGCCGGCACCCGCGGGATCGACCGCGTGGAGGTGTCGGTCGACGGCGGTTCGACCTGGACCGACGCGACCCTCTCGGAGCCGCTCCCGGGCCGGCAGGACGTCGACGCGGACGGCCAGCCCTCGGGGGCTGCCACCGACGCCTGGCGGATGTGGGAACACGTCTACGACCCCGACGGGGGCCACGAGGTCGTCGTCCGCGCGACCGACGGCAACGGCGACCTCCAGACCGAGGAGGAACAGAGCGCCTACCCGCGGGGTGCGACGGGGTGGGTGTCGAAGCGCGTCTCGCCCTGAGTCGGGCGAGGTCGGGCATCAGGTCCCGAACCTCACGGCGACTGGCCGTTCGGCCGTCAGAATCCGCCGTAGCGAAGCGACACCATGATGGCGACCAGCACGAGCTGGAAGAGCCCCTGGATCCCGCCGAACTTGGCGTTGCGCTGGCCGACCGCCGAGATGATCGACGGGTCGGGCTCGGCCGAGGTCATCTCCAGGTACATCCGCACCTCGCCGGGCATCAGGAACCCGAAGCCCTGGACCGACAGCACGGTGACGATGGCGAGGGCGGCCAGCACCGCGGGCCGGATCATCTCCAGTTGGCCGACGGTCAGCGCCACCCACGCGAGCGAGCCGACGGTGCCGACGACGAAGGCCGCCTGCCACCGCCGGTCGGACCAGGCGTTCAGCCGCCAGCCGAGCAACAGCAGGATGGGGATCACGTTTGCCGCGGTGAACAGCGCGAACCACGGCCCGGCGTTGGGTAACAGGCCGATGCGCTGGGCGAGCGTCAGCCCGGAGGCGATGGCGAGAAAGGACAGCGACGGCAACAGGAAGGAGGTCTTGGGCGTGAGCCGCTGGAACACGGCCGCGCTCTCCTCCTCGTCGAGCCCGCCTGTCACCGGGCCGAGGACGCCGCCGATGAACAGGTCGATGCCGGTCCAGAGCACGCCCGCCATCACGTGGACGTAGGTGTGGACCTGGACCGAGGCGGCGGTCTGTGTGTACGCGAACGCGACGATCGCGACGGCGACGACGCCGACGGCGAAGGCGGGGTTGGCCCGGGTGGCCAGCCCCCGAACCGTCCCGCGGATCGTGTTCCGGGCGCTGCTCGACTCTCCGGTTGCGGTTGCCATGTGGTCGTCCGCGTCCCGGTCGAAGTTAAGTGTCAGCATAGCGGTCGAGTTCCACGGTGACCGGAGACGTCGTCGTTCGAAGGCAACACCCGTCGGAGAGGGCGTCGCCGTTAGGCGATCACACGGCAACAGTGAAACCCATGTCTCGACAACGGTCGGTCCAGACCGCCGAATCAGAGAGCTGAACACATGTCCGCACGATGCACCTACAGACACGACGTTTCGGGGGACCGCTTCGACGATCTCCCCGGGGACGAGTGGCACTGCCCGCACGAGGCGTTCGAAGACGAACCCTGCTGTGTATTCCACGCTGGCCCCGAGACCGTTCCGACGGACTCGGCGAGCGACCGGTTGCTTGACGCGGCGACGAGCGAACGTGGACCGCTACGACTCATCGGTGCGCATCTCGGGTCGCTGACCCTCGAGTACTCGATCCTCGGCGGGCCCTCGAACCACCCGATCGATCTGCGCGCGGCGACGGTCGAGGGCGACCTTTCGATCAGGTACGCGACCGTCGAGCGTCCCTTACGCTTCGAGTACGCGACCTTTCTGGGTGCGGTCGATATGGAAGATGCGACGCTCGATCGTCGGGTCGACTTCGGCCACTCCAGGTTCGAGGGGCGCGTCTCGTTTCGGATGGCGGACTTCACGTCGTGGCTCGACCTCCGAAACGTGGTGTTCCACGGCCCGGTTTACGCGCGAGTCGCACGCTTTCGACGGGGGATCTACGGGATCGACGCTGCGTTTCACGGCCCCGCCGACTTCGTGAACGCGCGGTTCGATGACGTGGCGAATTTCTACCGGGCTGAATTCCACCGGGGCGCCGTGTTCGACAGCACTACCTTCGGCGATAACGCCCAGTTCGACGGGGCGACCTTCGGGGCACCGGCGGTCAAGCTCGGCTCCGAAACCGGAAGTCCGCGATCCAGGGGGGAGACGCTGGAGGGCGTCTCGCTCTCGTTGCGGGGGGTGACGTGCGAGCGGAACCTGCAGGTACCGGACGCCTCCATCGACGGCGACCTCGTGTTCACCGACAGCGAACTGGCACGGGACGTCGACACGACCGGACTGACGGCAATCGGGGACGGCTCGATCGTCGACTGCACCGGGACAGAGACCGTCAGCGGCACCGTCGACACGGATGGCGGCAAGGTCACCTACAACATGACGGAGGCCGACCTCGGCGAACTCGACGTGACCGACCTCACGTCGTTCGCCGCGTTTCGGTTCGATGCGACCCGGTTCAACGGGTTCGACTTCGGATCGTACATCCGCGAACTGGCCGCCGAGAACTGGCGGCTCCACGGTGCGGTGTCCGAAGCACCCCCTGAACGGGTCGAGAACCTCTATCTGCGGGCGAAAAACGGCGCGAACGCGGTCGGCGAGACGCGCGCCGCCGCGGAGTTCTTTATCAAGGAAATGCGATACCGCCGCGCCGGCCACCGGCGACGGGTCGTCGACGGCAGCGGGATTGTCGATCGTGCCCGCGCGGCGACGGACTGGGTTTCGAACGCCGCACTGGAGGCCACCTGCGGATATGGGGAGCGTCCGTTCCGCCCGGTGGTGTTCTCCGCCGCCTTCATCCTCGCGTTCGCCGGGTTGTACGCCGTGCTCGATCCGTCGCTCGCATATCCGAAACCCTTCGGGTACGTCGTGTTCAGTGCGGTGAACTTCGTCTCGATTATCCTCGGTCTTCCCGACGTCGCCGGTCCAGTGCTCAGTTTCGTCATCGCGGTCGAGGCGTTCGTGGGCGGATTCGTCATCGCCCTGTTCGTGTTCACGCTGACGCGCTCGATCAGCCGGTGAACGGCTCCCCACGAGTGGGTGCGTGCTCGCTCGGTACTCCGACCAGCCGCAGGATTCGCGGGTCTTGCAGCCCTCGGCGAAGAACCGCATCACGTTGCCGCATTCGGAACTCTCGCCGGCCACGAGCAAGTCCTGGGTGGCGTCGTCGGCGTCGGCGACCGGGCCGACGGTCGCCGTCGCCCCCGTTACAGGAGCGGCCGGAGGCCGAACCGGCTGACGACCCGGTCGAGGACGAGCCTGCAGGCCGCTTCCACGAGCGCGACCGCCAACGACCCCCAGCAGGAGCGGCCAGACGGTCAGGTACGAGGCGAGCGGATGGGGGTGGATCCCGTACTCCCACTGGTAGACGACCCGCCCAAACACCCACAGCGTCGCCAGCGGCGACGTGACGAGCGAAAAGCGCACGCAGAGGTACAGCGGCACCGCCGCGAGCAGCGCGGTGCCGACGAACGCGTACGCGACGGCGAAGGCGGTGCCGACCGGATCGGTCGCAGTGATCGAGACGCCGGTCGACCGGAACCACGCGAGGACGACCACGGCGTACGCACAGCCACCGAGGATAGCGAGGACGCGGGGGTCGCGGGCGTCGACGGGGAGGGAGGGCACGCGGCGGGCTACGACTCGGCGGTCCCTCAATCGGTCGGTGACGCGACCTGGGGGGGAAGCGCCGCTCACCGGAGCGATGACCCAAAAAACGCGAAAGAGCGACCGCAGTCAGCCCCTCAGCACTCCGACCAGCCACAGGACTCGCAGGTCTTGCAGCCTTCCGAGAAGAACAGCGTCATGTTGCCACACTCGGGACACTCGGGGCTCTCGCCGGCCGCGAGCAGGTCCTGGGTGGCGTCGTCGTCGGCTTCCGGACCGTCGGTCGACGCTTCCTCCGGGGCGTCGGTCGCCGTCGACCCCGACTGAACCTGCGCCCCGCCGTCGGTCTCGGTGGCGTCGAGTTCGACCTGTTCCGTATCCTCCTCGCCGAGTTCGGTGAGGTTCTGCTGGCGCGGGTACGGGCGGTCAATCTCGTCGTCGAGATACCGCCGCATCGCCGTGCCGATGGCGTCGGGGATGGAGTTGATCTGCTCGCCCTTGTCCCAGGCGACCTTCGGACTGCGGATGCCCTGGAGTTCGCCGGCGATCTCCTGGGGATCGACCCCCGAGCGGAGCGCTGTCGAGATGGTCTTGGCCAGCGCCTCGGTGAAGGAGGCGGTGAAGCCGCCGGAGTTGCCGATGTTCGCAAAGAGCTCGAACGGCCGGCCCGTCTCGGGATCCTCGTTGATGTTGACGTAGAGCTTCCCGTAGCCGGTCTCGATGCGCTGGGTGACGCCGTGGAGCACGTCCGGCCGCGGACGCTTCTTGCCCAGCGCGACCTCGCCGTCGGCGACCGACAGCAGGCGGTCGAGTTCCTCGTCGACGGCCGCGCGGACGGCCTCGTTGTCGAGGAACCCTTCGATGCCGCCGAACACCTCCTCGATCTGTTCGACCAGCGTCTCGGCGGCTTCGGACTCGTCGGCGAACTCGGCGTTCTGGGCGCGCGTCGTCAGCACCTGCTTCGAGCGGGTGCCGTCGCGGTAGTAGGTGACGCCCTTCCCGCCGTGGTCGTAGATGTACTCGAACACTTCGGCAGCGTCCTCGACCGTCGAGTCGTTGGGGGCGTTGACGGTCTTGGAGATGGCCGAGTCGACGCCCTGCTGGCAGGCGACCTGCACGCCGGCGTGGTCCTGCGCCGTGAGGTCGCCGGTGACGACGAACAGTTCGCCGATGGCGTCCGGCACCGTCTCCAGGCCGTCGACGCCGTCGAACTCGTTGGTCGCCATCTGTTCCTGGGCCTCGCGCTTGACGGCCTCGACGTCGATGTCGTTGGCCTCCAGCGTCCGCAGGAAGTAGTCGTCGAACTCGACGAGCATCTCGTCTCCCTGGACGTCGTCGGAGACGTTCTTGTAGTAGGCGACGTTGTAGATCGGCTCACAGCCGCCGGTGGTGTTGCCGACCATCGACGTCGTCCCCGTCGGCGCGATGGTGGTCGTGTTGTGGTTGCGCACCGGGAAGCCCTCTTCCCACTCGTCGGCGTCGAGGCCGGTGTGGTGCTCGAACCACTCGCGGTAGCTGGTCGGGTCGGCGAACTTCGAGTCGTCCCAGTCCGCGAAGGTGCTCCGCTCGTTTGCGAGTTCGTGGGAGGTCCGCTTGGACTCGTGGTTGATGTGGGTCATCAGCTGGCCGGCGACCTCGTTGCCCGCCTCCGAGCCGTAGCGGATGCCGAGCTGGATGTACAGCTGAGCCAGGCCCATGACGCCCAGGCCGATCTTGCGCATCCGCCGGACCTTCTCCTCGATTTCGGGCACCGGGAAGTCCGACATCGTGACGACGTTCTCCAAAAAGCGGGTCCCGTAGTCGATGCGGTGGTCGAAGGCCTCCCAGTCGATCGCCTCCTCCAAGAACGCCGCGACGGCGTCGGCGTCGCTGTCGTAGTCGTCGGCGTGCTCGTCGTGCCAGACCCGCCAGTCCGGGGCGTCCTCGGCCGCGAGCGTCGAGAGGTTGATGTGCCCGAGGTTGCAGGCCTCGTACTCCTCCAGGGGCTGTTCGCCGCAGGGGTTCGTCGCGAGGATGCGGTGGTCGGGGTGTTCCTCGACGTCGAAGGAGTGTTTCTTGTTCACCCGTTCGAGGTAGATCACGCCGGGTTCGCCGTTCTCGTGGGCGCCCTCGACGATGTCCTCCCAGATGACCTCGGCGGGCATCGACAGTTCCTCGCCGACCTCGACGTACTCCCCGAGGTCGAACATGTCGTACAGTTCCTTCGTCTCGGGGGTGGCGACGTGGGCCTCACCCGTGCGCGGATTCGTGAACGTGAACTCCTCGCCCGCCTTCAGCGCCTCCATGAAGTCGTCGGTGACGCCGACGGAGATGTTGAAATTCGAGAGGTGGCCCTCGACGGCGTTCCGGAGGTGTTTCGGCACCTTGCCCTCGTCGTCGATGAGTTCGCGGGCCTCCTCCAGGGCGTCGGCGAAGGAGTTGTGCGTGAAGTCGTCGGGGTCGTTCAGCCGCAGGGTGTGGGCCAGCGAGACGTCCTTGTTCTTGGCGTGGATGAACTGGATGACGTCCGGGTGCGAGACGCGCATGACGCCCATCTGTGCGCCCCGGCGGGCGCCCCCCTGGGCGATGGTCTCGCACATCTGGTCGAAGGTGCGCATGAACGTGATGGGCCCGGAGGCGATGCCGCCGGTCGAACCGACCGCGTCGCCGTAGGGGCGGAGCCGCCAGAAGGCGTAGCCCATGCCGCCGCCGGACTGGAACACCTGGGCGGCCTCCTTTGCGGTCTGGTGGATGTCGTCGATGTCGTCCTCTGGGGAGTCAACGAAGCAGGCAGAAAGCTGCTGGAGTTCGTCGCCGGCGTTCATCAGCGTCGGCGAGTTCGGCATAAAGGAGAGGTCCCCCATCAGCGTCTCGAACTCCTCGCGAGTCTCCTCGACGACCGTCCGGATCTCCCCCGGCAACTCCGGGACGACCGTCTCGTAGGCGAACTTGTTGACGTTGTGCGGCGTCAGCGCCGTCTCGACATCGTCGTCGGCCGTCGTCCCGACGCCGAACACCTCCTCGGCGAGTTCGTCCCGGCGGGGATGGTCGGGTTTGACCTGGTCCGGCGACACCGTCACCTCGACGTCGCGGCGCTCGGCCTCGAAGGCCGCCTCGGCGAGCGCGATGTTCTTTGCGACCCGCGGGAACAGGTCCTCCTGGTCCTCGATCAGGTCGCCGTTGGCGTCCTTGCGCAGGTACCGCGCGGGCAGGATGTTGTGGTAGGCGTTCGAGGTCAGGCGGTCCTCCAGGTCGTCGCCGTCGGTTCGCTTGATCGGCCGTACCAGGTCGTCGGCGGATAGCTCCGTGTCGCTCATCTCACTGTACCTCCTCCCCGACGTGGCGTCGGGACCGTCGTCTGACTGACTCGGTGTCGCTCATTCGTAACGATGTGTGTGTAGTGAACCGCCTAGTTAAGTTTCCCGATAGGCGGAGTGGCTGGCCGGCTGCGGGCCGACCTATCAGCCGTCTGTCTCTGTCGATCCGAACCCCCTCTCTCCGCACCGCGTCGTCGTTTCCGTTCTTTCGTTCGGGGAACATAATCCTACCCAAAACGGAGTGAAAGTGAAACTAAGCAGTGGTTAACCACGGCACTGCGACCGCCCGTCCAGTCGAACGGAAGGGGTATCACCGGACCCGTCCCGGCCCGGAAACACGGAGGCTAGCGGCGACGACCCGGCACCGACGTGGGGGGAGTCGTCGTCGGGGAGTCCGCACATAACCGTTTTTCGACACGTCCGCGACGACCGCGCCCCGTCCGCGGTGTCAACGGCCGACAACGGCGCGACCCACGGGCGATGGCGAGCCGTCCGCGACGGCCGACGGCGACGTGACCGCAGCCGGGCTCACTCCCTGTAGCCGCGGACGTAGGTCTGGTCGTGGTCCGGGAAGATCTCCGCGACCGCCTCGGGGCCGCGACGCTCGGTCAACAGCGCCCGGAGTTCGCCCTCGTAGTCGGCGCGCGGGATCTCTTCGCTCGGGCCAGTCTCGACGTCGAGGGTCGCCTCGACGAGCCGGTCGACCGCCCCGCGGCCAAAGCCCGAGAGCGGCGCGAGGTAGTCGACGCCGTGGCGGTCCTCGAGGCTCTGGGCCTGCGCGCGGGAGACGGTCGGCACCCGGTCGTCGCGTCGCGTCCCGTCGGCGACGGCGTCGACGTCGAGCGCGGCGACAGCCTCCAGGGCGCCCTCGTGGGCGTGCTGGATGCCGTTCCGTGGGTACCCGTCCTCGCACATCCGCTCGACGGCCGCCTCGGCGACGTCGACCGCGACGTCGACAGTACGAAACGGGTAGCCGAGGTGATCGGCTGCATCCCGGGCGTGGCGCCAGTCGTCGGTGATCCCGAAGCGGGCGGTGACCAGCGACACGTCATAGAAATCGTCGAGAAGCAGCGCCGCCAGCGTGGAGTCCTTGCCGCCGCTGTACAGGAGCGCGAGCTCCATCAGCGCCGGCGGATGTTGAAGCTCTTCGAGTCGGGTTTGAGTTCGGACAGCAGCTCCTTCATCTGGTCCTCGTCGATGCGGTCCTGGAGGCGTCCACTCTGTGCGAGCGCGACGACCTGTCGCTCGACCTGCTCGGCGAACTCCGGCTTGGACATCTCGACGGCGTTCAGCCGCTGGCGTGCGCCGTCGGTGAGGTGCTGTTTGAGCAGCGCCTGCTTCTGGGCCTCGGCCTGCTCCTGGGCGGCCTGCTGGGCTTCCGCCCCTTCGCCGCCCTCTCCGGCCTGCTCCCGGAGCTCCTGCATCTTCTTTTCGCGAAGCTCTTCGAGCCGTTCGTCGTCTGGGTTGCCACTCATACCTGCACGATTCGGCTACGTCCCGAAAACGATTTCGGGGACGACCGGGCGCGACGAACCGACCCGACCGACGGCAGAGAAAGCCGGAGTGGGGTGCCGAGCCGGGACTTGTGGGTGTGGGCTCAGGCGTAGCGTTCGAGTTCCGGGCGGTCGAGGTCTTCCAGGACCGCCGCGGCGGCGTTGTCGAGGAAGCTCCGTCCGTCGTCGGTGACCTTGCGGCCCTCACCCTGGGCGGTCTCGACGAGGCCCTCCTCCTCTAGCTGCTGGAGGATGGTGCGGATGATGTTCTTGCTCCCGGTCTCCGAGCGGGGCTCCGCGACCCGGTAGCGGTTGGTGCCCCGCTTTTTGCCGCCGTACTGGGTCGACAACCGGTCGACGCCGACGGGACCGGAGATGGCGACCTTCCGGAGGAGACTCGCGGCACGAACGTGCCAGAAGTCGTCGTTCTGCGGGGGAAGCTCCTTGCTGGCGCCCGCCTTGGCGAACTCCATCCACTCCGGGCTCTCGATGCGATCCTCGAGCCGCCCTGCGACCTCCTCGATGAGGTCCTCGGCCGGCACGTCGTAGAGGGTGACCATACCGGCTCGTTCCCCGGCGCGGCGTTTAAACCCATCGTATTCGCACGACGGAACCCCACCGTCTCCCCTCGACGGCGCCGAATTCCCCGAATGCGCGGTCCGAGCGCAAGCGACGGGCGTCGCCCGTCGCTCGATTCACCTACGGGGGCAAGGAGGTGTCCGGAATCAGGGACTTCCTCGACCCCGGAACCCGAGGACGCCCATCACGGCGCCGCCGAGCAGCGTCGGCGTCCAGTACACCAGCCCGCGGAAGATGACGACGCCCGCGGTGGCGACGTCGAACCCGACGCTCGCGGAGGCGGCCGCGATCAGGATGGCCAGCGTCCACTCGATGCCGCCGGCGCCGCCAGGGAGCGGCGTGACGCCCGCGATGGCCCCGATCGGGACGACGAACAGCGCGATCGAGAAGGCGATCGGCTCGTCGATGGCGATGAAGGCCAGCCACAGCGCGACCATCTGGAAGAACCACCCGAGCGCCGAGAGGCCGAGGGCGACCCCGAGTCGCCGCGGGTCGCCGCCGACCCGTTCGATAGCGCGAAAGAAGCCGGTGATGCGCCGTTCGATCCCCGATTCGGTGGGCACCGACACCCGCGGCACCACCGCCGCGATCCGCCTGATGAGAGGCGTGAGGGCGCTGACTGCCCGCCGCTCGATCCCGTACCGGTTCTGCCACCCCACGTAGACGAGCGACGGGACGACGACCGCGAGCCCGCCGACCACGAGCAGCGCGATCTCCAGGTTCCGCCCGAGGGTGACCTCGGTAGCGTAGTAGCCCGCGCCGATCAGCGCGATGGTGATCGAGGGGACGAAGTTGAGCGTGTCGACGCTCGCGATGGCCGCCAGCGACGTCTCGTACTCGGTGTCGGTCACCCGCGAGATCAAAAGCGCCGTCACGGGTTCGCCCCCAGCCTGGCCGAACGGCGTGACGTTGTTCGAGAACATCGCGCCAGCGAAGACCAGAAACGACCTCGTCCGGGAAACCCGCACGCCGAGGATATCGAGAACCGTCCGGAGCGCCCCGCTCCAGGCCGCCAGCCACGCCAGCACGGCGACAAACGCAACCGCGACGAGGCGGAGATTCGCCCCCTGGAGCCGTGCGACGAGGTCGTCGACGCCCGCGATCGAAAAGAGGATCGCGAACACGACGATCGCCGCCGCGAAGCCGACGACGGTCGCCCGGAGATTCTCACGGGCCATGTACCGGACCGTGGACTAGCGGCGGCTTTAAGCCTCCGGATACCCCGGAACGTGAGTCGTGTGATCGTGGGACAGGGTCGAGGCCACCGGTGACGGGCGATCCGGCCGGTGGTCGGTGGGCTTTTCGCCGCGGCCGCCGAGGACCGCCCATGGACGAGCGGCGCGCACTGGACCTGCTCGCGGCGAACCTCGACGCCGCCGGCGACGACGCGGCCGTCGTCGGGTCGCAGGTGCTCACCACCGACATGCTCCACGAGCGGACCGACTTCCCGGCCGGAACGACGCGGTACACCGCGGGATGGCGAGCAGTCGGCGCGTCGCTGTCGGACGTCGCCGCCATGGGCGCCGAGGCGACGGCGGCGGTCGCAGCCTACGCCGCGCCGTCGTTCGACGAGGCGGAACTGGACGCGTTCGTCCGCGGGGCGCGGGACGTCTGTGAGGCCGTCGACGGCGCCTACGTCGGGGGCGACCTGGATCGCCACGACGAGTTCACGGTTGCGACGACGGCCCTCGGGGAGACGCCCGCGCCCGTCCGCCGGTCCGGCGCCCGCCCGGGGGACGCCCTCTGTGTCACCGGCACGCTCGGGCGGAGCGGGGCCGCGCTCCGCCTGTTTCGGGACGGCGACACCGAGGCGGCAAACGACCTGTTCCGGTTCACCCCGCGCGTCGCGGACGGGGTCGCACTCCGGGGACGGGCGACGGCCATGATGGATTCGAGCGACGGCCTCGCCCGGTCGATCCACCAGCTCGCGGCCGCTTCGGGGTGTGGCTTTGCCGTCTCCGCGGGCCGGCTCCCGGTCGACTCCGCCGTGGAAAAGGTCGCACGAGACGCCACAGAGCGGCGGGAACTGTCGACGTTCTTCGGGGAGGACTTCGAACTCGTCTGTACCGTCCCGCCGGCTGTCGTCGACGAGGCGAAGGCCGCCTGCCCGACCACGCTCACGCAGGTCGGGGAGGCCCGACCGGCCGACGCGGGGGTCACGCTCGACGGCGACCCGCTTCCCGACCGCGGGTACACGCACGGCGACGACGGCTGATGGGCGACGAGACGACGGCCAACGGTGGGACGCGGCAGCGACGGCTCACCAAAGGCCAAAGCAGCGATTCGTGGACGTAGAGCGGGGCGGAACGGGCGGGGTCACATCGTGCCGACCTGGATGGGGACGAGCAGGAAACAGAGCGCGCCGAGGGCAAACGTCGCCAGCCCGACAGCGATGCGCGGCCAGCCAAGCGGCGCCTCGTCGATCGGGTCGGCGGGGCCGTTGTACGCGATGGCGGTCGCGAACAGCCCCCAGAACGCCCACAGCCCCACCGAATCGTTGAGGCCGAGCCCCCGACCGTAGTGGAGGTAACCGGCGATGGCAAAGAGGCCAAGCGGGACGAGCGCCGCCAGCGACTCCTGGCGCTCGCCGAGCATCGCCCGCACCATGTGGCCGCCGTCGAGTTGCCCGACCGGCAGGAGGTTCAGCACGGTGAAGAACATACCCACCCAGCCGCCGATGATGACGGGGTGGATCGTCAGCGTCGGATCCTGGTACATCGTTGGGCGGCCGAGCGCCGCGGCGATCAACTCCAGCAGCGGTGGGTTGTTGAACACGATGACCTGCCCGGACCCGTCGAGGAGGCGCGCGGGCACTTCCATGGGCGGCAGCGAGAGGCCGACGGCGGTGACGACGACGGTCGCTGCGAGGCCGGCGAGCGGCCCGGCGACCCCGATGTCGAAGAGCACCTTCCGGTTCGGCATCTGGCCCCGCATCCGGATGACGGCGCCGAGCGTGCCGAAGGGAAACAGAAACGGGATCAGGTACGGCAGCGAGACGTCGACGTCGTGGTACCGCCCCATGGCGTAGTGACCGAGTTCGTGGACCGACAGCACCCCGAGGACGGCTGCGGTGAAGGGCCAGGCCTGAAGCACCACGAGGGGGTTCTCCAGGGCCGCCGACACGGGCACGTAGTACCAGGCGAAGGCGCCGACAAGCAGCGTCGAGACGACCGTCGCGACGAACAAGGCCAGGTTCTTCCAGGGGACGCCGTCGGGACCGGGCGAGATCGGCTCGGCGACCAGCACCTCGGTCCCGTGCCGGACGCCGACGTGCCGGATCTCGTATCCGGCCTCCCGGAAGGCGGGCCAGGCCTCCCGCATCAGCGCCCGCTCGGGGACGAGCGACTCGCCGTAGTAAAACACCCTGTCGCCGTCGCGGCGGACGTCCTGCAGGTAGAAGACGGACGACAGCGCGGCCTTTGGGGCGTCGTCCCCCAGTCCGTCCGACGGGTCGACCTCCTCCATCGGAGTCGGCTAGGGGAGGCCGGGGGATAAATCCCGTGTCGGCGAGCCGGTGGCTGACTCGGTCGGTCCAGACGACGCGGCGAAGGGCGGGCCCGCCGCGAACCGGCTCGGGGGACACTGATCCGCCGCGAAACGCGGCGGGGAACGAACTGCCGGGAGAACGAGTGAGCGCCCGAGCGGGGACGGGCGGTTCAGGCGGAGGGTTCGATGCGCCAGGTCGTGGCGCTCGTGTAGGACCACTTCTCGACTTCCAGTTCGGACGCCGAGTCGCGGAGTTTCACCATCAGGGCGCCGATCTCCTTTGGGGAGAGACCGACCTCGTCGGCGATAAACTTGCTCTTGAAGTACATCTCGCCGTCCTGGGCCTTCTCGACGAGGTACTCCTTCAGGCGGTCTTCTTTCGAACGCGAGTCGGTGGAGGGGGATACTGTTGCGCTCATCGTTTCACCTCACTCCTGCTTACCGGGGAACGGATGTTATAAAGGGAGGAACGTTCGTCGGCGTTCGGACGCTTTCAGGCTGAATCGGCGAAAACTCATCGTTTTAGTACGGTTTAATCAGTGTCCAAACCTTTTATAATCGCATCTAATAGATTGTTTCGCATATTATATTGATGGATAAATAGTCCGACGGGCGGCATCGGCTCGGTCGAAAAATCGGGCGTCCCGGCCGGGTTCCGGGGCACAATCCGGGGTATGAGCGCTCGCCCGCGCCAGCTGCGGGGGTCAGCGTCACAGGAGAGAGGCGACGGTCAGGACCGGTCGTGGACCCAGAACTCGTCCTCGACGGTCGTCTCCTTCTTGAAGATGGGAACCTCGTCCTTGAGGCGATTGATCCCGTCCTCGACGGTCCGGAACGCTTCCTCGCGGTGGCCGGCGAGGACGACGACGAAGACGATGTCCTCGCCGTCCTCGATCACGCCGGTACGGTGGTGGGTGTCGACGGCGACAACGCCGTCGCGGTCGGCCAGTTCCCGCTCGATGGCGTCCAGTCGACGCTCGGCG
>Ga0207719_100620_pt1 | contig 16863 bp, 19 predicted proteins | sample A23P1SouthBayCA_2_FD_187279 | JGI IMG/M metagenome (GOLD analysis project Ga0207719, IMG submission 187279) | Aerobic enrichment media microbial communities from Eden Landing Ponds, California, USA - A23 P3 (3) (SPAdes) | ecosystem: Environmental > Aquatic > Marine > Unclassified | place... | reverse complement strand
CACCGGTAACCACTGATCGGGTTAGCCCCTCTCGAAGTGGCAACGCTGTCGCGTCGGCTGCTGACCGCCGCCGACGCGACACCTCTCCGTCGATTCGCCCACGATCTCTTTGGTGGGGCTGTTAGTACAACTGCTCTGACGTCGATTTCAGAGTTCAGAAACAGTTAGCTGAGTACGCTTTGTGAGGTACTGAGTCTCAGTCGATCCCGTCGACAGCCACGTGATCTCGTCTGGTGGCGGTAAACCAGATCGAACTTTGCTGGGAGCGTCTTCGACGCGCTGGTAAGCGTGATCTCCGGGATGGCCAGTCGCTGTTGGCGGCAGTCTGCGGCCGACGTGACGGCGTTGACTTGATGGAAACGCTGCTACCCTAGAAGAGCGTGAGAGGGTGTCATAGAACGAGTAGCGCACCAAAGAGCAGGGTGAATGCTGAGGTGGATGAGTTCAGCGACCCTGCAGGATGATCCTTCGGTAGACTCATTTTTCAATGTCGTGGAGACCGAGACACTAGCGCTGTTCGAGCACCTCTCCTTCGAGTTTCTCGAAGAGTTCGACGTGTTCGCCCCGGCGGAGACGGGGCGAGCACGAGACCACGAACCACCAGAGCTGATGCGTGGCTTTCTCTACTGCTACTACAAGGACATCTACGGCATTCGTCCCGTTGAACGAGAACTACGGAACACGGTTGTCTGGCTGAGCTGTGGGTTCGATCGACCGCCGTCGAGAGACGCGGTCGATCGCTTCCTTACCGATCTTGAGCACGTCGTTAACAAGGTGTTCGACCACCTCGTCGAGCAGGCCGCCCGCCGCGGCCTGCTCGACTTGACCTACTGCATTGATTCAACTGACGTGAGGGCGATGCCCGCCGATCAAGACGCCTCAAAGTGCTACGATCCCACTGACGACGAGTACTACCACGGCTACGGCTGTACAATCGTCTCGACCGGGCAAAAAATCCCGATCGCGGTGGAGTTCACAGAGAGTAAACAAGCGCCAGAGGAGACGGCGATGCGCGTCACGCGTGACGCGCTCGCCGTCGCCAAGCCGATCTGGATGGTCGGTGACAGCGCCTACGACACGCTGGAGTGGCACGATCACCTGCTGGCCGCAGGGGTCGTGCCAGTCGTCCCATACAACGCGCGAAACACTGACGACCCGAAAGACATCGAATACAGGGTCGAAGACCGCATCGAACAACACAGCGAGGACGTTCAGCTGAAGCAGTCCACGTTGGATGAGACGTACAACCGCCGTACTGGAGTCGAACGAACGAATGAATCAGTGAAGGACTGCGGCCTCGGGCGAACGCACGCCCGAGGCCGCGTTCACGCACGAGCGCAGGTGTTCCTCGCTCTGTGCCTTCGTCTCGTCGTCGCAATCACCAACTACGAACGCGGAGACAATCCGGGAAGCACGATCATCACGGTGTGACAAGAGTTCTATGACACCCTCGATAATATGCAACTGCTGGTGCGCCAATCACGATAGCAGGAATCACGAAACCGCTAATTCCCTCTATTGCTCCGGTGATCTGGGAGTATGGACCTGACGATGGGAGGAACGGCCACAAGACTGCGAGAATCAGAACCACAGTAAGTGCGTAGAGAACAGACCTCCCAATAGATGCAACAGACCTCCCAATAGATGCAGGATTCACCGTCCAGCCCCCAAAAAATGAGGAGAGCAGTAACAGCGATACCGGTTCCACCAACCGCTAATACGAGCGCGTCGGCCGCATCAATCAGCAGGTCCTCCTCGACACCGGCAAGTGAACCAGTTACCGTGACAGCTTGAATGAACCCTGAGAACAGGTAAATGCCGAGCATAGCGATTATCGCCACTATGACGGCAGCGATAACCGCATCTACCGGACCTCCCTGCCCACGGCCCGCCCACATATCATCAAGACATAGAATACAGAGTGTTTTGAGTTTTCCTGCGTCCCGTGCTTGATGTCGGCCATTGTGTGGGAGTCGCGCTTCAACTGGCACGTACCGCGAATCCCATTCAAGATGAAACAACTGAATTCGTAGAACGAGAGCCCACAACTCCACACTTGGTGAATCACTCAGGAGGCTCGTACTAGTAGATCCGAGTCACGGTGGTAGTAGTTCCCGAGGACGACCTCCGCGTGCGGGAGGACCGCGCCCATCACCGAGTGGGGACAGGTGCCGTAGCCCGCACTCAAGCGAACGAGTTCCTCGGTGTCGATGTGGCCGCGGTCGGTCAGATCGAACGGGACCGCCTCGATCGGATCGCCGTCTTCGGGGACGTCGTCGAGGAACGTCGCGTAGAACGGACAGAACTCCGTGTCGCCGTACGCGGAAGTCTCGGGGAGATACGGCGTCGGTTCGCCGGCGGTCGAGAGGTACTCCGGTCCCTGCGTCGATCCGGAGTCGAGTAGCCCGGTCTGCGTCTGACGGGCCTCCGAGACGAGGGTCCCCGTCGAGGTCTCGCCGCCGTCACCGACGAGGTTTCGCGTTCGTTCGCGGAGGCCCTCACACCGATCGTAGACCGTCTCGTCGTCGACGCCGGCGACGCCTTCGCGGCTGTACGGGCAGACGTCGGCCTTCCCGACGAGCGTCAGGCCCGACACGGGCGACCACTCGTCGGGGAGATTCCCGTTGATCGTCTCGAGGTCGGCCTCGAACTGGCGCAGTTGCTGCTTGACGCTCGTCAGGACGAGCACGCGCTCGTAGTCCGACTCGGGGTCGCGGACGCGGTCGATACCCGCCGTAAGCGCGAGCATCGTCTTTCCTGTTCCGCACGCCCCTTCGACGACGAGAAATCCGTTCTCCTCGGCGACTTCGACGGCGGCGTCGATGCCGTCGGCTTGCTCGGAATACGGGTCGTCGTGGCCGAAGACCGCCTGCCAACTCACGTGCTGCAGTGGCTGCGCCGCGCTCATATTGGTGTCGGTGAGTGGCCGCGGCTCAGTATTTGAACGCTCGGCCGAGACGAAACGGCGAGAGACGGCGACTTTTGTCGGCCGGCCGCCGGGGCTATTCGAACGTGTGATCGATGTCTGCCGAGTCGCCGACGCAGACGATCAACGAGTCTCGGGCCGGCGCGTACACCTTCATCTCGCGTCCTTTTACGGAATAGCGGGTGTCGACGACGCGGACGAGCCCTGCGTCGCGGAGATTGTCGAGGTGGTGCCGAACGTTCTGCAGCGAGGTTTCGACGTCGTCTGCGAGTTCGGAGGCGGTGGCAGGGTTCTCTTGGAGGGCCGAAAGTGTCGAGCGAGCGGTGTCGGAAGCGAGACAGTTTATGAGCTGGGCGGCGTCATCGTCGTCGAGCGGAAGCACGCGGAAGGTGCCATCGTCCCCATCCGGAGGACGAGTCTCTGTCTCTGACGGCAAGAGCCCCGACATACCACTGTATTCCACGTACGTCTGCCTAAACGTTTCGGATATCCGACACACATCACGTCACGCGTGACCGGAGCGGTCACGCTTCTCCGGGGACGGCCAGTGCCGAGGCCAGCATCGGGCGCGCTACAGCATCCCTCGCATTTTAGGACGGGTCGGACCGAACTGAGGAGTATGATAACGAGCGAGCGAATGGCCGCGGTGGATCGCAACGCCGAGGCGCTCGGCGTCCCGCGGAAGCAGTTGATGGAGTCGAGCGGCAACGCCGTCGCCCGCACGGTACGCCGCCTGGCTGATCCCGAAGACGCAGTCGCGATCGTCGCCGGGCGCGGGAACAACGGGGGCGACGCACTCGTCGCTGCCCGCTTTCTCGACGCCTACGACGTCACCGTCCACCTCCTCGGTCGACCGGAGACGATCACGACCGACCTGGCTCGGGAGAACTGGGAGGCCCTGCGTGCCGCAGAGTACGACGCACAGACAGTCACCGATTCAGTCGACCTCGATTTCGATCTCGGCGACCCGGACGTGATCGTCGACGCGATGCTCGGCACGGGCGTGACGGGAGCGCTGCGCGAACCGGCGGCGACGGCCGCCCGGCAGATCAACCGCCTCGGCGCGACGGTTCTCTCGGTCGACGTCCCCTCTGGGATCGACGCCGACACCGGCGAAGCTGCGGGCGTCGCCGTCGACGCCGACCACGTGGTGACGTTCCACGACGAAAAACCGGGACTGGCGTCGCTCGCCGCCGACGTCACCGTCGAAGACATCGGGATCCCGTCGGCAGCGGAACTGTTCACCGGACCGGGCGACCTCCAGCAACTCGGGCGTCCAGCCCAGAGCCACAAGGGCGACTTCGGCGAGGTACTGGTCGTCGGCGGTGGTCCCTACACCGGCGCACCCGCGCTCGCCGCACAGGCGGCACTCCGAGCGGGTGCCGACCTCGTCCGCGTCGCCTGCCCCGCATCGGTCGCCCGCGAGATCCAGGGCTACAGCGAGAACCTCATCCTCCGTCCCTACGACGGTGACCATCTGGAGCCGGCACACGTGGGCGAAATTCTGACGCTCGCGGCCGAGCACGACGTCGCCGTCTTCGGTCCCGGCCTCGGGAGCCACGAGGAGACCCTCGCGGCCGTTCGCGACCTGCTCGAACGCTACGACGGCACCGCCGTCGTCGACGCGGACGCACTCCAAGTCGTTCCGACGGTCGACACCGACGCGACCCTGATCTGCACGCCCCATCAGGGTGAGTTGCAGGCGATGGGCGGCGAGACAGACACGGACTGGCGGACGCGCGCGGAACTGGTCGCGGAGTTCGCCGAAGACGTCGGTCACGTGCTGCTCGTGAAGGGTGCCTACGACGTGGTCACCGACGGCGACGAGACGCGCGTCAACCGTACCGGAAATCCCGGGATGACCGTCGGCGGCACCGGCGACGTTCTCGCGGGCGCGACCGGCGCACTGGCGTGCGTCCTCACACCACTGGAGGCGGCCGCCGTCGCCGCCTACGGAAACGGACGCGCCGGCGACGCAGCCGTCGACGTGAACGGATACGGCCTCTTGGCGACGGATCTGATCGATCGGCTGCCCGCGGCGCTTCGGGAGGGAGACGAATGACCGACGCAGAGCGCGACGCCGACCAGGATGACGGTGACGCTCGATCGGACGGGAGCGACGCAGAACTCACACACGTCGACGAGACGGGCGACGTCCAGATGGTCGACGTCGGCGCGAAGCCCGATACACAACGGAGAGCCGTCGCGGCGGGGACGATCCACCTCACTGAGTCGACGATCGGCGCGATCCGCGACGACGAGATCGGCAAGGGCGACGTGCTCGCGACCGCGCGCATCGGCGCGGTCCAGGCGGTGAAACACACCTGGGAGACGATCCCGATGTGCCATCAGATCCCGATTACGAACGTCGACACCGACTTCGATATCCGGGACGACCACGTGACACTCACCGTGACCGTCGAGACGACCGGGAAGACCGGCTGTGAGATGGAAGCTCTCGAAGGCGTCACTACCGGGCTGAACGTCGTCTGGGATATGGTCAAAGCCGCCGAGAAGACGGCCGATGGTCAGTACCCCGATACCCGAATCACCGACGTCGAAGTCCTGACCAAAGAGAAGCAGCGGGTCGACGACGCCTAGTCGGGCCGCGTCGTTGAGTCAGGGGCCGAGTCGCGTCGTCGGGCCTGTCGTCGATCGCGGTCGTCGTCTATCGTGATCGTCGCCAGACGCTATCGGCCGTCGACGCTCGCTTCGGACTCGGCGGATTCGGGTTCCGTGTTGGAGGCTGGAACACGGACGTCGGCCGCTTTCGATCGCGCTTTCTCGACGATGGCGGGGCGCGCGGAGAACTCAACGAGGACCTCCTCGCCGGTGTACTCCTCGCGCTCGACGTGACCGTGGTCGTAGAGCCACGAGACGAGACTCATCGCGTCGTCTGACATCGGCAACAGGAGTCGCTCCTCGCGCCACTCGGGGAGTTCCGCTTCAATTCTAGCGGTCAGTTCGTCGATGTTCTCACCGGTGAGTCCCGAGACGACGACCGGGTTCGGCGCGAGGGCGTCGAGCGCCGCGCGCTTCTCCGCGAGTTCGTCGTCGTCGACGCGGTCGATCTTGTTGAGGACCGTGACGATGGGCGCTTCGTTCCGCTCGTAGAGCGTGTCGTGACTGGTGATGAGCTTCTCGCGCATCTCCTCGATCGACTCGGAGGCGTCGACGACGAGCAACACGAGGTCGGCGCGGTAGACCGAATCCAGCGTCGACTCGAAAGACTCGACGAGCCAGTGCGGAAGGTTCGAGATGAACCCGACGGTGTCGGTCAGGAGAACGTCTCTCGTCCCCGTGTCGGCCCGGCGCGTGGTCGTGCCGAGCGTCGTGAACAGGCGGTCTTCAGACTCCGCGGTCGGATCGAGATCCGGGTGGAGCCCCTCGTTCTCGCCCACGTCGAGGTCGTCCGCGAGCCGGCGCATCAGCGTCGACTTGCCGGCGTTCGTGTAGCCCGCGAGCGCGACGAGATCGAAGCCAGACTCCCGGCGCTGTTCGCGACGCGTCTCCTCTTTGTCGGCGATGGCGTCGAGTTCCTGCTTGATACGGGAGATCTGCGCTTTGATGTCCTGCTCGCGGCTCTCGTCGTACTCGCCGAGACCCATAAACCCGGGGCGCTCGTCGCGCTTTGCCAGCGACGCTTTCGCCTCCGCGCGCGGGAGTTCGTAGCGCAGTTCCGCGAGTTCGACTTGCAACTGCGCCTTGCGGGTGTTGGCCCGCTGGCCGAAAATTTCGAGGATGAGCGTGAAGCGGTCGATCACTTCGACGCCCTCCGGAAGCTTCCCACCGATGTTGTACGTCTGGTACGGTCCCAGGCGGTTGTCGACGATGACCGCCTCGGCGTTCGTCTCGCGGACGAGCGCGGCGAGTTCCTCGACTTTCCCCTCGCCGAAGTGGTAGGCGGCGTCCTCCTCGCGCGACTGCGAGAGTTGGCCGACGACGTCGTAGCCGGCGGCACGAGCCAGGTCCGTGATCTCGCTCAAGTCGGCAGTATCGCCGCCGTCGACCCGTTTCGCGACGACGACGGGGCTGTCTCCGCTCATCGTTTCACCGCAGCAGCGGCGGTCTCGGGGTGATTCACCTGCACTGTCTACGCGGAGGTAGGCGGTCGAAGCACTTGAACGCTACCCGAATGCGAGCGCTAAACCGAGCGCGCCATCCACAAGAGAGGACCGTGACAGCACCTGCGGCTCACCGTGATTCGAAGTAGCACGGGGTCGCTGCGTAATATCTCTCTATATTCCTAATATTATAGAATCTAAAACGATTGTATCACTCTATTTTGTAGATAAGTATAAACAGCTCTAGCTCTGAGTGGAGATATCTCTATGAGATATGGAATTCGTTCCCGGTTTCTACCACCTGAGGTGGTGCTGTTCGTCACACTTGCGACCGTCTGGGGGCTCTCTTTCGTCGCCATCGAGGCCGGACTCGCCCACGTCCCGCCGCTGTTCTTCGCGGCCGTCCGCTACGCGCTGGCTGGCGTGCTCGTCCTCGCCTACGCCGCGGTCACGACGGACCGCCTCCGACCGCGCGGTCGCACCGAGTGGCTGAACGTCGCCGTCGTCGGTACCTTCCTCGTCGGTGGCTACCACGCACTGCTCTATGTCGGGCAGTTGTCCGTTCCCGGCCCCGTCGCCGCCGTCGTCGTGAGTCTCTCGCCAGTCCTGACGGCGGTCTTCGCGGCGACGCTCCTCGACGACTCCCTCGATGCGGTCGCCGCCGGCGGGTTCGTCGTCGGTCTCCTCGGCGTCGCCGTCGTCGCCGACCTCGACCCGTCGAATCTGTTCGCGTCGGACCTCCTCGGTGTCGGCCTGCTCCTCGCCGGTGCCGCGACGTTCGCGCTCGGTTCTGTGCTCTCGACGCCGCTGCGGACGACGCTCGCAGACGTCTCGATGCAGGGCTGGGCGATGCTCCTCGGGGCCGGCGTCCTCTTCGCGGGATCGCTCGCGCGCGGCGAAGCGGTCACGACCGTCGAGTGGACGACGACTGCGCTCGCGTCACTCGCGTACCTCACGATCGCCTCGGGCGTGATCGGCTTTCTCGTCTACTTCGCGCTCCACGAGCGGGTCGGCCCCGCCGAGAGCAACCTCGTCGGCTACTTCCAGCCGATCGTCGCCGCGCTCGGCGGCTGGCTCCTGCTGGGACAGACTGTGAGCCAGACGACCGTCCTCGGCTTCCTCGGCATCTTCACTGGGTTCGTCCTCGTCCAGCACGAACTCGTCCGCGAGCAGTTCGGCGGTGTGGTGGTCCCTCGACAGCGGGTCGCTCGGCACAAGCTATTCCCGCGGCGGCGGGTGGTCCACTGGTCGAGTCTCGAGTATCGAATCTATCGGCGCCTGCGGCGGGCGCGTATTCGCGTGTGTGACCTCTCTCCAGGTCGGACTCTGAACTGCGAGAAGCAGTCCTCGCCTGCGACGGGATACGGTCACGACGCCGACTGACGAGACGACCGACTCGTCTCTCGAAATCGGTGTCGTCGGAAAATACACCGCGCGTCCGCAGGATGTGAGAGATCCCAGAAACCGCGCTACTCCTCGATGAAGTCCGGCTCGATCCGCTTTTCGTCGTACTCGGATTCGAGGTGCGCGCGGAACGTCTCGACGTCGACGTCCTGTCGCTCCTGCTCTTTCCGGTCGCGCACCGAAATCGTCCCGTTCTCCTCCTCGTCGTCGCCGACGACGATCATATACGGCACGCGGTCCTCCTGTGCTTCGCGGATCTTGCGGCCGAGCGTCCACGAGCGGTCCTCGACTGAGATTCGAAAGTCGCCCAGTTCGTTCTTCACGCGGTGGGCGTATCCGAGCTGATCGTCGCTGATCGGAAGGATGCGGACCTGCTCGGGCGCGAGCCAGAACGGGAACTTGCCGTCGAAGTGCTCGATGAGCACCATGAAGAAGCGCTCGTAGGAGCCATACAGCGCGCGGTGGATCATCACCGGGCGGTGCTCTTCGTTGTCTTCGCCGGTGTAGGAGAGCTCGAAGCGCTCGGGCATATTGAAGTCGAGTTGGACGGTCGGACCGTCCCACTTCCGACCGAGCGCGTCCTCGAAGGCGAAGTCGATCTTCGGGCCGTAGAAGGCGCCGTCGCCGGGTTCGAGGTCGTAGTCGATGCCCTGGTTTTCGAGCACGGAACGGAGCTGTGACTCCGCTTGCTCCCAGATCTCGTCGCCGCCGACGGACTTCTCCGGGCGGGTCGCCAGCGCGACGTGGGCGTCGAGGTCGAAGGTGTCGAGCACCTCGTAGATGGCGTCCATCACCTGATTGACCTCTCCCTCGATCTGCTCGGGGCGGCAGAACAGGTGGCCGTCGTCGATGGTGAACGACCAGACGCGCGAGAGGCCCGAGAGCTCCCCGCGCTGCTCTTTTCGGTAGACTTTGCCGTCCTCGAAGTAGCGGACCGGGAGGTCGCGATAGGACCAGGACTTCTGATCGAAGATGGTCGCGTGGCCCGGGCAGTTCATCGGCTTCAGGCCGTATTCCTCGTCGTTGACGTCCATCAGGAACATGTCGTCGACGTAGTTGTCGTAGTGTCCCGACTTCTTCCACAGTTCCGTCCGGAACAGATGGGGCGTCTCGACGGGGTCGTAGCCGGCGTCGAGGTTGAGCGAGCGGGCGTAGTCGGCGAGTTCGTCGAGGATCTTCTTGCCGTTGGGGTGATACAGCGGCAGGCCGGGGCCCGTGACTTCCGGGATGGAGAACAGATCGAGTTCCTGTCCGAGCTTTCGGTGGTCGCGCTCTTGGGCCTCTTCGCGAAGGGTGAGGTAGTCTTCGAGGTCGGATTCGGACTCGAAGGCCGTCCCGTAGACGCGCGTCAGCGTGTCGTTGTCCTCGTCGCCGCGCCAGTACGCCGACGAGATGTTGAGAAGCGTCACCGCGCCGATCTCGCCCGTCGATTCGACGTGTGGACCCTTACAGAGGTCCTCGAAGTCGCCCTGGACGTAGAAGGAGATGGGATCCTCCCCGGCGGCCTCCTCCTGGAGGATCTCCTGTTTGTACGCGTTGTCGTCGTAGGTGTCGAGTGCCTCCTCGCGCGGGCGGAGCTCCCGCTCGATCGGAAGGTCTTCCTCGATGATGGTCTCCATCTCGTCTTGGATCGCTTCGAGATCGTCCTGATCGAGGTCGACGTTCGCGACGTCGTAGTAGAAACCTTCGTCGGTCGGTGGCCCAATAGCGAGTTTCGCCTCGGGGTGGAGTCGCTGGAGCGCCTGGGCGAAGACGTGCGCGGCCGAGTGCCGGAGCACGCGGAGGTACTCGTCGCTCTGGTCGGTGACGATGACGATCTCGGCACCGTCGTGAACGGGTGCCGCCTTGTCGACGAGTTCCCCGTCGACGACGCCCGCGACGGTGTCGCGGCCGAGTCCGGGTCCGATCTCGTAGGCGACGTCCTCGACCGTCGCGTCCTCCGAGACAGAGAGTTCAGAGCCGTCGGGGAGGCTGACAACGATTTCGCTCATACGCGTTGGGAGTGCGAGCGTACGAATAAGTGTTTTCGAGTCGCCGAACGGGCTGGTATGTCAGTGCTGGGCGCACGTTCGGTACCGACACCGATCCGCTGTCAGCAGATGGCGTAGTAGGGATAGAGTTTCCCTTCGTCTGTGATCTCCACGTAGGCGTTCCCGTAGCACGCGCTCGTCTCGATCGTGACGCTCTCTGTCGTGTTGCGGGCAGTCGCCACGACGCGGAACGGTTCGATTCCCGCCGGGTCGGCCGCCGAAAGGTTGTAGACGTCGCGTTCTGCGCCCGGTTCGAGAGTGTAGTTCGCCTCGTGAACCGTCTCGTTCGTCGTCTCGCGAACGACACGCACGTGGATCTCGACGCTCCGGTTCCAGGCGTTCTCCAGTCGTACCTCCTTGTTCGGATCCGGCTGGTCCGACGCGTGGGCCGTTCCGGCTGGCGTCGACGCCGTCGGCGACGCCGAGGTCGAGGGAGCTTCGGTGTTCGGGACGCCGAGACAACCGGCGGAGAGTAGTAAGACGGCGACGAGGATGGGGATGGTTCGAAGGTGGGCCATACGGAGGGAGACGGAACTGTACAGAAAGGGTCTTGTGGAGACTCAAAGGGACCTTTGAAGCATCACAGGAGCACATACGAATCATCTCGGAGCACAGTGGCGTCGCCGCGATACCCGACGCGACACTCGTTATGCGTACTCCGCTTTCACTTCGTCGGCGTAAGCGTCCGCCAGCCGGGTCGGCTCCGGGAGTTTGTAGCCGTCACAGAGGCGCTCGACGAGGTCGGTCGCGGTTCCGACGCCCACACGGTGTCCCGGACTGATGTACAGCGGGTTGATGATCGGCCGCGACTCGTACTGCCGGGACTGGAACGCGTGGCCGATCTGCACTCCTGGTTCGGCGTTCTCGACGTCCTCGTCGGCCCGGATCGGCGTCCGCCATCCCTCCGGGCGGCCGTCGACGTCGTCGTCGGGGGTGCCACAGAGCAGGCCCTTCGCGACGCCGACGCTCGGGAGGTCGAGCAACACGCCGAGGTGCGTCGCGAGCCCCGCCTGTCGGTAGTGGATGCGCCCGCTGCCGTCGAAGACGACGAGATCGGGGTCACACGCCAGTTCCGCGAACGCGGCGAGAATCGGCCCACCCTCCCGGAAGGCGAGCAGTCCGGGAATGTAGGGAATCTCCAGATCGGTCACGGCGTGCGCGCGCTCGACGACAGTCTCCCCGCGGCGGACGACCACGACGCTCACGGCGCGGTCGTCGAGGAACGCCTGATCGACCCCGGCGACGAGCGGACGGTCGTCGGGACCGGCCGCTGCATCGAGCGTGTGGTCGGCCCGCAGCGACAGGGCCGCTGGATCGAAGTCGAACGCGTCTTCCCACGTCGCCGCCGCGGCGACGTCGAGTTGCAGCGACTCCATCTCCGCGCGCGTCAGCGCGGGGTCGGGGACGAATTCAGGACGAATCGGCCGCATCAGTTCAGGGGCGTCGGCCCGGACCGCCGGGGCCACCGGGTCCGCCCATTCCGCCGCCGCCGCGACCGAACTGGAGAGAGTTCGGGACGCCGACCCGGTCCTTCACGCGGACGCCGTAGGCGAGGCCGACGAGCAGGCCGGCGAGGTGTGCGAGGTGGGCGACGTTACCGCCGACGAGGCCGCTGCCGGCGGCGCCGAAGCCGGCGACGATGCTGAACGCGGCGAAGCCGAACGTGAGCACCCACAGCGGCATCGGGATGATGAAGTAGAGATACACCTTCAGGTTCGGGTTCAGGACGGTGAGCACGCCGAGGACACCCATAATCGCCCCGGACGCGCCGACGACGCCCGCGCCGAAGGGGCCGACCGTCAGCAGCGTCGAGAAGACCTGCGCGAGCCCGGCGATGATGCCGGCCCCGAAGAAGAGCGCGGCGAAGCGCTTCGTGGAGAGATAGCGCTCGACCACCGGGCCGAAGAAGTACAGCGCGATGCTGTTGAAGGCGATGTGCGTGAAGCCGCCGTGGGCGAAGATCGAGGTGATCCACGTCCAGACGAACTCGATATGTCCGGGCGAGAGCACGAACGCGGCCTGCCAGAGCGAACTCCGCGGCGACGCGCCGAGCAGGAAGGGGAAGATGAAGTACTGCAGCGCGAACGTGATCCACATCACGCCGAGGAAGACGTAGCTCATATTGCCGCGGAAGTACCCGAGCGGGCCGCCAGTGCCGAGCAGTCGGTCGGCGAAGCCACTCGAACGGGACGTACTGCCGCGGTTCTGGACTGAGTCGTCGAACCCGCTGTCGAAGACGCCCGAGGGGTCGTTCCAGTCGCTGAGGCCCGGGCAGTCGTGGTTCTCCGGGAGTCGGTGTTCAGCACAGAACGTGTTCCCGCACCGTCGACACTGGTACGGCAGGTTCTCGTGCTTCCCGCACTCGTCGCAGGTAGCCATCACTCACCGTAGTCGCGGCGCAAGTAAAAGCGGTTCCCCTCGGTGGGGCGCGTCCGGTGCGAGGCTGGCGAACGAGCCGGCCGCGCCCACCGGCGTCTTGCGACGATTGCGCGGACACCGTTCGGCGAGGGGCCGCTCGCCGATCCGGGAACGTCTCGGACGACTCGAACTCGGGCGGGACTCAGGCGGCCTCGACGTCGATCTCTACGGCCTCGTCGGTGTGATCCGATCCGTCCGGGCTGGCGTCATTCTCGCGGGTGTCGACGCCGGCGACGTCGTAGGCCGGACAGTACCCCGTCGCACCCGTCGCGAGCATCGTTCCGCCAGCGCCGAGCGCGGCCGCCCGCCGGACTGGACCGCGCGTCGTGAGGGCCGCACCGAGTAGCGTCGCTCCCGCAGCGATTCGTGCGCGTCGATCCATTCGGCCGACGTTTTGCTCCATACCGACGCTACGAGCTGAGCAGTTTTGTATTTTTCACCCAAGGCTATCGGCCGTTCGCGCTCGCCAGCAGCTCGTCGACACAGCGGTTCGGGCGTCGGACGTGGCTCGAAGAAGATGTCGTCACGCCGCGTTCTCGGTCGTCTCTTCCGATCCGCTCTCGTTGGTCGGCGCCTCGTCTGCGTCGCGCTCTCGTCGGTGGTTAGTTGGAACGACCGTCGGGTGAGCGACGCCGAGGCGCGGGTTCTTGGCAGCCATCACAGATAGTACTTCAGCTCCTACGGGCAAAAGATTACCCATACGCATAACGCATCGGGCGCACAGCGACCATTACTGGGAGGTATCCGGGTGGCGTGAACCGCCGCTAAACAGGGTGATACGGCGCGAAAAAACGGAACGGGAGGTCGCTTACGCGAAGTTCTCTTCGTAGAGGTCCATCGCGTGCTCGATGGCGTCCTTCGCGGCGGCGGCGTCTTCCCAGCCGAGCGTCTCCGTCTGTTTGCCCTCTTCGAGGTTCTTGTAGGTCTCGAAGAACTCGGCGATTTCGGCTTTCTGCTGGTCGGTGAGGTCGTCGACGTCCTGTACGTTGTCGTAGCGCGGGTCCTCGTCGGGGACGGCGATCACCTTGTCGTCTTTCTCGCCGTCGTCGTCCATCCGCATCAGCGCGACCGGGCGGGCCTCGATGATGCAACCGGGGAACGTCTGATCCTCGACGAGCACGAGGATGTCGAAGGGGTCCTCGTCATCGTAGTACGTCTGCGGGAGGAACCCGTAGTCCGAGGGGTAGTGAACGTTCGAGTGGAGCACGCGGTCGAGGACGACGCCGGGGACGTCCTTGTCGTACTCGTATTTGTTCCGTTCGCCCTTCAGACACTCGACGACGGCGTATACGACGTCCGGCGCGTCCGGGCCGGTCTCGATGTCTTCCCAGAGGTTCGTCATACCTGTGCTGTCTCCGAACGAGCAAAAAGTCCTTTCGCATCGTCGGTACGCAACCGGTAGCATCACACGTGTCAGTGTGTAACGCGGTATATGCGACCGATTTGATGATCGGGTAATATTCGTCCAAGAATACCCAGACGGGCCCATCACTAGACATTTCCGGGCCGATATCGGTGGAAGAAAAAACTAGAATCGCCCGATTACGAACGTCATACACCGGGGAAAGGCCGATTTGGTTTTAATGTGAAGATTAGTTGAGAAGCGTTAAATATCCCGGACCCATTTCAACTGGTATGTCAGAGGCACAAACAGTTACTGACACGGAAGGAGTGGTACGCGACCTTACGGCGTTCCAACAGAACATCCTCGTCATCCTCGCCGAGGAGCCGATGTACGGCCTCGCGATCAAACGCGAACTCGAGACGTACTACGGCACCGAAGTGAACCACGGCCGGCTCTACCCCAACCTCGACGACCTCGTCGAGATGGGACTCGTCGAAAAGAGCGAACTCGACAAGCGGACGAACCAGTACGAGCTTACCGAACAGGGCCACGACGCGCTCCTCGATCAGTTCGACTGGATGTTTGCGAAGTTCGTCACCGGCGACGAACGCGCCGCAGAACTCACCGACCTCGTCGAAGCGTACCGATAGACCGGATATCGCAGCATTTGCAACCGATCGCGCACTAAATCACACGCTGTCGGACGATTGGTTCGTGAAGACTTGCGAATGCTACTGTAGTTCAGGTTCCGGGCACTCCGTCGTCGACCACCTCGGCAACGAGCTCGACGCTATCGACGACGATGGATTCCTGTTCTTTCGATGGCCACGCGTTGCGCGGGTAGTACTCCGTGAGGAACTCCTCGCGCTCCTCGGGTGTGGCGTCCGCGACCGTCTTGAGGTAGTGGTTTCCCATAAAGTCCGCAAACGCGCGGACGTTAGCGGCGTGGGCGGGGCCGTACTCCGTCTCGACCGCGTCGACGATCGCCTGGTTCTCGTCTTCGACGTGTTCCCACTCCGCGCCGTGGTCTGGGCCCGACAGCGACACCTCCACTGCGCGGTCGGTATCCTCGATGCGATCGAACTGGACCGTACCGTCTTCGACCCACTCCTCGGGGTAGAGCACGAGCGTGTCGTCCTCGTCACGGACGCGCGCGGTGAAGTCGTGCTCGTCGACGAGTCCGTCGCGACGCTCGCGGTAGGCTTCCGCGGCGTCGTCGACGGCGGCTTCGCTTTCCAGCCGTGTCAGCCGCTCCGCTTCGTCTATCACGTCTTCGGGTATCTCGGGATCGTCGGCCGCATCGTCACTGCCAGTCGGCCGGCGTCCGTCGGCCGGATCTGGGACGTCTGCCGCCTCGCGCTCCCGTCGATCGAACGTCTCACTGTGGTCTTCAGCCATCGTCGAGCGCCTCGTTCGCTAGTGAGTCGGCGCGGCCGTTTACCGCTCTCGGTACGTGTTCGAGCGACCACCGATCGAACGCATCGAGCAGTTCGAGCACGCGGACCCGTCGCTCCCGCAGTTCCGGGTTGTTCGTGTCGTACTCGCCTTTCACCTGGCGGACGATCAACTGGGAGTCGCCGCGGACGTCGACCTCGTCGAACCCGTAGTCGCGGGCGACTTCCAGTGCGCGTGCGAGCGCCTCGTACTCCGCGCGGTTGTTCGTCGTCTCGCCGATGCGTTCGCTCCCCTCGTCGACGATCCCATCGCTCGTGACGATGACCCAGCCGATCGCCGCGGGGCCGGGGTTGCCGCGGCTCGCGCCGTCGAAGTAGACGTGCGCGCGTCCGCCGCCGTCAGACCGGAGGATCGCGAGCAGATCTGTCGGCTGCGATCCCTGTACGACCACCTTGTCGTCGTAGGCGACGGCAGTCGCGCTGCCGCGTTCGGCACGCCACCGCTCGTAGTCGGTGTTACCCGCCCGAACCTCGACGCCCGCGGCTTCGAGTCGGTCGCGGGCAACGTCGGGATCGCACTCCACACTCGGCATACCGGAGAGAGTCAGAGCGCGGGAAAGAACCGTTCGGTCTCGACCCGGTCTCCGAGCGCATCCTCACGCCTCGGACTATGCAACGGGTCGAATCAGCACACGCCGCCCTCGCCGCCGTTGCTGCCGAACGTACGACTCGTACGACGATGGGCCCAAATCAGCCGAGGGTTTAACTGTATCGAGACAGCGAATATAAAAATGCGATGACACGGCCCACCCGCCAGCGGGAACAGGACGTCGAGAGGACGCGATGGCAGGGCGAGCGTGAAGACGAGGCGGACGGAGCGGAAGACGACATCGACTTCGAGGATATGGACGAGGAAGACCTCGTCCGTACGGGTGACGGTGAACTCATCCACGAACCGACGGGTATCGTCGTCGAGGAAGAGCAGATCGATCCCGGACCGGAGTGGCGGGCGTTCAACCACTCCGAGCGCCAGGAGAAGTCTCGCGTGGGCGCGCCCACGACGCAGACGATGCACGACAAGGGACTGACGACGACGATCGACTGGAAGGACAAAGACGCCTACGGGCGCTCGATCTCCTCGCGCAAGCGCTCACAGATGCACCGACTACGGAAGTGGCAAGAACGCATCCGGACGAAGGACGCGGGCGAGCGCAACCTCCAGTTCGCGCTCTCGGAGATCGACCGGATGGCGTCTGCCCTGGGCGTACCACGATCGGTACGG
>Ga0207719_100613_pt1 | contig 17194 bp, 18 predicted proteins | sample A23P1SouthBayCA_2_FD_187279 | JGI IMG/M metagenome (GOLD analysis project Ga0207719, IMG submission 187279) | Aerobic enrichment media microbial communities from Eden Landing Ponds, California, USA - A23 P3 (3) (SPAdes) | ecosystem: Environmental > Aquatic > Marine > Unclassified | place... | reverse complement strand
GCCACGAGCCAGCGCCGTCGCCGCCGCCGTCGGCGTCGAGGTCGGCGAGATCGACGACGAGCGCTCGGGCGCGACCGTTGCCCGCGAGCCCGCCCCCGAGGGCGACTGCGAGGACGACCGCGACGCCCCGGCGGACGGTCGCGACGCGACCGAAGCGGCCGTGCCCGAGGCGGTCGTCGTCCGGATCGCGGCCGGCGATCTGGTCGCGTTGCGGGCGAGTGCCAACACCTGGACGCGGCTGGTCGGAACCGCGGCGCAGGTCGCCGAGACGGCCGCGGCGTACGCCCCGGAGTCGGCCGGCCGCTGACTCGGCGACGCCCGGAAAAACGGGGGTTTTTCACCACCCGTCTCTTTGCCACGTCCATGCAGGGTAGTCTACCGCCGGAAGCCCAGGAGAAACTGGAGGAACTGCAGGATCTCCAGGAGAGCGCACAGCAAGTCGCCGCACAGAAACAGCAGGCCGAGAGCACCCTCAACGAGTCCAAGACGGCCCTCGAAGCGCTCGAGGACATGGACGAGGACTCGGTCATGTACCGCGAGGTCGGCGAACTGCTCGTCGAGACCGACTACGACGAGGCCTACGAGGACCTCGAAGAGAAGGTCGACACCCTCGAGATCCGCGTCGAGTCGCTGGGCAAAAAGGAGTCCCAGGTCCAGGAACAGTTCGAGTCCCTCCAGCAGGAACTCCAGCAGATGCTCCAGGGCGGCGGTGGCGGCCCCGGCGCAGGCGCCCCCGGCGGCCCGATGGGCCCCGGCGGCGACTGAGGGGATGACCGCGGACGACGACGCAGACACCGACGATCCATCGTCGGTCGAGGCCGAACCGCCGGCTGAGGCGGTCGTCGAGACCGCCGCCGAGGCCGCGGAGGGCGTCATCTTCGCCAGGTACAAGCAGTCCGCCGTCCGGGACCTCGATGTCACCGTCACCTTCGAGGACGGCGTCCTCGACGTGGACGTCTACCTGAACGCCCCGGACGAGGCCGACGACGCCCAGACCGCTGCGGACGAGGCCGTCGAGGCTGCCGAAGCCGCCGTCGACGACCTGTTCGACGCGGCCGACGACGACCGCTGACCGGGAATCCCCGGCCGGCGCTCGTTTTCCGATGCGCACAGTTCGATAGCTCCGGCTGGTGTAAGCGTCGCTCCGAAAGCGACCGCTGGACCGCGCGCCACCGTCCGCTCGGGCGTGTGGCGACGTCGACGCCCGACGGCCACGACGCCGGCGAAAGAGCCAAGAGCTAGTGTGATGTATGGTAACGTATGGCAACCAGGAGGAACGCAGGAACGACGGCGCTCGACCGCCTGCGGTCCAGGCTCGACGCCGACCTCCGGTGTCCGGAGTGCGGATACGAGGACGCCGACGGCGAGTGGTCGGCCAAGACCACGGGCGATCGGGTGCTGTACCGCCACGTCTGTCCGAGCTGTGGCGCCATCGACTCGCTGACCCTGCGGCTGGACTGACGGGCGTGGACGGCGCGTCGTCGGCGGGGCCGCCGCCGCGAGGAGACGCGCCTACGGCGTGAACAGGAAGACGAGGACGCTGAGTGCCATCGCCGCGAGGATCACCGCGACGGCGAACGCCCCGCCCATCGAGACGGCGACGTTCGCCTGCGAGGCCAGCGTCTCGGTGCGGTCGTTGCCGAAGACGGTCACCTCGGCGCGCTCGACTTCCATCCCCGCGGCGACGGGTTCGAGGTCGTCGACCGCCTCGGCGACCAGGTCGACGACGAGCGCGACGAACTCGTCGTGGTCGATCGCGGCACCGACCTGGTTGTCGGCCTCGACGGTGTTGACGATGTGGGTGTCGGTCGTCATCACCTCGGCCACGTCGACGCGGTCGTCGACGGCGTCGAGGACCGTCTCGCGCAGGCCCGGTACCATGTTGTTGCCGTCGACGAGCACGTAGGCGGTCCGCTGGCCGTCGACCGCCGTCACGGCCACCCGGACGCCGAGCGGCCCGATGCCCTCGCGGGGCTCCCACGGCGTCTCGTCCCAGGCGACGCCCAGACGGAGGTCGCCGCGCTCGGCGCCGTCGAGGCCCTCGCCGGCCAGCCCCGCCGCCGACCGGAGGTCGAAGGAGCGTTCGCTGCCGGGCGTGACGTGCCCGAGGTCCTCGCCTTCGAGCCCGTTGTTGCAGTTGTGGGCGTCGACCAGCATCACGTCGTCGAGGCCGGCCGTCCGGGCCTCCGAGATGGCCGAGAGGCCAACGGCGTACTCGACGTCGTCGGCGAAGTTCGGCGCGAACGACGACACCAGCAGGCCGTCGTCGCCGAACGTCTGCCCGAGGACGGTCGCCTCCCCCGACCCCCGGCGCACGGTCTCGCTTGCGGTCGTCGCGTAGTCGATCCGCGAGCGGGCGGCGTCGGCGGCGTCGAGGATGGTGTCGACCTCGCGCTCGGTGACGAGGTTGAAGTCGTGGCCCGCGGTCGCATGCGGCGGGAAGGCGAGCCCCTCGGACCGGCGCGCGACCCGGACCGGGAAGTTGCCGCCGCCGATCTCGCCCATCGGCCCGGGGTGGATCATCGGGAGGACGAACCGCGCCTTCTCGACGCCGACCGCCGGGCCGGCGTCGGTCGATCCGCCGGCTGTGCCCGGTTCGTCCCCCGCCCCCGGTCCCGCGGCGTCCGTGGCCGGATCGTCGCCCTCGACCGCGGTGGCGCCCCCGTCGGGCGCCGCGAGCGTCCGGAACGAGAGGACGGTCACCGGGACGACGGCCTCCTCGCCGAGTTTCTCGAAGAACTCCTCGAGTTCGCGGGTGCCCTCGGCGATGTGACCGATGAACCCGCGGACGAAATCGAGCACCGACACCCCGAGCGTCTGGCGCCACGGTCGGTCGATGACCGCGAGGAACACGTAGACGCCGAGCGCGTACACCGCGCAGGTGAGTGCGAGCAACAAGAAGTGATCGGGGCTGAGGACGAGCAGTTCGTCCGGGGCCCGGTCGGCCCTGGCCAGGTACGGCATCAGGTAGGCCTCGATGGCCGACCCGCCGAAGGAGAGATAGCGCACGGTGCCGCTGTAGACGAACAGCAGGATCGCGGAGGCCAGCGTCTGGATGCTCGCCGGGACGACCGCGACGAGCAGCGAGGAGCGGGAGACGGCCATGATCACGAGCAGGCGGAGCGCGAAGATCGACGCCAGCGCCACGATCAGGGCGTCGAAGACGAACCGCTGGCCGAGCGGCGTCAAAAACGAGACGAGGGCGGCGCCCGTGACGGTGGCGACCACGAGCACCTCGCAGCCCAGCGCCAAAAGCGACGAACGGTTCGGCGTCAGCTTCCCCCCGACGAAGCGGTCGACGCCCGTGGTCCCGAGGCTGGCGACCACGGTCGGGATGCCGATGAAGAAGATGCCCTCCCAGGCGTCCTTGCCGAGGAAGAACAGTCCCCGCCAGGTGGAGTCGATCTCCCCCGAGTCGAAGGCAGCCACGCCCGCCATCGCGGCGACGACCAGCGCGAAGGCGAGGCTGGCGTACCACCGCGGCGCCCGGAACACGAACCGGGACAGCCCGGCGAGGTTGCTCTGTGTGGCCGTCATCGAAAGGCGCTTTCCGGACGAATGGGTAAAAACCTCCCCTATCCGTCCGACGCTCGGCTGACGGGCAGTGCGGGGACAAGCCGGTAGTAGACCGTCGCTACCGGCCGGGAACAGGGGTCCGTGACCGTCTCAGGACCGACAGATCGAGCGGAAGTTCTCGAACACTTCCTGGCCGCGCTCGGTGTGAGCGACCTCGGGATGCCACTGGACGCCGTAGAGATCGCGGTCGGTGTCGCTCATCGCCTCGACCTCGCAGACGTCGCTGCTCGCGGTGTGGGTGAACCCCGGCGGCAGTTCCTTCACCTCGTCGGCGTGGCTCGCCCAGACGCGCGTCGTCGGCGCGAGCGATCCCAGCAGCGGGTCGTCCTCGTCGACGATGTCGACGTCGACGTCGGCGTAGCCGCCGTAGTCGCCGCCGCCGATCTCGCCCCCGAGTTCGCGGGCGATCACCTGGAGGCCGAGACAGATCCCCAGGACGGGGACGTCCAGGTCGATGTAGTCGGGGCAGTTGCCGATCCGGTCGATGTCGGGCCCGCCCGAGAGGACGAGGCCGTCAGCGTCGATGTCGCCGGGGGGTGTGGTGTTGTCGACGATGTCGGTGTCGACGCCCACGTCCCTGAGCGCCCGCCCTTCGAGGTGGGTGAACTGGCCGTGGTTGTCGATGACGACGATCCGGGTCATTGGGACGAGGTAGGCCGGTACGGACCAAAAGGCAATCGAATGGCGCCAGCCCTGCGACCCTCGGCGCCACCGCCCCACTCTGGCGTCCGTTTCGGTCGGAAAGCAGGCGAAGGTACATCCCTCGGCCCGCCGTGGCACCACCCAGTGACCGACGACGCGGGGGGACGGGCCGGACCGACGATCAGGACCCTCGCCTCGCTGCTGGTCGCCGCGGTGGTGCTCGCCGCCCTCGTCGCGAGCGCTGGTCCCGGGCGGGTCCTCGCCGAACTCCGCCGTGCCGACCCGCGGTTCGTCCTCGGGGGGGTGGCGAGCGCGCTCGGCGCCGTCCTGGCCTGGAGCGAGGCCCAGCGACTGATCCTCGGCGGTGTGACCGGGACGGCGTCCGGCCGCCGGTTCCGGATCGCGTACCTCGCCGGGGACTTCATGAAACAGGTCCTCCCGATGGGCCACGTCAGCGGCCCGGCGCTGATGGCGCTGACCGTGAGCCGCGCCGTCGACGCGAGCTACGAGCGGACGCTCGCGAGCATCACGGTGTCGGACCTGCTGAACCTGCTTGCCTCGGTGGCGCTGGCGACCACCGGCGTGGCGGTCCTCGCGGTCGGCCGGCAAACCGCGGCCGTCGAACCGTTCCTGGGCGGCCTCGCGGCCGCGGCCGTCGGGGTGCTGGCCCTGGTGCTCGCGCTGACCCGCTTTCGGCCCTCGCTGCTGCGGGGAGTCGTCTCGGCGACCGGGCGGCTCCGCGCGCTGCTCCGCCGGGTCGGGGGGCGCCCCGAGCGGCTGTTCGGCCGCGCGCTCGACCCCGCCCGGATCGACGATCGGCTCCGGGAGTACTTCGAGTCGCTCGACGCCGCCGCGACCGACCGCCGACGGGCCGCGGTCGCCGGCGCCGTCGCGGTGACCGGGTGGGTGCTGTACGCGCTGCCGCTGTACCTCTGTGCGCTGGCGGTCGGCAGGCCCGTCCCGATCGGGGTCGCGCTCGTACTCGTCCCGCTCGCGGGGCTTGCGACCTGGCTCCCCAGCCCCGGCGGCCTGGGCGGCGTCGAAGTCGCGCTGACGGCCGGCCTCGTCGTCGGCGGGTTCGGCGTCGGCCCCGCGACCGCGCTCGTGTTGCTCTACCGGCTCTGTAGCTACTGGTCGGTCGTCGCCGTCGACGGCCTCGCGATGCTGGCGTTCACCGCGAGCAACTGAGCGCGACCCCCCGCGGTCGCCCCGGCGTCGGGCGGGGCGTCACCGGTCGCCGTCGCCGACGTCGTACCGCTCGGCCGCCGACTGGAAGCCGAACTCGGCCTGCTCGCGGGCGCGGCGCCGCTCCCGCTCGGCGACGGCCTCCGGGTCGGGACTGGCGTCGTCGTCGACGCGGGCGATGGAGTTGTGGATCTTGGCGTGACACCACCGGCAGAGCGCGACCGTGATCTCGTGGCTCGTCGAGCGGTCGTCGCCGTCCGCCTCTCTCCCGTCGCCGCCCGCCCCGCTCGCGGCGGCGTCCCCCGACCCCTCGCCGTACGAGAGGTGGTGTTCCTCCAGCAGCGCGCGGGCGCCGCCGTCGCCCGCGATGCGCACCTCCGGCAGCCCACAGCGGGCACACTCCCGGGCTGCGGTGGTCGATCGGTAGTGGGGGCAGTCCCGCCACTCGGCGTCCTCGTCGGCGACGAGACAGTCGTAGTCGGCGGCGCGGCGTTCGGCCGCAAACGGCGGATCGTCGCCGGCCCGGTCGAGGGCGAACCGGCAGCGGCCGTCGTTGGTGAGGTGGTCACAGACCCCCGCGTGGTCGTAGGGGTCGTCGACCCCGACGGGGGTTCCGTCCGGCGTCCGCTCCATACCCGGCCCAGGGACGCGACGGGTTTCAAACGTGCGGGCCGTCGCAGCCACGTCGCGGCGAGACACGGAATCCCCGGCTGGACGGGAAAACCGACTTGTACCCCGCCGCCGAGGTGCGACCGTGAAGCTGGTCCACCGAACGGACGGGGGGGAGCACACCGTGGCGACGACCGTCGAGACCGCCGACGGCCACCTCTCGCGGGCCCGGGGGTTGATGTTCCGCCGGTCGATCCCCGACGACTTCGCGCTCCTCTTTCGCTTCGGCGACGCGAGCAGGCGAAGCCTGCACATGCTGTTTGTCCCCTTCGACATCGACGCCGTCTGGCTCCGGGACGGCCGCGTCGAGCAGGTCGAACGGCTCTCCGCCTGGACCGGGTTCGACTGGGGCGCCCCGGCCGACACCGTGATCGAACTGCCGGCGGGGGCAGCGTCGGCGGTCGACCCGGGCGACGAACTCCTGATCGAGGACGGCTGAGTCCTCCACGGCGCCGCCGCCCTACCCCTCGCCTGATCGCCCGACAGCCCCGGGGTGACGTGAAGCGACCGGCGCCGCGCCGGGAGCGGAGGCTATTTATCCGGGGGGGCCCACTGTCCCGGTACAATGTCGGACGAAACCCCGACGGAGGATAGAGGAAGTCGCCGCAAGGCGGCTGGCCGCGAAATTCTACGGTGACGGGCACCAGGAGACGACGTTGACATCACAGGACCTATTCCAGGGAGCCGACAGCGGGTCGCTCGCTCCAGGCACGACGGTACAGTTGCTCGACACGACGCTGCGCGACGGCGAGCAGGCGCCGGGCGTCTCGCTGACCCCCGACGAGAAGGCCGAGATCGCCCGCGGGCTCGACCGCGCGGAGTTCGGCTTCATCGAGGCCGGCAGCGCCTGCACCGGTCAGGGCGAACGCGAGACGATCCGGAAGGTGGCCTCGCTCGATCTGGACGCGACGGTCACCTCCTTCGCCCGCGGGCTAGAGCGGGACATCGACCTCGCGCTGGACTGTGGCGTCGACGGCGTCAACCTCGTCGTCCCCGCCAGCGACCGCCACGTCCAGGACAAGGTCGGCACCACCCCCGCGGAGAACGTGGCGAACACGAAGAGCCTCGTGGAGTACGCCAAGGATCACGGCCTGTGGGTCGAGGTCATCGGCGAGGACGGCTCCCGGGCCGACCTGGACTACCTCGAAGAGCTGCTCGGCGGCGCGCTGGACGCGGGCGCCGACCGCATCTGCTACGCCGACACCGTCGGCCACGCCGGCCCCGAGACGACCTACCGCTACGTCTCGCGGCTGGCCGACCTCGGCCCCGTGTCGACGCACACCCACGACGACCTCGGACTGGCGATGACGAACGTCTACGCCAGCCTGCGGGCCGGCGCGGACCTGGTCCACGGGACCGTCAACGGCATCGGCGAGCGCGCCGGCAACGTCGCCCTGGAGGAGGTCGCCATCGCCCTGCAACACTGCTACGGCGTCGAGAGCTGCAAGCTCGACGAACTGTACGACCTCGCCCAGCTGGTCGCCCGGACGACGGGTGTGCCGCTCGCGCCGAACAAGGCCGTCGTCGGCGAGAACGCCTTCACCCACGAGAGCGGCATCCACACCGACGGGACGCTGAAGGACGACGCGATGTACGAGCCGTACGACCCCGCAACGGTCGGCCGCGAGCGACGGCTCGTGCTGGGCAAGCACGCCGGCCGCGCGGGCGTGAAGGCCGCACTCGACGAGCACGGCGTCGCGGTCGACGACGACGAACTGTCGGCGGTCGTCGAGCGGGTCAAGCGTCTCGGCGACCGTGGCAAGCGCGTCACCGACGCCGACCTGCTCGCCATCGCGGAGGACGTCCAGGGCCGCGAGCGCGACCGCCGGGTCGAACTCGTCGGTCTCACCGCCGCCAGCGGCGGCGGCACCCCCACCGCGAGCGTCCGCCTGGAGGTCGACGGCGAGGAACGGGTTGCCTCCGGCACCGGCTCCGGCCCCGTCGACGCCGCGGTGTCGGCGGTCCGCTCGGCGCTCGGCGCGAGCGCGGACGCCCAACTCGACTCCTACCACGTCGACGCCATCACCGGCGGCACCGACGCGGTCGTCACCGTCGAGGTGGAGATGTCCCGCGGCGACCGGTCGGTCACTGTCGCCGCCAGCGACGCCGACATCACGCGGGCCAGCGTCGAGGCGATGATCGAGGCGCTCGACCGCCTGCTGGCGACGGCGCCGGAACACGTCCCGGCCGACGACTGACGCGTCCCGACTGACGACTGGCGTGTCCCGGCTGACGACTGACGTGTCCCGACTGACGACTGACGTGTCCCGACTGACGACTGGCGCATCGACCCCGACGTTCTGCACCGTTTTTCCCACAGACCACCGTTCCAGGAGTTCCAGGGACCGGGACATAGAAGTCGGCGCGCCGCCGACGGCGTGACGTGAGCGACTACGTCGTCGCCGTCAAACCCTCGGCGCGGCGCACCAACGGCGCCGTCGGCCGCCTGGTCAACCGCGAGGGCCCACACCACGCGTTCCCCGGCCGTCCCGCGGCGGAGTCGTGGGCGCGGGAGCTTTCCGAGCGCGGCGACCGCCACGTCTGGGTGCGCGCAGCGAACCCCGACGACGCCTCCGACGCAGACGCCTACCTGGTGGGCCGGTACGGCCGGCACGAACTCGACGGCCCGCGCGAGGCACCCGACGTCGAGGCGACCGAGGGGCTGGGGACGTTCGCCGACGGTCGGGGCGACGGCAGGGATCGGTAGTCGACGCCGGGGCGGCCGGGCGGATCGGGGTCAGGGAGTGTTCAGACGTCGACGTACACGACACCGGTGGGCGAGACGCGTACGTCGTGCCCGGCGATCGCTAGCTGGACGTGGGCGTCGTCCAGCGTCGAGACGTCGTCGGCCGGGAACAGGCTGTCGAGGGCCTCGGGGTCGACGTGATCGCGTAGCGTGACGTCCAGTTCGAGCGGGTCGACGCCCTCGACGTCGGCGATCGCGAACACGATCGTCGTCGTCACGTCGCCGTCCCCCGTCTCGAAGGCGCGGTAGTCGCGGGACGACGGGAGGACCGCGCCCGCCTCCGGCGTCCGATTGTCCGTGCTCATCGTTCCGCTGAAACTGACAGTTCGATCGACATATACGTTCGCCCCCAGTTTTCAGATCTGATTTTCGTGGCGTCGGCCGCGTGAGGCGACCGGGCGTCGTCGCGGCCGCGGGAGCCCGGCGGCGGCGCTGCTCGCCGGTCGGGTCCGAAAAAGTGGAGCGCCGAGGGTGAGATTTGAACTCACGTGTCCTGACGGACAGTTGCTCTCGAAGCAACCGCCTTGGCCGGGCTAGGCTACCTCGGCTCGTCCACAACTGGGAGAGCCCCGGTTTAATCCGTTTCGATCCCGGACGGCGACGCCCCCCGTCGGGAAAACCGTCGACTCGCCGCGGTCGGACGGTCGGGACCTGTCTCGGCTGAGTGACACGATCGACACCTTGATTGGGGCCGCGCCCCGGTCGCGAGCATGGAGGTATCCGAGGCCAGCGAGGCGTGTGAAGCCGTCCTCGACGCGATCGGTACCGCGGTCGTCGCGGACCGGTCCTTTCTCGAAAACGTGCTGATCGGGGTGCTCTCCCGGGGGCACGTGCTCATCGAGGACGTCCCGGGGACGGGCAAGACGCTCACCGCACGGGGCGTCGCCACGGCGCTTGGGCTCTCGTTCTCGCGGGTGCAGTTCACCCCCGACCTGCTCCCGTCGGACGTGACCGGAACCAGCGTGTTCAACGAGCGCGAGGGCACCTTCGAGTTCTCCGAGGGACCTATCTTCGCCAACGTCGTCCTCGCCGACGAAATCAATCGTGCGCCCCCCAAGACCCAGGCCGCGCTGCTGGAGGCCATGGAGGAAGAACAGGTCACCGTCGACGGCGAGACCTACCCGCTGCCACAGCCCTTCTTCGTCATCGCGACCCAGAACCCCGTCGAGCAGGAGGGCACCTTCGCGCTGCCGGAGGCCCAGGTCGACCGGTTCGTCGTCAAGACCGCGATGGGCTACCCCGACGCGGCGGGAGAGATCGAGCTGCTGCGCCGGCGAGCCGGCCGCGAGGACCGGGCACCCTCCGTCGAGGGCGTCCTCGACCGCGAGCGTGTGGTCGGGATCAGGTCGGCGCCCGAATCCGTCAGGGTCGACGACGACCTGCTCGAATACATGGCCGAACTCGCGCGGGCGACCCGGACCGACCGGCGCGTGGAGGTCGGCGTCTCGCCGCGGGGGACCCAGCGCCTGTTCGAGGCGAGTCGCGCGGCGGCGGTGCTGTCCGGTCGCGAGTTCGTCACCCCCGACGACGTAAAGCGAGTGGCACCGCCCGTCCTCGCTCACCGCCTCGTGTTGACCCCGGACGCGACCGTTGACGGGGTGGCAAAGCGGAGCGTCGTCGAGGACGTACTCGACCGGATCGAAGTGCCGACGGTCGACTGACTGCCCGGGATTCTCGCTGCTGATTCTCGCCGCCGAAGGCTTAAGGGGCGACGGGCGCCACCCCGCATCGAATGGTCGAGGCGTTCGCCGTCGCCAGCGGGAAGGGCGGCACCGGCAAGACGACGAGCACGCTCGCCCTCGGCATGGCGCTCGCGGCCGAACACGACGTGACCGTCATCGACGCGGACACCGGGATGGCGAACCTGCTCTTTCACGCGGGGCTCGACGACGCCGACGTCACCCTCCACGACCTGCTGATCGAGGGGGCCGACGCCGACGTGCACGAGGCGACCTACGAGCGGTTCGGGATGCGGGTCGTCCCCTGTGGGACGAGCCTCGCGGCGTTCCAGGCCGCCGATCCCGGGCGGCTCCGCGAGGTCGTCGCCGAACTGGCCGACTCGACGGACGTGCTGTTGCTCGACTCGCCGGCCGCGCTCGGCTCGAAGAGCGCCGTGTTGCCGGTCGTGCTGGCGGACCGGGTCGTGGTCGTGCTCCAGCCGACGGTGCCGTCGCTGTCTGACGGGCTGAAGGTCCAGGAGTACGCCCGCTCGTACGGCACCGAGACCGCCGGCGTCGTGTTCAACCGCGTCCGCGACGACGAGTCGACCGACCGGGTGGCCGACCAGGCGTCGCGGTACTTCGGGGGGGAACTGCTGGCGCTCGTGCCCGAGCGGGACGCGGTCCGGGCTGCCCGTCGGGCCGGCGAACCGCTGCTGGCCCACGCGCCGGACGACCCCGCCGCCGAGGCGTTCCGCGAGGCCGCGGGCCGGCTGGACGTGCGCGACGGCTCCGGGGCGTCTGTCGCCGAACGCTTCCGGAGCGCCGTCGTCCCGGACGAGGTGTAAGGAGGACAACGTGGAGGTCCCACGCGGCACTCTGGTGCGTTCGCGGGTCGTCAGCGACCTCGCCGTCACCTTCGAGTCCGTCCTCGACGAGGCCCTCACCGGCTACCTGGTGCTCGAACCCCAGGACGCGCTCTTGCTCGACGGCGAGACCCGGGCGGTGCTCACGGTCGAGGACGGGGTGCCGACCCTCGCGTACGACCCGGCGAGCGACGCCGACGGCGAGGCGGCGCTTACCGACCTGGCCTCGCCCGGTCCGTACCGGGTCGAGGTGTACGAACTCGACGCGGCCGCACTCGCCGAGGCTCACGACGCGCCGGAGGCCGCCGAACTCAGGGTGCCGCCGGCCCTCCCGGTCGAGCGGCTCGCCGGCGACGAGCGCCTCGCGGCGCGCACCCGCGAGGCGGCGCCCGACGACCGGACCGACGCGGTCGCGGCCGATCCGGTCGAGGCGTTCCTCGCTGACGGCGAGACGATCGACCGGATCCGCGAGGAGGCCCGCGCCGAGGCCCGCGAGCGCGCCGCCGAGTGGGGCCTCGACGACCAGTTGGTCGACGGGGAGGGCGACGGCGAGGTGGGTGCTCCCGGGCAGCCAACCGACGCCCCCGGAGCAACGCCGGAGGAGGAGCCGTTCGGCCCGGGCGACGCCGTCCCGCCGGAGCAACGCGACGGGGACGACTAAGCTACGGGGGCGACTGCGCACGGGGAGAGGACGACGGGCAGCCGACGGACGGTCGGAGACCGACCGTCGGACCCGGGGCCCAGTTACTCGAAGCCGCGCCGGTCGACCAGTTCGGCCATCACGTTCCGTTCGGCCTTTCGGAGGTGTTCGGCCGCGGTGCCGGAGGCACAGTCGAGGGCGTCGGCCACGTCGGCGACCGAGCACTCCGCGGGCGTCTCGTAGTAGCCCAGTTCGACGGCGGCCGCGACGGCGTCGTACTGCCGCTCGGTCAGCCCGGGATCGAATCGCCCCCGGCCGGCGGCGTACTCGCCGATCCGCTCGACGTCGGCCTCGACGGCCTCGGGCAGCGAGTCGACGGCCGACTGGAGGGCGTCGGGCTTGCCGAGGATCGTCAGTTCGGCGGTCCCCTCGGAGTCGAACTCGACGGGGGGGACGACGATGACGCCCGACCGGGAGAACGTCTCGAACAGCGTCTCGTCGAGCGGCGACGGCTCCTGTTCGACGTAGGCGTAGAAGCCGTCCTCGTCGAGCGGGGTGAGGTCGTAGTCGGCGATCCGGTCGGCGGCCTCCAGTGCCGCGGCGTAGGCGTCGGCGTCGCCCTCGACGTAAAAGAGGAGGGTGTCCCAGTCGCCGGCGCCGGTGGTGCCATGCAGCAGCATGTCGCGCTCGACCCGGTCGCTGTCCCTGACGAACCGCTGCATCGGATGGAAGGCTGACTCGGCGAAACGGAGCCGCACTCGCAGGTACTTCATCGACTCGGCCGGCAGTTGCCGGCGATGGCTTATAAACACCCGCAGGACAGCGGCAGAAATCGGTCCCCCCTCGGGGGCGTAGTCGGCGTATGGCCCCCGAGACAACTGACGATGTAGCAGGCGCCGACGCGACGACTGGCGAGGCGGTGGTCGTCGACGACGCGACAGCGACGGACGCCGCCGACCCCGTCGCCGCGCTCTCGGATCTGGCAGTCGATCACGAGGAACACGTCAACGCGCCCGGCGTAGTGGTCCGTGCCGACGCCGTCCAGGAGGCGCTCTTCCGCCTCAGGGACGACCTCGGCTACGACCACTGCGCCTGTGTCACGGCCCAGGAGTACCCGGACCGCTACGAGACGATCTACCACCTCCGGAAGTACGACGACCCGACCGACGAGGTGAGCGTCGTCGTGCCGACGCCGTCGGAGAAGCCGGTGAGCCAGTCGGCCGAGCAGGCCTTCCGGACCGCCGACTGGCACGAGCGCGAGGCCTACGACCTCGTCGGCGTCGAGTACGAGGACCACCCCGACCTGCGTCGGATCCTCCTGCCCGAGACCTGGCAGGGCCACCCCCTCTCGCAGGACTACGACGGGAACCGGCCGCAGATCGTTCCACACGTCGAGAACGCGAACCCGCTCAAACCGGACCAGCGCGCCGAGGCCCAGACCGACACGATGCTGCTCAACATCGGCCCCCACCACCCGGCGACCCACGGCGTCCTCCACCTGGAGGCGACGCTCGACGGCGAGCAGGTCGTCGACGTCGACCCGGACATCGGCTACATCCACCGGTGCGAGGAGCAGATGTGCCAGCAGGGTACCTACCGCCACCAGATCATGCCCTACCCCGACCGGTGGGACTGGGGCGGGGGCGGCCTCCTGAACGAGTGGGCCTACGCCCGCGCGGCCGAGGACCTGGCGGATCTGGAGGTGCCCGAGTACGCCCAGGTCGTCCGGACGATGGCCGCCGAATTCAGCCGGATCCTCTCGCACATGCTGGCGGTAGGCGCGTATGCACTGGACGTGGTCGGGGACTTCACGGCGACGTTCATGTACGCGATCCGGGACCGCGAGACCGTCCAGAACATCCTCGAAGACCTGACCGGCCAGCGGCTGATGTTCAACTACTTCCGGCTGGGCGGGGTGGCCTGGGACCTGCCCGAGCCACGCGAGCCGTTCTTCGAGAAGATCGACGACTTCCTCGACGCGCTCCCGGAGCGACTCGCCGAGTACCACGACCTGCTGACCGGCAACGAGATCCTGCAGGCCCGCACCGTCGACACCGGCGTCCTGCCGGCGGAGGTCGCAAAGAGCTACGGCTGTACCGGCCCGGTCGCCCGCGGATCGGGCGTCGACTACGACCTGCGCCGGGACGACCCCTACGGCTACTACGACGAACTCGACTGGGACGTCGTCACCGAACCGACCGGCGACAACTTCGCCCGCCTGCTCGTGCGCCTGCGGGAGGTCGAGGAGAGCGCCAGGATCATCGAGCAGTGCGTCGACCTGCTCGAAGACTGGCCCGAAGACGAGCGCACCATCCAGTCGAACGTTCCCAGAACCCTGAAGCCCGAAGCCGACACGGAGATCTACCGCGCCGTCGAGGCCGCTAAGGGCGAACTCGGCATCTACATCCGCAGCGACGGGACGGACACGCCGGCCCGGTTCAAGATCCGGGGACCCTCCTTCTCGAACCTCCAGGCGCTCCCGGAGATGGCCGAGGGCGAGCATATCCCGGACCTGATCGCCTCGCTGGGCAGCCTCGATACGATCATGGGCGAGGTCGACCGGTAGCCCGCCGTCGACGGACGGACAAACGCCCCAACGCGACCGCCACAGCTACGGTCGCCCGGGTCCAACGGCGGGCGTGACAGTCCTGCGTCTGGTCGCCCTCCGGGAACCGGAGGCCTTTGCCGACTGGTACCGACTGGGGGCCGACTACGTCCTCGACGTCGCCGACGGCCTCGACCTGCCCGTCGGGGACGAGGGCGACCTCCACGACCTCCGAGGTCGCGTCGACAACGCCGCCGCGGCCCTCGACCGGGAGGAGACGGCGCTCGATCCCGCTTCGGCGCGAACGGTCGCGGCCGTCCTGCTCGGGGACGCCGCGTATTCGGAGCCGTTCTGCGAGTGGATGCCGCTGTGGTACGAACTCTTCCTGCTGCCCGGGTCCCGGTACGCGGGCTGGCGCCTCCGCCGGGTCGCGCGCCGGGTCGCCGCCGACAGCGGCCTCGATCACGTCTCCAGCCCCCGGTACAGCCGGCCCAGTGACGTCCTCGTCAGGGGGCGGCCGGCCGTCGCGTTCGTCGACGGGTTCGCCGCGCAGTTCCGGTTTGCGGCCGCGATCACCCACCTGGAGTGGTTCCTGCACGCCGCGCCCGCGTTCGACGTGCGGGTGCCCGCGGACCTCGCGGCCCGCGCCCGCGAGGAGACGGTCCGCCGCTACGCGCTCGGCGAGTCGCTGTCGCCGAGGGTCCGGGAGTTCCAGCGGCTGCTGTTCGGCGACGACGAGTGGGTGCGCGCGATCGACGAGGCCTACGGGCTCGACAGTGTCCTGTTCGACCGCTGGGAGCGCATCCTCCGCAGGGAGCGCGAGCGGCTCGAAGCTACCCGGACGGACTGACGGCCCGCTGGATGTCGCCGCCCGAGGCGTTCGTCCCGGCGTCCTCGTCCGTGGCGTTCGCCTCGTTGACGACATACCGCTGCCCGACCATCGGGTCGAGCAGGCTGTCGACCGGGGCGTGGTCGTCCCGGAGGAGGGGCACGTCGTCGTCTTCCGGCGTGGGCGCGCGCCGGTACCGGCGGATCTCCGCCGAGAGGTCAAGCCCCACGTCGCGGCGCTCGTTGCGCCGTTGCAGTACGTCCGCTGTGACCGGCGTTCCGTTTTTCGTCGCCACCAGTTCGACGTTCTGGACGACCACGCCGCCGGCGGTCGGGAAGCTGTACACACGCGGGAACGCCTGCCGCATCGTCCGGGCTTCGGCGCGGTAGAACTGGGAGGCCGGCCCGGAGGGCGCGGAGATGAGGTTGGCAAACAGCATCCCGTCGTCGGAGAGGCGGTCCCGGGCGAGTTGCATGAACTCGACGGTGGTGAGCTGGAACGGTACCTTGTCCTTGCGGTAGGCGTCGAGGACGATCAGGTCGTAGGTGTGGTCGGTGTCCCGGAGGAACTGACGCCCGTCGGCGACGTGGACGTTCAGGCGTGGCGACTCCTCGACGGCGAAGTACTCGCGGGCGACGTCGACCACCTCGGGGTCGATCTCGACGACGTCGACGGTGACGTCGTCGTACTCCTCGATAAAGCGCTTCGGACCGGAGAAGCCGCCGCCACCGACGAAGAGGACCCGGTCGATTTCGTCGGGATCGTCGGCGAACAGGAAGGGGAGGTGGAAGTACCGGGTGTACTCGAAGACGTGCCGCGTCGGCTCGGTCCTGTCCATCGCGCTGTGGCGCTGGCCGTCCAGATACAGCGTCCGGGTGTCGCCCAGATCGACGACCCGGAGTTCCTGGTAGGCGGTCTGGGTCTCGTAGACGACCTGGCCCTCGACGGAGACGCCGGCAGCCCCGCCAGCGGTGGCGGCGACGAGCAGGAGCGCCACGCCCAGCACGGAGCCGAGTTGCTCGCGGGTGGCGTCGGGCGCGAGGACGGCCGCCGCGGCGAGCACCGAGAGCACGCCGAAGCCGAAGCCGATGGCGTCGACGCCGAACGCCGGGATGAGCAGGAACGTCGTTCCGAAGGCGCCGACGATGCTCCCGACGGTGCCCAGCGCGTACACGTGCCCGGAGGCGGCGCCGAGCCCCTCGGCTTCCGAGAGTTCGGCGGCGTAGGGGCTGACGAAGCCGAGCAGGTACGTGGGCGGACCGAAGAGCAGGACGACCGCGGGCAGCGACGCGAACCGGCTCGGCAGCGGAAACGCGACCGTGGTCCGCAACAGGAGGTCGCCGAGGAAGACGAGTCCCGCGACGTACGCCGCGGTGAGCAAAAAGAGCCGTGCGAGCGTGTCCGTCGAGGCCCGGGCGCTCGCGCGGCGGCCGCCCCTGTGGTAGCCGTAGCTGAGCGCCGCCAGAAAGACGCCGATGATGCTCCCCCAGGTGTAGATGCTGCTCCCGAACTGGGGAGCGATCATCCGCCCGGCGAGAATCTCCAGGCCCATGCTCACGACGCCCGAGACGAACACGGCGAGCTCGGGCTTCGTCGGTCGGAACCGGCGGACGCGTCGAACCGCTGCCATCTGTGCACCCATAGGGACAGCCGACTCATAAGGGAACCGGCGACTGCGCGGCGGTCGGAATCAGAATCGTACAATTACTTGTACCTAACAGATGAGCACCAAAGCGGGACACACCGGCCCCTGGCGGCCGAAGCCGGCGGACCAAACTCGGGGGCGACTGGCAGGGAGAAGACGAAGAGAGGGGCGAGACGTCGACCCCCCGGAGCGA
>Ga0207719_100612_pt1 | contig 17200 bp, 13 predicted proteins | sample A23P1SouthBayCA_2_FD_187279 | JGI IMG/M metagenome (GOLD analysis project Ga0207719, IMG submission 187279) | Aerobic enrichment media microbial communities from Eden Landing Ponds, California, USA - A23 P3 (3) (SPAdes) | ecosystem: Environmental > Aquatic > Marine > Unclassified | place... | reverse complement strand
GGAGCGGTGGCCGGGAGCGCGTGCCGGCGCGAGTGCGCCGGTCGCGCGACTCGGGGAAAGGCAGGCGTGCCTTACCTGTCCGCGCCGCAGGCGCGGTTCACCGGACGCGAACGAACGGAGTGAGTGAGTCGTCCGGCCCTTTTTGGTCCAGCTTTTTCGAGAAGCGGTGCCCGCAGGGCGCTCGCAGAGCGCTCGAGGACACCCGACGAGCAAAAAGGTGGTGCGGCGGCCGCGTGACTCGGGGAAAGGCAGGCGGGCGAGTTGGCGGGCTGGCCGGCCGGCCACGAGCATCCGCGGCGCGACCGCGCCGCGGTTCACCGGACGCGAGGGAGCGGAGCGACCCGGCAGTCCGGCTTTTTTGGTCCAGCTTTTTCAAGGAGCGGTGCCCGCAGCGAGCCGAAGGCTCGCGAGGACACCCGACGCAGAAAAAGGTGGTTGGGATCGACAGGGTTTCACTGTTGGTGGCCTTGGCTATGGGTGAATGAGCAAGGACGTCATCGAGGTCCGCGGGGCGGAGGAACACAACCTCAAGGACGTGGATGTCGAGATCCCTCGGGAGGAGCTGACGGTCGTCACGGGCCTGTCGGGGTCGGGGAAGTCGTCGCTGGCGTTCGAGACGATCTACGCGGAGGGCCAGCGCCGGTACATCGAGTCGCTGTCGGCCTACGCGCGGAACTTCCTGGGACAGATGGACAAACCGCAGGTCGAGAACGTCGAAGGGCTCTCGCCGGCGATCTCGATCGACCAGAAAAACGCCGCCAACAACCCCCGGTCGACGGTCGGGACCGTCACCGAGTTGCACGACTACCTCCGACTGCTGTACGCGCGGGTGGGGACGCCACACTGCCCCGAGTGCGGCCGCGAGGTGGGCGAGCAGTCGGCCCAGAACATGGTCGACCGGATCCTCGAACTCCCCGAAGGGACGCGGGCGAAGATCGCGGCGCCGGTGGTCCGCGATCAGAAAGGGGCCTTCGAGGACCTGTTCGACGAACTCCTGAGCGAGGGGTACGCGCGGGTCGAGGTCGACGGCGAGGAGTACGACCTGTCGCTCGATACCCCCGATCTGGACGAGAACTACGACCACACGATCGACGTGGTGGTCGACCGGGTGAAAGTCAGCGCCGAGGCGCGCTCGCGGATCACGGATTCGGTCGAGACGGCCGTCGAGGAAGGCGACGGACTGCTGAAGGTCATCGTCCCCGACCCGCCCGAGGGCGCGGCCGAGGACCTGGGCGGCGCGACGACCCGCTCCGTGGGTGACCTCTCGGGCGCGAGTGCGGACGACAGTAGCGACGAGGACGGCGGCGATGGCGACGGAGACGGAGACGCGACCGCCGACCGCCTCGTCGTCACGTTCTCCGAGGATCTGGCGTGTACGCACTGCGGCATCGACATCAGTGAGATCGAGACGCGGTCGTTCTCGTTCAACAGCCCCTACGGGGCGTGTCCGGAGTGTGACGGCATCGGCTCGACCAAGGAGGTCAGCGAGGACCTCGTCGTGCAGGACACGTCGAAAGCGCTCAAACACGTCTTCGAGCCGTGGAGCTACAACCGCACCTACTACTCGCGGCAGCTGGACAACGTCGCCGAGCACTTCGGCGTCGACCTGGACACGCCGTTCGAGGAGCTGGACGAGTCGATCCGCCGGCAGTTCCTCTACGGCACCGACGGGCTGGTCCACTTCGAGTGGACGACCAAGAACGGGACTCGCGAGAAGACCGAACGCTTCGAGGGGGTCATCCAGAACCTCGAACGGCGATACGTCGAGACGGACTCCGACCGCGCCAGGGACCACATCGAGAACTACATGGCTACCACGACCTGCCCGGCCTGCGAGGGCACCCGCCTCAAAGCCGAGTCGCGAGCGGTGCTCGTCGACGGGACTGCCATCACCGAGGTCAACCGGATGTCCATCGGCGACGCGCTGACCCACTTCGAGGAGATGGAAGGCCACCTCGACGCCCGTGACACGAAGATTGCCGAGGAGATCCTCAAAGAGATCCGGGCGCGGCTCGGGTTCATGAGCGAGGTGGGGCTGGAGTACCTGACCCTCGACCGCGAGGCGGCGACGCTCTCGGGCGGTGAGAGCCAGCGGATCCGCCTCGCCACGCAGATCGGCAGCGGGCTCGTCGGCGTGCTGTACGTCCTCGACGAGCCCTCGATCGGGCTCCACCAGCGCGACAACGACCGCCTGCTGAACACGCTCGAAGAGCTGCGGGACCTCGGAAACACCCTCATCGTCGTCGAGCACGACACCGAGACGATGCGGCGGGCCGACACCGTCGTCGACATGGGCCCGGGGCCGGGCAAGCGCGGCGGCGAAGTCGTCGTCAACGGCGACGTCAAGGAGGTCAAGGCGACCGAGGCGTCGGTGACCGGCGACTATCTCTCGGGCGACCGGGCGATTCCGGTCCCCGACGACCGCCGGGAGGCCGACGGCGGCGAGGGCAACCCCGACCACATCACCGTCGTCGGCGCGCGCCAGCACAACCTCGCGGACCTGGACGTCGACCTCCCGCTGGGCTCGTTCACCGCGATCACGGGCGTCTCCGGGTCGGGCAAGTCGACGCTGATGCACGACGTGCTCTACAAGTCGCTGGCCCGCGAGATGCACGGCAACACCGACGTCGACCCCGGCGAGCACGACGCGGTCGAGGGGCTGGAGGCCATCGAGACGGTCCGCCTGATCGACCAGTCGCCCATCGGCCGCACCCCGCGCTCGAACCCCGCCACCTACACCGACGTCTTCGACCACATCCGCGAGCTGTTCGCCGAGACCGACCTCGCCAAACAGCGGGGCTACGACAAGGGGCGGTTCTCGTTCAACGTCAAGGGCGGCCGCTGCGAGGAGTGTGGCGGCCAGGGCACCGTCACCATCGACATGAACTTCCTCTCGGACGTGCAGGTGCCCTGCGAGACCTGCGACGGCGCGCGCTACAACGCCGAGACGCTCGACGTGACCTACAAGGACGCCTCCATCGCCGACGTGCTGGGGATGTCCGTCGACGAGGCCTACGACTTCTTCCAGGGCCACTCGCAGATCCGCCGGCGGCTGAAACTCCTCAAGGACGTCGGCCTGGGCTACATGCGACTGGGCCAGCCGTCGACGACCCTTTCGGGCGGGGAGGCCCAGCGCGTCAAGCTCGCCGAGGAACTCGGGAAGAAGGATTCCGGCGAGACGCTGTATCTCCTGGACGAGCCGACGACGGGGCTCCACCCCCACGACGAGCGCAAGCTCATCGAGGTACTCCACCGGCTGACCGACGACGGCAACACCGTGGTCGTCATCGAGCACGAACTCGACCTCGTGAAAAACGCCGACCACATCGTCGATCTCGGACCCGAGGGCGGCGAGCACGGCGGCGAACTCGTCGCCGCGGGAACCCCCGAAGAGGTCGCCCGGACCGAGGCGTCACACACCGGGAAATACCTGCGCGACCTCTTGCCCACGGTCGATCTGGAGGGACCGCGCGGGGACCGGGTCGTGACAGCCGGCGCCGATGGTGAACTCGTCGCGGACCGCGCCGACTCCGAGGGAGACGCCGACGCGGACGCCGACACGGTCGACTCGGAGAGCGAGACGGCGCCGCGGGCCGACGACGACTGATCCCCGGCACCCGATCCGCGGCGCTGGTCGCCTGAGACCGCGAAAAATCGACGCGAGCCGCTACAGTTCGTTCGAGATGGCGCCGCCGATGGCCCCGAGAACGAGCGGAAGTGCCACGCCGACGATGGCGATGGCGGGAACCATCTCGGGCGCCGCCGTGGTGGTCGTCGAGGCGCCGCTGAACGGGTTCGTCGTCGTGGTGGTGGAGATTTCGAACAGGAAGGTCCCCAGCAGCGCGAGGACGAGATACCCCGGCAGGATCGACGCGCCCACGGCGGCCGCGCTCTGGGTCTCGAGACGCGACGACGCCTGCTGCACGACCACGATCCCCGCGAGGACGAGGACGAGGATCGGGACGATCCTGTAGCCGATCGCCGGGATCGTGCTCGTGAGATCGCTGCTTCCACTCACCTCGTCGAGCATGTTGTACGTCGTGGAACTCCCGCCACTCGAAATTTCCGTCGAGACGAACTGCGCGTTGTAGAGGAGCTGACCCACTAATTTCCACACCTCGTCCCCGCTGTCCGCGCCGTCGATGACGACGAACAGATACGTCACGACGTAGTTGACGACGAACGCCGCGGCCCCGATACCGGCCCCGACGCCGAGGTTGTTCGTGAACGCCTGCTGTGGCCCGACGCTGCCCCTGTATGCCCTGGACATGTCATCCGTCAACGCACGACCGACGGCGATAAAATGGGTGGCTATGATGCTAGACTCCCGGATCGTCGGACGAGCGTCGGTGTTCTCGCTCGCCGAGGCGTTCGGCGGATACGGCTTCTCAACCCGATTTTCGTGATGATTCCCGGCGATCCGTCGTCAACGGTAGCTGAAACGTGTCGAGTCATCCGAGCGACGGTTGCCCGACAGCTCTGTACCGGCATTTATCCATTCGTTGATACGATCGGGTGCTTGCCACCCATTCGGAGGTTCGATCGAATCGAAGGGACGACGCGCGGGGCGGAGTCGTGCGAACGACCCCCACGTACCCCCAATCACCAAGTCCCCGCCGCCAGGAGATGCGGGTGGACCGATGACCACCGACGCGATGGACCGCGGGACCGCGAAAGCGGCTCGCGGCTGGGTTCCGGCAGTATCGAACGCATAGCGACACGTTCTCGACGGATAGTTCGCGAGCGAGCCAGCGGCGGCGCCACCGGAACGGGGGTGACCGGCGTGCGGCGTAGCGAGGCGCTCCTGGCGACGAGTCGCGAGGCTCCCGACGCGGGGACCGACGCGACCGCGCTGCTCCGGCGCGCGGGGCTGATCCGCGACTTCGGCAGCGGGCTCTACGGCTTCCTGCCCACCGGCGAGCGCGTCCTCCGGAAGGTCCGCGCCCGCATCGAGGCGGCGATGGACGCCGTCGGAGCACAGCGAGTGGGGCTGCCCGCGCTCCAGTACAGCGGCGACTGGCGCGCCAGCGGCCGCTGGGAGAGCTTCGAGGACGAAATGTTCACCCTCGAGAACCGCGACGGACAGGCGATGTGTCTCGCGCCCTCCCACGAGGAGGGCGCCGTCAGATTGCTGGACGGAGTCGTCCGCTCGCACGACGACCTGCCCCTCGTCGTCTACCAGGTCGGCGAGAAGTACCGCGACGACCACGCTCGCAACGGACTCGTGCGGTGCAAGGCCTTCGAGATGAAAGACGCCTACAGCGTCCACGCCAGCGAGGACTCGCTCGCGGCGACCTACCGCGAGCTGCGCGCGGCGTACCTGCGCGTGTTCGACGACGTGGGTCTCGACGTGGCCGTCGTCCCCGTCGACGACGACGTCATGGGCGGCGCCGCCTCCGAGGAGTTCGTCGCGCCCGTCGCAGACGGGAGTGATCGCCTCGTCCGCTGTACGGCGGCGGACTGTCGGTTCGGCCGCACTGCGGAGGCAGCGGGCTTCGGCGCGGTCGCGGCGGGGGACGCGTGTCCCGACTGCGGCGACCGCCTCGCCGCGAGCGAGGGGATCGAAGTGGGACACGTCTTCCAGTTGGGGCGGCGCTACACCGAGGCGCTCGGCCTGACCGTCGACGACGCCGAAGGCGGCGAGTCCCACCCCACGATGGGCAGTTACGGCATCGGGATCACGCGGGTCGTCCAGACGCTCGTCCAGCAACGGGCGGTCGACGCGGCCGGCGCGGCCGACGGAGCCGGCGAGAGCGCGGGTGGCGACCGTCTCGACTGTCGCTGGCCCGTCACCGACTGGGGCTCGGTCGCCCCCTACCGCACAGCGATCGTCCCCCTCGACTACGCGGGCCGTCACGGCGCGGTTGCCGACGACCTCTACCGGGGCTGCGGCCGCGAGGACGTCCTGCTGTACGACGACCCCGACCAGTCGATCGGTGAGCGCTTCGCCGAGAGCGCGCTGCTGGGCGTGCCCGCGAAAGTCGTCGTGGGCAACCACTACGACGAGACCGGCGAGGTGGAACTCGAGCGCGCCGACGGGACGACCGAGTCCGTGGCGCCCGCGGCCGTCCCCGACGCGGTCGCGGCGTTCGCGGCCGGCGAGGGCGCGCTTTGCGGTCGATAGCGAACCGCGCCACCGCTTGCGAACGGCGGCCGCGCTCGCGGATCGGAGGCGCCCGGGATCGACCGCGGTCCCCCGCGACTCGCCGTCCATTTCAATCAGCGATAGTCGCGCGGATGAGCTTATGTATCGACGGGCGGGACTGGGGGTAATGAGCGCGACCCGGAACACGGCTTCGCTGTCGACCGAGCGGATCGAGGTCGCCCACTTCTTCGGCGAGGGCGACGGCGCGACGGCGATCGAGCACGTCTTCGACGAGTTCGAGAGCGAGTACCCCGGCGTCGACGTGGTCCCGGCCGGGTACACGAACACCAGTTCCTACGGGCTCGAGATCAAGTCACGGATCCTTCGGCAGGACCCGCCCTCGGTGTTCATGACGTGGACGGGACAGGATCTGGTCCCCTACGTGGAATCGGACGCGACCGCGGACCTGACCGACCTGTGGGACCGGGAGGGGCTGTCGCGGTCGTTCGTCGAGGGCGTCGCGGACCTGGTCAGGGTCGACGGGCGCTACGTCGCGGTTCCGCTGGACATCCACCGCAAGAACAACCTCTTCTACAACGTCGCGCTCGCCGAGGACCTGGGGGTCGACCCCGCCCGGATCGGCGGTCCGCGGGAACTGCTGGAGGTCCTCAGCCAGTGCGAGGGCGAAGGACCGATCGGGCTCACACAGCCGATGAAAAACCCGTGGACGGTCCTCCAGTTGTGGGCGCAGATCCTCGTCGGTCTGTACGACACGGAGGTGTACGAGGCGGTCAGCCGCGGGGAGGGCCGCACTCACCGCTCGGAGATAGCGGAGTCGGTCGCCCTCCTCGCCGAGTACGCCGCGCTGGCCGACGAGGACGCCCACTTCCTCGGCATGGGCGGGGCCGACCAGCGGTTCCGCGACGGCGAGGCCGTCTTCTTCCAGCAAGGCGACTGGGTCGGAGCCGGCTACGAGGAACAGGCGGGCTTCGACTACGGGACCGACTGGGGCCACGTCCCGTTCCCGGGGACCGACGGCGTCTACGTGATGGGAATGGACGCTATCACGGCGGCGAGAGACGCCCCGCAGCCCGAGGCCGCCGAGGCGTTCGTCTCGGTGGCGGCCTCGCGGTCGGCGCTCGAAGGGCTCAACCGGTACAAGGGGTCGATCCCGCCCCGCGACGACGTCTCGCTGGACGCCTATCCGCCCTTCCTGCAGGACCAGTACGACGACTTCACGAGCGCGCGCGTCCACACCGGCGGCCAGAAGGCCCTCGTCGCGCCCGGCAAGAGCGTCGACACCAGGGACGCGTTCGTCAGTTTCGTCGCCGCCCGGGACGTGCAACGGACCACCGACGACCTCGTCGAGTGTTACGGGGACTGACCCTCGCCCCGGCCGGCGTCCGAACGCCGTCACGACCGGGCCAGTTGCGCGATGGATTAAGAGCCCGGCGACCGTCACATCCCGTATGACCGGCGACAGCGTGCGCCTCTACGCCGCACTCGGCGACCGAGTGGCGGTCGCCGAGCGAGAAGGCGACGGCGCGACTGCCACGTGGACTGTCCGAGAACGGCTCGACGACGCCGACATCGAGTGTCTCGCCGCGAGCGACGCGCGTCCCGACCGCGCGTTCGTCGGGACTGCGGCCGGGATCCGGCGGACGACCGACGGTGGCGACACCTGGACACGCGTCGGACCGAGCGTCGACGACCGCGTGACCGCGCTCGCGGTGAGTCCCCAGGATCCCGACGTGGTGTACGCCGGCACCGAACCCTCGGCGGTGTCTCGCTCGACCGACGGCGGCGACACCTGGGAGTCGCTCGCGCCGGTGACCGACCTGCCATCCGAGCCCGAATGGTCGTTCCCGCCGCGGCCGCATACCCATCACGTCCGGTGGATCGAAGTCGCCCCGGCCGACCCCGACCGACTCTACGTCTCCATCGAGGCGGGGGCGCTCCTGCGGACGACCGACGGCGGCGAGACGTGGGAGGACAGACCAGGCGAGCCCGAACCGGAGACCGACGAATCCGCCACGGACGGGAGCCCGTGGGGCGAGCCGACGCGGTCGAACGGCGCGCGCCGGGACAACCACACGCTCGCGACCCATCCCGACCGGCCGGGTCGGGTCTACGCGGCCGCCGGCGACGGCTACGCCCAGTCCGAGGACGGCGGCGACTCCTGGACGTACCCGCAGGACGGCCTCGACCACCGCTACGTCTGGGGCATCGCCGTCCCCGACGCGGACCCGGGGACCGTCGTCGTCTCGGCGGCCACCGGCGCCACGATGGCCCACGGCCGCGACGGCGCCGAGTCGTACCTCTACCGGACGACTGACGCCGACGACGCGGGCGACACCGGGGACCGCGACGGCTCCGACGCCGTCCGCTGGGAGCGCGCGATGGACGGCCTGCCCGACGGTCGCGGGACCGTGCGGACGGTGCTCGCTGCCGGCGCAGGTGAGACGCTCTACGCCGCGAGCAATCACGGCCTCTTCCGCTCGCCCGACGCCGGCGCGTCGTGGACCGCGGCCGGTCTCGAGTGGCCCGCCGACGAGACGCCGATGCCCTGTGGCCTCGCAGTCGTCGGCGACCGCTGAGACGGACCGCTGGGCCGGCCGCATCGCACCGCCCTGATGATTTACTCCGGCCCGAAATAATTTTATGACGCCAGTATGTGGTCGTGTCGCATGGACAGACGCCGCTTCCTGGCGACGCTCTCCGCGCTGTCCGCGGTGGGGCTCGCGGGGTGTCCGGGTAGATCGGGTGGAACTGACACGCCGGCGGAGACTGCGACCGAGACTCCCACAGAGTCGCCGACTGCGACCGGAACGCCGACGCCGGTGCCGACCGCGCCGCCGACGGCGACACCGACCGAAGTACCGACGGAGCCGCCGACGGAGACGCCCACCGACGAGCCGACCGACACGCCGACCGAAGAACCGACCGACACGCCGCGGGAAGTCGTCGAGTCGGACCTGCCGCGACTCGGCACCGAGGGCACGTGGATCGTCGACGAGAACGGGACTCGGGTGGTCCCGCGCGGCGTCTCGACCATCGAGCCGTGGTTCGCCGACGAGTACGACACCGGGCCCGATGGCGATTACCAGTCGATCCTCTCGCTGGCGACCGACAGGGACCGGGCGTGGTATCCGAGCGTGATCAGGGTGCCGCTGGACGAACGCGGCTACGAGAACGCGGGCGGGATCGAGCGCTACGCCGCCGAGTACGTCGACCCCATCGTGAACCACTGCGCCGAGCAGGGCGTCTACGTCATCGTCGACCACCACCTCATCGAGGGGTACCAGACCGACGCGGTCGACCGCAAGATGCGCGCGTTCTGGAACGTGATGGCACCCCGCTACGCCGACCGCTCGCACGTGATCTACGAGATCTTCAACGAACCCACCGAGCCGACTCACTACGGGAACGCCGAACTCGCGTGGTCGAAGTTCAAGGAGGTCGCCCAGCCGTGGGTCGACCTCGTGCGCGGCCACGCGCCCGACACCATGCAGATCGTCGGCTCGCCGCGCTGGTCGCAGCTGCCCCACATGGCCGCCCAGAACCCGCTCGAGGGCGAGAACCTCGTCTACGCCGGCCACTTCTACCCCTCCCACGGCGCCGCGACGGAGTGGGGCGACGTCTACGGCGCGGCCGCCGAGCAGGCCCCCGTGTTGATGACCGAGTTCGGCTGGAGCGAGGCCGACCCCGCCGGCGAGGTCACTCACGGCTCGACCCCGGGCTGGGGCGAGGGGTTCAGGGCGCTGGTCGAGAGCCACCCGAACCTGGGGTGGGTCGCGTGGGCCTTCTCCGCGGGGTGGAAGCCCGCGATGTTCGACGACCAGTGGAACCTGCTCGGCGGCGACTACTTCATGGGCCACTTCGTCAAGGAGTGGCTCTACGACAGGCGCGACGACCGCGTGCCCGACGCCCTGCCCACGTCGGGCGCCGAGTACACCGGTCCGGCTGACGAGACGCCGCCGGCCGCGCCGACCGACCTCGAGACGCGCGAGGTCTCCACCCAGCGCTTCGAGGTTGAGTGGGACCAGGTCGTCGACGACGAGACTTCGACGCAACTGTATCGGGTGTATCTCGACGGTCGCGCGACGGGGGTGACCTCGGCCGCCTCGAAGATCCTGAGCGGGACGCCCGGCGAAGAACACGAGATAAGCGTCACCGCCATCGACGCGCTGAGCAACGAGTCCGACCGCAGCGCGACCGTCACCCACGAGATGGAAGGCGAACTCTCCGTCGCGGCCGAGGTCCCGCAGGCCGACACCGCGCCGTCGGTCGACGGAGCTGTCGACGACGCCTGGTCGGCGACCACCGCCCACGAGTTCCAGCACGTCCTCCAGGGCTCCGTCGACGGCGATTCCGACCTCAGCGGTGACTGGCGAGCGAACTGGGACGACGAGGCGCTGTATCTCCTCGTCGACGTGACCGACGACGCCGCCGCCAGCGACTCCAGCGCCGCCTATCAGGACGACTCCGTCGAGGTGTACGTCGACGCCGACAACTCCAAGGGAAGTTCCTACGACGGCACGAACGACTTCCAGTTCACCTTCCCGCGCGACGGCGGCGAACTCGGTGGCCAACAGCCCACCTCGGTCGAGGATCTGGAGTGGGCCGTCGGGGAGACCGACGATGGCTACCACCTCGAAGCCGCGTTCCCGTGGTCGATGCTCGGCGTCACGCCCGAGTCAGGGCACGCCCTCGGGTTCGACGTCCACGTCAACGACGACGACACCGAGGGCGACCGCGACGCCAAGATCTCGTGGTTCGCCGAGGAGGACAACTCCTGGCAGAACCCGAGCCTCTTCGCGACCGTCCGCCTGACCGACTGAGTCGGGAACAGTGGAGGGGCCGGGGCGGCGTCAGACCGTCGTGCCGACCGCGTAGACGGCGACCGTGGCGACGGCCGCGGCCGCCCCCGAGACGGCGAGGATCTGGAGTGCCTTGAGCCGGTCGTGTCGCACGGCGTCGGCGTTCTCGACCCGCCCCTCCTCGCCGCCCGAGCCCGAGAGGTCGTAGCGCGCGAGCGCCCCGAAGGCCACGCAAAAGCCCATCCGGTCCTGGACGAGACCGACGAACCCGCCGAACAGGAGAGGGAAGGTGCCCAGCAGCGCGGTGTCGCTCCACCCGCTCGCGAGGACGAACGCGACGTAGCCCGCGGCCGCGAGAAAACCCATCGCGCCCGCCGCGCGCCGTTTCTGTCGCTCCTCGCGCCCGATGTTGCAGACGCCCGGTTGATAGTCGCTCATTGATCTTCTATCGGTGCCGAAACCGCATGAAGAGGGTACCTAACAGCGTCGGTACTCGGTGTATTCGCTGCCGAGAGAGTCCCGAGCGGAGTGACTGCGGCCGCCACCGAAAACAGTGTGGAACCCTCCGCAGGAACGGCTTGCGCAGCACCCGCAAACAGCCTGAAAGCCCCCGCAGCAACGACTGGAACCGCCACCGCAAACAGCCTGAAAGCCCCAACGCGTTCGACCGTCCGGGCAGCGAGGGACCAAGGGTCCCTCGTGCAATCGGGCGCGCGGCGCCCGATGACCTCGCTGCGCTCCTCGGTCGTTACACTTCCTGCGGTGCCTGCGTCGTCCGGGACGGGTCGAACGTGTCGCCCTTTCCTTCCCACCCGCTCAGACTGTTCGATCAGCCGATACGGGTGGGAATGAAAGGGGTCGCCGTCTCGACGAACCCCGGCGACGCAAGCACTGGAGCGAGGGGTGCGAGGCGCGAAGCGCCTCGAATGCGAGCGGCTCTGCCGCGAGCACGAGCGAAGCGCGCAACGAGACGCGGGAGTCGAGACGGCGAGGGCTTTCACGCTGTTCGCGGCAGTTCCCCAATTCGTTGGTGCAGGAGCGTTCCCGCTGTTAGTGGCGGTTGCAGTCACTGCTTCTCGTGGACCGGTCACGCTGCCTGCGATCATCGCACAAACGACTCCAGATCGGACTGAAAGGTATATACAGCCGACAGACCCAGAGGCGGTATGCACGATTTCGTCGTCGTCGGCTGCGGGCCGTCCGGGTCGCGGTTCGCCCGCCGGGCCGCCGAGCGGGGCCACGACGTGCTCGCCTTCGAGCAGGGCACCGTCGGCGAGCCGCTGGCGTGTTCCGGCCACGTCAGCACGGACATCTGGGAGTTTACCCCCGAGGGCGCTCGCGACCGACTCCTCCAGAACGTCGTCTACGGCGCGCGATTCCACCTCTCGGACCCCACCGGCAGCCCGCCGGGCGACCCGCGCGGCCCCGCCGGCCCCGCCGAGCGCGGCGGCTCGACCCGAAACGGCGACGGCTCCTACCCCTTCTACAAGGACGAGGCCGTCTCCAACGTCATCGACCGCGTCGGCCTCGACCGGGAACTCGCGGGAGCGGCCCGCGACGCCGGCGTCGACCTCCGGGAAGACCACACTGTCGTCGACGTGACCGAACGCGACGACCGCGTCGCAGTCGAAGTGAAGGGTCCGGACGGCGTCGCAACGCACGAAGCCCGGATGGTCGCCGGCTGCGACGGGCCGAAATCACGGGTCCGACGCGAACTGGACATGCCCGAACCGGACGAACTCCTGCACGGCGTGCTCGGCTTCTCCGACGAGGACGACGACTCCGATTTCGTCGACGTCCACCTCACCGTCCCGGAGTTCTTCGCCTGGCGGATCCCCCGCGGCGAGGCGGGCGTGGAGTACGGGCTGGCGACGCCGCCGGGCGCGGACGTCCGCGAGCGCTTCGACCGGTTCACCCGCGACTACGGCGTCGAGACCGACCACCGCTGCTCCGGACTAATCCCCGTCGGCCCGCCCGACTCGGTGACGAGCGGGCGCGCCTTTCTCATCGGCGACGCCGCGGCCCAGACCAAGCCGTTCACCGGCGGTGGCATCCTCTACGGCATGACCGCCGCCGACCACGCCGCCCGCGAGGTCGACCCAGCGGATCCGGCGACGCTCGCCGACTACGAGCGAGCCTGGCGCGACGACCTCGAACGCGATATCGACCTCGGCCACTGGGTCCGACGCGCGTACTCGCTGCCGGAACCTATCCAGCGCGCGGGGATGCGAACGGTGTCGGGAAAGATCGGCGTCCACATGGACCGCCCGTCGACAGTGTTCTCCCTCGAGCAGTTGAAGTCGCTGTTGCGGGGGTAAGCTGTCGGACGGCGGCGGGTGGCGTTCTCAGGCGTCCGGTCCCACAGCCTCGCCCAGCGTGCTGGTGGTGTCCGCGTCCTGTGGGGCCCACACGAGCAACACGTCGTAGGCGGTCGTGACGCCGATCGAGATCGTGTTTCCGGCCTGGACGAGTCCGTCGCCACTGGCGGCGGCCGCGGGCCAGTTGACCGCGGAGTCGCCGACGATCGTGGTCTCGCTGCTCGTGTCGTACTCCCCCGTGTTCGCGGGCGTCGTGAAGCCGTTCCCGCGGACGGTGAGTGTTTCGTAGTCGATGGATTCGCCGCCGTTGTGGGCGATCGTCAGAAACCCGGCGCTGTTTTCCTCGTCGGTGAGTTCGAAGTCGAACGAGAACGACGCCGTCGGCGCCCGCGGCCCGCTCGGCGTCGGTGTCGCGGCCGTGTTGCCCGCGGCCCGTTCGATCATGCGGTCGGTGCCCGCCTGCCAGACGCGCCATTCGCCCTCGTATTGCTGGAGTTCGACCCTGTAGGTCACCGTCTCCGTGTCACCCTCCGCTGTCACCGTCATGTCCGCCTCCACTGCCGCCGCCGCTCCGTCCGTGACCGGGTCGACCTCGCGGAGTTCGTTGATCGTGATCGAGATATCCTGGGAGCCGTCGATCGAGAAGTCCTGCGGACTCTCCGGATGGGCGAGCGACTGGGCAGTCTCGGCGTCCTGGTCCTCGATCGCGGTGATGAGTTCGCGGGCCGTCGATTTCGGCCCGCTGCTGGCACTGCTTCCGTCGGCGACGAAGCGCTGATACCCGGCGTAGCCACCGCCGCCGAGGACGGCCAGACCGCCGATCCCCGCGAGCACCGCCCGACGGTCGACGCCACTGTCATCAGCCTGTGCGTTCGCCCGTTGCTGGCCCTGTCCACCGACGTTCCGGGACTTCTGGTGGCCGTAGCCCTGCCGGGATCCACGCTGCTGGCGACCCTGCCCCTGCCGGGAGTCGCGCTGACCGCCCTGGCCCTGCTGGCAGCCCTGGCCCCGCTGCCCGCCCTGGCCCCGCTGACCGCCCTGTCCCTGTCGCGGTTGCCGATTCCCGCCCTGTCGTGGCTGTCCCTGGCCGCCACCCTGTTGCTCGCTTCGCCCGTCGTCGAGCGTCGCGCCGCACTCTTCACAGACCGTCGCCCAGCTCTCCGCCGGCGCGCCGCAGTTCGGACACTGTGCCATCTTGGACCCACGGTTTCGTGTCGTCCCTGATAAACACCACACACGTTGGCATAATTCTCTTTGAAACCCCCTCCGAACAGTAGGGTATGGAACTCGACCTGACGAAGACGGCCGCGGTTTTCGTCGCGCTGATCGCAGTCGGCGTCGGCGGCCTGGCCGCCTCCGGTGTGATGCAGACGAGTACGGTCCTGATGATGGTCGCCCCGTCGATGGTCGCCTTCGGGCTGATCTGTCTGTTCATCGGCGTCAAACACGGCGAGTACCGCGCCGGCGCGACGCGGTAACGGATCCGGCTGTCGGTCTCCGGCGTCCGCTCCCGGAAGATGTAACCGCCCCACGGACCCATCTCGGGGTAATGACCGTCATCGAAGACGTTCACGCCGACCACGGCGCGACGTTCACCGAGGTCGGCGGCCGTCGCGTCGCCGCGGACTACGGCCGCCCCGAGCGCACCCACGCCGCCGTCCGTCGCGTCGTCGGCGTCACCGAACGCGCCTACGGGGTCCTCACCATCACCGGCGAGGACCGCGTCGACTTCGTCGACAACGCCGTCTCGAACCGCGTCCCCGACGCCGACGGCGAGGGCTGTTACGCCCTCCTGCTCGACCCCCAGGGCCGCGTCGAGACGGACATGTACGTCTACAACGCCGCCGCGGGCGACCGCCTGCTCGTCTTCCTCCCGCCGAGCGAGACCGACACCGTCGCCGAGGACTGGCGCGGCAAGACCTTCATCCAGGACGTCGAGATTACCGTCGCGACCGACGACCTGGCCGTCTTCGGCGTCTACGGCCCCCAGGCCACCGAGAAGATAGCGAGCGTCCTCAACGGCGCGCCCTCGCCCGACCGGGCCCGCTCGTTCGTCCGCGGGACGATGGCCGATGCGGGGGTCACCGTGATCCGCGACGACGGCCTCACCGGCGAGGAGGGCTACGAGGTGGTCTGTGCCGCGGGGGAGGCCGCCGACGTCTTCGACACGCTGGAAAACCGCGGCCAGGCCGCGGCGCCGTTCGGCTATCGCACCTGGGAGTCCCTGACGCTCGAAGCGGGAACGCCGCTTTTCGACACCGAACTCGCGGGTCGCATTCCGAACGACCTCGGGATCCGGACGGCGCTCGACTTCGAGAAGGGGTGTTACGTCGGCCAGGAGGTCGTCTCCCGCATCGAGAACCGCGGTCGGACGGGCGACCGCCTGGTGGGCCTCCGGCCCGAAGCGGTCCCCGAGGCCGGAGCGGCCGTCTTCGCGGGCGACTCGGCCGTCGGCGAGGTGACCCGCGCCGTCGCGAGTCCGACGCTGGAAGAACCCATCGCGCTCGCGATGGTCGACATCGAGGTCGCGACGGGCGACCAGTCGGGCGATCTGACCGTCCGGGTCGACGGCGAGGAACGGCCCACCGAGCGCGCCGCGTTGCCATTCATTGAGGGGAGCGACCGCTCGGCGCGACTCCCGGAGTATCCCGAATAGGGCGTCGTTTCGTTCTCTCGATTGATACTCGCACGAAACGCTCAATATTTGTGGCTTACAACGTGGCGGTAGCCCCCGCCCATGTCGGAATCAGTCATCGCCGATTTCGTCGCCTCGTTCAACTCCGAGGTGTCGAGTCGGCCCGAACCCGTCAAAGGGCGGATCCTCCTCAGCGAGAAGCGCCTCGTCCTCGCCGCCGACGAGGGCAAGGTGACGATCCCGCTCTCCTCGGTTTTCGACGTCGCCGTCGGGCACGTTCCCAAGGGTCTCGGGGAGTTTTTCTCCTCGACGGTCACCGTCGCGTTCGACCGGCACGGCGACCGCCTCGTCGCCGCCGTCGAGGCCGACGACGACAAGATAGAGAAGTTCACCACCGTCCTGTTCAAGGCTATCCTCAACGGGACGGACATGACTGTCAAGCACCCCGCGCGGGTCGGCGGGCGCGTCACCGGCGAGGAGTTCGCACCCGCGAAACTCTTTCTCCGGCCCGGTACCGTCCGTTTCACCCGTCAGGACGGGCAGGTCGACGTCCGACTGGCCACCGTCAGCGGTTTCGACCGCCTGACTCGCGAGATTTCCGGGACCGATCAGGCCGTCCTCGCGGTCCGACACATGCCCAACGGCAAGGCGATGACGACGCTCGCCGCGACCGACTCCGCGCGGAAGATGTCCATCCTCGGTCGCTATCTCCGCCTCGAGTACAGCGATCTCATGTCCGAACTCGAGGACGTCGCCCTCTCGGAAGAACAGATCCGCACGCTCGTCGCCATCTACTCGACGGGGCCCGCCATCTCCTTGCCCGCTGTCCTCGATATGGAGTCCAGCCAGGTGACGATGGTACTCAACGACCTCCAGAGCGACGAACTCGTTGTCGACTCCGAGGAGGGGCCGCAGCTCACCCCCAAGGGCCGCGTCGTCGTCAGCAACCACCTCGAAGACGTCAACGCCTGAAATTCCCGTCCGTCGGTGTCTCGCGACCCTCTTTACAGATGGAGCGGTCGCGGTGGCGCGCGCCGTCGCGCCCTCTGTGGCGCGACGTACCGTGCGAGGTCTTCGCGAGCGTGCGAGCGAAGGCTCGTCAGAACTCGCTCTGACGGTGGATGAGTAGCGCAGGAACGAGCAGGGCGAGATTTCCAATCTCGCTGGCAGTCGGGCGACGAATCGCCCGATGACAACGTTATCGGCTGGGGAGGTACGTGGCTGTCCGCGGTCACGGTGCTGTGCGGTGGCGGTGCTGTGTGGGGCTGTGCGGTGGCGGTGCTGTGCGGAGCGGTGCGGTGCGGTCCTGGCGGGCTGAAAGGGCGAGGCGTGCGAGGCGCTT
>Ga0207719_100611_pt1 | contig 17256 bp, 9 predicted proteins | sample A23P1SouthBayCA_2_FD_187279 | JGI IMG/M metagenome (GOLD analysis project Ga0207719, IMG submission 187279) | Aerobic enrichment media microbial communities from Eden Landing Ponds, California, USA - A23 P3 (3) (SPAdes) | ecosystem: Environmental > Aquatic > Marine > Unclassified | place... | reverse complement strand
CCGCCCCGACCTCCACGCCGGGGAGGACGATCGCCCCCGCGCCGATCATGGCCCCCTCGCCGATGGTCACCTCGCCCAGGCGGTACTCCCCGTGGAGGAACTCGTGACACAGGATCGTCGCGTCGTAGCCGATGATGGCGTCGTCCTCGACGGTGATGCGGTCGGGCCAGAACACGTCCGGCGTCGATTCCAGCGCCCACGCGACGCCCGACCCGACGGTCATCCCGAGCCGTCTAAATAGCCAGTTCTTCAGCCCGAGGCTGGGGGAGTACCGCGCGAGCACGATCACGACCAGGTTGAGCGTCACCCGGAGGGGATTGCGGGCGCGCCACCACCGGCGGAGGCTGTTGCCCGCCCCGCGGCTCGGATGACTGGTCGTCCGGTCGTGGCGGTGATCCGAGTCGTCCGACACGGACGGGCGTTGGGTGCCGGGGGGTTTGAACCTACCTCTCGGGCGCGTCGGCCATCGCGTCCTCCGGCGAGCGTTCCCGGACACGGACGCCCTTCTCGGCGAGGTGCCGGGTCCGCCGGCGGGCAAACTCCTCCTCGTCGGTGCCCCGCGTCGCGAGCACGTACATCCGGGCGCGTCCCACCGGGCGCATCGTGCGCCCGGCGCGCTGGGTGCCCTGCCGGCGTGACCCTCCGAGCCCGGAGGCGGCGATGGCGACCTCCGCCTCGGGCAGGTCGAGCCCCTCGTCGCCGATCCGCGAAACGACGAGGACGTCCCGCGGCCCCGTCCTGAACCCCTCGAACAACCGGCGGCGCCGGGCGTGTGGCGTCTCGCCGCTGACGAACGGTACCCCGAGCGCGTCGGCGATGGCCTCGCCCTGGTCTAAGTACTCCACGAACACCAGCGTCTTCGCGCCGGGGTTCTCGCGAACGATCTGGCGGATCTCGTCGACCTTCGCGGGGTTCGAGGCGGCGGCCTGGCGGCGCTCGTGGCCCCGCGTGGCGACGTAGGCGTTGCGTGCCTCCGTCGATCCCCAGGGGACGTAGCGGATCTCGACCTCCGGTTCGGCGACGTAGCCCGCCTCGAACAGCGCTCCCCAGTCGGTGCCGATCGGCGGGCCGATCAGGGTGAAGATCTCCTCCTCGGCGTCGTCACTGCGGACTGGTGTCGCCGACAATCCCAGTCGGTGGCGAGTCTGGAGATCCGCAGTCCGTCGGTAGACTGGGGCCCCGATGTGGTGCACCTCGTCGTACACCACGAGTCCCCACCGGCGCTCCTCGAACAGCGCTCTATGCCTGTCCATCCCGGCGGTCCGGTAGGTCGCGATCGTCACCGGGCGGATCTCCTTGCGTCCGCCGTGGTACTCCCCGACCTGGTCCTCCGTCAGGCTGGTCTTCTCGATGATCTCTTTTCGCCACTGGGTGACGAGTTCGCGGCTCGGCGCGAGCACCAGGGTCTCCCCGCCGACGGCCTCCATGATCCCCAGGGCGGCGACGGTTTTCCCGCTTCCGGGGGGACCGACGAGGACGCCCGACCCCGAGTCGAGGAAGCGGTCGACCCACGTGCGCTGGTAGTCCCGCAGGCGGAGGGAAAGCGAGAGATCGAGGCCCGCGCCGGTGTCGAGGTGGCGCTCGTCCTGGACGGGGTAGCCCGCCTCATACAGCGCGCGTTTGACGGCTGCCGTCGCTTCCTCGTCGATCCAGGCCTCCGTCTCGGAGATGCGCGCCCGGACGTGGCCCTCGGCGACGTGGCTCTCCGCGACGTTGCCCAGCAGGTCCGCGCTCCGGGCCTCGAGGACGACGTAGCCGTCCTCGTGAGTGAACAGGCGGAAGGCGTGGGCGCGATCCCACTGGCTTTCGATGAAGTCCTCGATGGGCCGGGAGCGCTCGCCCAGCACCGCCCGGACGGTGTCGAGGAGGCCCTCGAGCGTATCGTAGGGTGCGCTCCAGACGTCCTCCGGGCGGATCTCGTAGACGTAGCCCGCCTCGCGGTTCGTCTCGATGAGGTGGGCGAACCCGGCCAGTCGCGCCCGGGTGAACTGGGTGGGCCGGTCGACGACGACCTCCCGGCGGTTGGGGAAGACGACGACGCGCTCGCGGTCGACCGTCTCCTCCCAGTCGGTCGGGAAGTAGACGACCGGATCGGCCGAGGCGTCGAGCCGCCCGAGGTCGCCACGCTCCGCCAGCCGATCCATCGCGTCGCCCGCCTCGGCCTGCGTGAGGCCGAGCGCCGTCGCCACCTCGGTCGCGGTCGCGAGCGGACGCCCGCCGTCCTCGAGGGCGTCGTAGACGGCGTCTATGTCGACGTCGGGCGCGCCGTCCTCGGGCGTGGGAACGGTGTCGTCAGTCACTGTCGCTCGATAGCCGGCCGACGGGCAAAAGCGTCGCGAGTCGGATGCCCCGGAGCGAGCCTCACGAACCCCGGAGTTCGGCCATGTGTTCGATGCGCTTCTCGACCAGGTCCGCCGTCCCGATGTCGTGACGAACCCGGAGCCCCTCGCCCGCCGCCGCGAGGGCGTCCTCGGCGATCGCTTCGGCCTCGGCGATGGTGTCGTCGATCCCGACCACGGCGAAGGAGCGCGAGGTCGTCGTGTAGATGCCATCGGCGCGCGCGTCGACGCTGGCGTAGAAGAGCAGCGCGTCGCCGGCCGAGTCCTCGTCGACGGCGATCCTCGTGCCGCCCTCCGGATCCGTCGGGTAGCCCTCGGGAACGGCGTACTTGCAGACCGTCGCCTGCCCCGCGAACGCGAGTTCGGGCAGGTCCTCGCCCTCGCGGGCCGCGACGAGCACGTCGAGGAAGTCGGTTTCGAGGACGGGCAGGGTGTTCATCGCCTCGGGATCGCCGAAGCGGGCGTTGAACTCGACGACCTTCGGCCCCTCGGCGGTGAGCATGAACTGGCCGTAGAGGACGCCCTTGTAGTCGGGCATGGCCTCGACCGTCTCCTCCATGATCGCGACGGCGTCGGCGTAGTCGTCCTCCTCCATGAACGGGAGGTCGAACGTTGCGTCCGAGTAACTCCCCATCCCGCCGGTGTTCGGACCCTCGTCGCCCTCGTAAGCGCGCTTGTGGTCCTGGACCGCAGGAGTCGTCCGGAGGTCGCCGTCGGCGACGAACGCCTGGATCGTGAACTCCTCGCCCACCAGGCGCTCCTCGATCACCCAGTCGTTCCAGTCGGACTCGCGCATGTACTCGACGGCTTCGGCCTTCGTGAGCTGGTCGCCCGTCACCCGGACGCCCTTCCCGCCCGTGAGGCCGTGGGGCTTCACGGCGACGTCGCCGTCGTAGCCCTCGACGTACTCGCAGGCCGCCTCGACGTCCTCGAAGACGGCGAAGTCCGGCGTGCCGGGGATCCCGTGTTCGGCCATGAACGCCCGCTGGAAGGCCTTGTCACACTCCAGTTGCGCCTCGGCTCGCCTCGGGGAGAAGGTGTAGATCCCCGCGTCGTCGAGCGCGTCGGTCACGCCCGCGTCGAGGGGTGACTCGGGCCCGATGATCGCGAGCGTCGCGTCGACGGACCCGGCGTAATCGAGCACGGCGTCGGGATCGTTCTCGTCGAGGGTCTCGTAGCCGGCCGCGAGACCGTCGATGCCGGGGTTGCGGTTCGACGCGCAGGCGTACAGGGCAGCGTCGTGACCCGAGTTCGCGATCGCGCGGGCGATCGCGTGTTCGCGGCCGCCGCCGCCGACGAGCAGGACGCGTTCTGACATATCCGGACGGGCGGGCGGCGACGGCGTAAACGTTCCTCTCTCGATCCGGGATCGAGTCTATCGGTCGTGCCTGCGAACGGCCACGAACCCGAGGGCGAGCAGAAGCGCCACCAGCGCCAGCACCGGGCCGAACCCGGGCTGTCCGGGGCCGATGGTCGGCACGTCGCCGGACTCGTCGTCGTCCGATCCGTCGCCGGAATCCCCATCGTCCGACTCGTCACCGGGTGCGCCGAAGGCGCCGAACGTCGAGAACTCTGTGACGTTCGCCGCGACGACGTTCTCCGCGGGGGCCGGCTCGGAGTCGACCGTCGTCCACTCGGTGCCGTCGTACCGCCGGAGCACGAGGCTCGCCTCGTCGATACCGGCAACGTCGTCGTCAGTGTACCCGAGTTCGACGTCGAGGAACGCGCCCTCGCCGACGGCCTCGGCGTCGAAGTACCGGCCGACGCTCTCGTTGTCGGGGTTCGCCGGCGGGCTCGCGTTCGCGGCGACGGCCACGTTCGCCCCCTCGAAGGAGAGCGTCGTCCCCGGCTCGGTCGAGGCGCCGATATCGAGCGCGTCGACGGCGGTCCCCGAGGCGTTCCGGATCGCCACCGCCCACGCCCCGTTGGTCCGGGCCACGCCGTCGGTCAGGCTGTTGTTCGCCGGTGCCGCCACCACGGTTCCCGTCAGTGCGAACCCGGACCCGCCGTTGTCGTTCGCCGTGGTCCCGGTCAGGTCGTTGTCCGCCGCGGAGAGGTTCAACGCGACCCCGTGACGGTCGTTCCCGTTCGCGACACTGTTCGTGACGTCGCCGCCGTCGCTCGCGCGGAGGTGGATCCCGTGGCGGTCGTTCCCGTTCGCGGTGCCGTCGGCGACCGTGGCGTCGTCGCCCCGGACCGAGATCCCGTCCCGGCCGTTACCCGTCGCCGTGCTCTCCGACAGGGTGACGTTGTCCGCGACGACGATGAACCCGTCTCTTTCGTTGTTCGTCGCGTTGTTCCCCTCGAGGGTTTCCCCCGGGGCGCTCACGAAGAAGCCGTCCCGCCCGTTCCGCGTCGCCGTGTTGTTGGTGACGGCGGTGTCCACGGAGTTCGAGAGGAACACGCCGAACCTGTCGTTGCGCGCCGCCGTGTTGTTCGCCAGTTCGTTGTCCGCCGGCGCGGAGAGCAGGGTCACGCCGGACCCGTTGTTCGCGACCACCCGGTTGTCACGGACCCGGTTCCCGTCCGTCCCGACGAGCACGATCCCCGACCCGTTGTTCGCTCGCGCCGTGTTGTTCGTCACCTCGTTGTCGAATACGGGCAGCGAACTCGGCCCGAACAGGGCGATCCCGGACCCGTTGTTCGTGGCGATCGTGTTGTCCGCCACCGTGAGGTTCGACGACGGACCGAACACCGGATCGGCAGTCACGAGCAGTCCGCCGTCGTCGTTCCCGGTGACCGTGTTGGCCGTGACGGTGCTGTTCGGGGCGCTGGCGAGCACGATCCCGCCGCCGTTGTCCGCCACCGTGTTGTTCCGGACCGTGTTGTTGTTCGAGTCGGGATCGGGCCGGGGTTCGCCCAGCCGGTCGGCGGTTTGGTCTTCCCGGGGCGTTATCGTCCTGCCCGTGATGTCGAGGCCGGCGTCGCCGTTCGCGGTCAGGGTGTTGTTCGCGACGGCGTTCCCCTCGGAGGCGAGGAAGACGACCCCGCTCCCGTTGTTGTCGGTGACCGTGTTCCCCGCGACGGTCGCGTTCGTGACCCGGTCGAGCGCGATCCCGGTCCCGTCGTTGCGTGCGACCGTGTTCTCCCGGAGCGTCACGTTCGAGGGCGGGAGGATCATCACTCTCGGGTCACTCGGGTCCTCGTTGACCGTCGCGGTCCCGACCGAGATCCCGATACCGTTCTCGACCGCCTCGACGTCAGTTATCCGTCCGTCGTCGATCCCGCGGACGTCGATTCCGGTCTCCCAGCCGCGAACCGTGACGTTCCTGATCGTGACGTTGTGGCCGGCGGTCCCGGCCCCCACCCGGATGCCGGTCCCGCTTCCGGGGCCCGTGCCGGCGATCGCGTGGCCCATCCCGTCGACGATGACGTCGTTCGTCTCGATGTCGATGCACGCGCCACTGCCCGAGACGTTCCCCGTGAGAGCGTAGTGGCCAGCCGCGGTGACGTTCGTACACGCGTCGATCGGCTGCACCGGGGGCGGGAGGTCGACCGGCGTCGACACCGTGACGGCCGTCGAGTCCGCCGCGTCGTCGGTCGCGACCGTCGCGGTGTACGCGCCCGCGTCGCCCGCGCCCGTCGTCCAGGACAGCGACACCGTGGTCGATTCGCCCGGCGCGAGCGTCATCGCGGCCGAGTCCCGATCGGTCCCGCCGAGCGACAGGGTCACCTCCCGAGTCGCCGCGGTGCCGCCGGTGTTCTCGACGGACACCTCCACGTTCAGCGTCCCGCCCACCTCGATTGGCTCGTTCGTCGAATCGATCGCCACGTCGAAGAACGCCGGATCGGGATCGTCGGACTCGATCGGGTTCGTGGTCAGGAACGGGTCGAAGCGGACGTTCGCGACCGTCGCCGAGGAGCCGTTCGAGACGGCGCTCCCGCTCCCGTCGGCGAGCGCGCCCGTCACCGGGTCCTCGTAGGGCCCGGCGCTCCCGGGGCCGTCGCTCGCCGCCCAGTAGTTCATCGTGGCGTTGACCCCCCCGGAGGCCCCGTTGTCAACGCCGAATCCCGCCGAGAGGAGGGCGTTGTGGGAGATGTCGATCATGTCCACCCGGTCGGAGAAGCCGTCGATGGCGACGGCGTCACCGCCGGTCCGGACGCTGTTGTTCCGCACGGCGATCGACCCCTCGCCCGGGGCGGCGCCGTCCTCGGTCCGCAGTTCGATCCCGGTCGCGGTCGTCGTCCCGTTCCCGACCTCGTTGTCCCGGATCGAGAGGTCGGTCGCGGCGTTCGTCCGGACCTCGGCGATATCGATTCCGGCGTCGGTGAACCCGGTAACCGTGTTTTCGGCTACCGTGGCGTCGTAGGCGCTGCCGCCGCTGATACCGTCGCCGAGTTCGAGTTCGATCCCCGTGGACGCCGACGTGATCGTGTTGTTCCGCAGGACCGCCCCGACGGCGACGTCGGAGTCGGACGCGAGAAGCGCGATGCCGGCGCTTCCCGCGGTCTCGATCCGGTTGCCCGCGATCCGGAGCGACTCGACGGTGATCCCGTCGTCGTCGAGTGTGAGGTCCAGTCCGACCGAGTCGGCGGTGATGTCGTTCGCCACGATCGACACGTTCCGGGCGGTCGTCGCCGTGTCGTCGCCCTCCAGATCCAGACCTTCCTCGAAGTCGCTTCGCAGCCGGTTGTCGGCGATCCGGACCGACTCGACGGTCGCGCCCTCGCCGCCGTAGTCGACGAACAGCGCGGCGTACCGCGTCTCCACCACGTTGTCCGCGATCGTCACGTTCCGGACGGTGGTGTCCTCCGCGGCCGTGTTCACCTCGATGCCCTCGTCGTTCGTGTCGACCGTGCTGTTCGTGACCGCGACCCCGTCGACCGTCGCCCGGTCGTACCCCAGGTCGAGTTCGATGCCGACCTCTTCGGCGATCACGGTGGTGTTTCGCACCCGGAGGTCACGCACGGCGAGGCCAGCCTCGAAGTCCTCCTCGATCAGGATTCCCCCCGAGTCGGCGGTCAGCGCGCTGTCCGCGACGGTCAGGCCGTCGACGACGCCGTTCTCGCCGAGCCGTGCCGACACGGCGTTTTCCTCGACGTCGGCGGTGGAAACGTTCCGGAGGGCCACCCCGGAGATGGACTCCCCGTCCCCGACCGGGATCTCGACGGCGTCGGAGACTCCCCGGATCGTCAGGTTCCGCAGCGTGATGTCGGTCCCGGCGCCTTCGCCGACGTTCAGGAGGACGCCGGTATCGCTCCCCGAACCCGCGATCGCGTGTCCCTGGCCGTCGATCGTCACGTCACCCGCGCGCACGTCCAGGCAGGGTCCGTCACTGAAGGAGAGATCGTCCCCGAGACGGTAGGTCCCCGGATCGGCGACCTCGCCACACGCCGAGATCGCGCCCGATCGGACGGTCACCGTCGTCCGGTCGGCGTCGGCCTCGCTCCGGACGGTCACCTCGCCGGTTCCGGCGTCACCCACGGACGTCGACCACGCGAGGTCGATCGACGCCGACTCGCCGGCACCCAGGCTCACCTCGCGGCTGTCGACGACGGCACCGTCGACGTCGAGCAGTTCGATCGTCTCCGAAACCGGCTCATCGCGGTTGTTCGTCGCGGTCACGTCGACCACGAGCGTCCCGGCGTCGGTCACCGGGTCGTTCGTCGCGTCGATGCGCACCGAGACGTTCGGGTCGATCGTGAGGGCGGTCGACGCCGAACCGGTCCCGCTCGCGACCGTCGCTGTGTACGCGCCCGGCGCGACGCCGCCCGTGTCCCAGGTGAACGTCTCGGTCGTCGATTCGCCCGGATCGAGCGCCCGCGAGACCGACCCGACGACGGTTCCGTTCACCGTCAGGTCGATCGTCTCGGTCGCCGTCGCGTTCCCGGTGTTCGTGATCGTCGCGGTCACGTCGATCGCGTCGCCGCTCACGCCCGGCGAGGTCGTCGCGTCGATCGCGACGTCGAAGAACGCCGGCTGGGCGGCCGCGAGCGGGAGGTAGTCGGCGTTGTTCGTTCCGATCGACCGCGCGGAGTCACAGATCCCGTCGCCGTCGGCGTCGGTGCAGGTCTGGCTGAACCCGGTTCCGGCGGGCGTCGCCCAGTAGTTGCCCCCGCGGTAGGGGCCGCCGAGGACGTTTCCATCCTGGGACTTCGAGACGTTCCAGGCGTTGCTTCCGTTGAACGAGGAGCCGTAGGTCTCCGACGTCGGGTAGTCGAGCCGCGTGTTCGTGACGTTGAGCGCCTCGGCACCCTCGATGTGGTTGTTCGCGATCAGGTACTCCTCGACCGTGGGATCGTCGTAGTCGATGTCGGTGATCGCCCCGTCACAGGTGGTAACTCCCGTGGGGTGTGTCACGACTTTGAGTGCCGTCTCGTCGCTCTCGATGTGGTTGTCAACGACCGTCCCGTTCGTCGACCCGCCGAAGGTGTTGCGGAACGCCAGGACGCCGCCGTCGGTACACTCCGTCGTCTCCCTCGCGCTGATCGGCTCGGTGTCGGAGCCAAAGCGGACGCCGATGCCGCTCCGGACGATGTCGTTCCCGCGGACCGTCGTGTCGGAATCGTGGAACATCGTGATCCCGTAGTCGTTGTCGGTGATCTCGTTGTCCACGACCGCGTTGTCCGTCGGGAACCCGAAACTGACGCCCCGTCCCCTGATGAACACGCCGTGGCTGGTTTCGTTCGGGGTCGCGTGTGAGCGGATCGTGTTCGCCGCGATGAGGTTGTCCCTGCTCTCGTCGACCACCCTGACGCCGTGTTTCTCGTTTCGCTCGATCGTGTTGTTCCGGACCGTGACGTTCGAGGACGACTCCAGGTAGACCCCGTTCTCGCCGTTCGGCCCGATCGAGATCGCGTCGTACAGTTCGAGGCCGCCGTTGTCCGAGACGACGTTGTTCGCGATCGTGGATGGTCCGCTCGCCCCGACGACCTCGATCCCGTTGCCGCCGTTGTCGGTGACGTCGTTCCCGGTTATCCGGCTCCCGTCAGCGGAGAGCGTCGCAACGATCCCCTTCCCGTCGTTTTCGGTTATCGCGTTGTCGAGGAGGCTCGCGTTCCCGGCACTTTCAAGGACGACGCCGGTCCCGTTCACGTGGATCCTGTCCTCGGGGTCGGTGCCGACGACGTCGACGTCCGCGACCGAGGAGACCGCCGAGGCGTTGCCGTCGGTGATCGTGCTGTCGGTGATCGTCGTTCGCTCCACGCGCTCGACGTCGATCCCGATCCCGTTGTGGCGGACGGTGACGTTCCGGACGCTGACGTTGCCCTCCTGGCCGAAGTCGTCGTCGACGACCGCGATCCCGGCCGCGTAGTTGTCGCTCGGCGCCAGGTCCCGGATCGAGGAGTTCGTGGGATCGACGAACCGGATTCCGTCGAGTCCGTTGTCGTTCGCCGCGACCCCGAGGACGTGGACGTCCCGACCGTCCTCGATCTCGATACCGTTGCCGGCGTTGTCGCTGGCCGTCACGCTCGCCCCGAGGGAGAGACCGGCGACGTCGTCGATCCTGATCCCGTCGCCGTCGTTCCCGCTCGCGTTCAGGTCCGCGACGGTGAACCCGCTCGACAGCGCGAGGAAGCCAACGCCGTTTCCGGTGACGGTGTGGTTTCGCACCGACACGTTGGTGCCGTCCTCGATCCGGATACCGGCGCCGTCGTTGCCGTGTATCCTGCCGTTGTCGGCGACGGTGACGTTCCGCGCGTCGTCGACCGCGACCCCGTCGTCGTCGTTCCGGTCGACCGCGTTGTCCAGGACCACGAACGGTCCGCTCGGGTCCTCCGCATCGCCGGGACGGGCGTTGGTGAGTTCGATCCCGTCGTCGCCGTTTCCGAGCGCCGTGTTGTTCAGGATCGGAACCCGCTGGGGGTCGAAGGGCGCGTGGTAGTCGTTGAAGCGGATCCCGTCACCGGTGTTCGCCGAGGCGTTGTTGTCGAGGATCCGGTGCTCCCCGACGTCGTCGAGGTGGATGCCGTCCCCGTTGCCGGTCGCGAGGTTGTCCCGGATCGTGTTGTTCGACGACCGGCTCCCGACCGAGATTCCCTCGTCGTTCCCGGTGACGACGTTGTCCTCGACGAGGACGGCGCTGACCGGAAGTTCGGGGTCGAACAGCCCCGAATCGTACTCGTACAGCCGGATCCCGTACCGGTTGTCCCGGGCCGTGTTGTTCCGGACGACGCTTCCGTCGCCGTAGGATTTGATCTGGATTCCGGCCTCGTCGTTTCCGAGGAGCGTGTTCCCGACCACGGGGACGTCGTTTCGCTGAACGACCACCCCGCTCTCCCCGCTGTCCGTGACGGTGTTGTTCCGGACCACGTTGCCCGGTCCCGTCCGGGGGGATCCGGGGGTCCCGGTGTAATCGAGGAAGACGCCCATCCCGTCGTTGCCCGCGACGCTGTTGGCCCGGACCGTGACGTTCGAGCCCTCCACGTTTATGCCGTCGCCCGCGTTCGAGGAGACGTCGTTGCCCAGGATCGTCGCGTTGTCGCCCGCCGTGGCGATGCCCTCCCCGTTGTCCGTGATCTCGTTTCCGATTGCCCGCAGGTCCGGACCGAGCGAGTAAACGCCGGACTCACCGTTCCCCGTGATCGTGCTGTTCGAGACGGCCAGCCCGGAGACCCCGACCTCCCCGGCGCTCTCGACGATCCCCTGCCGGCGGTTGTCCGAGACAGTTGCGTTCTTGATAGTCACGTCCGTCCCGCCGGCCGCCTCGATCCCGACGCCGTTCTCCCGGAACGTCGCCCCCTCGACCGTGGTGTCGGAGACGTTGTACAGGAACAGGCCGTCGGAGTTGTTCGTCAGCGTGATCCCACGAACCGTCACGCCCGAACTGTTGGTGACCGCGAGGTACCCGGTGTCGGCGTTCGTGAAAGTCCGATCGGTCACGCCGTGGAGGAGGCGGATCGGCTCGCCGTCCACCGTGTTCGAGGTGTCGACGTCGAGGGAGCCGAAGTCGGAGACCCCGACCTGACCCACGCCCTGCTCGACGCCGAGGTGGACGTTCTCCCAGTTGTTCCGCACCTCGTTGTCCCGGAGGCGGTGCTCGCTCCCGACGAGGAGCAGTCCCCGCTCGTTGCTCGCGATCGTGTTGTTCCGTACCTCGTGTCCGTCTCCGTCGACCTGCATGGCGAACTCGCGGGTCGTCAGGTTGCTGACCGTGTTGTTCCTGACGCTCAGGTTCGATCCGCCGACGTCGAAGGTCCCGTCTTCGATGGTGTTGCCCGAGATCGTCCCTTCGATCCCGCCGACCGTCAGGGCCCCCTCTGACGCGTCGGAGAACGCCGTGATTTCGTTGTTCACGACGGTCACGTTCGCCCCGCCGACGTCGATCTCGCCCTCGACGACGTTGTTCCGGACCGTGATGTTCTCCTCGCCGCCGTCGATCGCGCTGTAGTAGTCCTCGAACGTGCTGTTCCTGACGGCGCTGTCGGACACCTCGCTGAACCGCCCGAGCGCGACGCCGATCATCCCTCTCGGAATGCTCTCCTCCCGGACGCGCACGTCGATGTTCTCGACGGTCACGTCGCTCGCGTTCCGAACCCACACCGCCCGGGGCCAGTCGGTGAGCGTGACGTCCCGCACGGTGACGTTCTCGCGGGCCTCGACCGTGCCGTTCACCCGGATGCCCCGCTGCTCCGAGAAGGTGCCCGGGTCCGCGGAGTCGAAGACGTGTCCGTTGCCGTCGATGACGACGTCGCTCGCCCGGACGTCGATACAGGTGGCCCGGTTGTCGCTCCCCCCGATCATCCGGGAGTCGTTGACGTCGGTAATCGGCCCATCGAGTTCGTACGTTCCGGACTCGTCGATCACGGTACAGTCGTCGATGACGGTCGCCCCGTTCGCCGCGCTCGCGGTGCCGGCGAGGCCCGAGAGGACGACGACCCCGAGACACGCGACGGCGCCGAGCAGTGCGATCGACGCGATCCATCGTGACCACCGGGTTGACCCGCATCCCACCGGTTCCGCCCGGTCTCTCCCCCGGTAGTCAGTGCTTACCCCCTTCGCTGTCATGATCACGGAGTGATGGGGGGCACACATCAAAACCGACCCTACGTATGTAGCGTTCGTCGGGGCCCCCCTGCGACGCCGGCTCGGGACGCTCCCGGCGCGGCGACGAGGCTCGTCGGTCCACGTTCCCTCGAATCGACCGCATCCCCTCGAATCGATCCACGGCTTTCGGACCGGTCCCACTTCCACTCGGACGGACCACTCTTGTGTCCGGGCGCCCGACGTGGCGACATGAGCGACGCCCCGACGGACCGCAACCGCCTCGGCGACGCGGCCTCGCCGTACCTCCGCCAGCACGCGGACAACCCCGTCAACTGGCAGCCCTGGGACGAGGCGGCTCTCTCGGCCGCCCGCGAACGCGAGGTGCCGATCTTCCTGTCGGTCGGCTACTCGGCGTGTCACTGGTGTCACGTGATGGAAGCGGAGAGCTTCCAGGACGAGTCGATCGCGGCGGTGCTGAACGAGGAGTACGTCCCGATCAAGGTCGACCGCGAGGAACGCCCCGACCTCGACCGGATCTACCAGACGATCTGCCAGCTCGTCACGCAGGGCGGTGGGTGGCCCCTGTCGGCCTGGCTCACACCCGAGGGCAAACCATTCTACGTGGGCACGTACTTCCCCCCCGAGGAATCGCGGGGCCGGCCGGGATTTCGGGACCTGCTGGTGGGTCTCGCGGAGACCTGGGAGAACGACCGCGGGGAGATGGAGTCCCGGGCCGGGGAGTGGATGGACGCCATCGAGGGCCAGGTCGAGACCGTCGAGGCGCCGGAGGGGACGGAGCCCCCGGGGTCGGACCTGCTGGACACGCTGGGCGAGAGCGCGCTCCGGGCGGCCGACCGCGAGCACGGCGGCTTCGGCACCACCGGCGCGAAGTTCCCCCACCCCGCGCGGATCGACGCCCTCCTCAGGCTGTACGACCGCACCGGCCGGGAGGCCTACCGCGACGTCGCCTACGAGACGCTGTCAGCGATGGCCACGCGGGGGATGTACGACCACGTCGGCGGGGGCTTTCACCGGTACGCGACCGACCGCGACTGGAGCGTCCCCCACTTCGAGAAGATGCTGTACGACAACGCCGAACTCCCACGGATGTACCTCGCGGGCTACCAGGTTACCGGGGTCGAGACGTACGCCGAGACGGTCCGGGAGACCCTCGCCTTCCTCGACCGGGAGCTGTCCCACCCCGAGGGAGGGTTTTTCAGCACGCTCGACGCCCAGAGCGAGGCGGGCGGCGAACGGGAGGAGGGCGCCTTCTACACCTGGACGCCCGTGGAGGTGCGTGAAGCCGTGGAAGACGACCGTACCGCCGACCTGTTCTGTGATCGCTTCGGCGTCACCGAGTCGGGGAACTTCGAGGGGACGAACGTGCTCGCGATCCGCCGGGGCGCGGCGGAGCTCGCGGCGGAGTACGACCTCGATCCCGAGGAGGTCGAGGCGACGCTCGATGACGCCCGCGAGGCGCTCTTCGCGGCCCGCGAGGAACGCCCCGGCCCGGGCCGCGACGAGAAGGTGCTCGCGGGTTGGAACGGCCTCGCCATCTCCGCCTTCTCGGAGGCGGGGCTCGTCCTCGATCCGGGCTACGCCGACCGGGCGGGCGAGGCGCTTTCCTTCGTCGATCGCCACCTCCGGGACGGCGAGACCCTGCGGCGGCGGTACGAGGACGGGGTCGTGGGGATCGACGGCTACCTCGAGGACTACGCCTTCCTCGCGCGCGGCGCGCTCGATCACTACCAGGCTTCCGGCGACGTGGAGAGCCTCCGGATCGCGCTGGACCTCGCTCGCGGCATCGAGGCGGAGTTCTGGGACGAGGGGGCGGAGGCGCTTTACTTCACGCCCGAGAGCGGCGAGAAACTCGTCGCCCGCCCCCAGGAACTCACCGACCAGTCCACCCCCTCCAGCGCGGGCGTGGCGATCGACGTCCTCCTGGCGCTCGATGGCTTCGTCCCCCACGACCGGTTCGCCGACATCGCAGAGGCGGCGCTGTCCACCTACCGCTCCCGGGTCGAGTCGAGCCCGCTCCAGCACGCCTCGCTCGCGCTCGCCGCCGACCGGTACGCGACCGGGTCGCGCGAACTCACCGTCGTCGCCGACGATCTCCCCGAGTCCTGGCGCGAGCGGATCGGCGGGACGTACCTCCCGAACCGCCTGCTCGCCCCCCGGCCGCCCGACCTCGACGCCTGGCTCGACCGCCTCGGCCTCGCGGAGGCGCCGCCGATCTGGGCGGACCGGGATCAGCGGGACGGCGACCCCACGATCTACGCCTGCGAGTCGTTCAGCTGTTCGCCGCCGACGAACGACGTCGACGAGGCGCTCGCGTGGTTCGAGGGCGGATAGCCACGGTCGATCCGGCTGGACGACGTCCGGTCAGGCCGGCGCCTCGCGCTCGCGCAACTGCTCGGCGAGGTACTCCGCGATGGGGACCGGCTCCTCCTCGACGAACCGCGCGAGTTCCTCGCCCGCCCGCTCGATCACGACGGTCGGGATCAGTTCGATGCCGTACTCCTCGACGCCCGGGCCGACCTTCGAGCCGTCTTCCTCCTTCTCGACGGGGTAGTGTTCGACCCGGTCGTCGGGAACGCCGGCCGCGGCCAGCGCCGCCCCGAACCCCGGGAGTTGCCCCCCGCAGTCCCCACACCAGTCGCCGCCCCACACCTTGACCGTGATCTCGTCCGCCCACGCCGCGAGCGTCTCGACAGTTTCCCCGTGAGCCGCCGCGTCCCACATCGGGTCCGGCTCCATCGTTTCGAGTCCCATGGGGGAACCGAGGCCGTCGAGGGGCTTATACTGACTGCTCCGCGCTCGGGGATCGTCACGCTTTATTACTGGCCGGAGTAGCGGGCGTATGGACAGGCTCAGGGAGTCCATCCTCTCGGCGCCGGTCGTCGACAAGGGCGGGTACCACTACGTCGTCCACCCGATCACCGACGGCGTCCCGATGCTCGAACCCGGGCTACTGCGGGAGATCGTCATCCGGATCATCCGGAAGGCGAACCTGGAGAACGTCGACAAGATCGTCACGCCCGCGGCGATGGGCATCCACATCTCCACCGCCGTGTCGTTGATGACGGACATCCCCCTCGTGGTCGTGCGCAAGCGCCAGTACGGTCTGGCGGGGGAGGTGTCCCTGTCGCAGGTGACGGGGTACTCCGAGAGCGACATGTACATCAACGACGTCGAGCCCGGCGACTCCGTGCTCGTGCTGGACGATCTCCTCTCGACGGGGGGAACGCTGCACGCGATCCTCACCGCCTTAGAGGAGATCGGGACCGAGATCGTCGACGTCGTGACGGTGATAAAGAAAGCCGGGGACAACGAGCTCCAGGGGACGGGCCACGACGTGAAGACGCTCATCAACATCGACGTCGTCGACGGCGAGGTCGTGGTCGTCGACGAACACGGCGACGGGTGACGCCGGCGTCCCGACGAGCTCGCCGGCGCCGCGCTTCGACGGACGCGTCGACACCGCCCCTCGACGAACGCGCCGACAACGACACGGTTAAACGCCGCGACGCGCCAACGGGAGGTATGAGCGAAACCACGAGCGCGCGTCACTGCGTCTCCTGTGGCCTGTCGGTCTCGGGGACGAACGCCGCCTCCTTCAAGTGTCCCGACTGCGGGCACGGCATCTCCCGGTGTGCGAAGTGCCGCAAGCAGAGCAACCTGTATGAGTGCCCGGACTGCGGGTTCAGGGGGCCGTAGGATGGGGAAAGTCGCTGCCCAACTGAAAGTGATGCCCCAGTCCCCCGAGATCGATCTCGACGACCTGGAGGAGCGGCTGGTGGCCGCGCTCCCGGAGGGCGCCGAGATCAACGGCTCGGACACCGAGGACGTCGCCTTCGGCCTCGTTGCGCTGATCGTCGCGGTCGTCGTTCCCGACGACGAGGGCGGGACCGACGCCGTCGAGGAGGCCTTCGCCGATGTCGACGGCGTCGAGTCGGTCTCCGTCGAGAACGTCGGGCGGGTGTGAGGGCCGCCCGTCCCGGGCGCCTCTCCCGGTCGGCGACGGACAGAACGCACCCTTTTTAACGCCCAGCCGACAAGACCGGCTACGACCATGCCGAGTTCGAACGGACCACAGCAGGGCACACGAGAGAAGCTATCGAACGACCCGCGGGAGCGTGGCACCTCCCCGCCGGGGCGCGCGGTCCAGGAGTTCGAGGAGGGCCAGACGGTCCACCTCGCCCTGGATCCGAGCGTCCGCGACGGCCGGTTTCACCCCCGCTTCGACGGCCACACCGGCGAGGTCGTCGGCCAGCAGGGGTCGGCCTACAAGGTGCGTATCGATGACGGCGGCAAGGAGAAGGTCCTGATCGCGACGCCGGCCCACCTGCGCGCCCAGGAGTCATGAGCGTCTCCGGGGAGGACGAGTCATGACGATCTTCAAGGAGAAGGTGAGCGAGGAGTACCTCACCACGGCGGAGGTGAAGGAACTCCTCTCGGAGGTCGAGCGCGAACGCGCCCTCGAGGAGGACCGGGAGCTCCCCTACGAGCTCGCGCGGACGATCGACCACGCCAACCGCTTCGCGGTCCTCGACCCCGAGGAGGCCGAAGGACTCGTCGCCGACCTGCTGGAGCTCGACAAGGTGGACGAGGCGACCGCCTACAAGATCGCGAACCTGAAACCGCAGGACCGCGACGAGCTCCGGGCGATCTACGCACAGGAACGGTACACGCTCTCGGGCGAGGAACTCGACGAGATCCTGAACGTCCTCGCGCGTTACGTGTAACCGTCTCACCGATCGTTCGTGCAGACGCTTCGCCGATCGTTTAAGTACTCCCTCGACGTACGGGGGGACATGAGCGAGGACTCGGACGGAGCCGCGGCCGTCTCGACCGCGGTCGTGCTTGACTACCTCCCCCACGGCCGGGCCGACGACGACCGCCCACAGTACCAGAAACCCCAGCTCGCACACGCCGTCGACGCCGGCTCGTTCGCGCTGTACGAACTCGTCCTCCGGGAGGAGGCGGCGA
>Ga0207719_100604_pt1 | contig 17561 bp, 14 predicted proteins | sample A23P1SouthBayCA_2_FD_187279 | JGI IMG/M metagenome (GOLD analysis project Ga0207719, IMG submission 187279) | Aerobic enrichment media microbial communities from Eden Landing Ponds, California, USA - A23 P3 (3) (SPAdes) | ecosystem: Environmental > Aquatic > Marine > Unclassified | place... | reverse complement strand
TATGTCGGCGGGTGGGTGGAATCAGTACTTATGCGAATTACCGACTTCGCGTACTCTGTGCCGACAATCCCGTTTGCGATTGTTCTGGTTAGTTTTCTGGAGGTTGGATTCTTTGCGTCTATTATTGTCATCGGACTCATCCTCTGGCGTGGAAACGCCCGCGTGTTGCGATCTCAGGTGATCCAAATCAAAGAGCGGCCGTTTATCCTGGCCGCGAAGGCAACAGGTTCGAGCCGAATCCGAATCATTCTGAAGCATATCCTCCCAAATATCGCTCCAATGGCAGCGCTATTTTTCTCGTTGGGGGTTGGATACGCGATATTGGTTAACGCTGGGCTGGCGTTCATTGGAGTTTCGAGTCCGTTTATCCCATCTTGGGGCGTTATGATCCGGAATGCATACCAATCGGGGACGATGGTTTCGGCCCCGTGGTGGTCACTCCCGCCAGGAATCCTGATCTCACTAACTGTGATGTCCGCATTTATGATCGGTCGGCGGCAGTTGGAGGATAGTGATGATGAGCGATCCGTCACAGGAGCTGGTCCCTAATGTCAAGCGAACCGCTACTTGAGGTAGAGAATCTGACTATCGAGTACGAGACCCGACAAGGGCCGCTTACAGCGGTCTCAAATGCTGACTTTACAGTCGGCGAGGGAGAGTACTTCGGTCTCGTTGGGGAATCTGGATGCGGTAAGAGTACTCTCGCCAAGTCGATCATTGGCGGCTTGGATGATAACGGTAAGATTGCCTCTGGGAAGCTAAAGTACCGAGGCGAAGAGATACAGGATCTCAGTGACGCCCAACTTAATGAGAAGATCCGCTGGAAAGAGATTGCATATATTCCACAGGCGTCAATGAATAGCCTGGATCCGTTACAGCGCCTCAGCGAGCAGGCGATCGAAATCGCGAACGTCCACACAGACCTCACTGACGAAGAAGCACTTACGCAGTTCAAAGAAATGTTCGAGGTTGTCGGACTCCCCGAAAACCGCATTCGGGATTATCCCCACGAGTTCTCCGGGGGAATGCAACAGCGTGCAATAATCGCTCTGGCACTATTCCTGAAGCCGTCAATCATCATTGCTGATGAGCCTACGACGGCGTTAGACGTGATAATGCAGGATCAGATCTTCAAATATCTGGACGAGATCCGTGGGGCGACGGACACCAGTATGATCCTGATTACGCACGATATCAGCCTGGTTTTCGAGACGTGCGACGAACTTGCTGTAATGCACGGCGGCCAAATCGCCGAGACTGGACGGATCACTGACGTGTACGACAACCCGAAGCATCCGTACTCATACCTACTCCAGCGGGCCTTCCCGGACATTCGCTACCCTGACAGAGAACTCGAAACGATCGAAGGAACACCCCCACAGCAGTTTGGCGATGTGGACTACTGCACGTTCGCAAATCGATGCCCGTGGGCCGAAGAGGGATGTCGTGAGGCTGCCCCCGAACTCGAAGTCAGCGACCGATCAGCAGAAAACCATCGTGCATCCTGTTTCCGGTCAAAAGAGATATTTGAGCAGCAAGACCCCGATGAGAGTCTCGCGGCAATAAGAGGTGATCAAGCGTGAACGACCCACTAATGGAGTTGGATGGAATGGAGAAGTACTTTAGCCGGAGCAGCGGATTTCTCGATTCGCTGTTCGGCAGCGACGACTACGTAAAGGCCGTCGACGGAGTCTCGTTCACTCTCGAGGAAAACGAAGTCGTCGGTGTTATCGGTGAGAGTGGGTGTGGTAAAACGACACTGCTCAAAACGCTGATGGGGCTACACGACCCAACAGGTGGTGAGATTCGGTATAACGGGAAACCGCTCTCATCATTCAGCCGGGCAGACTGGAAACAGTTCCGGCGGAACGTGCAACTCATCTTCCAAGACCCGTTTAATTCGATTGATCCGAAGATGTCCGTCCGGGAGACGCTGAAGGAACCGCTCAAGATCCACGGTATGGAAGCGACTGAAGAGCGCATCCTGGACGTCCTTGAACAAGTGGAGTTGAATCCCGCACAGAATTACCTCGACCGGCTCCCACAGCAATTGAGTGGCGGAGAGAAACAACGGGTCTCTATCGCTCGAGCACTCGTGACGGAACCTGACGTGATTCTAGCCGACGAGCCCGTGTCTATGTTGGACGTGTCCACGCAAGCGTCTGTGCTCAATCTGCTCTCGGATCTGACGACTGAACTTGGTGTGAGTATGGTCTATATCTCACATGACCTTTCGACGGTTGGGTACGTTTGCGACCAAATCAAGGTGATGTACCTCGGCCGAATCGTCGAATCAGCACCCACCCAGGCGTTGTTGGACGATCCCAAGCACCCGTACACACAAGCGCTTGTTTCAGCGATCCCAATTCCGGATCCGCATCACGAGCGTGACCGCACGTCCATCGAGGGAGCGGTTGCGGACCCCGTTGGTCTCGGAGGTGGGTGCCGGTTCCGTGACCGATGCCCAGATCGAATGGACATCTGTGAAAAGACACCAATGGACACTGAAGTTGAAGACAGACGTGAGGTGGCCTGCCACCTTCATTACGAACACGAACAACAAGCACAGGCTGGCGCTAAGATAATGAATGGCCATCAGCAGACCACGAAACAGGGAGGTGACGACTGATGGCGACAGTGCGTTACTTCATCAACCGAACTCTCCAGACCGTCCTTTTGCTGTGGGGAATACTGACTTTCTTATTCCTCCTGTTCAGAGCGATGCCCGGCGACCCGGGAACGCTTATGTTGAACTCGGGAGCGAGTCCAGAAGCAGTCGCCGCAGCACGGGCGCGTTGGGGGCTTGATGAGCCGATTCACATCCAGTATCTGCAGTATGTGAAAAGCCTGGTCACGTTCAATCTGGGCAATTCACTGACCAGCGGCGTTCCGGTCTGGCAACTGGTCCGGATGAAGATATTTAACACATTCATCTTAGTCGGGCCGGCAACGATCGCGTTCTACATCATTGGATCCATCGTCGGTGCAGTCCTTGGTTCCAAGCGGGGAACCAAGCTGGAGAGTTACGGGATCATCCCATTCTTCGTTATGGGAACGCTCCCCTCGTTCTTCCTGAGCATCATCCTCGTGGTGATTTTCGCGATGTACTTCAACCTCTTCCCGACTTCGGGTATGTTCTCTCCTGGTTTTCTGGCACTGCATCCGGAGTGGCCGTGGTGGCGTCCGTACTTTACTGAGACCTTCCTCCATCACTACATATTACCATTCACGGCGGTGATCCTCCGGTACGTCTATTCGCCGCTACTAGTGATGCGGACGAGTGTGACGGAAGTTATGGGCCAAGACTTCACCTACTACCATCGGATCACGGGCCTTCCCTCTGGAAAACGGCTCAAGCACGTCACAAAACACGCGAGCCTCCCGGTCATTACACTCTTGCCCACGTCGATGCTGCAGGCGGTTAGTGGGCTCGTCTTGATCGAAGTGGTCTTTAATTGGCCAGGAATCGGAAATCTGCTGGTGCAGTCGATTCTAGGTCGGGACTATCCAGTCGTCCAATTTGTCTTCTTTGCTGCCGCTGTCAGCGTGGTGCTCGGAAATTACGCCGTTGACATCCTGTATGGTATCATTGATCCACGCGTCAGCGTGACAGACGACGCCTGAAGCCGTTTAACTCTCCTCTACGGTTTCGGTATGGGTGCCCTCGAAAAGTGCTCTTCATACTCTCTCCAAATAGTGAGAGATGTTCATTAAAACAAAGGATTTATTTATTAGGTTCTATTTGGTATGTCACGGAGGAACATAGAAATGGGCAAGCATACCATGGATAGACGAAACTTTGTGAAGACGATGGGGGCCCTCGCTGGGGCAACGGCTGTTGCCGGTTGTAACAGCTCAAGTGGAGAATCGAGCAATGGAACGGGTGATAGTAGCGATAAGAACCTTGGAGAGCGAGTTCCATCGATGGCCTGCCCGTACTGGTCGGACGTCGGCCGTGCCTCGACCTGTGAGGAGCAACTCGCTGTTGCCAAGTCCAACGTGGAAAGCGCACTGGGAGTCCAAGTCGAACTCGAGCCAAAGGACATTGCCACGGTCATCTCTGAGTGGAACAACGACGTTCGAAACTTCCCAATCGCGTACTGGTATATGGGTAACACTGGCGGCCGACTTGACCCCAATCCGATTATGGTCCGCAATATGGTCACTCGGGCGGGTGGAGATGGGCTGCTCAATTCCTCCCACTATCCTTCCTGTGAGTTCTCACAGCTCGCGCACGAACAAGTCTCTGCGCCCTCGCTCGAGGAGCGCAACGAGATGGTTCGAGAAGGAATCAAAATTATGAGCGAGGATGCCGCCCATATCCCAACGACGAACACACTCAATTTTAACGCGGCTAGGTCGGCAGTGAACACGGAGCGGGTTGGCCAAGCTGGGTTCGCTAAAAACAACCCCCGGTTCCACATCTATTCCACTGTCGAAGACAAAGACCAAATGGTGTTCAACATCCATGGTCACGCTATAACGACATCCGCATACCCGCGGATGGACTCAAGTTCTGTGTGGAACCACCTCGTGACGTCGACGCTAATGGAGTACGACGAGAACTTCGAACTCCAGGAGAATATGGCTGCCAGCCTCGAGACAGCACGTGATGGCAAGCGTATCATTGTCGAGGTCAAAGACGCGACGTTCCACAATGGCGACCCCGTAACTGCAGAGGACATCCAGTACACGTTCCAGTGGAACCACGAGAACGGTAGTGTCGTCCCCGATCACACGCCTATTCCCTACAAGAACGGGACAGACGGCATCAAAGTTGTCGACGACAAAACGGTTGAGTTCAACCTAGAACAGGCATACTGGCCGTTCGTCAATAAGAAGCTGCAAAAGCGGGGGATCTATCACAAACAGTCGTTCGTCGACTCTGGGGCAGATGACAATCCGTCGGGATTCACCCTGAACGAGATTATCGGCTGTGGTCCCTTCCAGGTCGAAAACTTCCAAGAGGGACAGTCACTCACTCTCGATCCATTCCCGGAATGTGCAGCCCACGATCCGCCAAACCAGCGGAAGGTGTTCCTAGCGTTCGACAGCAAACAGGCCGCCTCCCAAGGACTACAAGCTGGAGAAGTCGACGTCGTCTCACGGCTCCCGACGGGGCTCTTTGATCAGCTGCAAGATACGGACGGCATTCAGACAAACGTGTTTGATGGGTTTATGGGATATCACTTCCACCCGCATCACGGCGTCGCGCCAACCAAGTTCCGCGAGTTCCGTCGTGCTTGGGGCAAAGCGCTCAATCGGAAAGAGATCAACCAAGTCTCTCAGTCAGGGCGTGGTGAGCCTCAATACCACGGTAGTCACTTCATCTCTACGCACCCCTCGTACCCCGATGACGATAGCGACGTCTACAAGTACACTACCGAGCCCACGGGCGAACCCCAGGCCGCGAAGCAGTTACTCGAAGAAAACGGCTGGGGTTGGGATAGTCAAGGACGACTTCATTATCCGCCTGACGCAGACCTGAGCCCGCTCTGGCCTAAGGGAGAAACTCCGTCTGAAGAAGACTTCCCGTGTCTCTCTGAACTTCCAGATAACTAGCTCACAGAAGATCTTGCATTTCGGCAGTCGTTAACGACTTGTCAACTTCTTCCTCGACTACTTCCTCAGCGTGTGCCCCCTGAAGCCGCGCATCAATTTCTCCTCCGACAACAAACAACGTCGTTGGGCCTCCGACGACCTCGTACTGGTCTTTCAGCATCTTCGCGCAGTCCGGGCCGTACACTGAAAACAGCGTGACTTGGTTATGGTTGTCCGCAAACACCGCTTCGAGGGCGTCCCGCATCGCATCGCAATCTGGACATTGTTCGCGCCACACGTACACCACGGTGACTGGGAAGATCGCGAGCATTGCGGGAAGGCGCTCTCCTTGGATCGGAAAGAATGGCTCCGGAGATCCATCTGTTGGGGGAGTTGGCTCGGAAAATTGATCAAGTAGTATCAGAACTCGAACGCTCTCAACGAATCCCAGCGTCTCTGCTTGGTCGCGAACTGCGAGGTAACGGGCGACGAATTCCGGATCATCATCTGCAATCGAGACCAGATTAGCCACGTGTTCTGGTGAGGTTCCGACTTCCTCTAATACGACCCGGAGATCGGTTTCCGTGTTCATCTGATCGCTGTACTCTATAACTGCTGACTCAAATTCATTCGACAACTGGACTGCCTCTCCGTCCTGCTCCGCCAGGATCCCAGACTGGATTAGGGTCTCGAAGAGTTCGGTTTCGTTCATTACACCCGTTGAGAATTCCTCCGGTTGTATAGAACTTTGGGGAGGGAGAAAGAAAATCGAAGTATGGCACGTAGGAAGGTTCACTCCCTACTCAATAGCGTCGGCATTGCTCTCGTCTGATTTGATCTGCTTCAGTTGCTCTGCATCGGTAAACAGGTGTTCACTAATAAGCAGACTACTGCTCATACTTGTCAGGCCGCCGGCGGCAAATATCATCGCCATAATCACAAACTGGTAGAGGCCAGCATAGAGTGGATTTTCGCCAGAAAGAATCATACCAGTCATAATACCCGGGATCCAGACCCATCCGAGGCTCTTAAGAGAGTCAATCGTCGGAATGAGGGCTGCTCTGACACCGGTCTGTATGTGACGTGTGACAACCGCAGAAGGAGGCGCCCCAAGAGCTAACCCTGCTTCAATCTCATCACGGTTCGAGATTACTTCACCGCGTATTCGGTCAAGCGCAAGCGAGTTGATCTTCATCGCATTGGCGATAATCATACTGCCGATGGGAACGAGATCCCTAACAGTTGATTCGATAGCACCGATCAGCGTCATCGCTACGATCACCGTCCCTGCTCCAAACGATATCGCCAGAAACGAGACACGAGTAACGCCAGGAAGACCGTCACCTCGGTTTTTCGAGATCCACGTTGCACCACCGATCATCCCGACCAAAATGATCCAGCTCCAGAAGTACTGTACACTGAGGAGGACACCGATGAGTGACCCCATAACCAGAACCTGAATGAACCCCCGGACGAGTGCAATGCTAAACTCCCGTTCAAGCGCGAGACCACGGACTCGGGAAACTCCCACGACCAATAGTGCGATTGCGACAGCAGCCCCGACTTGGAACAGTCCTTTCAGGACTGTCGCGTCGATGTGCGCAAGCAATTGTGCGAATAGGGCCTCTGGAGTCATCGTGATAGGACCTCACAAGAAGTTCCGCGATCGCTGACGGCACCACCTTTGAGTGAGAGCACTCTATTAGCTAGTCGCCTTGCCTGGTCGGGACTATGAGTGACGATTACACAGGCTATGCCGAAGTCGGTGACAATCTCCTGCAGCAGTTTCTCCACGTGTGATTCGGTTTCTGCATCGAGATTCGAGGTTGGTTCATCAAGCAGTAAAGCATCCGGTTCATTCACTAACGTCCTTGTTAGTGCGACTCGTTGGGCTTCCCCCCCAGAAAGCTCGCTCACACTCTTCGTCCCGTAGTCGGCTATGTCCAGACGCTCTAGCAATTCGTACGTTCTTTCTTCAGGGACGGGTTCGCCTCTAAGCTTTGGCCCTCGGACAGCATTCTCCCAGACTGTTCCGGGTACCAGCGAAGGTTTCTGAGGCACGAGACCGATACGTTGTCGTAGTATTCGTGGGGAGAATTGGCGGTAATCCTCTCCGTCTACGTACACCGTCCCAGAAGTTGGTTCATCTAGCCGATTGAGGAGGCGGAGGAACGATGATTTCCCCGCTCCTGAAGGACCAACAACAGCCATTATTTCTCCTCTCGAAACGACTGCCGAAACTGAATCGACCACAGTTGTTTCCTCAACAATCCGTGTCAGTTCCACTGTCTCAATAAGTGGCGCGTCATCCAGACCTGTATTTTCGGTGTCAGGATTCATACGTATTAAATAGTACAACCTGGAGGCAATCCAAGTTCTTCTGAAGCTCTACGTCGTCTGAAACTGGTCGTGATGGCGGCTAAAACTATCGGTCCAAGTGAACGCTACTGGCCGGAAGTCAGTCGTGCTTACGCATTTCTCAAGAGGAGTCGGGTGTTCTAACGGTGAGTACCGGACGGTCAGAGTCCAGCAAGATCGATTGGGTCGTACTGCCAAACATTGCTTTTCCGACTGGGGATTGGTTCCGACCACCGATCACCACATACCTCGCGTCAACTTCTTCAGCGGTGGAACGAATCTGGTCCTCTGGTTTACCAACTCTTCCTTCAATCTTGACCCGATCTTGCTGGTCTTGATTCAGTGAGTCCTCAACCATTCGCCTGACGAAGTTTGCAGCACGGTCACTTTCATCTGTGATTCCAGTATCAGAGTATCCTGGTAATTCTCGCATTGCTTGGATGTGCTCTTCCACTTCCTCTTCGGGGATCACGTGGACCACTAAGAGCGTATCGTCGTACGCTGTCGCAAGGTCAGCGGCTACCTTAATGACACGGTGTGATCCCTCTTCTTCTCCAATGGCAGCTAGTATAGCCATAGACACGGATTCATAACCTAGAGTAAAAAACCTTCTCTAGGAAAGATGGTTATATTCAATTTGAAGGAGTGAGCCAGACAGCAGACCCATAGAGCAATTTACAGCAGTTATAGGCTACACACTGCTGCAAAGCGGAGAGTACGAGGATTTTCGCTACTTGATTTCACTCAAAATTCGGCACCTAGACGTACCAAAGATTTATAATCCAGTATAAGAACGCATTGCGTGTAGACTGATAGCATGGGCCGACACAGATTCCCATCGTGCAGTAGAAACAACTCTAAAGAGAGGATCGATCCGGCGGATCGCAGTCTCAAAAGTCAACACCTAGCTCCTGATGAGAGCGCGAAGTGGTCTCAGGATCCTAGAACACAGGATGTTGCTGCCAGTCGCGACGCTGCGGACTTATATCCTTATAAAGATACGGAGGAGAAGACCCGATGACCTCTGAGGGAGGATATCACATCATCGGAGGAGGTATTGTCGGTGCAAGTATTGCGTACCATATCGGCCGGCGGACCAATGACCCGGTCCACGTCTACGAGAAAGGGACGCTGGCAAACGAGACGACGAAAAAATCACTCGCGTTCTTTGGGTTCTATGGTGACGAAACGCAGTACCGTATGAAACAGTACGGGATGGAACTGTACAACGACTTTCTGTCATCACCTCGTGCGGACCCAGGGTATGTTACTACGGGGCGACTCAACGTCGCGACATCGGAAGAGGGTGCAGAAGCACTCCGACAGGACGTCGAAGATCGAAATACACGACTTGCAGATGCGGACGGGAAGCGAGCAGACACGTCGCCGGTAGACTTTGCTGAGCCCCACGAACTCAAGCGATCCCTCGTGCTCCCGTTTCTCGATACTAACACCGTCACTGGGGGTGTATTTCGGCCGCAAGTTGGCTACCTCCGTCCAAGAGAGATGGCGATCGAGTTCATCGAACGAGCGCGAGACGAAGGAGTCGTATTTCACGAAAACACTGCAGTAACTGACCTCACAGTCGATGATGGGGTCCTCTCTGGGCTGTCTGTCGACGGTGAAGAGCGAACGGCGGACGAGGTTATTTCAGCTGCTGGGCCGTGGAATCCCCGTGTCGCCGCAATGGCTAACGTTGACCTTCCGGTCAAACACACGCTCGCCCCAGTCCTCGAACTGGAGCCTGCCGAGCCAATTCAATACACCATACCGTGGATCACACATAGAGAGTCTGGATTCTCTATCCGCCGAAACGCCGATGGTAGCGTGCTAATGACGCATCACCCCCCAGGCAAGCACGCGGACGCAACCGAGTATGACCCTGATGCGGTCGAAGACTCTGTTCCGACAGACCTTCGACAGCGGGGCCTGGATGTGCTCGAATCGCTGCTTCCAGTCACAGATACATTCGATGTCGTCGACGAACGAGTCGGAATTCGTTCTTCAACACCGGATGGAAACCCAGTTGTTGGTTGGACACGCGTCGATGGCTTTTCAGTAGCGGCCTTCAGCACGTCGGGCATCCAACTTGCTCCGGCGACAGGGAAGGTGATCGCCAAGCAACTTCTTGACAACGATCCAACCTCGTTCTACGAGGGTCTTTCGGTCAGCCGCTTCGACTCATATGTAGACCACAAGTAGACACGCACCCAGACTCCACTGTGAAGCCTTTTGACGCCTATTTACAAATTTAGAAATTTATTTCATCAATAATATTAGGAAATTATAAGGCAGTGGGCCTCAACATACGATATATGGGACAACAGATCACAGTCCTTGGTGCAGGTGCAGGTGGTCTTGCGACAGCCGCTGATCTGACTATTGAAGGCCACGAGGTGACGCTATTTGAGCTTCCGAAGTTCGAATCGAACTTGGACGCAATTCGGAAGAATGGTGGAATCGATATTACGGGTTCCGCAAACGAAGGGTATGCAAACCCGGAGACGATCACTTCGGATCCAGCAGAGGCGGTTGAGGGTGCAGACCTCATTTTCCAGGCGGTCCCGAACTTCGCGTTCGAGCCGTTCGCCGAAGCCGTAGGACCTCATCTCTCCGAAGGGCAGGCGTTCGTCCTTCTCTCGGCGAACACTATGAGCGCCTTAGAGTACCGCCAGATCCTCGATGACGTGGGTGCCCCAGAACTCCGTCTCGGTGAGACGCCATCGCTTGCCTATGCGGTCCGGAAGACCAGCGGCAGTAGCGTCCACGTTCTAGGGATCAAACACGAACTTTCAGTCGCAGGTCTCCCAGCAGAACACTCGTCGGCACTAGCGGATTTGATGGACAACGTGTTTCCGTTTTCCATTAATGCGGCAGAAAATGTCTACGAGACGAGTCTGTTAAACGCTAATCCTGTCATCCATCCTGTTGGCGCATTGCTAAACGTGGGTGAAATTGAGTCACCCGAGGATGAGTACTACCTCTATCAGAACGTCACAGACTCGATTGGACGGGTGATGTCGAGAGTAGACGAAGAACGTGCACAGATTGGAGAGGCGCTGGGCTTGGAAGTAAAGACAGTCGGTGAACTCTTCCACGACTGGTACGGCATCGGCGAAAGCGAGTACTACGCAACGACGGTGAATTCTCTCCGAACGAGTTCGATACACAGTCCGCTTCAGGGTCCAGACTCCCTCGACCACCGTTACGTCACCGAGGACGTCCCGTACGGTTTAGTACCCCTATCAGAGATGGCCTCAGCCTGTGGCGTGGAGACACCGACGATCGACTCCCTCATTCAACTCGCGGACGATATTCACCACGCCGACTTCCGGAATAATGGCCGAACGCTCGAGGACTGTGGCATCACTACAACCGATCGAGATGCACTGCTGAAAATGGCGACTCGAAGCAACGCCCGCGTCTAGTGTCACGAGGAATGCCAACAGAGCATAGAGCTGTCGGAGGCTCCCCCACCGAACAAGAAGATGTCACTGTTGGCGACTTGGAGCTAGCAGCTGCCTGGCTACACAGTCTGCGGGAAGCGAGTGTTTGCCAGTAACATCTGCTGTCACAGCAACGAGTACCAGAACTTGATCAGCGAACAACCGATCAGACACCAATAATACGCTATGAGTATGACAGAAAATCCGACCGAACAGAGCCTTGCGGAGACCACGATCGTATCAAGCCGTGAAGTTGAAGAACACCTCGAGATGGCGGATCTCGTCCCGACCATTGAGGCAGCGTTCGCCGCCTACGAGAACGGAACGGCGCAGATGCCGCCAAAATCGTATGTCGACCTTCCCCAGTATAATGGTGACTTCCGCTCGATGCCTGCGTATCTCCAAACGGACGACTGGCAGGCGGCTGGAATTAAATGGGTAAATGTCCACCCAGACAATCCGGATCAGTTTGCCTTACCAACCGTTATGGGAACGCTGGTGTACTCCGATCCCCGGAATGGCTTCCCTCTTGCAGTGATGGACGCGACGAAACTAACGATGAAACGAACGGGTGCTGCAGCAGCAGTAGCAACTGACCATCTTGCTATCCCGGACGCTTCGACTCTTGGCATTATCGGTGCTGGGGTCCAGTCGTACTCTCAGCTCGAAGCCATTTCAGAAATTCGGCCAATCGAAACGGTAGTGATCAGCGACTTAGACGAGGATCGAATCGAACGGTTCATCCAGGCATTCGAGGATGACTTCGAGATACGTTCTGGCACAGTTTCAGAAGCAGCGTCGTGCGACGTGCTCTCGACAGTTACCCCGGTCGAATCCCCGATCGTTTCGATGGACGATCTTGGCGATCATACGCACGTCAACGCGATGGGAGCCGACGCCGAAGGGAAGCAGGAATTGCAAACGGAGGTCGTACGCGACGCTACCCTCGTCATCGACGACTTTGAGCAGACCACTCACTCCGGCGAAATCAACGTGCCTTGGAGCGCGGAGGAAATCGACAAGAGAGACATCAACGCCGAACTCGGCGAGGTTGTCGTCGGTAATGCACTTGATTGCGACACCGCATCCGGTGTCACGGTCTTCGACTCCACTGGATTGGCTATTCAGGACATTGCGGCTGCTCGTGTCGTATATCAAGCGCTTGAGGGTGCCGGTAAAGATATTAAATTAACCGCCTCAAACCAGTAGGCTAGTATCTTACAGACCAGAGCACTTCATATCAGGTTCTTCCAGATTGGACATTGGCAACACTGTGTGTCTCAGCTTCTGTAACGGCTCTCGATAGCTCGCTTCTCTTCGTGATCCTATCGACTTTATGATCAATCTTGAGAAGGGCTTTCCAAGGTGTTTCTCAGTACGTTTCTCTGACGCCCGCGAAGTCTATGCAAAAGCCTATATTCGATTGTAAACCAAAGCTATATGTTAGCAAATGTCTCTATCCGTGGATCCGCTTGAGACCAACCCAACGAGTTCTATTCTCACAATCGTTATTGACGGCCTATATTCCGAAACATCGGTTACTCTTATTGGGGCTGTAACCCTCCTCATTCTACTCGGTCTTTCGGCGGTCTTTTCGTCATCTGAAATTGCGTTGTTCTCACTTGCGAATCATCGTATCGATGCTCTCGCTGCGCAGGGAGCCCCTGGTGCGGAAACCGTTGCAAACCTGAAGTCCAACCCGCACCGACTACTCGTGACGATCCTCGTCGGGAATAACCTCGTCAACATCGCGATGTCCTCTATTTCAACAGTTATTGTCGGATTCTATTTTGATCCTGGCCCTGCTGTACTCATCTCAACGTTTGGAATTACGGCGATTGTTCTACTCTTCGGCGAAAGCGCGCCTAAATCGTATGCCGTCGAGAATACAGAATCCTGGGCATTGTGGGTCGCTCGACCGATCAAACGCTCCGAGTATGTGCTGTACCCGTTGGTCGTTGTCTTCGATCACCTCACACGGGTAGTTAACCGAGTGACAGGGGGACGCGCTGCGATCGAGTCCTCGTACGTCACCCGTGATGAGATTCAAGAGATGATTCGGACGGGAGAACGTGAAGGTGTGATCGACGAAGAAGAACGAGAGATGTTCCAGCGCATTTTCCGATTCCGAAACACCATTGCGAAAGAGGTGATGACACCACGATTGGATGTTGTTGCGATCGAGAAAGAGACCGCACTCAACGACGCGATCATTCGCTGTCTTGAAAGTGGACACCGGCGTCTCCCGGTCTATGATGGCACTTTAGATGATATCGTCGGAACCGCTGACATTCATAAGCTCATTGCAACCCACCGAAGTGGCGAAGACCGTCCTCTTAGCGAGCTTGAACTCTTAGACCCTCCCCATCATATCCCAGAGAGTAAATCTGTAGACGAACTACTCAGTGAAATGCAGACTTCTCGAACTCAGATAGCGGTCGTTATTGACGAATTCGGGACGACAGAAGGACTCGTGACGATAGAGGATCTGACAGAAGAAATCGTCGGGGAAATCCTCGAGGGAGCAGAAGATGCACCGATCACGCGACTTGACGAAACGACAGCGCTTGTTCGCGGTGATGTAGATATTGCTACGGTAAATGATCAACTTGGTTTGGGCCTACCAGATGGGGAGGAATTCGAGACGGTCGCAGGACTCTTGTTCAACCGGGCTGGCCGGCTCGTTGAGCAGGGAGAAACATTTGGTGTAGAAGGTGTACAACTGCAGGTAGAGGCGATGGATCAAACTCGAATAATCCAAGTTCGAATCCACTATAGCCAATCTAAGAATTCCTCCCAGTCGAGCGCCAAACCGGAGAGCCCGAACTCGGCTGAAGTCTCCGCCAAATGATTTCAGTTGTCCAAGTCGGGGGACGTGTTTTTTCAGAAACACGACTGATTGCCACAGGACCCCCTGGTTCTAACAATTTAGATATCTTTTGAAACTAATAGTTGTAAATCTAACTAATCTGATAATAAATTAGCAGAACAAGAGCTTCGGGATCTGGCTCGCAAGAAACATCCACGTTCGTGTTTTGTCTTTTATTAAGAACTGTATGAGCGGATTTCTGTATCGTCTCCCGAAGCTGATTCGGTCAAGCATATCAATTACACTAGCGTATCGGTTAGTTGAATACTACAGCCAACTCAAGACCAACTAGGTCAACGAAAAATTCGTATCGCTGTATATGGTCAGATACTGGGAATTCTCTTTCACCGAATTTTCCCCGCCCTCCTTTCTGAACGAAGCCTGAATTCCCCTCGGTGAATCTCGTGGATACGACCATCAGCTGCCAGTCCCGGATTGCAACTGGTAGTGGACCTTCACCGCGAATGTATCAGGAGAGTGAGAACGAGTTTCGATCCAATACGCCAGAAATCTGTCGCCTCAGTGTTCGCCACTCCGCAGCCTCACAGACTCTTCCAGACCCCTACTTAAATGTGTTATAAGGTTAAGATACAACCCAATGCGGGTACGGGTCGTCAACTGTGTCGTATGGTAGCAAGAATCCGCGCTGACGACCGAGACAGAGCGACCGAACTAGAACTCTACCTCCCCGCCAGGGTCACCTCGCCGGTCGAAGCCGGTCGATTCGAGCGTCTCTGGGGACAGCTGTTCAACCACGGCGTAGGACCACAGACATAGATAATAATGCCTGGAAATCAACACCATCCGAACTACCCCAGCGTCGACCAATCGGACCGCACCATTCCCAGAAATCTGCGTCAATCAGGCGACGCAGACATCGATCTCGTGATTTCGAACCGGGTCCGGAAGTCGCCATTCTGGCATCTCTCCGTCGAGGAAGGCTGTCACGAGGCGACGGTGTACAACCATATGTATCACCCTCGGGCGTTCATCGACCCCGAAGACGGAGGGTCAGAAGCCGAGTACGAACTACTGGTCAACGACGTAGCGCTGTGGGACGTCGCAGTCGAACGCCAGATTCGTGTTAAAGGGCCCGACGCAGAAACATTCGTCAACTACGTCATCACGCGGGATGCGACTGACATCGAGCCGATGCGTGGCAAGTACGCCATCTGTTGCAATGATGACGGTGGCATCCTCAACGATTTCGTCCTGTTGCGTCCCGACGACGACGAGTTCTGGTTTTCCATCGCCGATTCGGACCTGCTGCAGTGGTTGCAAGGGGTCACAATTGGGAACGACTTCGAGGTCGACGTCGACGAGATCGACGTCTCGCCGATGCAGATTCAGGGTCCGAAATCGCCTGACGTGATCGAGTCGCTCATCGATGACGCGGTCGAAGACGTTCCGTACTACGGACTGTTGGAAGCGACGATCAACGACGTCCCGGTGTTGGTGAGCCAAACGGGCTTCTCCGGAGAGGCAGGGTTCGAGATATACGTCCGTGAAGCAACGACGAACGCCGAAGCAGTGTGGAACCCGGTACTCGAAACGGTCAAAGACCACGGTGGTGCCGCGGCGCCAGTAAACGGTCGTCGACGGATCGCTGCCGGAATCCTGTCGCTGGGGCAGGATATGGACCACGAGACGTCGCCGTTCCAGGTCAACCTCGGCTATCAGGTCCCCGACGATAAGGACGCGGACTACGTCGGCAAAGCCGAACTGGAACGTCAAAAGGAAGCCATCGAAAACGGCGAGTTTCCGTTCACGCACAAGCTGGTCGGTCTGAAAATGGCAGGCGATCCGATTCTGGAGTGGGCCTCGGACTACTGGCTCATCTCGGATCCAGAGACGGGCGACGAATGTGGCTACCTGACGTCGGCGGGGTGGAATCCGGATCTCGAGGCCAACCTCGGCCTCGGATTCGTGCCAGCAGAGAAACTACAAGCCGCGACCGACGTCCCGCTCGACGACTCGATATACGACGCGGACCTCGACCTGGAGTTCGAGGTACACCTCCCGGATGAATACGCAGCGGAGCCCGGCGAACCTGTCTATGCGACGCTAGCGAAGGTTCCGTTCAAAGAGTCGGTCAATCCCAGTGCTCGCGAACAGGCCAAGATTCACGCCCGGGACGACGTGGACGAGTGAGGGTTGTCTGCGCTGAATGACATCCTCAAAGTATGTTATTTTATTGTGAGGAATTAAGTTCGACGGCAGTGAAGTTCCGGTATGGTTCACGCCCTCCACCACGCTAAACTTGAGCCTGTCAGCCGGTTCTTCGGCGCGCTATCGGTCTTCGCCGCTAGTGTCGCTGCGGGATGGCTCTGGAGTCCACATCCGTTCAGGGATGTATTCTTCAGCGGGATCGTGCTGCTTGCCGTCCTATTCAGTCTGCTTGGAATGTTCGGAATATGGACGAACCATACTCCAATCGCTTGGATCGCCTCACTCCTGTTACTCGGGTTCACGGTTTTCGGAATGTGGTCGGCCGGATTGCTGTTCGTTCCTGCGGCGATATTTTTGGTTATCGCGACGATCGCTTCCCATCGAACCGGACCTCGGAGAGCAGTCCAGCACGCGATACGTGCCAACCCACCGACTGTCTCAGAACTCGTTTTGAAGGCAGTAGCCGGTGCCAGCGCCGGATTCGCCGGCGTGTGGATAACTTATCTCGGTGCCGTCAGACAAGAATTGTTTGGGGCGTGTGCGGCCGAAACGTTGTCGTGTGCGCTCACGGAAATGCATTGGAGAGCGGTCGGTCTGACGCTGTTTGGATTGGCAACTATCGCTGTCGGCGGGTGGGCTCTCTGGAAGCAGATCTACATCGCTCGTGTGCTACGTCTCACACGTTCGGGGTAGCAGAGTACGGATCCAACTCGCGACACACCACAACTCACACCCGTCGCTTTTTCTACGGTTCCTTTTTCACGCTCGAGAGGCATTTCTGGCATCGAAACGGCAGGGGTGTCGAAGCCAACCCACACCGATCCCTCAGACACCACCTTGCAAGTGTTCTGCAGCTGTGGAGGATCGGGGTACTCAAGACTCGAACCGAGGTGGTTCGCTCGATTCAAAAAGAACACTTGCAGGGTGGTGTTCGTTAGCTCCCAGAGGGCGTACCAATCCCACCCCCTGAACTCCGCTGCGGCTATCACAATCAGCTACAGGCCGTCAACGACCCCACCCTACTTCGCTCACCCTGACGGGTTCGCTCGTGGAGGGTGGGGCTTGTCCGTGAGCTCGGCCTCGAACCCGTCCGGGTGGGCGGTGAATCCGCCACTTGGCGTCACAGTCCCAGACTTCAGGGCAAGCTGACTGTTGCCCGTCCGTCGAGACGACTGTTG
>Ga0207719_100602_pt1 | contig 17606 bp, 18 predicted proteins | sample A23P1SouthBayCA_2_FD_187279 | JGI IMG/M metagenome (GOLD analysis project Ga0207719, IMG submission 187279) | Aerobic enrichment media microbial communities from Eden Landing Ponds, California, USA - A23 P3 (3) (SPAdes) | ecosystem: Environmental > Aquatic > Marine > Unclassified | place... | reverse complement strand
GGCGGCCGCCGGTGCGACGGCACCGCCGGCGATCATCAACACGAGTAGGACTACTCCAACTGCGGTTGCGTTCCGTGGCACGCCCCCACCTGCACGCTAACGAAATAAATATTTGTCTAAAGCAACCACGCTTGACCAGTGCGCCTCGCCCTCCGGACCGCCACGTGGTGTGGCGGCCTGTTCGCCCTGCTCGTCGCGGTCGCCGTCGGGAGCGCGACGATCGGGCCCGTCTCGATCGGGTACGTCGCGGTCGCGAAGGCGGGGCTGAACACGCTCGGCGGGCCGATCTTCGACTTCACGGTGTCCGGACAGACCCAGTTCATCGTCGGCCAGCTTCGCCTCCCCCGGATCGCGCTGGCCGCGACGGTCGGCTTCGCGCTGGCCGCCGCGGGGACCGTCATGCAGGGGTTCTTCCGGAACCCGATGGCCGACCCCTCGATCATCGGCGTCTCCTCGGGGGCCTCGGTCGGCGCGGTCGCCGCCATCGCCTTCCCCGCCCTCGTCCCGGTCGGCCTCCGGACGGCCGCGTTCGCGACCGCGCTCGTCTCGGCGTTCGCCGTCTACGCCATCGCCACCGAGGACGGCCGGACGCCCGTCGCGACGCTCCTGCTCGCGGGCGTCGCCGTCCAGACCCTGCTCGGCGCGGTCACCTCCTACCTCCTGTTGGAAAGCGGTGACAGTCTCCGGGAGGCGATGTACTGGCTCATGGGGAACCTCCACGCGGCGACCTGGCGCGAGGTCGAACTCGCCTTTCCGCCCGCCGTGCTCGCCTTCCTCGTCCTGCTCGCCTTCGCCCGCGACCTCAACGTCCTCCTCCTGGGCGAGGAGGACGCCCACGCGCTGGGGGTGTCCGTCGAGCGCACCAAGCGCCTCCTGCTCGCGCTCGCGAGCCTCGTCACCGCCGCCGCCGTCGCCGTCGCCGGCGTCATCGGGTTCGTCGGGCTGATCGTCCCCCACGCGATGCGCCTGCTCGTCGGCCCCGATCACAGGATCCTCCTGCCGACGAGCGCGCTCGCCGGGGCCTCCTTCCTCGTCGTCGCCGACGCCGTCGCGAGCCACGGTCCCGGCGAACTCCCAGTCGGGATCGTCACCGCCGCCGTCGGCGCGCCCTTCTTCCTGTACCTGCTGCGCGATCGGGAGGTGCACGCGCTGTGACTCCCGGCGAACCATCCGACTCCGGGTCGGGCCGCCCGCCCGCCCTCGAACTCGACGGCGTGAGCGTCTCGCTCGGCGGCGTGGACGTGCTCGCGGATGTCTCCCTCACCGTCGAGACGGGCACCTTCCTCGGCCTCATCGGCCCCAACGGCGCCGGCAAGACCACGCTCCTCCGGGCGGCGAACGGACGCCTCGACCCCGACGCCGGCGCCGTCCGGATCGACGGCGAGGACGTCCACGCCCTGTCCTCGAAGGCCGCGAGCCGCCGCGTCGCGACCGTCCCACAGGAGCCGTCGCTGTCCTTCGCGTTCCCGGTCCGGAAGATCGTCGACATGGGCCGGCACCCACACCGCGACCGCCTCGGTCGTGACGCCGGCCGACCCGGGGACGACGGCGGCGACCCGGTCGAGCGGGCGATGGAGCGCACGGACGTGGCGCGGTTCGCCGATCGCCCCGTCACGGAACTCAGCGGCGGCGAGCGCCAGCGCGTCCTGCTCGCCCGCGCGCTCACACAGGACGCCCCCCTTCTCCTCCTGGACGAACCCACCGCGAGCCTCGACGTGAACCACGGGGTCCACACGTTGGACCTCGTCGCCGGGCTCGCCGCCGGCGGGACGACTGTCGTCGCCGCGATCCACGACCTCGACCTGGCGGCGCGGTTCTGCGACGAACTCGCACTCCTCTCGGGGGGCGAGATCGCGGCCCGCGGCCCGCCCGGAGACGTGCTCGACCCCGACGCGCTCGAAGCGGCGTTCGGCACCCCGATCGCCGTCGGGCGCGACCCGGTCACGGGCGCGCCGTCCGTCACGGCGTTCCCCGAGGGGGCGGTCCCCGGCGGCCGTGAAGCCCGCCGTCGCGACGGGGCGACCGGCGACGGGGACGGGCCCGACGTCCCCCCCCGGGAGCGCGCGGACCAGGAGGCGGAACCGTCCTCGGAGTAGCCGGCCCCCGGATCGTTGCGCTCGTCCCTGTCGCCGGTTAAACCGCGTTAATCCGCACAAAACGGCTTTATCGTCCGGAAAACCCGCCGAAGTCGGGACCACGGTCTCCCCTGTTGAAGGGGGTGTGGGCCCCGGAAACGGGTACGATGAACGCAGAACGGATCTCCCTTGTCGGCGCCACGTTGCTGCTGGTCGTCGGCCTCGTCGCCACGGTCGCGCCCGCGGTGTTGCCCGGCGTCGTCGACTGGCACGGCGCTTTCGAGGTGGTCCTGTGGGCGACGACGGCGCTGTTCGCCGCGACGGCGCTTCTCTGGGGTGTCCTGACGTACGTGATCGGCGCGGGATACGAGCCACCCGATCCCGTCCACGGCGGCGAGGCGGTCCAGGTCCGGATCCTCACGATCGACGCCGCCGATGTCGTCCAGGCCACCGTCGACTCCCTTCCCGACGAGTTCGACGACGTTCGCGTGATCGCCGAGGAGGCGATCGAGATCGAGGGCGCGACCGTACACGTCGTCCCCGAGGCGTTCGACTGCGAGGCCGTCCGGAAGGGCCGGGCGATCGAGTGGGCGCGGCGGAACGTCGGGACCGACCGGGAGTTCGTCCTCTATCTCGACGAGGACAGCCACGTCGAGTCGTTCGACGGCCTCCCCGACGCCGACATCGTCCAGTTGCGCGAGCGCCCCCGCCACACCGGGTCGGTCCTCCCGTATCTCGCCGACGTCTACCGCATGGGCGTCCAGGTCGAGCAGCGCGCCTTCGCGCGACTCTCGATTCCCCTGTTCGCCTGGGGCGGTGGCATCGCGGTCAGGGCCGCCGTCGAAGACGAAGTGACCTGGAACCGCGAGACGCTCGTCGAGGACACCGCCTTCGTGTGGGCGGCCGCCCGGAAACTCGATCTCTCCTTCGAACTCGCGAGCGCGACCTGTCGCAACGAGGCGCCGCCCTCGCTCGGCGAGATCCTCCAGCAGCGCCGCCGATGGGCTGCCGGCAACGTCGACGCGGCGACGGAACTCCCCCTCGGATACCAGATCCTCACCCGGGTTCGCAACTACGCCTGGGCGCTCTCGCCGATCGTGGCGCTGGTCGTCCTCCCGCTGTCGATCTTCGGTGTGAGCATCGTCGCCGGTGGGCTGTTCGTCGTCACCTCGATCGCGCTCGGCCTGCTCACGCTCTTCTGGTACCTCCGCGGGGTGGCCTACTACGGCCGGGAGAAACTGGCGCTGGCGGTCCCGCTCGCGCCTGTCCTGACCGTCGTCCACTCGATGGGGACCGTCGCGGGCGTCCTCGATCCCCCCGAGGACTTCCGCGTGACCGAGAAGGCCGGCGGGGAGTGACGACGGTGTTCGGATCAGTCCTCCGACGCTCCCGTAGATTCGGACGCCGCCACCGCCACGTCGTCTTCCTCGTGCCCCGTCCCGCGTGTTCCGGCTTCCAGCGCCAGCCCCACCGCGCCGGCGACCACCATCCCGACCCCGGCCGCCCGCGCCGCCCGGAGGTACCAGGGACGGGGTTCGATCTCCTCGACGTTCTCGAAGGCGACCCCGGCGGGCGCGAGCTTCAGACGTAGGGTCGTCCGGGGCGCGACGGCGTCCATGAGGCCGTAGACGATCGTCAGGACGTACCCGAGGCGGCGGACCTTCGCTGGGAGCATACCCGCCAGTACGCGCCGCCCGTTCATCAATCCGCGGTCGCGCCACCCGGGGACACCCCGGGAACGCCGGCTCCACGAATGGCAGACCATATAAGCGTGAGACGCGTAGTGGAACTCACGTCTCCACCCTCCAGGAGAACTCCGCCCCCCTCACGCATGACAGCAAACGAGTCACGAACGGTCTACCGGTTGCACTCGACCGTGGAGATGCCCCTCGAAACGGTGTACGACTACTTCGAAGATCCGGACCTCCCCAGGGGGATCGTGGACATCGAGATCACCCGCCGGAACAACACCCTGATCATCGACGCCGTCCCGCAGGACGACACGATCAGCAAGTACACCCCCACCGCCCAGCTGAAGGCGACCGTCTCCGAGAAGCGCGTCGAGGACGAGGAGGCCGATCCGCCGGAACCCGAGGAGGGCGGCCTCACCTGGCGCTCGCCCGAGGAGGAGGCGGAGGTCCCGACGAAGCTCGTCGAGTACGCGGGCTTCAAGGGAACCCGCGGTGCCGTCCTCCTGAACACGGTGCTGCAGTACGCCATGTTCGAGGTCCTGCGCGACCTCGCCCGCCAGGCTGAACGGGGCACGCTGACCGCGATCGTCGGCGACGGCGACGACCTCGAGGTGACCCGGATCGTCGACGGCGAGGAACGCCCCGCGACGATCGAGGTCGTCGAGGACGTCCCCGACAACGAGGCGGGGATCAACTGGCGCGACAACGAGTTCATCGAGTAGTTCCCCGGAGCCACGACCGAGGGCGCCGGAGCCGTTCTCCGTCGAGCCCGCAGGCTCATCCCAGGTACGACGGGCACGGAACGACGACTGACGTCAGCTGGTACGATCGGCGCCCGGCGCGTCGACCGAAACCTTCATTGTTTGAACTGCCAACACCCGTCCAGTGTCCTCCCGATGAACGACAGCGAAGACGGACGGACGGACGGAGACGCCGACGACGTGGACCGACGGAAGTTCCTCGTCGGCGTGGGGCTTTTCGGCGCCGGCGGCGTCGCCGGCTGTCTCGGTGACGGCGACGGCGGGTCGCCGACGCCCACGGGGACCGGAACCGTGTCACCGACACCGACGACGAGCCCGGAGTCGGCCACGCCCACCGCCACCACGCCGACCTCCACCGGGACGCGGACGGCGACGGACGCCCCACCGACGGAGACCGCGACGCCGGTTCCGCCGGACGCGGAGTTCGAACCCATCCCGGTTGATCTCACATACGAGTACCACGAGGGATCGTTCTCCTCGATGCCGGACTTCGACGGTCGCTCGCCGACCGCCACGGGCGAGGCCGACCGCATCACCTCCGAGCCCGCCGACGGCCCCGGCGCGTTCCGGTACACGGGGACGATCCCGATCGGCGACCGGCTCGAACCGGGAACCTACACCCTCCTCGCCGGAACGAACCTCCTCTCATCGGGTCGACTGATCGTCTCCCTCGACGGCAGCCCGCTCTCGTTTTCCGACGGGAGTACGTCCGTGTTCATGATGCAGGGCGACCGGGAGTTGCAGGTCGAGTACTACCAGCCGAGCGCGGACGGCAGGATCAGCCTGGGGTGGCGGGGGACCTACGGCGAGTTGCTCCCGCCGATCGCCGAGACCGACCCCGTCCGCCGGGGCAAGACGCGTTTCGAGTACGAACTGGTCGTCGAGGGACGTGCCCAGGGGAAGATGATGCAGATGCCCAACAGCGGCAGCCGGTACTCCCAGCGCTCGATCGCCGTTGCCCTGCCGACGTACACCAACTACTGTTTCGACATGAACACCTGCAGCGTGCGGTACGCGTGGCGCGGCGCCTTCCTCGATTACGGCCCGCTCTCGGCGTACGGGGAGGCCGCCGGCGACGAAAACGGCCAGCCCCTCGGGGCGCTTTATGACGTCGGCACGGTCGAGTACCCCCTACGGATCGCCGATCCCGGTGCCGAACCGGACACGGAGTACCGGGCCTTCCGGGAGGCTCCCCACCCGGCGGAACTGCAGTACACCGTCGACGGGACGGGGGTGACGGAGGTCGTCGAGGGCGCCCCCGACGGCCTCGGGTTGCGGTACACCTTCCGGTTCGAGGAGGCCCCCGACGAGCCGGTGTACTTCCTCACCGCCGAGGGCGAGAAGTTCGAGCGGAGCGCGAGCACCGGGACCTGGGACGGGGGGACCCTGGAGGTGCCCGCCGGCACCGGGGAGTTCACTGCCACGGTCGTCAACGCGAGGGTCAGCGGATGAGCCTGCCGCCCGGCTACTCCGTCGAGACGATCGAGGTCCCGGACGTCGAGTTCGAGGTCGGCGGCCTGAGCACCCGCCCGAACGGCGACCTGCTCGCCACGCTCCGCCAGGGGTTCGTGTGGGAGATGGACGCCGACTCCGGGGAGTGGACGGAGAAGTCCCGCAGCCTCCACCAGACCCTCGGGATCTGGACGGAAGAGGGCTCCGAGGACGCCTGGGTCGTCCAGAAACACCAGCTCACCCGCCTCGTCGACGACACCGCCGGCCCGATGATCGACCTCTACGAGAACGTCAACGACGACTGGGGGTACACGGGCGACGAACACGGGTTCGCGTACGGCCCCGTCCGGGACAACGAGGGGAACTTCTACCTGAACAAGAGCCCCGGCAACCAGGGAAGCTACTCGCTGGCGAGGGACTTCATCTACGACGCCCCCTACGCCGGGTGGCACATCAAGGTCACCCCCGAGGGGGAGTTCGTCCCCTTCGCCAGCGGGCTGCGATCGCCGCTGGGCATCGGGATCAACGACGACGACGAGGTGTTCTACTCCGACCAGCAGGGCACCTGGGTCCCGGTGTGTCACATCTCACACGTCGTGGAAGGTGAGTTCTACGGCCACCCCACGGCGCTGGGCGGCCACCCGGACTTCCCGGACGTCAACCCCGACACCTACGAGTTCGAAGAACCCGTCGAGAAGGCGGACTTCGCGCCGATGCGCAAGCCGCCGGTCGTCTGGGTCCCCTACAGCTTCCAGCGGGCGACCGCCGGGGTCACGTTCGACGAGGGGGGTTCGTTCGGCCCGTTCGAGGGCCAGGCCTTCTTCGGCTGTATGGGCAACAGGAACCTCGGACGGATGTGCATGGAGGAGGTCGACGGCAGTTACCAGGGCGCCGTGTTCCCGTTCACCGACGCGGGCGAGTTCGAGTGGGGGGTCGTCCGCGAGGAGTTCACTCCCGACGGGTCGAGCCTCTACGTCGGACAGACCGAACGCGGGTGGGGCGAGGACAACGCGTGGGGCGTCCAGCGCGTCGATTACGACGGCGAGACGACGCCGTTCTCGATCCACTCCATCGAGATCGCCCCGAGTGGCTTCCGCGTCATCTTCACCAAGCCCGCCACCACGAGCGAACTCGAAGATCCGGGCAACTACAGCCTCGCGAACTGGTCGTACAACTACCACCAGACCTACGGCTCCGACCGGGTCGACGAGCGGTCGATCGACTCCGCGGACGTCACCGCGACGGTCGTCGACGAGGGTAACGCGGTGGATCTGGAGTTGCCCTCGCTTGAGACCGGTCCCGACGGCATCGACACGATCAATAGCCGGATCTACGAGATCGCTCTCGACGGCGTCACGTCACAGGAGGGCGAGGAGATGACCCACGCCGTCGGCTGGTACACGGTCAACACCATTCCGGAGTGACCGCCGTTTCGGAGTGAGGATACAGACGGTTACGGACACGTCGCCGAGCGCCGCGTGAGGGTGCCGTCCTCGATCGTCATCTCGTGGTCCTGCTCGCGGAGGTCACAGGTGATCGCGTACGCCCCGACCAGCGACGCCGTCCCGTCGGCGGTCTCGATCACGTACACCGTCGCGTCGCCGGGCTGCCACATGTTGATCGAAGCGGAGGTGTTCGCCGCGCCGCGGATCGTGATCCGCTGGCTGTCGGCACCCGCCGCGTCGAGCGTCACGTTCCGGTAGCCGGTACCGTTGCGCAGGTCGCTCGCGCCGACCGTCGTCCGCGTGCCGTCGGCGGTCGTCGCCCGGAAGGTGAGGTTCGCCCGGTCGTCGACGTCGACGACGTACACCGCGAGGCGGTACTCGGCGTCGTCCCTGTTCTCGACGCTCAGGTACGGCGAGCCGGGATCGGACAGGGCCGAACACCCCGAAAGCGCGACGGCGAGGACGACCGCAAGCGCGAGGACCGACCTGGAACGCATCCCCGGAGGGTAGGGCCGTCGCCGGAATAGGGCTTGCGTCCCGCGGGTCCCCGGACGCACGGGCGTGTGTCCCACAGATCCGGGGTGGAACTGGCACTCGGTACTCGTGGGAGTCAGTCACTTCCCTGTGGTGGACACGAGACAGCGGTCCCATCCTCGCGCGGGTCGGGCAAGGGCTCGTCAAATTTGTCTACTTGTTTCAGTCGATACACTGAGTCGGTGCTAATGAAGTACCGGACAGAGTAATACCAGTCACCAGTCACGTCACGCCTTGTTTTGGAACCTTCCCACACCCTGAAATGGAAGATATACCCGTCACCCGTTGTCGTCGGAGTAACCTCCTCAGGGTCAGGGAGATATAGCTCCCAGGCAATCAGATCGGGATCGTATATGACACGGCTCCGGTAGGCACGTTCGAAGGCGAGCACGAACCGAGCAGCGCGTTCCTCGGTGAGATCAGTGGGCTTGTTCGGACACGGGGGCGGCTCAAAGGGTGTCCGTGTCGGGGAGGATTGAGCCGTCGTGTCAATGGTTGTCTTCGGGGAGGGTTGACCCGTCGTGTGAGTGGGCGTCTGCTCGGTCTCGGGGCCCGACGCGGTCCTGCCCTCACATCCGGCAAGTCCGACACCTCCGACAACCGCCATCAGTCCGAGGAGACGTCGCCGATTCATACCCATGTCAACCTCTTTATTCTCCAGGAAAAAAGTACTGCACGGTCAAACGTGGACTTTAGCGCTCGACGATCTCGATCTCGTGGCCGTCGGCGTCCTTCGTGAACGCGTAGCTGTACCCACACGACTCGGGGTCGCGGTAGTCCGCCGCCTCCCGGGTCATCAGGGTCTCCCAGAACTCCTCAAGGTCCGAACACCGCACCGCGAGGTGGCCCCAGGCGTCGCCCATCTCGTAGCTCCGGCCGTCGTAGTTGTACGTGAGTTCGACGTCCATCGCCTCCTGTGGGGCCTCGGGGGGGCGCACGAAGTAGTTCGCGAAGGTGTCGGCCTCCCACCGGCCGACCTCGTCGTAGCCGAGTTTGCGGGCGTACCAGCCCAGGGCGGCGTCAGCGTCCTCGACGCGGATCATGGTGTGGTCGATGCTCCATCGGGCGCCGTGGTCGCGCTCGACGATCTCGATCTCGTGGCCGTCGGGATCCTTCACGAACGCGTAGCCGGGGTTGTCCTCGGGGCGGCGGTAGTCCTCGACGCCCTCGTCCATGAGTTCGTAGTAGGCGTCGTGGACGTCCTCGACGCGCACCGCAACGTGCCCCCAGGCGTCGCCCATATCGTAGGTGCGGTCGTCGTGGTTGTAGGTGAGTTCCAGCAGCGCGCCGTCCTCGTGGACGTCCTCGGGGCCCAGAAAGACGAGCGTGAACGTGTCGTGGACGCTCCGTGACTTCTCCTCGTAGTCGAGGTGGGTGGTGTACCACTCGACCGACTCTTCGAGGTCCTCGACGCGGATCATGGTGTGATCGACGATGGCGCTCATACCTCCCCGTTGGCGCTCGTGGATGTAAAGGCTCGCGGGATCGGGCGGGCCGGAGAAGTCGTGGCTACGCGGCGTCGAGCAACCCCCGCATGTACCCGATGGCGAACAGCCGGCCCTTGAAGTGATAGCCCGGGTTGGTGTTGTCCTCGCCGGCCATCGTCGGGACGTGGTCGGGACGGGCCGGCCCCTCGAACCCCACGTCGCGGTAGGCGTCCACCGCGGCGGCCATGTCCGTCGGGCCGTCGTCATGCCAGGTCTCGACGAAGGCGTCCGCGTCGCCCTCGACGTCCCGGAAGTGGACGTAGTTGATCCGGTCGCCGAACCGCCGGATCGTCGCCGGCACGTCCACGCCCATCGCCGCAAAGTTGCCCTGGCAGAACGTGATCCCGTTGTATTCGGAGTCGACGACGTCCAGCACGCGGTCGTAGGCCTCGGGACTGTCGATGATCCGGGGCATACCCCGGACTTCCGGGCGGGGCGGATCGTCGGGGTGGAGGCCGAGCCTGACGCCGGCCTCCTCGGCGACGGGGACGACCTCGCGCAGGAAGCTCTCGAGGGCATCCCAGACGTCCTCCCGCGTCGCCTCCCGGGCGGCCGCCGGGGGCGGCCCGCGACGCATGTCCTCGTCGTCGTACTCGGTGACGAGCGACCCGCCCCGGGAGCGCACGGTGGTCGAGGTGCGCGCCCAGCGCAGTCCGGCCATCCAGTCGTAGGAGACGACCGGCACGCCGAGCGCGCCGCAGTTCCGGACCAGGGTCTTGAACCGCTCGATCTCCTCGTCGCGACCGTCCAGTCCGAGCCGCGTCGCGTCCGAAATCGGGGTACACCCCTCGATGACCGAGAGCGCCAGTCCGGCGTCCCGGAAGGCGTTCCGGATCCGGAGCAACGGGTCGTACTCGTGGGGGATCGGCTCGCCGTCCCCGATCTCGAGGGTGTGGACGACGGCGTCGGTCACGCCGACCTGTTTCGCCAGGTCCCAGCGACGGTCCTCCGAGGGGGATAAAACGAGAGACGGCCGCACGGTCAGACCCGCCGGGTGAGCGCGCGCACCAGGGACCGGCGGCGCTCCGTGATCCGGTCGAGCAGCCGGGTCGCGTCGGAGAGAACGGGGTACTCCGTCGGCAGGGGCTGGTACACGTACTCCCGGAACGCAGTCCGGTGTTCGGAGGCGTTTCGCCGGGTCGCGTCGGCGGCCGCGCGCTCCTCGATCAGGTCCTGACACTGGCGTTCGACGTCCCCGAGGCGCTCCCACCGGTCGGACAGGTCCGGGAACCGGAGTTCCTCGATCGACGCCGGCGCCTCCGATTCGAACGCCGCCTCGACGTCACGCAACTCCTCGCTTGCCTCCGTGAGCCGTCGTTCCTCGCGGTCCAGCCTGGCGAGTAACTCCGCCCTGCGGCGGCGCGCCTCGTTGCACTGGGAGACGAGCCCGTGTTTGAGCTGCCGTGTGAACCCCGTCCCGTCGAACACGGCGGCGGCGACCTCCTCGCCCAGTTCGGCGGTCATGTTCGCCTCGATCGGCTCGTCGTACTCCACCTCGTAGTGTGGAACCGACATGACCGTCTCGCGGTAGGCGTCCCGGACCTGCTGGAGCTGGCGGTCGGGCGGTCCCGCCGCCATCGCGACCGCGCTGCCCCCGGTCGGGACCGACTGGGTGGCCTCCAGCCCGGACACCTGGCGTTCGAACTCGGTGAACGCGTCCCGTTCGGCCGCGGTCCGGTCGCGTTCCTCCGATATCAGCGACTGCGCCTCCGCGATGTGACGGAACGTCGCGACCAGGCCGAGCGTGAGCAGGACGCTCGCCACGACGGCGCCGATCTGGACCTGTGGCTCGCTCCCGCCACACTGGACGGAGTGACAGACGTCGTCGACGAGATCCACGTTCTCCGCCCGGACGGAGACGCTTCCCGTAGAGAGCGCGAACATGGTTCTATCTATACCGCGCACCGGTACATAACGATTGTGCCACGCCCGGGCACACTCGACGGTGTCGCAGTGTATTTACCCGCGTCGCCCCTCATCGTGTACATGTACCTCGGAGACGAATCCTGGCCGGATCTCGGGACCTACTTCGAGGAGGAATCGCTCGCGCTCGTGCCCCTCGGGTCGACGGAACAGCACGGCCCCCACCTCCCCGAGGCGACCGACCACCTCATCGCCGAGGCGTTCGCCCGGGCGGCAGCCGACCGGACGGGCTACCTCTGTACCCCCACGATCACCGTCGGCGTCTCGCCACACCACCGCCAGTTCCACGGGACGATGTGGGTTTCGGCGCCCGTCTTCCGGGACTACGTCGAGTCGCTCGCGCGCAACCTCACCTACCACGGAATCGACCGGATGATCTTCGTCAACGCCCACGGCGGCAACGTCGAGCACCTCCGGGAGGTGGGCCGGCGGCTGCGGGACGACGAGGTCGCCTACGCCGTGGAGTGGATGTGGAACGAGTCGATCCCGGAACTCGTCGAGGAGGCCTTCGAGCACAACGGCCCCCACGGCGGACCGAAGGAGACGGCGCTGATCCAGCACCTCCACCCGGACCTCGTGCACGAGGACCGCCTGGAGTGGGCCGTCGAGGAGGGAATCCGGGACGTCGAGGCCTACGACGGGGTCCGGACCCACGGCGCCACCACGTTCTACGACGCCATCGACAACACCGCCAGCGGCGTCATCGGCGACCAGCGCGAGGCCACCGCCGAGAAGGGCGCGGAGCTGTTCGAGGCGGCGACCGACCAGCTAGTGCGGCTCGCGGCGTGGCTCGACGACCGGGCCTTCGAGGACCTGATGCCGAAAGACCACGTGTGATAACCGCGGCCCCCGATCCAGGCCGGATCAAGTCGGCCCGCTCGGCGCATCGTCGTTTGGCGGAGGGTTCCCCGGGTCCCGTTCGTCATCCGGGGCGTCGGACTCGCCGGGTTCCCCGTCCGATCCAGTGCCGTCCTCGCTTTCGCCGGGGGTAGCGTCGCCCTCACGCTCGGTCCTGTCCCCGTCACCTTGCTCGGCTGCGCTCCGGGTTTGTCCGCCCCCGGAGTCACCCTGGTCGTCGCGCTTGACGCCGAGCATCCGGTGTGCGAGACCGCCGAGTGCCCGCAGAGTGAGGCTCACGTACGCCCCCGAGAGGAAGACGAGCCCGCTGATGATGCGGTCGGCAGCCTGCGCGGAGGCGTCGCCACCGCCGGCGCCGGGGAACGCGAAGGCGAGGAGGTACACGCCGGCCGCGAGCGGGAGGGCGGCCACGCCCTTGCTCGCGACCTCTAGGGCGTACCGGTCCTCCTCGTCGAACTTCTCCGCGAGGCTCGTGAACACGTACACCATCGCCCCGAGGAAGCCAAACAGGTAGACGTGGGGCGGAACCGACTGGCCGGTCACGCGGAGCGAGGCGCCGACCGCGGCGACCGTCAGGACCGCGAAGACGACGAAGACGATCCGCCGGGTGTCCCACCCCCCGGCGTCTGCCGCCGTCGCTCCCGTGCCGTCCCCTCCGTCTCCCCCGCCGTCACGTGCCTCCCCGCCGCTATTCGTTGCCATTAGCCATTCCCACGCGCAGCCGAGTCAAAAAACCACGTGGTGAGGCCGACAACCGGCTGCTCGTGGTCCCGGGAGCGACCGTTGGCGTTCCCGACGAGCGACCTTTTATTACTCGACGCGCTCCAACGTGGGAACGATGGACGTAGACGCACATGCCGAGGAGCTCGCCTCCGACCTCGGCGTTGACAAAGAGGAGGTCACACGGGACCTACGAAACCTGCTGGAGTACAGCGTGCCGATCGAGGAAGCCAAGGGGAGCCTCCGCCGGAAGTACGGCGACGGGACGGAGGGGACCGGCGAGCCGGAACCGACGGACATCACGGACGTGACCACCGACAGCGCGGGCGCGAGCGTCACTGCGACGGTCCTCACCGCGGGCAAGCGGTCGATCCGCTACCAGGGGGAGGACCAGGTCATCGTCGAGGGCGAACTCGCGGACGCGACGGGTCGGATCTCCTACACCGCCTGGGAGGATTTCGGCCTCCAGCCGGGAGACACGGTCGCGATCGGGAACGCGAACGTCCGCGAGTGGGAGGGCGAGCCGGAACTCAACCTCGGCGAGTCGACGAGCGTGACGCCGGCGGCGGAGGTCGAGGTCCCCTACGACGTCGGCGGCGACCGCGACCTGATCGACCTCGCGCCGGGCGATCGCGGGCGAAACGTGGAGGTGCGGATCGTCGACGTCGAGGAACGCACCATCGACGGCCGGGACGGCGAGACTGAAATACTGAGCGGGGTCCTCGCCGACGAGACTGCCCGGTTGCCCTTCACCGACTGGGACCCCCACGACGAAATCGCGGAGGGCGCGACGCTCCGGATCGAGGACGCCTACGTCCGGGAGTTCCGGGGAGTCCCCTCGGTGAACGTCTCGCAGTTCTCGAGGGTCGAGACGCTCGACTGGGCTGTCGAGGCCGCAGAGGCGACCCGGCTCACGGTCCGGGAGGCGGTCGAGACCGGCGGCGCCTTCGACGTGGAGATCGAGGGCGACGTCGTCGGGGTGCGGGACGGCTCCGGCCTCATCCAGCGCTGCCCGGAGTGTGGCCGGGTCACCCAGAAGGGCCAGTGTCGGACCCACGGCGAGGTCGACCCCGAGGACGACCTCCGGACGAAGGCGATCCTCGACGACGGGACCGGCGCCGTCACGACGATCCTGGGAACCGACCTCACCGCCGGGATCTACGGCGGGGGAATCGAGGCCGCCCGCGAGGCCGCGAAGGAGGCGATGGACCAGGAGGTCGTCGCGGACGCGATCCGCGAGGCGATCGTCGGACGCGCCGTCAGGGTCCGGGGGAACCTCTCGATCGACGACTACGGCGCGAACCTCAACGCCGAGGCGTTCGACCTAGTCGCGGACGATCCCGTCGATCGGGCCGAGGCTTTCCTCGCGGAGGTGGACGGATGAGCGCCGAGGAGGGCGGCGGCGCGGGTCAGCGCGAGGTCGCCTACCGCGCCTTCGCCGCCGAGTACGACGACGCCGACTACCAGTACACCGAAAACGAGGCCGACGATCGGGCGCCGAACTACGTCGTCACGCCCGGGGGCGCCCGGGCGAACCGCCTGTTCGTCGTCGGCGTGCTCACCGAGGTCGAGCGCGTGAACGAGGACATGCTCCGGGGGCGGATCGTCGATCCCACGGGGGCGTTCGTCGTCTACGCCGGCCAGTACCAGCCCGACGCGCTGACCGCGCTAGAGCGTCTCGACCCGCCGGCGTTCGTCGCGGTGACGGGGAAGGCCCGGACCTTCCAGCCCGAGGACGCCGAGACGGTGTACACCTCCGTCCGCCCGGAGTCGATCAACGAGGTCGACGCCGACACCCGCGACCGGTGGACGGTCGGGACGGCGCGTCACACGCTCGACCGGGCCGCGACGTTCGCGGACGCCCTGGAACGGGAGGAACGAGGCGAGGAGTTGACCGCCGCGCTCGAAGCCGAGGGCGTCGACGACGGGGTCGCGGCCGGTATCCCCCTGGCGATCGACCACTACGGGACGACGACGGCGTACCTCGATGCGCTCCGCGAGACGGCGATCGAGGCCGCCGAGGTCGTCGCCGGCGAGCGCGAGGAGGTGTCGCCCCTCGACCTCGCGCCCGACGAGGGGGGTCACGTCGACGTAGGCGTTGGGTCCGTGTCCGTTGCCACCGGCACTGCCGGGGAAACGACCGGGACGACCGAGGAGCAGGCGTCGGCCGACGACCCGGGGACGTCGGCACCGGTCGGCGATTCCGGGAGTTCGATCGACGAACCGGCGGAGCCGGATTCCGGGGAGCCGGCGGAACCGGATTCGGAGGAGTCCGAGGGATCGGAGGCGACGATCGACGAAATGTACGAACTCGACGAGGCCGAACGCGAACGGGTCGAGACGGAGTTCGGCACGGAGTTCAGCACCGGCTCGGAGATCGAGGAGCCGGGCGAGGCAGACATCGGGGCGTCGGAACCCTCGGGGGAAACCGACGAGGTGGCTGCATCGGCCGACGACTCGGGGACCGACGACTCCCGAGACGAACCCACGGAGCCCCCGGAACCGATCGAGACCGCCGGGGAGCCGGACGGATCCACCGAGGAGCCGGCCGACGACGTCGACCTCGAGGACGCGGTCGTCGACGCCATGCGCGACCTCGACTCGGGTGACGGCGCCGACCGGGACGCCGTGATCGAGGCGGTGAGCGACGAGCACGGCGTCGACCCCGTCGAGGTGGAGGACGCGATCCAGGACGCCCTCATGAGCGGGACCTGTTACGAGCCCGGCGACGGCCTGCTGAAGGCCATCTGAATGACGCGCGTCGAGCCGATCCCGGACGAACCGGCCGCGGTCGCGGACCTCGACGGCGAGCGCGCGCTCGTTATCGCGGACTACCACGCCGGCATCGAGGCCGCGCTCCGGTACGACGGCGTCGAGATCGACAGCCGCGCCGACGAACGCCGCGAGGGCCTCCTGGCGTTGCTCGACCGGACGGACCCGGACCGGCTCGTCTTCCTGGGTGACCTCGCCCACTGGATCGGCAGGCCCGAGGGTGCCGAACGCGAGGAACTGCGCGCCCTGCTGGCCGCGATCCCCGACGACCTCGGGGTCCTGCTCGTCCCGGGCAACCACGATGGCGAGGTCGGGACGGCGATCGACGTCGAGACCACGGAGCCGGGGGGCGTCCGACTGGGAACGGTGGGGTTCGCCCACGGCCACACCTGGCCCGACCCCGAGGTGCTGCGCGCCGACGCCGTCTGCGTCGGCCACGAGCACCCCCGGGTCCGCCTAGAGGACGCCGTCGGCGGGCGCCGTGTCGAGCGCGCCTGGCTGCGCGGCGATCTCACGCCCGAGGCGTTCGCGGACCACACCGGTGACGGCGGCACCGCCGGGATCGACGGCGAACTCGTCGTGTTCCCGGCCTTTAACGACGTCGCCGGCGGCACCTGGATCAACGTCGAGGGCCAGTCGTTTCTCTCGCCCTTCCTCCCGGGGGGGCTGGCGAACGGCCAGGCGTACCTGCTCGATGGAACGCGGCTCGGGGCGTATCGGCGGATGTCCTGACTGGGATCTCTCCCCTCCACGGCAGCTGCTCGAGGAACTCCCGGGAATCCACCGCGACACCAGGTTGCTCCGGCGCGCCGTCGAGCGCGCCCGGGGACGTGCCGACGACGCATCGCGTACCGGTTTTGTGGCCCGTCGTGCCTCTCCCAGTCAGCAGTAGTGAATACTTCGGTCGTCTCGAGAACGTGATTCGAGGTGTGCGTCGACCGCTTTCACGACATCCCCGATGTCTCGTCCGGCCTGCTGCACGTAGATGATCCCGGCGTGTTCGAGTCCGGTTCCTTCGACGAGCGAGAGGAAGTCGTCGTCGAACGTCACCAGAATCCAGTCCTTCTCGACCGCGTACGAGAGGTGTTCCCGGTCGGGGTCGCCCAGTCGCCCCTCGTCCCGAGCAGTGTGGACGGTCCAGCCGCGACGGCGGAGTCCGTCCGCAACCGGAATCCAGATACTCTCGTCACAGTACAGCGGCCTCATGCCGGAGCAGACTCGGCGGTTCGGAAGTCGTCGATGTGGTCGTAGTAGTATGCGAGCGCACGGTGGACGTCACCGAGGGTGAGATCCGGGTACAGCTGGGTGATTTCGTCGGGGTCGTACCCGCTGTGCTCGTACGCCACCGCGATATCTTTCACCCGGATACCAGTCCCCTCAATAGTCGGGGCACCGTCACTGTGCTCGGGGTCTTGGACGATGCTCATGGATGACCTTCGCGCTCTATTGGTAATAAAAACGTGGTCGACGCCGAACTGACTGGGGCCTATGTCTAACGGCCAGAGCCAAACCTCCCCAGAGACGCCGTCTACCCTGAAAAATGGAGGCCTCGGCACTCACGACTTAATCTCTATCCATAGTGAATGTGTTTAGCGCGTCTATGGCGTCCGCTGTTTCCGTTACTGCTCGTCCAGCATCCGGATGCCGCGCTCCACAACCGCATCAGTCACGAAGAGACTCGTCTCACGCTGGAGTGCCCGCATAAGGGATGCCGCTTCGTCTCTGTCGCGCAATCCCCGGCCGTAACCGAGCGCAATTATACGTTGAGCAGGCGGAATACTACGGCCTTCAGGCCGTGGATACGCGCCGTCACTCCGGGAAACACTCTACGGTTCTATTGCTGTTCGAGATTTCACGTCCGATGTTTTAAGCGGCAGGCCGCCAATTA